>Ga0306926_10007863_pt1 | contig 11605 bp, 8 predicted proteins | sample flu12Cox44000178_FD_203759 | JGI IMG/M metagenome (GOLD analysis project Ga0306926, IMG submission 203759) | Lab enrichment of tropical soil microbial communities from Luquillo Experimental Forest, Puerto Rico - flux8day.12C.oxic.44.000.178 (v2)... | ecosystem: Environmental > Terrestrial > Soil...
TCGGCTACCACTTCATCGGCGGGCTCCTCGCCCACCTGCCTGCCCTGGTCGCGCTGACCTGCGCCAGCGTGAACAGCTACCGCCGGCTCGCGCCGCAGATGTGGGCCAGCGCGTACACCTGCTACGGGATGGACAACCGGGAGGCCGCGATCCGCATCTGCTCTGCGCTGCGGGGAGACCCGGCCAGTTCGGTCAACCTCGAGCTGAAGCCCTCCGACTCCAGCGCCAACCCGTACCTCGCGCTCGGCGGGTTCATCTACGCCGGCCTGGACGGCATCCGCAGCAAGCTGGAGCCGGGCGAGGCGATGAACGTCGACCCGGCCACCCTCACCGAGGCCGAACGAGCCGCCGCCGGCGCCCACCGGCTGCCCGCCTCGCTGGCCGCGGCCCTGGACGCGCTGAGCGCGGACACCATGCTGATGGACGCGCTCGGTCCGCTGCGCAGCACCGCGTATCTAGCCGTCAAGCGCTCTGAGGCAGCCCACTTCGCACACTCCACCGACCCCTACTACGAGTGCTTCCACCACTTCACCAAGCTATAGCGATTGACTTCACAGCCGAGACTCGCGGCTTCGCCGCGGCCAGGGCGAGTGACGGCTGAGGTGGTGGTGTGGCTCTCGGTGACGTCTGCGGCGCAGCGTTCCCACTGGGCATACAGGTGGGCATCGTGCCCCAGATCGACATCCCAGACCCCATCTCGTAGTGAGTGCAGGCAGCAGCTCCGGACCCCAGGACGGGACGCTGGCCCGTGCGTTCAGCGGTCCAGGTGGTGCGCTTTATGGCTGCGCATCGTCCCCGGCTTCACAGGGGTCCAGCCGACGTACTGAAATCAGGCACAAGCCCAGGTCGCCGATCCTGGCCATCAGCCCGTGCAGCGCAGGCTGGTCGGCCAGCAGAACCGAGATGACGGTTTGCGAGCCGTCGCTTTCGGCCTGAAGGCCGCCGAACCAGTCCGCCCACCGGCTGTCGAGAACGCCCCCGACGCGGATCTCGTAGCGGGCAGGCCACGCCTGGCCGGTCACACGTTCGTGGCCGCGGCGACCGCGGCCACGTGCCTGGCCAGCATCTGCGCTGTGCCGACAGGGCCGACTGTGAAGCGGTCGAGCCTGAGAACAGCCATTGCTTCCCTTCTTCGGTGCGTGTGGGCTCACCCGACACGCTACGAACACCCGCTGGACGGCGCGTCACCCTAAGGTGCCGCTGCAGGGGGAATCTTTTGGCAGCGCGGTATCGGGCACGAAAGTGCCATGGGCTGCGATGCCGGGCGGTGGTTAAATGACCCGGCCAGAAGCGAAGCTGGCCATCGCTCGATGAGCTGATGTGTGGGTCGCTGATGGCTGAGCCGCCCAGGGCTGCTCCTGCCGGAAAACGTCCGACGGTTCACCGCTGACGCGGCGGCGGCGCTGCTGGAGCAGCAGCTGGATCCCGCGGGCCGCTGGCATGGGCGCAAGTCGAAGTACGCGTGCAAGCGGAATCTGCCGCCTCGGGCCCTGAGCCCCAAAAGCGCCTCACGGACTGACGGGTCAGGGGATCAGGCCGAGCTGGCGGGCCCTGGTTACCGCCTCGGTACGGTTGGCGGCACCGAGCTTGCTCAGAAGGTGACTAACGTGTTTTTTCGCCGTGTCGAGGGTGACCACGAGCTCTCGGGCGATCCGCTGGTTCGGCTTCCCGGCGGCGATCAGCCGCAGCACGTCTGTTTCACGGCTGGTCAGCTCGGGCAGGCTAGGCGACACGGCAGCGGGCCGCCGGGGCAGCGGTGCGCTGGGGGCCGGGCGGGTGGAGCGCAGCAGCGCGGCCAGGTACTTGGGCGGGATGGCGCATGCGGCGGCGTGGCCTGCTTTCTGGGCCGCGACAAGCCGGCCCACCAGCACGGCCATCTGTGAGCCCTCGTCGGCGAACACCCGGACATAGCCTTGCGGACAGCCAAGGGTGAGCGCCCAGGCTAGGGTGTCTACCGCAGAGGTTTCCTCGCCGTCGGCAGCCAGCGCGAGCGCCCGCAGCGCGCTGATCTCGATAATGCTACCGACCCGGCCCTGGGCGGCCGCCGCCGCGTGCAGCCGCTCCAGCAGCGCAAGCGTCAGGCCAGGGCGGCCTTGTGCGAGCAGTACCCGCGCCAGCGCCAGATACTCCCGCTCCCGCGGGTAGTTCGGCTCGTCATCCGCGCCGAGGCCGCTCTCCTCCGCCCAACGGACGGCCGAAGCGACCGTGCCTTGGGCCAGCAGCAGCCGCGCCCGCTCCGCCGGAACTGGGTTGAGCAGGCCGGTCACGGCCGGACCCGGTGCGGCCCGCTCGGCCTCTCCCATCGCCTCCAAGGCCCCGTCAGTATCACCCTGGGCCTGCCGAATCCACGCCAGCGCCGCCAGGCCGGTGACCAGCGGCGGCGTGTAGAGGATCTGCCGGCACCGTGCGATGCCCTCGGTGACCTGAAACAAGGCAGCGTCAAGTTCGTTCCGCTGGTAGGCCACCTCCGCCAGCCCCACGTATCCGATGCCAGCAACGGGCAGGACCGGCCTGCCGGGCGGCGTAGCGATCTCCAGCGCCTGCCGGTAAGTGCCGAGCGCAGCGTCCAGACGGCCCTGGGCCCGCTGCACCTGACCAAGGAGATGGCAGCTCGGTGCGGCCAGGCCAGGGTCGCCCGCCGCCCGCCACCTGGCGATGACGGAAGTGAAGGCGTGCTCGGCCTCTGCCAGGCTGCCGCGCTGCCACTCTGCCAAGGCGACATGCCACCGAATCCTGGAGTCCAGCATCCACTCGCCCTCACCGATCTCGGCTCGGGCCCGGGACGCAAAGACGGCCGTGCTCTCGGCGTCGCCGCACAGATAAGCGAGGTAGGCGCGAGCGAGCGCGATCGCCGCGGGGACGTTCGCCAGCAGGCTCGCCGCCCGGCCCACAGAAGGCTCGAAGGCCTCATCGGCGGCATTCGCGCACGCGTACTCGGCGGCGTCCAGCAGCGGCCCCGCAGCTTCCACCTCACCAGCCCACTGCGCTATCCACGTCTGTACGACCAGCAGCCGCGGACGGGACCGGACCAGCTCAGCCGGCAACGTTTCAAGCCGCCGCTGAAGTGTTGCCTGCTCGTTGCGGAACAGCAGGGCGTCCACGTGGCGCTCGATCAGCCGGGCAGCCCAGGCCGCGTCTCCGGCGGCCAGCGCATGGCGGATGGCGTCATCGGCCAGATCATGCTCATCGGACCAGGCGGCCGCGTTACGGTGCAGCACCGCAACCCGGTCTGGCTGCTCGTGCCGCAGCCGGGCTCGCAGCAGGTCGGCGAATAGGTGGTGGTAGCGCCACCAGCCGCGCACCTCATCCAGTGGTGCCAGGAACAGACCCGCCCGTTCCACCTGCTGCAGCATCGCCTGGCTGCCGGTACGGCCGGTGACCGCATCGCACAGCTCCCCCGATAGCCGGTCCAGCACCGATGTTTCCAGCAAGAACTCGCGCACCTGCTCGCCCTGCCGCTCCAGCACCTCGTCGGTCAGGTAGTCCAGCACGTAGCGGTGGCTGCCAGTGAACGCGGCTACGAACCCAGCCGCATCGGCCTGCCCACGTAGCGACAGCGCGGCCAGCTGCAGCCCGGCCGCCCACCCTTCGGTGCGGTCCACCAGGGCCGCCACCGCCGCCTCGGGCAGACCGGGTCCGGCCGTCTCGCCCAGTAGCGCCGCCGCCTCCTTGGCGGTGAACCGCAGCTCGGCCGACCGCAGCTCGGCTAGCTGCCCGCGGCCCCGCAGCCGCGCCAGTGGCAATGGCGGGTCAGCCCGGCTGGCCAGCACCAGGTGCAGACTCGGCGGCAGGTGCTCCAGCAGGAATGCCACCGAGGCGTGCACCGGTTCGGAGCTGACCTGGTGGTAGTCATCCAGGACGAAAAGCACCTCGTCCGCTCCGGGCTGTGTCGCAAACTCGTTGATCAGCGCCGTGACCGGCGCCTCAAACGACCGCGGAGGCGGCGGCCCGAGCAGGGGGCCCACCCGCTCGGCTATTCCCGGCCGGGCAAGATCCAGCGCGGCGACCGCGTGGCGCCAGAACCGCGCCGGGTCATTTTCGCTGACGTCCAGTGACAACCACGCCACCGGCCGCCCGTCACCGCGGGCCCAGTCGGCCAATAGCGTTGTCTTGCCGAATCCGGCCGGCGCGCAGACCAGGACCAGACCTTGCGCCAGACCCGCGCTGAGCGCCTCTACTAGCCGCAGGCGCGGCACAAAGCCCGGATGGATGCGGGGCACGTGCAGCTTCGTGGCCAGCAGCACATCCGGCCCGGAGGCAGCCACCCCGACCCGGGGCGCCGCAGGCGGTCCAGCCACTGGTGACCTGCCGCTCACCGCAACCAGCAATCCTCCATCCAGCCCAGGACGGGGCAATTATATGACCCGTGAGAACGGGTTTCACCAGCTCTGGCATCATTTCGCCAGCGTCCTGCTGCGGGACGGGGTGAACGTCCGGACGCCCGCCGAGTACTTGGGCCACACCGACCCGCTTTCACGCTGCGGGTTCGCCGACACAGTCCGGCACCCGATCGACCGAGCGTTCAGCGAGGCCGCGGATCACGCGGAGATCGCCCAGGAGGGCGAAACGGCTCTGTGACCTGCGCCGCTATCACTTCACGAAGATCTAGTGGCGGTGCCGCGCTGGTCCCGGACTGCGGCTACCGCCTCGCGCTGTTTGAGCCGCGAGCCGACCGAGAACATGTGATCGAAACGATCCGCGCCCAGCGTCTGGCGGAGCTGGGCCATCAGCTCGGTTTCCGTGGGCCGCAGCATCGGCCAGGCCCTCAGGCCGACCCGCCGGCGTAGGCCATCGGCGGCGGCTTCCAGCAGCACGGCGTGCTCGGGGTCGCCCTCCCCGAGCGCCAGCCGGGCGTGTGCGGCCAGGCACAAGGTCACGAACGGGGTGCTTCGGGCGGCCAGGCTGAGGTCCAGCGCCTCATCCAGCAGCCGCCGGGCCTCATCTAGCCGGCCCCGGAGGACGTCGAGGGTACCCAGCTGCACCCGGGACCAGGTGGCCAGCCACTCGTAGCTGAACCGGTCCGCCAGCTCACGCGCCTCGCTCAGATCGCGTACCGCGTCCTCGTCGCGGCCGACAGCTGCCTTGGCAGAGCCGACGCTAAGCACCGCCGAAGCGGTCCAATATGGCTCGTCCTGGACGCGGAGCTCCTCCAGCGCGGCCGACCACTGGCCGATGGCGCCATCGGGATCGCCGGCGATCAGCGACGCCCACCCCAAAGCCAGCTGGGCCAGCGTGCGAAGGTAGGGGTCGTCGATCTCCGCCAGCAACGGTCCGAGGCGCTGGCTGGCGGCCAGCGTGGCCGCGCGGTCGCCCACCAGGCTGGCGGTCTGCGCGGCCGTCCACAGCAGCTCGGCCCGGGCCTGGTGGTCCAGCGAGTCGGCGGTCGGCATGAGCTGTTTGATCCAGGCGTGCGCCTGGAGCAGATGGTCCCGAAGTGCCCAGAAGGGCCATAGAACGCGGAACAGGTGGGGCAGCGGCCCGGGGTCGTGGGCCAGGTACCAGCGCACCGCGGCGCCTCCGTTGCCCGCCTCGGCCTGCAACCGGTCCAGCCATTCGCTCTGCCCGGCACCGCGCAGCGGCCGGTCCGCCTGCTCGGCCAGCGCCCGGTAGTAGTCCGCGTGCCGCCCCCCGACCTGGATCGCGTCGGGCCGGCCCGCCAGCCGCTCGGCGACGAACGCGCGGATGGTCTCCAGCATCCGCGACCGGGGGCCAGGACCGGTACTGTCCAGGTAGATCAGGCTGTGCCGGGCCAGCGCCTCGGACAGCTCCAGCGCCCGGTCCTCCTCCAGGTCGGCCACCTGGGCCGCAGCCTCGATGGTCCAGCCGTCCACGAACACCGCCAGGACCTCCAGCAGCGACCGCTCGGTGTCCTCCAGCAGGCCCACGCTCCACTGCACCGTGGCCCGCAGGGTGCGCTGCCGCTCGGGCAGGTCCACCATCCCCGTGCCCAGCGCATCCAGCGACCGGGCCAGCCGGTCCAGCAACGCGGCGGGATCCAGCAGCCGGATCCGGGCCGCGGCCAGCTCGATGGCCAGCGGCAGGCCCTCCAGGCGACGGCAGATCTCCGCCACTGCCGCCGCGTTATCCTCGGTGAGGGCGAAGCCGGGGCGCACCGCGCGAGCCCGGTCCACGAACAGCGCCACCGCGGGCGAGGACTCCAGCTCCTCTAGCAGCACCGCGGCGGGATCGGCGAGTAGCGGCAGCGGCGGCACTGGGTACTCCCGCTCGGCGGCCAGGCCCAGTACCGTGCGGCTGGTGGCCAGGATCGTCACCGTGGGGCATCGGGCCAGCAGCTCACCGAGGTCGCGGCCGACCTCGACCACCTGCTCCAGGTTGTCCAGGATGAGCAACCATGCGCCGTCGCTCAACGTCTCGGCCAGGGCCTGCAGCGGTGAGCCCGTCGAGGCCAGGTCGGTCCCCACCGCCCGGCCGATGCCGTCCAGGACCGCCTCGGGCCGGGTGACCGAAGCCAGCGGCACGAAAACGGTGCCCGAATCGAAGCGGTCTCGCAGCCGCTCGCCCACCGCCTCCGCCAGCCGGGTCTTGCCCACCCCGCCCGGCCCGGTCAGCGTCACCAGCCGCACATCAGGACGCTCGACCAGCTGGGCCACCTCCCCGATGTCCTGCTCCCGCCCGACCAGCGACGTCACGCTCACCGGCAGCGGACGAGGACCCCGGGCACCCGCCTGCGACGGCGCCGCGGCCGCCGCCGGGGTGCGAGCGGCGGCGAACCGCTCGCTCAGCAATGTGGCCAGGTCGTCGCGTACCAGCCGGGACAGTTCTGCGGGCGTGCGGAAGGAGCGGTAGGACGTCGTGGCCTCCTCGCGGATCCGGTCAAGCAGCTCGGCCAGGCGCGGCTCGCGGCTGGGGGCCGGCGCCTTGATATACAGCAGCCGGGGCAACTCCCGAGACAGGTCGAACTCGTCTTCCAGGCCCGAGATTTCCATGCCCGGGCCGATCCACCCGTAGCGCTGCCAGTACAGCCCGATGAACACATCGCTCTGCGCCAGGTAGGCCCGGTACAACTCCTGCGGAGGGTGCGGCTGCGCGCCCAGCTCAAACATCACCGGCGCCAGCCGCAGCGCCGAGATGGCGCGCGAGACAGCCCGCCGCTCATCGGCAAGCTCCTCAAGTGTGGAACTCACGAACACACGCACACGCTGGTCGGGAGTCCGGATGGCCACGTCACTCACCAGCCTTCTGTTCACCGGACCAGCCGCTTGTCGGGGTCATGGCCAGCGCGGCCGCCCACGATGGTGAAGGCGGGGGTCAGGTCGGCCAGGTCGTCGAGATCGACGGCCAGCGGGTCCGCGGGATAGCCGACCAGGTCGGCGAGCTTGCCCGGGGTGATGCTGCCCAGCCGGTCCTGCTCGTGGTCCAGGGCGGCGGTGCCCATCGTGTACAGCTCCAGCGCGGTACCTACGCTGATCGCATGCTCGGGGCCCTGAATCCCGGCCGACTTGGTGCCCCGGGTGACCATGCCCCACACGTTGGTCAGCGGGTTAAACGGCCGCACAAGGTCGGTGCCCGCGGCCAGGCTCGCCCCGGCGGCCAGCCATTGGTCGATCGGGGTAACCTGCTGAGTGCTCTCGGGGCCCCAGGTGACCAGCATCTCGCTGGCCATGTTCCACAGCACGGGGTACTGCACCGTCACGTTGAAACCACCCCGGACCGCCCGGTCCCGCTGCGCCGCGTCACTGAGCATGCCATGCTCGATGACCAGCGTCCACGGGGGTAGCGGGCCCACCTCCGCCACCACCGCCTCGTAGACGTCCAGCAGCGTCCGCACGGCCCGGTCTCCGACCGCATGGGTGCCGATCCGCCAGCCGCGGCCCGCGGCCTGGGCGCACACCCGGGTCATCACGGCCGGATCCCAGTTCAGGTGCCCGGAATGGGCAGGGTCGTTCGCATAGGGCTGCTCCAGCGCGGCGCCCTCCACGCCGCCGTCCATCACGAATTTCAGGCCCCAGATCCGCAGCCAGTCATCGCCGAACGCGCTGCGCGCACCCAGCCCGTCGATCAGCGCGATCGCTGCATCCTCGGTCAGCTCGCTGCCGACCCGGATCATCGGCCGGACCCGTACCCGCAGCAAGTCCCTGTCCCGTGCATCCTGATAGGCGAGCAGCTCGTCCAGATCGATCATGGCTTCCCGGATGGTGCCCACCCCCAGCGCCGCATAGGCGGCCGAGGTCGTCCCGAGCGCCGCGGCCAGCTCCGTCCGGTCCGGCCCCGGCGCGAACGCCGCAACTTTGTACACCGCGCCACCCTCCAGCACGCCGTCGCGGCTGCCGTCGGACAGCCGTCCGATCTTTCCTCCGGGAGGGTCGGGCGTGTCAGCGCCTACACCGGCGGCTCGCAGTCCGGCCGAATTGACCACTGCCAGGTGTCCGCCCCGGCGGGCCAGTACGGGATTTTCTGGGGCTGCCGCGTCAAGCTCAGCCAGGGTGGGCAGCCGGTTCTCGGCCAGGTTCGACTCATGCCAGCCGATCGAGGTCAAGATCCACTTCCCCGCCTCGGCGTCCCGGGCCGCCTCGGCGACCATGCCGGTGAACTCCGCCACCGACCTGGCCTGGTCGACCGGGACCAGCAGCGAGTTGCGGCTGGCCTCCACCAGGTGTTCGTGCGAGTCAGCGAAGGCCGGCAGCAGGGTGAGGTCACCGGCATCGACCACGGTGGTGCGGTGACCGGCCAGATCATCCAGCCCGCCCGGCTCGGCTGACACCGCTGCGATCTCTGCGCCGCGCAGGCCAACCGAGCGGTAGGTCTCCCCGGTCATCGAATGGATCGTCCCGGCCTTGAGCAGGTAGTCAAGCCGCAACGGCTCCGCAGGTTCACGTGTCATAGAGGTGCCTTTCTCCTGGCCGTGGGTCATGTCGCGGCTGCGTTCGGCGCCTGGCGGCCCACGGGCCAATGCCTCAGGCGGGCCGTAGGTCTTGCGGCACGTGCCCGGCGAACTGTTCCGAGATCGCTGCGGCGGCCGCGGCGGCCGCACTGACTTCCTCGGGAACACCGTCCTGCATGGCGCATTCTGCGCACCGCCGGGACAGTACGGCCGCCCGCTCGGACAGCAGCACCCAGGCGGCATGTCGCCACGGTACGAAGTTCCCCATCTGGTAGTACATCTGGAACGCCGCACCGGCCGTGCGACCGGGGTTCCCGGGACCCATGGGAAGGCGGGTCAGCGCGGTGCCTATGGGCTTCAGGACGCCGCCCATGATGCCGAACGCGGCCTGGACAAGCGCATCCAGCTGCTCATCGGTCTCATCGGTGTGGGTGAAGAACCGGGTCAGCACCTGGAGCAGCACCTCGTATCCGAGGTTGAACAGCTCGGCGACCTGGCGGGTTAGTGGTTCGGTCGGCTGCGTCACCGCTTCGTCGATGTCGTAGGGCTGCTGCGTGAACGCGGGCATGACCGGTCGGGCGGGCTCGAAGGACGGGTTCTGCTCCCGCAATTCCTGGTATTCGTTCCAGATGTCGAAGAACCGGCCGTAATGGGCTGGCCGCCAGTCCCCGCGCGCTCCCTCACCCTGCTCGATGATCTCGTCGAGAGCCGCGAGCGCCGACGCCAGGTCAGTCACCGCGATGAGCTGCGGCCAGCGGAACCTCTCCGGGGTGGCCTGCGCCCGCGGCTCACCAACGAACAGCACCGGCTCGCCGAGCTGGCTGGCAAGATCGCTCAGGCCCTGCTCGATCCCGCGGTACAGGTGCCCGACGGTAAGAAAACCCTGCAGGCGAGGCATCACCTCGGCCGGGCCCACCGGCTCGGGAGGCGGCGCGGCCGGCACGAATTCCGCCGCATCCACCCGCTCCATGCCCTCCGGCCGCTCCAGGTAGAGGAAATGGGTGAGGGAGTCGACGCCGAACGGCAGGAGCGCGAACTCCACACCCGGCGGCAGGAACACTGAGTGGCGCGGGAAGTTCGGCCGCGACAGCGTTGGTGCAGCCCCGATCGCGGTCATGACGTTCATGACCAGCGCGAGGTGCAGCATCTCCTCGATCGCGATGCCAGTCAGGGTCTCTTGCCATCGCGCGACCGCGTCGGCTTGCTGGGCGGTCAGACCCTCATCAGGTTCGGTCTTGAGACTGAAACAGGCATACAGGTACTGGCACATGATCATGTGCTCGATCTGTGCTGCCTCGACCAGCAAGCTCCACAGCTGCTCGCGGTGCTCAACCACAAGCCGTGTTTCCGCCACTAGCGCTCCCGGGCAAGCTCGGCTAAGACGGCCTCATCTGAGATTATGCACTTACATCCAGATCCAGCCGACAGGCCGCCTGCTGGGTACTAGGTACGGAGGGCCTGATGCGGTATCAAGCCACCGCGACATGCTTGTCGTGGATCCCGCCCACCGCGGTCGAGGGAGTGTTCAGCCTGCCGTTCGGCCTGGGCGTGGCCCACTTCGACCAACCGCCGCCCGATCAGCTGCCGGAAATCGAGGCCCTGCTGTCCGCCGATGCGATCCGGTTCGCCAACCAGCTGCACGCCTGGATCGAGGTCACCGACGGCCATATCACCGCGCACGGGATGTCCGGCGGTGGCCACCTCGGCTCCACCACGGTTCGGCTGCGGTCTCACGGGCTGACCTTCGCCGGCGTCGCCCTCCCCGACATCACCCCGCCGCCGGAGGTCCACGCCGACCGGGTCCGTTTCACCCAGACCGCTGGCGGGCACACCGGCGCACCGGTGCCGCGGGCGATGTCCCGTACGCCGTTCTGGCAGCTGACCGCGCCTATCGCCTGGTCCACCATCGCGCTCACTCTCGGCGCCGACGGATCTTCGACAGCCGAGATCGCCGACGCGAGCCGGTTCCCCCGTCACTACCTCTACGACAGCACCGGGCGCCTCACCCACAAGAGCGCCCTGATCCGGTACAAGGACTGGATCCGGGGATCCGGTCAGCGTGACACTCCATGGGCAGGCGGCGGCGAACCGGTGCCGGTCACGGCCATCAAGGGCCCGGCCGAGCGCTCCCTCGCCGATACGATCCTGGTGTCGGGCCATTACCGGCAGCACGACCTGCCCGAGGGCATGCTGCTGCGCGAACGGCCGATCGCCGACACCGAGGTCCACCTGCTCCTCGATGGGCTCCTGCTCATCGAGATCGACCAGCGGCCCGCCCTCGAGGTAGGACCGGGAGCGATTTTCGACCCGGCTACACGTCCCCCGTACAGCAAAGAGCACGCCACCGTACGTGCCAGGACGCCGTGCCGGCTGGCCGTGCTACCCCGTGACCAGCTCGACAGCCAGGCCCTGCTTGACAGCGCCGCCGAGCAGGCATCCCGCCTGAACACCTACCTGGAAAACAGGGACCGCCACGGGGGTAACACCGGAACGCGCGGCGGACACTTAAGAGTGTGACGACTGTCCGAATCGCACACGCCGAGCCCCGGCCCGGGAGGCTGGCCAACGGCGAATTCCAGACCATCGGTCATCTGGTCGTGCTGGCCGACGACGCGAGTCACCGGGCCGTGCCCATCTGGATGCGGGATGCCGGCGACCTGGCGGACCTACTGGAACGGCCCGCCGATCAGGTCATCACCGACGCGGTGCCGCAGGAGCTCACCACCCGGCTGCTCGGCGCGGCCCGCGCCCAGGTGACCGGGG
>Ga0306926_10007864_pt1 | contig 11604 bp, 11 predicted proteins | sample flu12Cox44000178_FD_203759 | JGI IMG/M metagenome (GOLD analysis project Ga0306926, IMG submission 203759) | Lab enrichment of tropical soil microbial communities from Luquillo Experimental Forest, Puerto Rico - flux8day.12C.oxic.44.000.178 (v2)... | ecosystem: Environmental > Terrestrial >...
CGAAGGCCGGCAAGGGCCAATAGTCGCCGGCTGCCTCGTTGTCATCCGAACTCTCAGTCCCGGTGACCCAGCGCGAGACGGCTGGACGTAATCACGAATGATCGGAGAAAACATGACCTATGAGCATATTCTCCTAGAACGAGAAGACGGTGTCGGCATCATCACGCTCAACCGCCCGGAAAAGCTCAACGCAATGAACCGGAAACTGTCGAGCGAGCTGCAAGACGCGGTCAAAGAACTCGATGCCGATGATGCAATCGGCTGTATCGTAATCACCGGAGCGGGCACCCGTGCCTTTTCCGCCGGTGGCGACATCCACGAGCAGCGCGAGGATGATCGCCGCTTCACCCGGGAAGAATTGGACGCGCGGCGCGGCCGCGGCAGTTATGAAATCGCTGCCAGCGCCAAGCCGACAATCGGGATGATCAATGGTCTCGCCTATGGTGGCGCGGCTGTGCTCGCGTCATCGCTCGACATGCGGGTCGGCTGCGAGGACTCTCGCTTCCGGTTTCTCGCGGCGGCCTATGGCCGGATCAACAGCACCTGGACACTGTCCAACCAGGTCGGATGGCCGATTGCGAAGGAACTCCTGTTCACGGCACGTATCGTTGAAGCAGAAGAGGCTTATCGTATCGGCCTTTTGAATCATCTGGTGCCGCGCGGTCAGTTGCGAGGCAAGACAATGGAGTTGGCTCGCACAATCGCCCAGAACAATCGCGCTTCAGTTGTCGGCATCAAGGCACTTCTATTGAAGCAGATGGGGCAGAACCTCGAACAGCAATGGACCGAAGAGCGTGAATACACGGTCCATGTGGTGAGGGGAGCACGGGCAGAGGAAGCCTTCCCCGAATTCATCGCCCGAAAGGGACGGCCTCTCGGCTGATATCGATCGACCTTTTAAACGTCGTGGATCGGCGTCAGCGATCTCGAGCGATCAAAGGCTTTCTATGACAATGCCCTGAAAGCGATCGGCATCGAACTGGTATGGGAATATCGGCCGATGGCAGCCCCGTTCGTGGAGCATGAGCTCGCCGACCGCAGTGGCCGAGCCGATGGCGGACTACGTTCTTTTCAGGGGGTGTGATGGAATTCTGGACAGAACCGCAGATGGCGTCGATCCACAAAATGCTGAACCCGCGCTCCATTGCGATCGTGGGCGCGACACCGCGGATGCAGTATGGCGGGCGGTTTCTGGCTGCCGCACTCAAGGCCAAAGACCGGGTGCGGGTTTATGCCGTGAACCCGCGTTACGACGAAATCATGGGGGTAAAGTCCTACCCGAGTGTGACGGACCTGCCGGAGGCCCCCGATGTGGTGGCCGTCGTGGTGCCTTGGGACCAGGTGCTCGGTGTCCTGGAGGAGAGCCACCGCAAGGGGGCGGGATCGGCGATCGTGATCTCGGCCGGCTTTGCCGAGCGCGGCGTCGACGACCGGCGCGATTTGCAGGGCGAATTGGGTGCTTTTGCCCGCAGCTCGGGCATGCGCATCAGCGGCCCCAACTGCCTCGGGCTCGCCAATGTCAAAGACGACATCTGGGCCACCGCTTCTTCGCGCGGTGCCGAGGGTCTGACCGGGCCGATCGGCCTCGTATGCCAAAGCGGTGCCACGGCGTTCGGGCCGTTCCTGGTGCGGGCGGTCGAGAACGGCATCGGCTTCAGCTACATCATCTCGACCGGGAACGAGGCAGACCTCGACTTTACGGATTTCGCCCGCTATCTGCTCGACGATCCGGATACTCGGGTCATTGCCGGTTTTGTCGAGGGCTTCAAAGAGGCCGACAAGTTTCTCGAAGTCGCAAAAATCGCCGCAGAGCGCGGCAAGCCGATCGTGCTGATCAAGATCGGGCGTTCGGAACTGGGAGCCCGGGCGGCACGCTCGCATACGGCGGCGCTGACGGGTGCCGATGCCCGGTATGAGGCGATCTTTGCCCAATACGGGGTGACCCGGGTCCAGGATTACGACGAACTCCTCGAGGTCTCGCACCTCCTGGCTCACACTCCCAGGCCCGGCGTCCCCGGCATCGCGGTGGTCTCCCACTCGGGCGGCATCAGCTCGCTGACCGCCGACATGTGCGGTCAGGCCGGTCTCGATCTGCCGCCGCTGGGCGACCAGGCGCGTGACGGCATTAACGAGATCCTGAAGGGCTTCGGGTGGGCTGCCAACCCTGCCGATGTGACCGGCTTTGCCAACAGCGAGTCGTTCCCGCAGATCATGGAGCACATGATCAATGACCCGCGGATGGGGACGCTCGTCGTGGCGAGCGCCGGGGCGGACACGCAGGCTCGGCAGGTCATCAGCCAGCGTGATCGGACCGACAAAGGCGTGGTGTTCCTGTGGACCGGAAGCCGGGACGCCAAGGCCGGCCTGGCACAGCTCAAAGAAGCCCGGATACCGATCTTCTACACGCCGGACAAACTGGCCCGCGGCCTGCAGAGCCGCCTCGCCTATCATACATGGCGCGAGCGGCGCCTCATCGATGGCTTTGCCACGGCCCCGCCGCGCACGGCGGCGCAGGATGCGGCCATCACAAAGGCGCTTGGCTTAGGGCGCCCGACCCTTTCGGAGTCCGAGAGCAAAGAGCTGTTGGCAGCCTGGGGCGTGGCGAGTGCGCGCGAGCGCCGGGCAAATTCTGCAGAGGCCGCCGTCGCGGCCGCAGAGCAGCTCGGGTTTCCGGTCGCGCTCAAGGTCGATTCCCCGGACATTCTGCACAAGACAGAGGCCGGGGTCGTGCGGCTGAACTTGCGTGATGCGGCACAAGTACGAACCGCCTACGCCGAGATCTTGGCCAGTGCCAAAGCCTATTTGAATGCCCTCCCCCTCGATGGGGGAGCCTCCGGATGGCCGCCCGCCGACCCGGGCGTTCCGGGGGTGGAAAGGGGTGATCGTGCCGGCGGCAATCCTCCTCCCTCCCCCTTGATGGGGGAGGGCCAGGGTGGGGGTGAACTCGCCGCGGCAAATGCCTTAGCGCCACACGCCAAGATCACCGGCGTGTCGGTGCAGGAGATGGTCGCAGACGGTGTCGAAGTCATCATTGGCGTCAATTACGACCCGCAATTGGGCCCGGTGCTCCTGTTCGGCACCGGCGGCGTGATGGTCGAGGTTTACAACGATGTGGCGCTGCGACGCTGCCCGATCACGCGCTCGGAAGCACAGGCGATGATCGCCGAGGTCAAAGGAGCCCGGTTGCTCCAGGGCTTTCGTGGACGGCCGGCGGCGGACCTCGATGCGCTCGAGGATACCTTGGTGCGCGTGTCGCACCTCGCCATGCACATGGAAGGACACTTGGCGGAGTTGGACATCAATCCGCTCATGGTGCTGCCACGAGGTCAGGGGGTGAAGGCGGTAGACGCCCTCGTCGTGTTGCGCGGCACATAGCACTGCACGTGGCTGAGAGTGATCGCCGCGAGCCGGTGCCTGGGCACATACGCGCCAAATCCGTCTTCATCTCTATCGCTTAAGGCATGACAATCCCGGTGACAGGCAGGCTGGGCTATTGGCGGACGCTCCCCATATCCGGTTCGAGTGGGATGATGCGAAAAACGATCACTGCGTGCGAGATCGCGGGTTCGGTTTTGCTGATATCTTGCCGGCGTTACTCGATCCGAACAGAAGGGTGGAGCGTGACGTCCGGAGAGACTATGGCGAAGAACGTTTCAGGCTCTACGGCCGCGTCGCCGGACGGCTATTCGTCATCGCCTACACGCGGCGTCAAACGGCTACGAGGATCATCTCCGCCCGAAAGGCAAACGCCAGGGAGAGGGAGCGGTATGGCGCGGACTGAAGCACGCCTTGATGCGACGGGCGCCGTCACCCGGCGGCGTTCCACCGGCCCTTGGGAGCCGGTAGAGCCGCGAACCGATTGGGCGCGGGTCGATGCGACCACCGAAGCTGAGATCGAACGCCAGGCCGCCTTCGATGATGCCGAAGCAGCCGAAGATGCGGCGGCTTGGGTGCGGCGCGTTCGCAGGCGTGCCGGGTTGTCACAAGCTGAGTTTGCGCGCCGGATCGGCATATCTGTCGCGACAGTGCGCGGTTGGGAACAAGGGAAGCTCGTGCCGCAGGGTGCGGCCCGCGCCCTCCTGCGCGTGATCGACCGAGTGCCAGAAGCCGTGCTCGCGTTGAGTGCGAGCTAAACCACCCGCTATTCCGACGCATCGACCTCGAACCGGCCGGCGGCGGACCTCGAGGCGCTCGCGGACACCCTGATGCGTGTGTCACACCTCGCCTGCACCTTAGCAGATCTGGACATCAATCCGCTCATGGTGCTGCCGTCAGGTCAGGAGTGAAGGCAGTAGACGCCCTCCTCGTGTTCCGCGACGCGTTGCATTGTACTGGCTGAATTACGGTGACAGTTTACCTAATCCGCGAGGCGAGGATGCCCGCAGCAGACGTGGAGCAGCGGACCTGGAGCGCATTAGGTAAACTGTCACGTAATCGCACCGTAATCGCCGAGCCAGTGATCTCAGTCTTACCGGCCGTCAGTGCGGGTGTTTGCCGAACATGATCCAGCCGCCACTGCTTGGCGTGGTAAATGCCGCCAGCGCAGTCCCCGCCCGAACCCAGACCTGCCGAGGGCCGGCAGTGCTGCGGACCTGCTCGATGCTGTCGTGTACATGGGCCCGGTGCCCAAATTGCCGCCGTTCGAGCAGAACGGGTGCGGTCCCTCGACCCCGATATCGCCCGCGTAGAACGCGAAGGCATCGCCGCGTTTGACGCCGTGCCACTGGAAGGCCTCCAGGAAGAATTGCGCCGTCGGTGCATAGCCGGTAAGGGTTGGATATATCAACGTCCTCGGGCCCAAGCCCAGCACCCTCGTACACTCTCCTGGCGGCGCGTTCGTCCTGCGGCGGCCTCTTTAAGATAAAGCCTGCCACGGATCGACAAGTGGGACACCGCAGTCTTCGAAACCGCCGATATCGCGCGTGACCACGCCGGCACCGTTGGCGCGCGCGACGGCTGCGATCATCAGATCGAGCGGCGCGGTCGGGCGGCCGGCCCTTCGGCGGGCGGCGAAAATGTCCGCGTAGGCCGCTGCGGCCGCCGCGTCGAACGGGAGCACGCGCCCGTTGAAATCGTCTGCGAATATGGCTCGGGCCGCCGTTTCAAGAGCAACGCGGCGGCGGCCTTCCGGCATGACCTGCGAGGATTTCCGCCTGACAAATCGTGGTGGTGAACAGCGCATCTTCCGGCTGGCCGGCGATCCATGCAGCCACCTCCGACGATGGCCGGGCGCCCATCATCGCGGACAGGATGTTGGTGTCGAGGACGAACATCGATCGAACTGGGCATCAATCGAACTGGGCATCAATCGAACCGGCCATCAATCGAACCGGGCATCAATCGAGCCGGGCATCAATCGAACCGGGGCGGATCACGAGCCGGCAGACGCGGCGGCAGCTCGAGATCGTCCGCGCCACCAAGGGGCTCGAAGCGGGCGCGAATGCGCTCATAGAGATTGCGCGTCGGTAGCCGCTCCGGCTCCTTGAGCGTGCTCTGCAGGATGCTCCTGGCCTCGGCCTCCATCGAGTGACCGTGCTGGGCCGCGCGAATGCGCAGCCGCTCTTTGACTGCAGGATCGAGGTTGCGGATCGTGATGCTGCTCACGTCGGCGCTTCTGTCTGTATACCATCATTGTAATCAATGATCGCATTGATGTCTAAATTTCACCCGGTCGCCATGGTGTTTCGCGGCACGTGAAAACCTGATGCTGCGTTTCACCGCACAGGCATTATCATGACAGGCTGATACGAACGAGGCCTGGGACAAGACATGAAAGAAAACAGCATACGGCGGGCGGTGCGCGAAGGACGAGCGGCGCTGGGTACCGGGCTCAAGGAGTTCGCATCACGCGGCGTTCCCTGGATCATTGAGGCGGCAGGGTTCGATTACTGCGCGATCGACCACGAACACGGGGCGTTCGATATGGAAACGATCGCCAATCTGGCGAGCTGGTTCCAGGCCACGAACGTCTCGCCCATCGTCCGGCTCCATAAATCATTCGCGCATCTGATCCCCGGCATCCTCGATCAGGGCATCATGGGCATCCAGGTGTCCGAGGTGGACACAGCCGAAGAAGCGCGCGCGATCGTCCGCCTAGCGAAGTATCCGCCGCTGGGAAACCGGGGGATCTCGGGCCAGGGGCCGCACACGGGGTACAAGAGCTATGGCCGCCGCCACGCCACCGAATACGCGCCCTGGGCCAATGAAAACATCATCCTGTTCCCGTCGATCGAGTCGCTGGAGGGGCTGGAGAATGTCGAGGAGATCGCGGCGGTCGACGGGATCGACATGATCGCGTATGGACATTCCGACCTGAGCGCGCAGCTTGGGGTTCACCTCGACCTCGAGCACCCGAAATTCAAAGCGGCGGTGCGGCGGATCGCGGCGGCGTGCAATGCGCACGGCAAGCTCGCTCGGGGATCGGCGGAGACCGAGGCGCAGATCGAGGAATATTGGAAGCTCGGGTGCAAGGTGCTGAACCTGCCGGGGAACGATGTGAGCACGTATCTCGACGGGATGAAAGCGCGCGCGGCCCGCGCGCATGTGCGGCTGAAGTCAATCGGGGTGCCGACCCCATGAGGAGACGGCCCCAAGGAAATTCTCGAACACACTGACCGGAGGACACCCAATGACCAGATATTTGCACACTATGATCCGCGTAAGTTCGCTGGAGGACACCATCAGCTTCTTCGAGGTGCTGGGGCTGCGCGAGATCCGCCGCCGTCCGGACGAGAAAGGCCGCTACACCAACGTGTTCCTCGCCGCCCCCGGCGACGAGGCTGCTGCCGTGGAACTCACCTACAATTGGGATCCTGAACCCTACACCGGCGGCCGTAATTTCGGACATCTCGCATACGCCGTGGACAACATCTACGACACCTGCAAGGCGTTTATCGCTCACGGCGTGACGATCAACCGCCCGCCGCGTGACGGCCGCATGGCCTTTATCCGCACGCCGGACGGCATCTCCATTGAGCTGCTGCAGGCCGGCGAAGCGCTGCCGCCTGCCGAACCCTGGACCAGCATGGCCAATACCGGTTCATGGTAGTGCGTGAAGCCCTTGGTGTGGATTGGATCGTGGCGCTGCTGGAGTGAGGGAAGACAGCGGGTCCTGAGGGGCTGAGAGCGATCGCCGCGAGCCGGTCTCTCCAGTGTCACAGGCTGTCAGCTCGGGTTTTTGCCGAACATGATCCAGCCGCCGCTGCTTGGCGTCGTGAATGCTGCCAGCGCAGTCTCTGCCCGAACCCTGACCTGCCGGGCGCCGGCCGTGCCGCGGAGCTGCTCGATGCTGTCGGTGTACATCGCCGTGCGGCAGCGGCCGGTGCCTAGATTGCCGCCGCTCGAGCAGAACGGGTGCGGCCCTTCGACTCGGATATCGCCGGCGTAGAACTGGAAGGCGTCGCCGCGTTTGACGCCGTGCCACTGGAAGCCCTCCAGGAAGAACTGCGCCATCGGGGCATAGCCGTCGTAAGGATTAAATATGTCGACGTCATTGGGCCCAAGCCCGGCACCTTCGTACATCCGCCTGGCGGCGCGGTCGGTCCAGTCCTCGATCTCGTCCAGATCTTCCTGTGTGCTGCGCTTCCTGAAGTTGTGCTGCGAGTGGTTGAGCACGTAGACCGGCGGCTGGCGCATGTCGCGGGCGCGCTCGGCCGTCGTGAAAAGATACGCCGCCGATGCATTGACCGGCCGGTCGCAGTCCCAGAGCCTCAATGGGTTAAGGATGTAGCGCGAGTTGACGTAATCCTCGATGGTCAGCTGCGGCACATAGTGGGTAGCGTTGTACCCCCACGGCGTCAACAGCCCGTTCCTGTGCTGGTTGACGACAAAGGGAGCGAGGTCGTCGTGCTTGCCGCCGTATTTCAGGCAGTACTGATTGTGCGGGAAGATGTTGATAAAATCGTTGCCGCCGTGATTGCCCCAGGGCGCCGTCCATTGGCGGGCGCCGCGGGCGTGGTCGTCGGCGTTCTCGCCACCGCGGCGGTAGCGGCCTTCGAGATTGCCTGCCGGGTAGATGACGAGACAGGTGTGGCAGACGCCGTCACCGACGGCTTGTGCTGCCATGCCGACCATTTCGCTGATCGTCGGCACGCCGGTCGGAGCGAATTTGACATTGGGCAGGCGCAGCTGCTCGATGAGCCACTGCGCGTTGACCAGAGTGAGCCCCCACTCCGAATCGTAGGGCGGGGCGAAGTAGGGCCGCGGCGCCCACTGCGACGCGGAGCCGCCGCTGCCGCCGGCGATATGGCTGTCGCAGCAGATGACGCCCTCGATCTGATCCGGCGTCACGCCGGCGTCGTCCATCGCCCTCCGGCAGGCGAGGATGGAGTAGGCGCCCACCGTCTTGTCCATCGAGACTTCGTCCCAACGGCGGTCGACCGGCGAATGTCCGACGCCGGCCACAGCGACCTTGCCGCGGTGCTCCCAGACGCCGAGCCCGTCCTTGTCTCGCCGCCACTGATACCCGGATGACCCGGCCATGGCTCCTCCTTTCCACTATGGTTGCGGTCTCGACAACCATAGAATTGCCATAATAGCACTATATCTATGCAGCCACCGTACCCCGAGCGGGCGCGGGATTGTTGTTGTAGGAGTTGGCGATGCCTGATCTCGACCTGATAAAACAGGAGGAACAGGAGTGCGCGACCGGCGCGGGCGGCCAGCCGCTTGCAACTGTCCGAATGAATCTCGGCACTACGCGATGACCTGCCACTCGTGGATCAGCTGGCCCGGCGCCACCTCCTCGAACGTCACCTCGACGGCCGCACCCACTGGCACCTTGTAGGGCGAGGTGCCCGGGAGGTTGGAATAGAAATTGACCCGCGGGTCCGCGTCCAAGGTCACCAATGCCAGGTTATAGGGCTGGTCGGGCATGCGCCGGTTGAGGCGGCCGTCCTCGATCACGATGTAGGTCGCGATATGGCCTCTTCCCTCGACCTCTTTCCACGTCAGACTGGCGGCCGAATTGCAGACCTGGCAGGCCTGCTGCGGCGGGTATTGCAGCCTGTCGCAGGCAGTGCAGTGCTGCAAGACGAGCTGCCTTTGATTTACGGCGTCCCAGAAGGGCTTGCTCAAAGCGTCGGGAACGGGGATCAGCTTCGGCATCTGTCTGGTTCTCATCCGCAAGTGGATCAAATCTGGCGCTTCGGATCGTCCTCCTTCGTCATACCGGCGAAGGCCGGTATCCACAATTGCGCCGCACGAGCGGCTGAACAGTGGGTCCCGGCCTCCGCCGGGACGACAAAATTGGGTTTCACTTGTTGGATTCTTACCCGCCGAAATGACGGTGTGGGGAGGCAAATGCGTTTCACCCCTCGCCCCGCCCGACCCACTGGCCGTAGACGGGGTACTGGCAGCACACGAACTCGATATAGGCCGGGCGGCCCGACGCATTGACGTCGAGCGCCCGCCGCAGGGCCGGGATAATTTCGGCCGGCTCGCTAACCCGCTCGGTGTGGAAGCCGAGGGCGCCGATCACCTTCGACATATCCACCTCGTCGGGCCCCAGCACCCGGTGTGTGAAGGGATCGTGTCCCGGCCCCCAAAAACCGGGTCCATAGCCGGCAAAGCCCCCATTGCTGATGTGCACGACCGTAATCCCGAGCTTCTCGCGCAGCAGCACCTCGAGGTTGCCGAGCATGTAGCCAAGACCGGCCTCGCCGGTCACCGCCACGGCTGTCCTGTGCGGAAACGCCTTCTTGGCGGCAATGGCAGCGGCCAGGCTGAAACCGAGCGTCGAGACATTGCCCCAGCCGAGGAAGCCACGCGGGATCAGCGTGTCGAAGACGGTGCTCAGCTGGTCGCGCGTGTTGCCGGATTCGTGCGTGACGAATGAATTCTTCAGATCCAGCACCTCCATCAGATCGCCGTACACCCGATAGGGGTTGATCGGCGTTTCGTCGGAGTTCATGACCTGCCGGTATCTGGCAAGCCCCTGGTCGCGTGCCGCCTTCACTTCCGCCGCCACATCACCCGCTTTCCGTCCGGCGCCAGAGGTGCGGCCGGACACTTCCTGGCGGAGCGCCTGCAACGTCAAACGCGCATCGCCGATCACCGCGTGCGCCGTCGGATACATCTTGTTGACGTGCAGCTCGTCGACGTTGCAGTGGATGATGGTCTTCTTCGCCGGATCGGGAATGCCGTGGCTGAAGCGGCCCGGCGACAAGCTCGAGCCTATGGCGAGGATCAGGTCGCTTTTGTTCAGGTAGTGTGCCACCTGGTCGCCGCGCACGCCGACAAACAGCGGATGATTCTCCGGGAACGCTCCTTTGGCCTTGAGAGTCGTGATCACCGGCACATTCACGAGCTCCGCCAGCGCTTTCAGGTCTTCCGCGGCCCCCGCGTAGATGACCCCTTCGCCGGCGTAGATCAGCGGGTTACGGGCTTGGAGGAGCTGGTCGACGGCAGCGCGCACATCCGCCGGGTCCGGAGCCGATTTCCAGCCCTTCACCGGACGGTAGGGGTCGGCGGTCTCGTCGTATGTGGCCGTGGCATTGGGAATCGCCAGGATCACGGGGCCCGGTCTGCCGCTGCGCAGCATGGTAAAGGCGCGGCGCATGAGCTCAGGCGTGCGCTCGGGCTTGTCGAGATAGCCGAACCACTTCGACACGGTCTTCATCGCCGAGGCGACATCGTATTGGCTGTTGCCCGAGGCGCCGGCCGGCACGCCATCGGTGATGCACAAAACGGGCGAGCCATCCTCATAGGCCTGCGCCATCCCGGCGTAGGCGTACTGCATGCCGGCGGCATTCACACCCCCTTGGAAGGTGCACACCCCGATCCGTGAGCCTCCGGTGATGCGCGAGAACGCGTCGGCGACCGCCACGGCGTAGCGGTCGTCGCGCATCATCAGCATCGGCACCCGTTCACGGCCGAGTGCGTTGTTCACCCGGCAGACCGGGAAGGTCGAAACCCAACCCACACCTTCCTCTTTGAGAATGCGGACAATGCCGGTCGCTACATCGATCGTCATGGATGTGGTCTCCTTTGCCTGGAGCCGAGCGGTCAGTCAGGAATACTCGGACGTCGTAAGCATACGTATGGCAGGTTGACGCTGCGGGGGCAAAGGTGCCGGGGCCGCGCCGGGAGATGCCATTAGGCGGTTTGCCGGGGCGAGGTCGCAGTCCGCGATACAAGATGACGAAGGTCGGCAAATCGGATGTGAAGGGAACTTCGCCGGGACGTGCCGCAACGGGCGAAACGCTCCGTGAGCGGTCATCCCGGGACACGCTCGTGTTGCTGAGTTCGACTCTGAGCGGATCTCGTGTGCGGTAACAGAGCGCGTCGACCAACCCGGATCAGCCAGCGCTCAGACACACTTTTCTTCACGTCAACCGGGCAGGTCGGGAAACAGCGCCTGCGCCATTTGTGCCGCGAACTCTTTGAACAGCCGGCACGGCTTCGTGAGGTGGCGATTTCCGAGATGTACGAGCGACAGATCGAATGGTGGGAACCGCCAGTCCGGCATCACCTCGACGAGACGACCCGTGCGGAGGAGTTCCGGTTGGACCACCGGCGGCAGTTCACCGATCCCGCGGCCCGCAAGCAATGCGGGAGTGAGACCGGCGAAATCATTCATGGCGAGGTAGGGGCGAAAGGTAATGG
>Ga0306926_10007867_pt1 | contig 11603 bp, 7 predicted proteins | sample flu12Cox44000178_FD_203759 | JGI IMG/M metagenome (GOLD analysis project Ga0306926, IMG submission 203759) | Lab enrichment of tropical soil microbial communities from Luquillo Experimental Forest, Puerto Rico - flux8day.12C.oxic.44.000.178 (v2)... | ecosystem: Environmental > Terrestrial > Soil...
CGCGAGGATTTGTTCGCTCCGGCGGTGGCGAGAGAGGACGGCTCTCCGGGAGAGCCGCCGGCGGCAGCGGCAGCGCCAGCAGCGTCGAACGACTGGGTTCTCTCCATGAGCATGAAGCTGGTCGAGGGTGTGAGCGCCGGTGCACCGAAGTCGGTTACTTCGTTGCGGCGGCGCTGGATTGGATTGTCTTCGGCCTGCTCGGCTTATCCTTTGAAGAGATCATCCAGATCATCCGTCGACTGTTTGATAGGTGAGCGCGTAGCGGCTTTGCCTGTGGTGGCCGGTGGGTTGGGCGGGGCCGGGGGCTTGGCCAGCAGGCCCCCGCGCCGACCGTGATCGCGACCGGCGCGGCGGAGCCAAGGTCAGGCAGCGGCTGCCTGACCGGAGTGTGCCTTGATGTCTTCGAGGATGGCCCGGGCACAGGACGCATACGTGCCACGGTAGATTTTCAGGCGCGGCTGACCCGGTGGCCGTCGACGAACCGTCCCGGATTAAGTCCGGCGGCGACCATGCGCGCGTGCGCGACCGAGTACGCGCCGGCGATCACCACCACGCGCCACTCGCCGTCGTGCTTGTAACGCAGCAGATACATGCAACCACAGTAGCCGGTGCTGCTCGTCCGGCAAAGACCGCGCGATGCGGGTGGTTAATCACACAGAGGGGCCCGCGCGATGGCTGGCCTGTTGCTCCCAAAAAATAAAGAAAGGGCCGGCGCGAAGCCGGCCCAAGTTGCAAAGAGGAAACGCACTGGCTCGCGCTCTCGACGCGAGCCGGGCGCACCGTGCCGACGCCGGCGCAGTGCGCTTTGATCCAAGTCAAAGGTACCCAAAAAACGAAGGGACCGGCTGGGGAAGAGCCGGCCCCAAGGGGATGAAAACCACTCGCCCGAAGCGGGGGTTGGGGGCTTGGGACCTCGGGCGGCCGGCGGGGAATTAATCCTCTCACGCCGACGATGGACAACCCGCAACGCATCGACGGGTTCCGCGAAGCTTCCAAATAGAAGGGCCGGCTGACCAGGCCGGCCCTGCGAGAAGTTTTGCGATCAATCTAAGCGTCCCGGTCGAGAACATCCTGCGCCACATCTACGCCAGGGCCGCAAATCAGGATCAATCCCAGAACCAGTAGCCCCAGGTTCGCCGGGTAATCGACCACCAAAATTGCGAGGACGACAACGAGAAAGATTGCCACCTTTCTAGCGTTCATGCTTGCGCTCCTGGCGGGCGGAGCCGGGGTAACGGTTCAGCGAGCCGGAATGTAGCCGGCCTGCGCCATGCAGCCATTGAACGTCGAGGACCGAACCCGCCATTGTTGCCCGGCGTGGGCGATGCTGTCTCCCACTCCGCTGAAATCAACTTGGGGCGGCTGATAGCTACCCCCTGACGGGCAAGAATTTACGACGTAGGGATTACTTGAGGCCGGGGCTACGTTGACCGTCGCGGACTGCGAAACGCTCACCGTTTTTTTGCGCCCGGTGTTGCAGATCGGTGACAGCTTTCGGCCGCACTGACGGTTACTTTAGCTATCGATGTTGAAGGCCTCTCCTTCAGCGTCGTGGTTTTTGAGAGTTGCGTCCGGGGGGACGATCATGTGGGCCATTGATTTCTGCGCGAAGCGATCCAACGACTGCCTCCAGATAGCTGAAGAATGCACCGACACCCGGCAACGACGCGCGTGGCTTGAACTCGCGAGGGGGTGGGTCAAGTTGTCCGAGGAAGTAGTCGCGCCCAAGGGCAGGCTCATGCTGCGACGTTAGTGAAGAACCGCGTCACGTCAGACTACGTGTTCTGGTCTGCAAATCTCCTGTGGCAACCCGCCAACACACCTGCCCTCGGGCGCGTCATGGCAGGAGGTGGCTTCTTGCAGGATCAGTCGGGCGCGGTGCCCTGGTTGGCGCTGCACCAGCCGTCGTAGGCCGCGGGCGCCACCGACGATAAACAGCCCGCGCTTACCACCGACCAAGGCCCGGGGTTCCTATAGGCCCGCACCTGCCGAGGATAGGACATATGGGTATCCCCCGCGGATCAGGTTCCGAGAGCACGTCCTCTAACTGCACCTCAGGTTCCGAGAGCGGCTCCCCTAGCTGCACTGTCGTTACCGGCGGCAGGGGGAACTACCTCATTCAGCCAGGGCTCGCGACGGCAACCGCCCGTTCCTGGCAAGTTACCTTGGGGCACCATCGGAAAAAGCACTCGCTCAATCGGCGATTTTTGAAACAGCTCACACGGACAAAAGACGATCGGCGAAGCGCGCAAGCGGGCGGTCGAGCTATGCGAGCTTTTCGGGCCGCATGAGCCATGTGGGATCGGCCCGTCGGAGAGCGCGGCTCAGTAAGTACCATGCTGCGGAAACACGAACGTCATCATGAGGAGCTTGGCGCACCTTTTGCGCCGAGCGTCTCGAAGGATGACGACGATGTTTGTTGCGCGGCCGCGTTAGATCATCCCCCGATGATGCGGTTGAAGCTCGCCCGGACCTTCGTTTGCGTCTCGGCGAGGTGGGGCTCCAGCGTGGCGAAATCGGGGAGGTCGGCGGCGCGGGCGAGAAGGCGCAGAAGTTCGCCGCCCGCCGTCTTCGGGTCGAACGGCCCGGAAAGGCACAGGCGCAGCACCTGGGTGAGATTGTGATAAAGCCAAGCGGCCGGGCGCAGCACGTCGGCCTCCTCGGGCGCGAGCACGCCCGCAGCCCAGGCCTTGTCGAGCACGCGCGCGGTCGACGTATCGAGGATCTCTGGCCGTTCGGCCGCATGCACGAGCTGCAAATACTGCGCGATGAACTCGAGATCGACGAGGCCACCCGCCGCATATTTGAGATCCCAGCGTTCGCCCTCCCCTTTCTCCTGGGCGATAGCCCGGCGCATTTCCAGCACGTCGGCGGCAACAGCCGAGGGATCGCGCTCGCGCGTCAGCGTCTCGCGCACCACCGCCTCGACCCGCGCGGCGAAGCCGGGCGAGGATGAGACGACGCGCGCGCGGGTGAGCGCCATGTGCTCCCAGGTCCACGCCTCCTGCTCGTGATAGGCGCGAAAGCCGTCGATCTGCGTCGCCACCGGACCGGAGCGGCCGGTCGGCCGCAGCCGCATGTCGACGTGATAAAGCGAGCCGTAGTTGGTTTGCGCCGTGAGCGCGCTGATCAGCCGCTGGGTCAAGCGCGCGAAATACTGAAAGCCGGTGAGCGGACGCGGACCGTCGGAAGCCGGATGCTCGCCGGCGAAGTCGTAGACGAGAATGAGATCGAGGTCGGAGCCGGCGGTCATTTCGCGTCCGCCGAGCTTGCCGAGCGCGAGCACCGCGCTTTGCTGCGCGGGCAGGTGGCCGTGCGCGGCGGCGAACGACCGTTCGACCTCGCGGTGCACGGCGTCGATGAGCACGTCGGCAAGCCGGGCGTACGCGGCGCCCGCCTGCTCGGCGGAGACGGTGCCTGAGAGAATGCGCGCGCCGATCAGAAATATGTGCTCCTGGCCGAACGAGCGGGTGCGGTCGAGGAAATCCTCATAGGAGCGCGCCTGCGTGGCGGAACGCGCGAACTCGTCGGCAAGCTTCGCTGCATCAGGAAGCGCACCGAAGAACGCCGGGTCGATAAGCGCGTCCATCACCTGCGGGTGGCGCGCGACGATGTCGGCAAGCCGCGGCGCGGTGCCGAGCGCAAGCGTGAGCAGCGCGACCAGATCGGGATTACGCAGCAGCAGCGAGAACAGCCGCCCGCCACCCTGCACGGCGGCAAGGAAACGGTCGAAGGCGACGAGCGTGCGGTCCGGATTCTCGCCGTGCGCCACGTGATCGATCAGCAGCGGCACCAACTCAGCGAAATGGTCCTTGGCAAACTCGCCGCGCAAGGCCGGAACGTCCTCGGCAAACCAGCGCCGGACGATGGCGGAAACTTCGAGCGGATTCTTGAAACCGAGACCGACGAGCGCGTCGAGGGTACGCGGGTCGTCGCCGTCGGGTGGAAATGCGAGGCGCAGGCGCTCGCCCTTGCCGGTGTCTTCGAACAGTCGCGCGTAATGGCCCTGAACCTTGCGCATGTGGCCGAGCAGCGCGTCGGCGAACTGATCGCGCCCGGCAAACCCGAGGAAGCGGGCGAAGCGGCCGAGCGCCGCCGGATCGGCGGGAAGTACGTGGGTCTGCTCGTCGGCGATCATCTGCAAACGATGCTCGACCTTGCGCAGGAAACAATAAGCGTCGGCGAGGTCGCGCGCGGCTTCCGTCCCGATCCATCCGCCGGCGGCGAGCGTCGAAAGCATCGTCAGGGTCTCGCGCCCGCGCAGCTCGGGATGGCGGCCGCCGGCGATGAGCTGCTGGGTCTGCACGAAAAATTCGATCTCGCGGATGCCGCCGCGGCCGAGCTTGATGTTGTGGCCTTCGACCGCGATCTCGTCGTGGCCACGGTAGGCGTGCATCTGCCGCTTCATGGCGTGCACGTCGGCGATTGCGACGTAGTCGAGATATTTGCGCCAGATGAAGGGGAGGAGTTCCTTGAGCAGCGCCTCGCCCACGACGCGGTCGCCGGCGGCGACGCGCGCCTTGATCAGCGCGGCGCGCTCCCAATTCTGGCCGATGCTCTCGTAGTAGGCGAGCGCGGCAGCGGTGGAAATCGCGATCTGGGTCGAGCCGGGATCGGGACGCAGGCGCAGATCGACGCGAAACACGTAGCCGTCGACGGTGCGCTCCTGCAGCAGCTTCACCAGTCCGCGCGCGATGCGAATGTAAAACAGCGCGGGTTCGATGTCGGCGGCGAGCGTCGGGGCCGGATCGAACAGGACGATGAGATCGATGTCGCTCGAATAATTGAGCTCGAATGCGCCCATTTTGCCCATGGCGATGACGGCGAGGCCGCAGCCGTCCTCGGGCCGCGCCGGGTCTGGCAGCCTGATTCTCTTCGCTCGCGCCGCGGCGCGCAGCAGATGGCGCAGCGCGATGGTCACCGCCGCGTCGGCAACGTCGGTAAGCGCACGGGTGATGCGCATCACCGGCCACTTTTCGCCGATGTCGGCGAGCGCGATCAGGAGTGCCGCCTCCGCCTTCATGCGGCGCAACAGGCGCATCAGTTCCGCTTCATCCGCGGTGCCGGCGGCCGGGGCGGCGGTGCTCTCGATGAGTGCGGCAAGATGCGCGTCGGGATCGGCGGCAAGCACCGCGCGAAGGCGCGCCGGGTCTTCGCTCGCGAGCTGCCACAGGAACGGCGAATGCGCCGCGACCAACTCGATCAGCGCGCGCTGCGCCGGCTCGCGGGCAAACAGCCGTGCAAGCGCGGCGCCCTCGTCGCTCGCACAGATGTCGGCGAGCCACTCGGCGACTTTGTCGCGCTCGGGCGCGGGTTGTTGTTTGGCAACGCGTTTTGCCAAGGGGAGTCTCACGTGATTCCGTAGGGTGGGCTAAGCCCACGGGCTCTTCGCCGCGCGGGCGTGCCCACCGGAAACAATATGGTAGCCGGAACGACCCTGGTGGGCACGTGCGCTCGCATAAGCTCGCGCCCTTAGCCCACCCTAAGGAGTCGGCGGTGATGTCGCACCCACCCGCGGCAACTCGATGACCGCGCGCAGGCCGGGCTTGTTGTCCTCGAGGCGCAGTTCGCCGCCGTGCAAATGCGCGACCGCCGAGGCGAGACTCAAGCCCAGGCCGGAGCCCGGCTGCGAACGGCTGCGCTCGAGCCGCACGAAACGACCGACCACGCGACCGCGGTCGGCAGGCGGAATGCCCGGACCATGGTCCGCGACGGCGAGCAAAATGCGGTCGCCCTCGCCGCGTACGGTGATCTCGATCGGCGCCGGCGCGCCGTTGACGGCTGGCGGCCCAGGATCGGCGTATTTGATCGCGTTGTCGACGAGGTTAGCGAGCGCCTGGCTGATCAGCTCGCGGTTGCCGCGCACCGTGACCGGCGTCGGCGCGTCGATCGCAATGCCGAGACCGCGGTCGTCGGCCACCGGCTCGTAGAGGTCGGCGACGCCGCGCACGATTTCGGCGGCATCGACATCCGCCATGTCCTCGCGGCCCTGGCCGGATTCCGCGCGCGCGATCATCAGCAGCGCGTTGAAGGTGCGGATGAGGCCGTCGGATTCGTCGATGGTCGCTTCCAGAGCCTCGCGGTAATCAGCCTCGTTCTTCGCCGAGCGCAGCGCCTCCTCGGCGCGATTGCGCAGCCGCGTAAGCGGCGTCTTGAGATCATGGGCGATGTTGTCGGAGACCTCTTTGAGCCCGCGCATGAGCACCTCGATGCGCTCGAGCATGGTGTTGAGGTTGCCGGCGAGCCGGTCGATCTCGTCGCCGGTGCCGGCGATCGGCAGGCGCCCGCCGAGGTCGCCGGCCATGATGGTTTGCGTGGTGCCGGTCATGGCATCGACCCGGCGCAGCACGCGGCGCGTGACGAACAGGCCGCCGGCAAGCCCGAGCACCACCAGCAGGCCGATCAACCAGCGCAGCGCCGAGAACACTATGTCGAGCAGATGCTCGCGCTCGTCGAGGTCGCGCCCGACGAGGAGGCGAAAACCGCCGGGAAGCTGCTCGACGCGGGCGAGCGCGCGGTGCTCGGCGCCCTCCCCTTCGTCGAGCCTTCGGTAGGCGGTCTCGACCCAGCCGCGTCGGTCGAGCACGCCGGGCGAAAGCGAGCCGACGTTGCCGGCAAGCGCTTCGCCGGTGAAGGTGGTGACCAGATAAAGATTCGATCCCGGCCGTTGCGCGCGCCCCTGGATGACCAAAACGAGCCGGCGGATGCCGGAGAGACGGTATTGGTCGGTCAGTCCGGTGATCTCCGCGTCGACCGTCTCCTGGATCTGTTCGGTGATCAGCCGGTTTGTGTTCCAGGCGAAATAGGCGAGCAGAAACAAAACCGCGACGGCGAAGACGGCGAGATAAACCAGCGTGAGCTTGAACGTCGTCGTGCGGAACACGTGCACGAGCCGCGCGGCGGCGGCGCGCAGAGTTTCAGCTCTTTGCGTCACGGATCACGTAGCCGGCGCCGCGCACCGTGTGCAGCAGCGGCCGGGCATATCCCTTGTCGATCTTCGAGCGCAGTCGCGACATGTGCACGTCGATGACGTTGGTCTGCGGATCGAAGTGATAATCCCACACGTTCTCGAGCAGCATGGTGCGGGTCACCACCTGCCCGGCGTGCTTCATCAGATATTCGAGCAGGCGGAACTCGCGCGGCTGCAGCACGATCTCGTCGTCGCCGCGGCTCACCCGGTGCGACAGGCGGTCGAGTTCGAGGTCGCCGACCCGATAGACGGTTTCCTCGTTGCGTCCGCCGCGCCGGCGCGAGAGTACCTCGATGCGCGCGGCAAGCTCGGCGAAGGAATAAGGCTTGGGCAGATAATCGTCGCCGCCGGCGCGCAAGCCCTTGACGCGGTCGTCGACCTGGCCGAGCGCCGAGAGGATGAGCACCGGGGTCTCGACGCCCTCGGCGCGCAGCTGCCCGATGAGCGAGAGGCCGTCGAGCTTGGGCAGCATGCGGTCGACGATCAGCACGTCGTATTGGCCCTCCAGCGCGAGCCCGAGACCCTCCTCGCCGTCCGCCGCCCGGTCGGCGACGTGCCCGACCTCGCGGAACGCCTTGACCAGATAGTCGGCGGCGTCACGGTCGTCTTCGACAATCAACAGGCGCATGGGCGGTAAGATACGGAGGACGGAGGACGGACGACAGAGGACAGAAGACGAGAATCCGTCGTCAGTCGTCCGTCGCCTGTCCCCTGAAAAGAACGAGGAGGCGGCGGAGCAACTCCACCACCTCCTCGCATTCGGGCCCCGGATCCGTCGGGGGGCTGGGGGAGGACCGGATCCGAGACTCCGGAGAGCGGGGACGGGCACGAGGCCCGTCCCCCGGGTTCGCTCCACCGGCGGGGGCGACGGATGCCGGCGGGACGCCCCGTTCTCGTTCGAGGGGATGACTAGGTCATCGCCTCGGTATTCCCTCACAGTCACGCACGACCGAGCGGCAGCGCGATGAACCGCGTCTGTTCGCCCGATTTGACTCGCATCAGCACGGCACGCTTGTTTTCGCCGCGCGCGTCGGCGAGCGCCTTGCGCACGTCGGCCGGGCTCGACACGGACTTGCCGCCGACTTCGAGAATCACGTCGCCCGACTTGAAGCCGTGGTTGGCGGCGGGCCCGTCGGGCTCGACCGCGGTGACCACCACGCCTTCTTTGCCGGCACCGGCCACGCCATCGGCAGGAGCAAGGGTCAGCCCGAGCCGCGGCAGCTGGGTGCCGGACGGCTGTTCGTGCTCGTCGGTGTTGGCCTTCGCCTGGCGCTGCTCTTTCGGCAGTTCGCCGAGAGTGAGGCTGAACGCCTGCGACTTGCCGTCACGCACGATCTCGAGCTTGATCGAGGTGCCCGGCGCCATGGCGCCGATCCGCTTGGCGAGATCGCGCGCGTCTTTGACGGTCTTGCCGTCGACCGAGACGATTACGTCGCCGGCCTTGATGCCGGCCTTGACCGCAGGGCTGCCGTCCTGAGGCTCCGCCACCAGCGCGCCTTCCGCCTTCTGCAGGCCGAGGCTGTCGGCCATGTCGTCGGTCACCGGCTGAATCTGCACGCCGATCCAGCCGCGCGTGACCGCGCCCTTGTCCTTGAGCTGACCGACGACGGTGCGCACGGTATCGGCCGGAATGGCAAAGGCGATGCCGACCGAGCCGCCGGAGGGCGAGAAGATCGCGGTGTTGACGCCGATCACGTTGCCGTCAACGTCGAAGGTGGGCCCGCCCGAGTTGCCGCGGTTCACGGGCGCGTCGATCTGAATGAAGTCGTCGTAAGGGCCGGCGCCGATGTCGCGGCCGCGCGCCGAAATGATGCCGGCCGTCACCGTGCCGCCGAGGCCGAACGGGTTGCCGACCGCGAGCACCCAGTCGCCGACGCGCGGGTTGGTTTCGGAAAGCTTCACGTGCGGAAAGTCGTTGCGGCCGTCGATCTTGATGAGCGCGAGATCGGTTTTCGGATCGGTGCCGATCACCTTGGCGGTGTAGGTTTTGCCCTCGTCGGTCGTCACCTCGACGCTCTCGGCCTTATCGACCACGTGATTGTTGGTCACGGCGAAGCCGTCGGCCGAGATGAAGAAGCCCGAACCCTGGCCCATGACGAAGTTACGGCCACGGTTGCCGCGGGGTTCATCGGGTGTCTGGTCGGGCATGCCGAAGCGGCGGAAGAACTGCTCGAGACCGGGCGGCAGATCGCGGTTGGAGAAACCCATCGTGCGCGAGCCGCCGTCGACCTTGACGCGGACCGAGATCACCGCCGGCTTCACCTTCTCGACGATGTCGGCAAAGCCGACCGGCCGCTGGGCTGTATCGGCGCGCGCGGCCGCCGCGAACGACGGCAGGCCGAGTTGCGGGGCGCCGGGGCTCGTGAACAGCACGGCGGCGCCGAGGCCCGCGACGCTCGCGAGGAGCACCAGCCGGCGAGCGGCAAGCACCCGGCGGGGCCGCGTCACAGTGGGAAGATTTGTCATCATGAGTCTCCGTCCCGAATGGAATCGAATTGGTCGAGGTGAAAGATGGGATGGCGTGCCTTACGGCGCCCTGTCGGGCGCATTAAAGTTTCGTAATGTGGAGGGGCACCGGGCCCCCTTGGCAGACTAGGCACCGCGTCCACCTTTTGTCTGCTCTTGTGGCGGCGTAGCTCGTCCGAATCGGCCAAGTTGCGCTTGACATGTGCGGGTCTATCCGTTCACTATATGTTCTCGATTTTCCTCGGCAAGCGAAAAAGCCGACCAGCGCTGGCTCGAATAGAGGCCAATCATGAAGCTGAGGGTTCAGGAGATTGGTCGGGGACTACACGCGAGCGAGGTGGCGGTCGAACTCCAACCGGCCGCCAGTCTCGAACGATTGGTAGTCGATCGGAAATCGCTTCCTTTTCGTCGGCTGGCGTCCGCTGGCCGAAAAACAAGGGCAATGGTTGATCGAACTTCCTGAGTGGGACCTGGCGCCGGGAGGCGATGAGAGCTTGATACTCACGGATCGCGAAATACCGATTTCACTGGATCGGCGGCTGACAACAATAGCGCCGCAACCTGAAGAGATAGCAGTCACTGCGTCGACGGTCGATCTCACACTTGATCCTCTTATTTGGATCGTGCGCGACCGGCGCCTATGCCGGAAAACATAGTTGATCCACGCGCGGCGGGATTCAATGCATGCGAGAGCTCTCGGCCGAAGAAACAATCAGTAAAAGAACAGGTTTTCTTCTTCCCCCTCGAAAATTGGCGCTAGCTTGGACGCGTGCATACATCGAGCTTAAAACGGAAGCGCGTTTGGCCGCACGTGTTGAGGGCAAGAGCTCTCTGGCGCGCCTCGGACTTGTTGTTCACATGACGGTTCCCACCATCCACGCCGGCTTCGAGGGCCGTATACGACTTGAAATGATGAATCATGGTGCCGTCCAAATTCGCCTGTGTCCGGGCACGCGGATTTGTCAGCTCATTTTTGAAACTACTCTCGGTACGGCAGAACGCGGGTATAAAGGACAATTTGCCGGCCAAACCGCACGACGAAAAAACAAACAAATTTAGGCCCTACGGTGGCGCTTCGCTCCCCCCGCTTACTGTAGCCCACCCTACGACCGAAGAATCTCCTCCACCCGCGCCTGCTCGGTGGCGGTGAGGCCGGCAGTGGCGGCGGCGGGCGCGCGGCGGCGCAGGAAGACGAAGAGGCCGAGGCCGCCGAGGAGAAGCAGCGCGGCCGGGGTGCCCCACAGGGCGGCGGTTTCCCAGGAGAAGCGCGGCTTGAGCAGCACGAAGTCGCCGTAGCGGGCGGTGAGGAAATCGAGCACCTGCTTGTCGTCGTCCCCCGCCTTGACCCGGTCGCGCACCAGGATGCGCAGGTCGCGCGCGAGCGGCGCGTCGGAATCGTCGATCGACTGGTTCTGACACACCATGCAGCGCAGGTCGCGCGATAGGCCGCGAGCGCGTGCCTCGAGTGCCGGATCGGGCAGCATCTCGTCGGGCAGCACCGCGCGCGCCGGCGCCGACCATGACAGCGCCGCGAGCGCCAGCGCAAAGATAAAACGAGCCCGCGCCATGCGTGCTACTCCGCCGGCTGAAGCGCCGGCCTCTGCCGCGCCGGGCGCGGCGCGCCCACGCGCAACCGGCGATCGGAGAGCGAGAGCGCGCCGCCCGCCATCATCACCACGGCGCCGATCCAGATCAGCAGCACCAGCGGCTTGTGATAGAGGCGCACGGTGACGGCGCCGTTGTCGTCGGGATCGCCGAGCGAGAGATAGAGCTGGCTCGTGCCGCGCGTCATCAGCGCCGCCTCGCTCTTGTTCATCTGGCGCACCGGGAAGGCGCGCGTCGCCGGCTCCATGACGCCGATGACTTCGCCATTACGGCGCACGGTGAAATGGGCAACGCGCTCCTGATAATTAGGACCGCGCCGCTGCGAGAGCCCGTCGAGGGTGAAGTCGTAGTGGCGCACCGACACGGTCTCGCCGGGCTTGACGGCGGCGATGCGTTCGGCGCCCCACTGGGTCTCGCCGACGATGCCAAGCAGCGACACGCCGACGCCGAAGTGGGCGATTGCGGTGCCCCAGGCCGAGCGCGGCAGACCGCCGGCGCGGCCCATCACCGCTGCGAACGGCACACGGAAGAGGCCGGTGCGCTCGGCAACGTCGGTCAGCGC
>Ga0306926_10007871_pt1 | contig 11601 bp, 8 predicted proteins | sample flu12Cox44000178_FD_203759 | JGI IMG/M metagenome (GOLD analysis project Ga0306926, IMG submission 203759) | Lab enrichment of tropical soil microbial communities from Luquillo Experimental Forest, Puerto Rico - flux8day.12C.oxic.44.000.178 (v2)... | ecosystem: Environmental > Terrestrial > Soil...
TCTCTCCACCGGTGCCGAAACTGGCGATTTTCAACCCTTCAATGCGACCGAGGACAATGTACGCGAGGTTTTGGACACAGGCCTGTTTTCATCGCGCGGCGCCGCCCGAATGGGGTGGGCGCATCAAAGCTACGCAGAATTCCTGGCTGCCGATTACCTCGTCACGAAGCAGGCTTCTACCGAGAACATCCTGAAAATATTGTGTCATCCGAGCGGCGGGCTTATCCCTCAGCTTGAGACCGCGGCGGCATGGGTGGCCTCGCGTAGCGAAGCGGTGCGCGGCCGGCGTATCACGCAGGAGCCTTTTGCGCTGCTCCACGGCGACTTGCTCAGCTGGAGCCAGAGCGACCTCGCCGCCCTTACCGACGCGCTTCTCACGGCCTTCCACAAGCAGCGCGCCCACGACTTTGGCTTCGGGATCGCCCTCGACTATCGGAAGCTTGCACACCCAGGCCTTGCGAACCAACTGCGGCCCTACATCATCGACCCCGCCAAGCACGTAATCGCACGAAGGGCAGCCTTGATGATTGCACGAGCCTGCTTTCTTCGCGAGCTGCAGGCCGAACTCCTCGCCGTGGCTCTCAATCCGGCCGACGATCCCTCGATCCGGGCATGCGGTTTCGGCAATCGGCGACACCAGCGACGACAACGCCATGGTACAGCTTATACCGTTGGCGCGCGGTGAGATCCCCTGATCCGCATGACGAGATTAAGGGGCGGGCGCTACAAATCCTGTGGCCGAACCATCTGCCGAGCGCTGAGTTGTTTCAATTGATCACGCCGCCAGCCGAGCATTTCGTTGGCGCGTACGTGACGTTCCTCACGCGTGATCTGACTAAGGGTTTGTCACGAAATAAGCGCGTGATTTGGCGGATGAGTGTTTGGTGAGATGGTGTAGTTCCACTCGCCGTGGAACTCGGCGCGTTTGATGTTGATGGCGGCCATCTCGGCGTCGGATACGACAATGCCGCTGGGGTACTGGCCGGTGTCGAGTTCACAGCGCACGGTGAGACCGGTTTTAGTGGTGGTGGCCGAGATCAGCTCGACGATGACCCGGTAGCTGACGAGCGGTTTGGCGCGCCAGTTCTGGCTGATGAAGGAGAAGAGCCGGTGTTCGATTTTGTTCCACTTGCTGGTGCCGGGAGGCAGGTGGCTGACCACGATATCGAGGCCGAGCTCGTTGGCTAACTTCTGCAGTTCGCGTTTCCACAGCCGCACCCGCGAGCCGTTGCTGCCGCCGCCATCGGCAGTGATCAGCAATCGGGTGGCGTCGGGATAGCGCGCCCGACCAACCGCCTGCCACCACTGACGGATACTGTTCACCGCAAAGGCAGCCGTGTCATGGTCGACCCCGACACTCACCCACCCGGCATTGGCGGCAAGATCATAGACGCCATAGGGTACCGCACGGCCCAATTCCTTGATCAGGAAGTCATGGACCCGGACTTCTTCCGGATTGCCTTGCGGGCGATACTCGCGGCCTGGGTTGCGGAAATCCCCGACCAATTCCTTTTTCTTGGTGTCGACCGAGATCACCGGCTGCTGTTCCGCCAGAGCCGCGGCTACTTGGGTGTTGATGGAGCCGAACTGCGCATCCCGGTCGGGGTGGCTGTCGCCCTCCTTGGTCTTGCGGTTGCCTTGCAGGCTGTAGCCCGCATCCCCGGGTCAAGCCCGAGGACTGAGCAATCCGGCGACCAGGGTGCCGCTCACCTCGTGGCCCTGCGCCTGGAGCGCTTGCGCCAGTCGGCGCACACTCTTGCAGGTCCACCGCAACGGCGATCCCGGGTCACCGCGCGTCGTCGGCTCGACCAGCGCTTCGAGATCCCGGAGCAGGGTGGGATCCTTGGAGACCGTCGTTTTGCGTCCCGCTCCCGGCCGCCGAACGCGCTCCGAGGGCTCCTCCCACGCCAATTCCTTCAGCCCCCGCCCGATCGTGCTCGGTGCAATCCCGGTTGCCATCGCGACCGCCGCAATCCCTCCATAACCCGCGGCGAACGCCTCGGCCGCCGCGACCAGACGACGGCCCCGTTCGTCAAGAAACCGCGCCACCGCCGAAAACCTCTCGCGGATCGGTTCGATATCGATCACCACCACAATATATGGTATGGAAAGATGGTTGTAAACCCATATCTAACTCTATCAAAAGTCGATCCGATAATTTGCGGACGAGCACTAAGAAAGCCGTGAAACCGCCCAAAGAGGCACTCGCGATAAACGATTTCGTTCTTCTGTGCCCAGCTGGGGCGTCGGGGCAAGATCTTGGAACCGTCGCTACTCGGGAGTTCACTGTTGTCTTTAGCTGGACCAGCAAAAGCAGCCCTACAGAGACGCTTGCAGCGCCTCTCGTCGAGATAGCCTGGCCAAGCGTAGGCCGTTTCGATGAGCCCGTTAAAGGCAATCACCGAGCCCTGACTGTGGGCCAGGATGTACCAGCGGTCGTATTTGTTAGCTGCGACATCGGCGATAGCGCGGATAATGCGCCGGCGTATCGAGACGCGGGGCGGCTCACCGATAGAATCGAGGAACTCTTCACGGTGCCATAGGAATCCAACGTCAAAGCGGCGACGCTGGGTGTAGAGTTTGACCGCCGAGACGTAGTTGGCGAGGACGCGCAGAAGTCTCGGCGTCTGCCAATTGAACAGCCGATTTGGCGAGGAAGGTGAGAGTTCCAATTGAGTAACCGACCAGCACAAAAAGGTACCGACGAAAAAGAGCCGTGCACGTTCCCACAGTGATGTCGTTCGTTCGATCTGAAGCGGCCGGACACGCGATGGGCAGTCGGCAACGTGCTCTGCTGCTAACCCGGATGCAACCATACAGAGACCCCCCAGAGCCAGAAGCGGAACTGCTTGGCGAGCGAATAAGGCTCGTTCACATCAGCCCACCAGACTTCGTGGACCAGCAGCCTCGTTTCCCGCAGCATGCCATGTACGCAGTGGCGAACCACGATGTCTACGCTGGCTCGGGGCCCGGCGGTCCAGCTATCCTGCTCGGCATGAAAAGCCGCAGCGCCGCTGCTCGATATATCCACACTGACCTGAGTGACGAGGTGCTGCTTCTCGAGCCCATCCAGCGCTCGAATCAGATCGCGCAGCTGCCAGTCCAAATGCTGGAACCGACGCCGCTCGCCGATCCCATGGACGAGGATGACGCCGACGCGCTCAACAGCGGGATCAGGCATTACTGGACTCCCAGGGCTTTCAGGGTAGCAGTATCGAGGTCGCCCGAAGGTGTTAGTTTATTGTTCGACTGAAATTCCTTGACGCACGCCGCAATGAGCGAACCCAACTTGCCGTCGGCCTTAAGATTGATCACAATGCAGCCAGCTTTGTCTGTGCTGCCTTAATTTGTTCAGTCGTAAGCTTCTATGCAGAAGCTGTTGCGGCTTTTGCGGGCTGCTTGTTCTGCGCGGCTGGCGTAGTCACTGCTGCCGGATTTACCGGGGGCGCGAGAAGCTGGTATCTAACAAGATCTTTAGCCCCGCTCGCAAGCATGGCGAATGATGGGATATTCATGTTATCGCAAATGTCTTTTAACCATGGGTTCTTAGGCGAATTGGAGCCCGCACGCGTCGGATCGTATTCGTTAATACACGATACCGTCAGGAGATGAGCCAAATTGTAGTCGAGGTTCATATAATCCTCGTTCATCCGAGTCAGCGCCACAGCTGAATTATCCGTGCTCGACGCGGTCTGGGTCCCAGGCAACTGTTGTGTCGCAGGGGGTGGGCTCTGCGCGCCAGCGGTGACAGCGCTTGCGCCCGACGGATTGATGGTCACGCTCACTGGTGGGCTTTGTACGGATCCCCCAGCCGCGGTTCCGGCGGCGCCCGTGACATCTTGGCCAAGGAACAGCGTCGTCATCAGCTGCCCATATCGGCTGAGGACAAGCGCATAAGCGTCGGCGCCGATGGCGCCATTCGCATAGGCCTCGCAGGCACGGTAGAGCCCGTCGCGCAGACCGAGAAGCGCGGTCGAGCGCCCCGCCAACGCCAACACCGCTTCTGCCGAAGCTCCCCCGGCCCCGAAGCTGCCGGTGGTGCCGGCGTTCCCGCCCTGCGCGGTCGCTGCGGCGGCGGCGGATAACGCCCTGGCAACGTCCGGGCTCGGTTCGGTGCAGATGATCGGGCCGGGCGAACCTTGACGGTTGCGCTGGGTGATCACGTGGACATCGGCGGTGGTAAAGGTCGCAGGTGTCAGCGACCGCTCTGCGCATACCCTCGTGCGACAGTATCCTCCAGGATGCTGCAGCCGGTTACTAAGGATGAGACCGCTAGCATCCATACGAGATGTCTCATCAAAGGTGCCTCCGCGGAGACAGTGGTTGAACTCAAGGTTAGCATATTCTACCCTTATTAGAGATCGTAGCAAGGAATTTTGGCGTCGGTGTTTGCCTTCGCGGGCGCGGGCCGATCAGTACCAGTGATGCTAGTAATGGCCCCGGGGCTAGTGGGCCCATTGACAGCCGGATCGGCTGAAACCCGTCGCTACCGAAAGTTCCGGCTGGTGATGACGATGTCGCGGGGATCGTAGCCCGGCACCCGTTCGGGGAAGGCCAAGGGCGGTTTGCGCCTTGGCTGGGGTTCGGTCTCGCCGGTGCGGTCGCGCAATGTATTGAGCCGCAGGGTCAGGTCGTCGAGCCGGTCGGCGACGACATGAATGACGCTCTCTTCGCGTTGCAATTTGCCGGTACAGCGCAGCAAGGTGGCGCCGAGTGCCGCGCGGCGGAAGCGCTCGAGAATTTGCGGCCAGACGATCAGGTTGGCGATCCCGGTCTCGTCCTCGATGGTGATGAAGACCACGCCGTTGGCGCTCCCCGGGCGCTGGCGGATCAGCACGACCCCAGCGATCGAGAGCCGGCGATCGACCGGCAGATGGGCGAGCTCGGCGGCGGTGACCAGACCCTCGCGTGCGAGCTCCTGTCGCAAAAAGGCGAGCGGGTGGCGCTTCAGGGTCAGGCTGAGGCTTGCATAATCCTCGACGACATGCTCGCCCAGCGGCATCTCGGGCAACAGCGCCATGGCGTACGCTTCCCGCGAACCTGTCGGGGCGTCTTCCGCGGCGGCGAAGAGCGGCAGCGGCGGCTCACCAAGCGCCTTCAAGGCCCACAGCGCGCGGCGGCGATCGAGCCCGGTCGAGCGAAAGGCGTCGGCTTCGGCCAGGCGCTCGAGTGCGCCGCGGCCGAGCCCACTGCGCCGCCACAGGGCCTGTGGATCCGGGTATCCTCCCACTCCCCGGGCGACAACTAGCCGTTCGGCATCGGCTTCGGCGAAGCCTTTTATCTGCCGCAAGCCGAGGCGCAGAGCGTATCGCGGTCCGCCATCGTCATTCCCGCTTTCGCGCAGGACTATCTGGGAAAAATTTTGCGGCAACGAAGGGAAGGAAATCACCTCCCCAATTTCGTCTTGGCCGGGCTTGGCCCGTAGGCCTTCAGCCCGCGGACGAGTTCCGTGGGCATCCACGCCTTGGGGCGGTCGAAATAAAGACGTGGATGCGTGGACCAAGTCAGCGCAAGACGCCTCTGGTTTGGTTCGATACCTCGATCGCAGGGGTCTAGGGGCCGTGGGGGTGACGGCTAACAGCTCCAAGGTGCAGTCCCAGATGCTGTGATTGACATCGACGGGGCGCACCTCGACCCCGTGCTCGCACGCATCGCGGACGATCTGCGCCGGAGCGTAGAACCCCATCGGTTGGCTGTTCAGCAAAGCGCAGGCAAAAACCTCGGGATAGAAGCATTTGATCCAGGACGAGACATAGACGAGCAGCGCGAAGCTCGCCGCGTGACTCTCGGGGAAGCCGTAAGTGCCGAACCCTTCGATCTGGCTGAAGCAGCGTGTCGCAAAGTCCGGCTCGTAGCCGTTCGCGACCATCCCAGCGACAAACTTGTCACGGAACAGATGAATGTCGCCGTTGCGTTTGAAAGTTGCCATCGCACGGCGAAGCCGGTCGGCCTCCTCCGGAGGAAAACCGGCGCCAACGATGGCGATCTTCATCGCCTGCTCCTGGAAGAGCGGCACCCCCATAGTCTTCCCGAGAACTTGACGCAGCGCCTCGGAGGGATAGTCGACCGGCTCGCGCCCAGAACGGCGCCGCAGATAGGGGTGCACCATGTCGCCCTGGATCGGGCCCGGCCGCACGATCGCGACCTCGATCACGAGATCGTAAAACTGCCGCGGCTTGAGCCGCGGCAGCATCGTCATCTGGGCGCGGCTCTCGACCTGAAAGACACCGAGCGAATCGGCTCGGCTCAGCATCTCGTACACCGCAGGGTCTTCGGCTGGGACCGTGGCGAGCTCAAAGTGGTGACCGTAGTGCTGCTCGATCAACGCAAAGGCCTTGCGGATGCAGGTCAGCATGCCGAGCGCCAGAACGTCGATCTTCAGAACGCCGAGCCGATCGAGGTCGTCCTTGTCCCATTCGATGACGGTGCGATCTTCCATCGCCGCATTCTCGATCGGCACCAGCTCGGACAGGGGGCCGCGAGTGATGACAAAACCGCCGACATGCTGCGACAGGTGGCGCGGAAAGCCGACCAGCTGAGCGGCGAGATCGAGCACCAGGCGCAAGGTGCGGTCGGTCGGGTCGAGCCCGGCCTCGCGCACCCTCAAATCGGCGATCGGATCGTTGCTCCAGCCCCAGACGATGCCGGCGAGGGCCGCCACAACATCGACGCTGAGCCCTAAGGCTTTGCCGACCTCGCGGATCGCCGAACGCGAGCGGTAGCAGATCACGGTGGCGGCAAGACCGGCCCGGTCGCGGCCGTATTTGTCGTAGACGTACTGGATCACCTCTTCGCGCCGCTCATGTTCGAAATCGACATCGATGTCGGGCGGCTCGTTGCGGGCGGCACTGATAAAGCGTTCGAACAGCACGTCGATGCGTGCCGGATCGACCGCGGTGATGCCGAGACAGTAGCAGACGACCGAATTGGCGGCCGAGCCGCGCCCCTGGCACAGAATCCGGCGCGACCTTGCAAAGCGCACGATGTCGTGGACAGTCAGAAAATAGCGGGCGTAGTCGAGCCGCTCGATCAATTGCAGCTCGTGCCTGATCAGGCCCTGGACCTTGTCCGGGACCCTCTCGGAAAACCGTTCCGCGGCACCCTTCCAGGTGAGTTCGGCCAGGCGCTGCTGTGCCGTCTGCCCTTCGGGAATTGGCTCCTCGGGATATTCGTAACGCAATTCGTCGAGACTGAACCGACAGCGCTCGACGATCTCGAGGCTGCGCTCGACCGCATCTTCCCGGCCGCGAAACAGCCGCGCCATCTCCTGCGGCGGTTTCAGATGGCGTTCGGCATTGGCCGCCAGGCGATAGCCGGCCTCGCTGATCACACAACCCTCGCGGATGCAGGTCAGCATATCCTGCAAGGGGCGCCGCTGGGGCACGTGATAAAGAACGTCATTGGTCGCGACGAGCGGCAACCCGATAGCGTCTCCGAGAGCCGTGAGGCGAGCAAGCCGCCGCATATCGTCGCCGCGATAGAGGTGGTGCGCGGCGAGGTAGGCGCGGCCTCTGAAATCTGCCGCGGCGCGGGCGGCGAAATCGGTTACATCTGCCGCATCGTTCGGCAAGACCACGACGATCTGACCCGCGCCGTGTGCCACCACATCGGTGTAGTCGAGATGGCATTCGCCCTTGGGCGCGCGGCGCTTGCCTAAGGTCAACAGGCGCGTGAGGCGGCCATAGGCGGCGCGATCATCAGGGAAAACGAGAAGGCTCGTACCGTCGCGCAGATCGAGACGGCAGCCGACGACGAGACGGAGCCCGACCTCTTTTGTCGCGTGGTGGGCGCGGACGATACCGGCGAGGCTGTTGCGGTCGGTGATCGCGATCGCCCGATGGCCGAGAGCGGCTGCGGTCACCACCAGCTCGTCCGGATGCGCCGCACCGCGCAGAAACGAGAAATTGGTGGTGACCTGCAATTCCGCGTACGTCATGCCGGGGCCGGCTCAGGAAAAGACGCCATGGACAAACCAGCGCGGCGGCTGGTTCCCACCATGGAAACCCGACCGGAACAACCAGAAGCGCCGCCCTTCCTCGTCCTCGACCCGGTAGTAGTCGCGGATCGCGTCTACAGTGCCGCAGCCCTCCGGGCGCCACCATTCGTCGGCGATCCGCTCCGGCCCGTCGGCCCGCGTCACCCGATGCCGGCGTCGCCGCCAGGTGAAACGAAACGGCGGATCGTCGGGCAACAGCCAGAACGCTTCGACCGCCTCCTGCGGCTCGAACAGCCGGATCGGCCGTGGGGGTTTGTCCGGGGCTTGCGCAACGGGAGTGCGGGAGTGGGCGCTGCCGACCGGCACCAGGACCGAGGCGCGCTCCGGGATATGGCTTGCGCGCGGCTCGAGCCGAGACAACGCGGCAAGCCCCAGCCGGTTGCCGAGCCGGTCGAGAAGTGGCGCGATGCCGCTCGTCTCACAGCTGGTGGGATGGCCGGGAAAGCCGATCTGCTCGGCCGATAAAGGCTCGACCGCAAAGACGGCGAGGATCACGTCTTCTATGCCGAGACCGGGATCGACGGTGTCGAGCCGCTCTTTGAAGAGAGCCGCGAGGTGGCGCGGATCACGACTCGGACGAGCGGTGCCCAGGCGGATCTGCTCGACCCGGCCGTCGATACGGTGGAAGGCTAGATCGAGCCGCCGCGCTCCAATCCCCTCCCGCGCCAGACGGGGAACGAGATCCTCGACGAGCCTCTCGGTGGCGCGCATCAGATCGGCGGGATCGGCAATCGGCTCGGCGAAGCTCAACCGCACGCGCCGAGTCGGCGCTTCGCCCAATGGCGACAGCGGCTCCGGTAGATCGCCCTGCGCCTGATCGAGCCGCCGCGCCACCATTTCGCCAAACCGGCGGGTGAGCGCGTCGCGCGGCATCGCAGCGAGATCGCCGACCCGCTTCAAGCCGACCCGGCGTAGTCCTTGGGCAGTAGCCGGATCAAGGCGGAGCGCCTCGACCGGCAACGGGGAAAGGGCAGCGCGGCAATCCCCCGACGGCAGGATGACGAGGCTCTTGCCTTCCGCGAAGCGGGCCATCGCCCAGGCGGCGCCGACCGTGTCGGCGATCGCGATACGGCTGGCGAGATGCCGGCGATCGAGCCGGGCCGCGAGATCGGCGGCGAGTGCGGTCTCCCCGCCCCACAGATGGGCCGAGCCGGTGATCTCGACGCGCACCCCGTCTGTCCCGTCGGGAGCGGTCCACGGGCTGTAGCGGCGGCACCATTCCGCCAGCCTTCGGAGTGCGGCGGCATCCTCCGTGGGCTCGGCCGCGGCGGTGGCGAGAGCCGGATGAAAAGAAAGCGCATCCGCCAGCGGCATCCCCGGTGCCAGGCCGGATCCAGCCGCGGCCGGGTTGACCGCGGCGAGAAGCCGCCGCCCGGCGGCATCGGCGACCGTGGCGAACGGGACCTCCTCAGTCGGCGCGCCGGAATCCTTCCGCCGAGACAGGCGCCGCCGGTCGATCGGCCAGTGCTGAAGCCAGAGATACATGACCCGTCGCATCGGCTTCCTCCACCTCCCAGCATGCCGGCTCACCGCCGCGGCAGCGCAGCAACTCGACCCGCCAACGCGGTCGCCCCACTCCGGTCCCCCACCCTAACCCTCTCCCGCTTGCGGGGGAGGGAATGGGAGGGGGCTGCGACGGCAACGCAGCGATCCGCCATCGGGTCACCGCCGCATTCGGCAGATTGCGTTCGCGCATTGCCTTCCCGCCGTCGCGCCAGCGCCGCAGCAGAAAGGCGGTAATGCCGGAGCGCTCCGCGGCGAGTTGCAGCCGGCGGCTCGCGACCGCCGTGAGCGCTCCGACTTCGCCGACCACCGCGGCGAAGCCGGGAGCGCGCAACCCCTCCTCCATCGCCCACAGGATCTCGCTATCGCGCGGTGCCCGAACCAGCACGAGGCGCGCGGGATCGAGCCCATGGGCGGCGAGGCCGGGCCCGTAGAGATCCGGGCGCGAAAGACACCACAGAACCGTGCCCTCCCCCGTTCCCGCCAGTCGCCCGAGAATGCCGGCGGCAAAGGCGGCAGCGAGCGCGCCGTCCTCCTCGTCGCCCCCTACCCCGAGGATCTCGTGCAAGGCCCCCTGCGTGAGCCCGCCACCCGGCAATACCCGGTCGATCTCATCTACGCCGAACGGCAAGACCCCATGGACCGCCAGCGTCGGTCGCTCGATCCGCCTGATGCGCTCGCGCAGCTCAGGAAGGCAGGCTCTCTCCTCGACCATGTTCTATTTTCGTTCTCATTCTTGTTGTTGTCAACGGCAAGCCGCGCTTATCGGGTCATACCGCCATGCCGAGGCTGCATTTGACTTGTTTCCGCGGGCCAGCCCACGCTTCCGTCGTCAACATTGCACGAGGTTGCACCGCCACCTTTGGGAGAACGCCATGAGCGGCAACGGTCATCTGACCCCTGAACAGGTCCACGCCAAGGTCAAGCATCCGATCGTCGACGGCGACGGACATTGGGTCGAGTTTCCGCCGGTCTTCGCCGAGAAGATGCGCAAGGTTGGCGGCGACAAGGCGGCCGACGGCTTTCTTGCGCCGCGGGGCGCCGGCGAGGGGCTGAAGATGACCCCCACCGAGCGGACCGAGCGGCGTATTGCGCAGCCCAATTTCTGGAACCGCCAGGGCGAAAACACGCTCGACCGCGCCACCGCGATGATGCCGAAGCTGCTCTACGAGCGCCTCGACGAGATCGGCAGCGACTTCGCCGTCATCTATCCGACGGCCGGGCTCGGGCTGCCCCGCATCAAGGACGACGAGACGCGGCGCGCCGTGATCCGCGCCTACAACATCGTCTCAGCCGATTATTTCCGCGATTTGAGCGACCGCATGACCCCGGCGGCGATCATCCCGATGCATACCCCCGAGGAGGCGATCGCCGAGCTCGAATTCGTCACCAAACAACTCGGCTCGAAGGTCGGGATGTTCGGCAGCAACCTGCCGCGGCCGGTCCCATCCGCTGCGGCAGAGGATGCCGAGTCGTGCCGCTTCACGGTGTGGTACGACGTGCTCGGCATCGACAGCCTCTATGACTACGACCCGGTCTGGGCGAAATGCGTCGAGCGCGGCATTGCGCCGACCTTCCACAGCGGCAGCAGCAGCCAGGGTTTGCGCCTGTCGCCGACCAACTTTGTCTACAACCACATCGGCCATTTCGCCGCCGCGGGGCACGCCGTCGCCAAGGCGATTTTCCTCGGCGGCGTGACCCGCCGCTTCCCGCAGCTCAATTTCGCCTTTCTCGAAGGCGGCGCCGGCTGGGGTGCCCAGCTATTTGGCGATCTGATCGAGCATTGGGAGCGGCGAAACGCCAAGGCGCTCGAACGCATGGACCCGGCAAAGCTCGACCGCAAGCTGTTGATGGACCTCGTCATCAAGCATGGCTATGCCGACATGGCCGAGGCTCTCCGAGCGCGCGACGGCTATCCCAATCCCGAGGCGCATTTGACCGGCGGGCGCGACGAGCTCGACGATTTCGCTGCGTGCAAGATCACCCGCAAGGAGGATTGGCTCGATCTCTACGCCAAGCCCTATTACTTCGGCTGCGAGGCCGACGACCGGATGAACACCTGCGCCTTCAGCCGCGCCAATCCGTTCGGAGCCCAGCTCAAC
>Ga0306926_10007873_pt1 | contig 11601 bp, 9 predicted proteins | sample flu12Cox44000178_FD_203759 | JGI IMG/M metagenome (GOLD analysis project Ga0306926, IMG submission 203759) | Lab enrichment of tropical soil microbial communities from Luquillo Experimental Forest, Puerto Rico - flux8day.12C.oxic.44.000.178 (v2)... | ecosystem: Environmental > Terrestrial > Soil...
GGCATCTTCGCGCCCAATTCTTATCGCTGGTTGGTCTACGATCTTGCCTTGATCGCCACCCGGGCGGTTTCCGTTCCCTTCACCGACGATTTTGCCGGCAAGGTCAATGATGATCTGCTGCAGCAGTACGATATCGCGCTGTTGCTGCTTCCCAAAAGCCTCGCCAAGCTGTTTCCGGCGCAAACGCCCCATGTCGCATTCATGGATGCGGAGAATGACGGCGTCGCCGCGCTCTGCCGGCCCGCATCACATGATGCCGATCTTGCCGATCAGCTGACGCTGGCCTTTTCCTCGGGCTCCGCCGGCGGTCTCAAAGGGCTGGTCATCAGCCGCGAGGGAGTCGAGGCGACGCTGCCGCCGATCGTCGAAGCCATCGGAAGCACATCGTCGGACAGGCTGCTGCTTTTCCTGCCGATGTCGAATTTCCAGCAAAGAACGATGTGCTATGCCGGCCTGGCATGCGACTTCGATGTCATCATCACCGACTACATCCAGTTCTTTTCGGCGATCAAGACTCTCAATCCGACGATTTTGATCGCGCCGCCGATCTATTATCAGATGATCCATACGCGGTTCGCCAATTTCCCGGCCTGGAAGCGCTGGCTCTGGGCCGGGCTGGGGGCGTTGATCTCGGCGGTTCCCGGCGCGGCGGCGCGGCGCGGTCTGGCGCAAAGGGCGTTTGCGGAAATTTATCAGCAGTTCGGCGGCAGCATGCGCATTCTGGTGACCGGCATGGCGCCCATCAAGCGCAGCGTGGCGCGGTTTTTTGCCATGATCCAGCTGCCCCTGTGCGAATCCTACGGGTTGGTGGAAACCGGTTCGCTTACCTTCCGGCAGGCTGCCTCGAAAAAATACGGATCCGTCGGCAAGCCGCTGCGCGGCGTGACCATTGCACTGGCCGAGGATGGCGAAGTCATCGTGCGCCGCGATGCCTTCCTGACCCGACGCTATTTCCAGTGCGCTGACGGGGAGAATGAGCGGACCTTCGTCGCCAGTGGCAGCGTGGCGACCGGCGATATCGGGCGCTTCGACGCCGATGGCTATCTTTATCTGATGGGCCGCAAGAAGGAGCTGATCATCACCCCGGGCGGACTGAAGATTCATCCCGAGATCATCGAAGAAGAGCTGAATTGCTGTCCGGCGGTGGCGCAGTCGGTGATCCTGGCCAAGCCCGGCGGCGCCCAGCTGGTGGCGGTAGTGGTGCTGGCGCAGCCAGGGGCTGAAGCCGAGGCGCGCGTCAAGGCGTTCGCCGCCCAGATGCCCAGCGCCCGGAAAGTGGCGCCGATCGGCGAGATCATTTTCTCAGCGGCGCCCTTTTCCACCGAAAACGGCATGCTGCGGCCCAATCTGAAAGTCGACCGGCGCGGCATCGCCGCAAACTTCAAACTCAGTCAATAGCTGCAGCAGGCTGCACCGGGCTGCGGCGCCATTGACGCCGCCACCGGTATGGGCGTGCCGCCCAGCGCTACATAGAGCTGCACGGTGTCGAGCAGGCGCTGTGCCGTGGCGCGGGACAGTCCCAATTGCGCCTCGGCCGACCGGCGTTCCGCATCGATCACATCCAGCACGCCCGAATTGCCCGCTTCGAAACTGCGCCGCGCCAGATCCAGGGCCGCGGCGGCGGTTCGCACGGCTTCCGTGTCGGCATTGATGCGGTCTGTATCATTGGCCAGCGCCTGGAGATGGTCGGCGACGTCACGGAAGGCCGCCAGCACGGTCTGCTGATATTCGGCCAGCGACGCCTGATAGGCGTCGATCGCGGCGCGCTGCTGGGCGCTGAGCTTGCCGCCATCCAGCAGGGGCTGGGTGATGTTCGCCGCCGTGCCCCATTCGGTGATCACATCCTTGGCCAGCGAGGCGGGGGTCAGGGCTTCCAGCACCAGCTGCGCACTCAAGTTGATCTGGGGATAGAGATTGGCGGTGGCGACGCCGATGGCGGCGCTGGCCATGTGAAGCTGGGCTTCCGCTGCCAGGATGTCGGGTCGGTGATGGATCAGTTCGGACGGCAGGCTGGCGGGGATTTCAACCGGAAGGGTGAAGTCGGCCAAGGCGAAGGATGGTGCGTTCCAGCCGCCCGGCGCCTTGCCGGCCAGCACCGCCAGTGCATGACGGGACAGCGCGTCCTGCTGGCGGAAATCGGGCAGCAGCGTGCGGTCGGACGCCAGCTGGCTTTGCACGCTCAGCAATTGGGTGCGCGTCGCGGAGCCAGCGTCGAGCGCCGATTGCACCAGGTCGACATTGCGCTGGTCGTCGGCAATGACGCGCTGCAGATTGTCGATCTGGGCCCGGGCGGCGGCGTTACGGATCGCCTGGGCCGTCAGGTTGGCGAGCAGAGACAATGTGGCGGCGTCCAGCTGATGCTGCTGATATTGCGCAAAGGCGGCAGCGCGTTCGGCGGCGCGCTTGCCGCCGCCGAACAGGTCGAGGGGAAAACTGGCGCTGGGGCCGGCGGCAAAATATTCGAACGGCGGCAGTGTGACGTTCAGGGGCGACCGCTGGCTGATGGCGTAGTTCTGCGAGCCGGCCTGGCCTGCCAGATTCAGCTGGGGCAGCAGGGCCGCTTCGGCTGCGATCCGCTCGTCGGCGGCCTCGGCCAGCCGTGCCCTGGCGGCGGCGACCGATGGATTGTCCTGCAGTGCGGACGCCACCAGGGCATCCAGCGCCGGCATATGAAACTGCTTCCACCATTCGCCATCCGGGGACCGGCCCGGCACAAGGCGCAGGCCGGTCAAGGCGCTGTCGCCGGGCGCGGCGTACGTGTCCGGCACCTTCGCGACGGGCGCGACAAAGTCCGGTCCGACCGTGCAGGCACAGAGCAGCATGACCGATGGCAGAGCAAGGAGGCGCGCTTTTTTCATGCCGGCGTTCCAGCTTTCGCGCGTCGAAACAACAATAAGAAGGGAAGGGCAAACAAAGTCAGGATCATCATCAGCCGGAAGTCGCCGATATAGGCCACCATGGCGCCCTGATTGGTGACCAGTCCATTCAGCGCCAGAAGGCCGGCCTGGCTGCGGACATCGACATGCGCCGCCAGCGCTGCCGGATTGCCGGCAATGTTGTAGGGCGTGATGTCGCCCGCCAGCGCCGCATGCATGCGCTGGGTGTTGCGGGTGAGCAGAAACACCATCACCGATATGCCGACAGCGGCCCCCAGGCTGCGGATCAGGTTGGAGAGCGCGGTGCCCTCATTGCGCAATTCCGCGGGCAAGGTGACAAAGGCCACCGTGGCCAGCGCCACGTTCAAGGCGCCTATGCCGATCCCGTTGACAATCCCGGCCACGATCACCGGCCATGGTCCCATAAGCAGGGAATAGTTCGACATCTGCCACAGCGACCAGGCGGTGAGGCAAAGGCCGGCCGCCATGGCCAGGCGGGCGTCAATGCGCGGCACCAGCCGGCCGACCGCGACCATCCCGATGATGGTGCCAACCCCTCTGGGCGCCAATACCATCCCGGACAGGATGACCGGATAATGCAGCTGGCCCTGCAGCAACAGCGGATGCAGCGCCAGGTTGGCGAACAAGACGATGCCGATCACAAAAAGAAAGAAATTGGCGGCGGCGAAGTTGCGATCCTTGAACAAAGCCGGCGTGACGAAGGGTCTGTCGCTGGACAGGATGTGGACCACGAACAGATACAGGCCCAGTGCGGCGGCAACCGCTTCGGCGATGATTTCGGGCGACGAAAACCAGTCCAGCTTCTGTCCCCGGTCCAGCATCAATTGCAGCGATGCCACGGCCAGGCTCAGCATGGCGAAGCCGAAAAAATCGAACCGCGAAATCCGCATATTTTGTTTTTTCGGCAGCGTCAGATAGAGGCCGGCCAGGGCCAGAAGGCCGATCGGCAGATTGACGTAGAAAACCCAGCGCCAGCTGTAATGGTCGGTCAGCAACCCGCCCAGCGTCGGACCCATGATGGGGCCCAGGGTCACGCCCATGCCCCAGACCGACATGGCCCGGCCATAGTCCTGCGGGCGATTGATTTCGAACAGCACCGCTTGCGACAGTGGCACCAGCGCGGCGCCGCCGATGCCCTGCAGGATGCGGAAGAACACCAGCGCCGGCAGTGAAGTGGCGATACCGCACAAGGCGGAGGCGGCGATGAAGCCGATAACGGAAATCAGGAACACCATGCGGCGGCCATAGGCGTTGGCCAGCCAGCCGGTGAGGGGATACATCACCGCCGCCGCGATGATGTAGGAGGTCAGAACCCAGGCGACTTCATCCTGGGTCGCGGCCAGCGAGCTTTGGATATGGGGCAGGGCGACATTGGCGATGGTGGAATCCAGCGACTGCATGATGGTCGCCAGCATGATCGATGCGGTCAGCAAACCCTTGTTGGCGACGCGATCGGGGAGGCCGCTCACCGGTCAATTCCAGAATGACCAGGCGCCGCGGCGGCCGGTATCGACCGTCGCCACCACACTCATCCCTGCGGCCAGCTTCATGTCGGCGGGGCCAGGATCGATGGAAAGGCGCACGGGCAGGCGCTGCACCACCTTGACCCAGTTGCCGGAGGAATTTTCCGGCGGCAGCAGGGAAAAGCTGGAGCCGGTGCCGGGACTGGTGCTTTCAACCCGGCCCCTGAATGTCTGACCGGGATAGGCATCGATGGAAAATTCGGCCTTCTGCCCCGGGCGGATGACGCCAAGATCGGTTTCCTTGAAGTTGGCTTCGACCCAAACCTTGTGGTTTGAGATCAGCGCGAACAGGGGCGCGGCGGCCTCGACATAATTGCCGGCCTGGATCTGTTCGACCTTGGTGACGATGCCGTCGATGGGGGCGCGGACCACCGTATAGTCCAGATCCAACCTGGCGCGGTCGAGCGCCGCCTGGGCCTGGCGCACGCCGGGCTGGCTTTCGATCGGGGCATCGGGATCGCCATTCAGGTCCGAGAAGGCGCTGGCGGTCTGCGCCCGCGCCGCTTCCAGTTTCTGGCGCGCGGCGACCAGATCGTTTTCGCTGCGTTCCAGTTGCGCCCGCGACGCGATGCCGGATTCTTCCAGCTTGCGCTGGCGATCCAGTTCGCGCTGCTGATAGGTCAGGAAATCCTCGGCGGCGCTCTGGCCGGCGCGCCGTTCGCGATAGGCGGATTGCAGCGACTGGATCTTCAGGCGCGCGGCGGCAAGTTGCGCTTCGGCTTCGCGGACGGCGATGTCGAACTTGCTGGCGTCCAGTTTGAACAGGATGGTGCCGGCCTTGACCGGCTGGTTGTCGTGAACGTCCACTTCGCTCAGACGCGCCGAGATATTGGCGCTGATCTCGACCTTGGCGATCTGGACATAGGCATCGTCGGTGGAAACCGTGCGTCCGCCTGCCAGATAGACGACCACGACAATAAGGGCGACCAGAAGCGGACCCGCGACCAGCAGGGCGGCGCGGTGCCGCTGGACCCAGGTCCCGGCGGGATCCTCTGCGTTGGCATGGCTGTCCATGGCGGTTCCCCCGGACCGTGCCGTTAATCTTCCCGGGCCGGCACCCTTACCCAGGTGTGTATATTGATGCTACGGTTCTTAAGGAATTGGGGCATATCCATATGCGAGCTCTTGGGGAAAGGGGTGTTCTTTACGGGGAACAGGCCCTTCACGGCGCCGCCAGAGGCGTTCCGGACTGGGAAGCGGTGCGGACCGCCCTGGAAGTGGTGCGCAATGGCAGCTTTCGCGCCGCCGCCGAACATATGGGCACCTCCATTAACGTGTTGCGCCGCCGGGTTGACGAGCTCGAGCGGGCCCTGGGGGTCAAGCTTCTGACCCGCCATGTCGATGGTGTGCGGATCACGGCGGAAGGCGAAAAAGTCTTCGAGGCCGCCCGCAAGATGGAAGCGGCGTCCTATCAACTGATCCAGGCGGGCGAGCAGACCCATGTGCAATTGTCGGGCGAGGTGCGCCTGGCCGTGACCGAGGGCCTGGGCACCTTCTGGATTGCCCCCCGGCTGGTCGAGTTTCAGCAGGCCAATCCGCACCTGCTGGTAGATGTCCATTGCGCCATGAAATCCGCCGACGTGCTGCGGCTGGAGGCCGATGTCGCCATCCAGATCATGCGTCCCACCGCGCCGGACCTGCGCATGATCAAGCTGGGCCGGCTGCATTTCATGTGTTTCGCCTCGCCCAGCTATATCGAAACCTTCGGCTGCCCCAAGACCGCCGCCGACCTGATCAATCATCGCATCCTGATTCAGTCGGACGACAATGTGCAGTGGCGGGCGCTGTATGACCGGCTGTTTCCGGGTGTTCCGGCTTCAGAGCTGGTGGCACTGCGCACCAACGTGTCCAGCGCCCATTATTGGTCGATCGCCAAGGGCGGCGGCATCGGCGTGCTTCCCACCTACGCCCGCTGGATCGGCTCGCCCCTGGTGCCGCTGGATCTGGGCGTGCAGGAACATGTCGATATCTGGCTGACCTACCATCCCGACGCCAGAAGCATACCGCGCGTGGCGCGCCTGATCGATTGGGTGATCCAGTCCTTCTCGCCGGAGAAATTCCCCTGGTTCCGCGATGAATTCATCCATCCCGAAAAACTGATGGATAATTACCGGGGCGACCGGCACACCGTGCCGTCCTTCGCGCTCGGTCCGGACGCGAACAATCGGGACCGGACCTAGCGCGTCCGGGCGGGAAGCGCTTCCAGCAGCAATGACAGGATTGCCGTCGCGGCACAAAAAGCCAGGAACAGCGCGAACGCGGCATGATAGCTGCCGGTGCGGTCAAACACGGTTCCCGCCACGACCGATGACGCGATGGTGAGGCCGCCGGTCAGGACATAGGCCCAGGCCATGGTGGCGCCGAAGCGCGCCGATCCGAAGCGCGCCGCGATCAGCGAAGCCGAGGTCGGAAGCGCGCCGCCCAGCGCCACGCCGGCAAGGACCGAGGCCGCCAGAAAAACGGGAAAGGTTGCGACGGCGTATAACAAAGCCAGCGACGCCGTCATGCTGCAGGCTGACAGGAACAGGACGATGCGCTGATCCAGCAGGTCCGAAACAATGCCGGCGACGATTTTGGTGATGGCCGCCGCCAGGCCGAAGATGGAGATCGCCGCTGCCGCCCGTGGCGCCGTGACGCCCAGTTGCACGCCATAAGGCACGGCGCTGACCACAATGCCCTGGGAAAGGCCCGATATGGTCGCCACTGTCAGGGCCGGGGCCCAGAAGGCGCGATTGCCCAGCACGTTCTTCCAGCGCCGCAATTGCCGGATGACAGGGTTGCCGGATGTTGTGGCGGAGGGTGCGGGCGGTTCCTGCCGGTCCCTGGTTTCGCGATGCTGCTCCAGATGCATCGCGGCGGGAGAATCGCGCACCACTAGGAAGGTCGCCGCCAGCACGATGATCGTAAAGGCGGCCGCCTCAAACAGCAGCGCGGTGCGCCAGCCATAGGATTGTATGGCCATGCTCATCAGCGGCACCACCGTGAAGCTGCCGCCCGAGGTTGCAACCGCGGCAATGCCCAGCGCCAGTCCGCGCCGCCGGTAGAACCAGCGCGACACCAGGGTGGAGGTGGTGAGCGGACCCAGCATCAGCCAGCCCATCGCCGCCGGCAGCAGCAAGGCGAACAGCATGAGCGTCAGCGACGATGTCAACGCGATGGTCACCAAAGCCAGGCACAGGGCGAAGGTGCCCAGTGACATGACTTTGCGGATCGGCCAGCTATCCAGCAGGCGGCCGATAAAGGGCGCAATCGCCATGGCGCCCAGGAACAGAAGCGGCACCGCCAGATTGGCGCTGGCCCGCGACAAATGGAATTCGGCCTGCAATGGCAGCACGAACAGTCCCGCAGAATAGCTGGTTGCGCCCAGCACCAGCATTTCGCTGACGGCGGATGCGGCCAGCACCAGCCATCCATAATAAAACGGAAGCGCGGCGCCCCCTCCGATTTTGCGTTGCAGGTCCGGTGTGCTGTTCAACGCCTGCTCCTGTCGTGCGCGCTAGCGCGCACCATGTTCCGCGCGCAGGCGTTCGGTGACGTCCACCAGATCGCCGACCGTGCGGCATTGCTGCACCAGCTCGCCCAACTCGTCCGTGCCGGTGCCGAATTTTTCGTCCAGGGAGAAAATGATCGATACCAGGGACATGGAATCCGCATTCAGATCCGTCACCAGATCCATGTCACGGGTGACGGTGCGGCCGGCATTGCCGGGAAGCAGCGTCTTGATCAGGGTGACGACATAGGCTTCGACGGCGGATGCGTCCATGGCTGTCCCGGCTTGCTTCAGATGTTTTTGGCGTAAATACGATAGGTCTTGACCGGGGGCCCGGCCAGGGTTTCGCCGAACGCCATCATCGGCTTGTTGATTTCCAGAACCCAGGAATATTCCACCCAGTCCAAATCGTAGCGCGTCATGCCCTGTTCGATCATGCTCTGGGCCATCATGGCCAGCAATCCGCCCGCCTGCGGGGTGGTGTGCCATTCGCGGCGCAGGCCCATCAACGGCACGCGGGCGCTGCGCCAGGTTTCGCGCTTCAGCGCCCAGACCAGTTTGGCCCAGTTGAACGGCAACAGCTTGCCGCCGAAAGACTTGATGATGTTGTTGAGGTCGGGCAGCAGGACAATCACCCCGACGACCTTGCCGTTCACCAGCATGAAGCGGCCATATTCGTTGCGGAAGAACGGCTTCAGTTCCGCCGCCAGGGCATCGATCTCCGGGCGGGAAAAAGGCACAAAGCCCCAATTGCCGCTCCAGGCGTCGTTGAAGATTTCCACCAGCAATTCGATTTCCTGCGTGTAGCGCTTCATGTCGAACAGGCGCAGGGAAATGTCGCCGACGCGTTTGGCGCGCTCGGCCAGCTTGGCGATGCGCGGAACGGTGGCGGGCTTGGTGCGATAGACGTAGAGGTCCATCTCCTTCGCAAGGCCCGTCTGCTCCAGCAGGCGGCCGGTAAAGCGCCGCGCATGCGGCATCAGGATGGCGGGCGGTGTGTCGAAGCCTTCGACCAGGCAACCGCATTCGTCATTCAAGGAATAGCTATAAGGCCCGACCATGCGCGCCATGCCCCGTTCCTTGAGCCAGGCGGCGGCGCGGTCGATCAGGGCCTGGGCCGCTTCTCGATCATCGACGCAATCGAAAAAGCCGAAATTGCCGGTGGCGTCGCGATATTGCTCCAGATGGCGGCGGTTGATATGCGCCGAGATCCGGCCGACCGGCTTGCCGTCGCGATAGGCGACGAAAAAAGCCGCTTCGCCGAATTTGAAAAAGGGCGCGTGACCGGGGTCGATGCGCTGCTTTTCCATGAAGTCCAGTTGCGGCACGAAGACCGGATCGCCGGCAAAGACGATGTGCGGCACGGCCAGCCAGTCCTTCACGCCATGCTTGCGGTCGATTTGGGAAATGGAAATGGTCATGCGCCCACACTCTTCAAGATCTTGTCCACCAATCGTTGCGGCAACAGCGCCGCCAGTTTCACCGCCAGCGCCATCTGCCAGGGGAAGAGCAGATCGCGCCTGCCCCGGGCGACGCCGGCGGCGATATGGCCGGCCGCCCGCTCGGCCGTCCACAGGAACGGCAGTTTCTTGTTCAGGCTTGCGCTCATGGGCGTATCTATAAACCCGGGGCTGGCGACCGTCACGGTGATGCCATGGGGCGCCAGCAGCCGGCGCAGCGCCAGGCCGTACATCCGCACCGCCGCCTTGGAGGCGCAATAGACCGGCGAATCGCCCAGGGCGATGAATCCCGCAAGTGAGCTGACAAGGACGATCGCGCCTTTGCGGCGCGCGGCCAGGCGCGGCAACAGGGGCACGATGCTGTTCATGACCCCCTGCACATTGGTCATGACGATGCGGTTGGCCGTGGCCAGGGTCTCGCCGGTCGATCCCGCAAGGACCTGGTCGCCGCCGATGCCGGCATTGGCGATGATCAGATCGACGGGGCGCGAATCATCGCAGGCGGTCAGCCAGGCCGCCATCGAATCAGCGTCTGTGACATCGTCACTCCGCAGGGTCACGTCGGCGCCGCATGCGCGGCATTGGGCCGCGATGGCGTCCAGCCGGGCCGTGTTGCGGCCCAGGAGTGACAGGCGGATGCCGGGTCGGGCATAATGGCGCGCCAGCGCTGCGCCGATGCCGCTGCCGGCGCCTGTTATCACAACATGGGTGGGGGGAGGCGGCTTCAATCCCATCCGCGCAAGGACCAGTTCTGTGCCCCGTTATCGCGCGTCCCATGCCGGCGATCCCATGGCATTTTATCTGACTTTCCTTTAACTTTGGGCCGAAAATATGGGTTGTTCTAAAGGCGTTAGGGCTTTAGCATACCTCAGGGATTACCATTCGTATGGACCATAAGGCGAGCCTCGACAAGTACACATGGCGGCGCGCTCGCGCGGCCGGCGGTCCGATGGTCTCCGGCGGCTCGCTGGAAGACAGCATCGCCGCCCTCAAGGAGATTTATCTCCAGCCTCTCGACAAGCTGAAAGCCGATGTCGAGAAACGCGGCGGGTCCTTCGTCAGTTTCGCCAATTACGATTATCTCGGATTGGGACAGGACCAGCGCATCCGTCAGGCGGCGGCGCATGCCGCCCTGACCCAGGGCGTTGGTGCGCTGGCCTCGCGTCTGGTGGGCGGCAGCCGTTCCATCCATGACACGCTGGAAAGCGAGATCGCCGATTTCGTCGGTGTCGAAGACGCCATCACCGTCGTCAGCGGCTACATGACCAATGCGTCACTGCTTGGCCATCTTTTGACGCGCAGCGATCTGATTGTGATGGACGATCTCAGCCACAACAGCATCATGGTCGGGGCGCATGCGTCGCCAGCCACGGTGGTGCGGTTTGAACATGGCAATATGGATGCGCTGGAAGCGGTTCTGACCGCTCATCGCGAAGACGCCAAACGCGCCCTGATTGTTGTGGAAGGGCTTTACAGCATGGACGGGGACATCCCCGACCTGCCGCGCCTGTTGCGCATCCGCGATCGCTTTGACGCCTGGCTGATGGTGGATGAAGCCCATTCCATCGGCGTGCTGGGCGCGACCGGCCGTGGCATCGCCGAACATTTCGGCGTTGATCCCAATGAAATTGACTTCATCATCGGGACCCTGTCCAAGAGTTTCGCGGGCAGCGGCGGCTTTGTTGCCGGCCGCAAGACGGTGATCGACTGGCTGCGCTTCACCTTGCCGGCCTTTGTCTTCAGCGTCGGCCTGTCGCCCGTCGTGGCGGCCGCGGTGCATGAAGGCATCGCCATTCTGCGCGCCGAACCGTGGCGTCCGCTGCGGGTGCAGGAAAATTCCCGGTTTTTTCTGGAAGAGGCACGGGCGCGCGGCCTCAACACGGGGCCGGCGATCGGCGCCGGCGTGGTGCCGGTCCAGTTCGCCAGCCATGCCGACTGCCTGGCAGCGGCGTCTCGGCTGATCTCTCAGGGCTTCTACGTGCCGCCCATTCCCATGCTGGCGGTTTCCAAAGACAAGCCCCGCATTCGTTTCTTCCTCTCCGCCGTGCACACGCGCGAAGAGATTTGCGGGGCCCTGGACGCGATCCAACCGACTGACAAAGTATCAGCGGATTTCAAGATGGCGCTCGATCAGACGACGACGGCCACCGGAAGCCGCATGCCGGTCCAATAATGGCGTCCGACATCGCGGGCCGGCGCGCCGAACCGCCTTTTTTCCTGTCCGCGGTCCT
>Ga0306926_10007874_pt1 | contig 11599 bp, 9 predicted proteins | sample flu12Cox44000178_FD_203759 | JGI IMG/M metagenome (GOLD analysis project Ga0306926, IMG submission 203759) | Lab enrichment of tropical soil microbial communities from Luquillo Experimental Forest, Puerto Rico - flux8day.12C.oxic.44.000.178 (v2)... | ecosystem: Environmental > Terrestrial > Soil...
TGCCCACAATCCGTTTCCAGGTCCTCTACGTGTTTCTGGTACTGGCTCATGATCGTCGCCGCATTCTTCACTTCAACGTGACCCCTTACCCGACCGCCCAGTGGACCGGCTCTGTGTTGCGCTCACGATCTGCTCTTTCTAGCCTTGTCCACCACGCTGGCGGTGCTTGAGGATAGCTCGAGAATCTGCCTGCGCCGAATGGCTAGGTCGCGAATGTTACCCGCGTGTTCGTTCAGCCAAGAGATCGCACCCGACAATTTCGATTCCATTACGGCTGAATTCACGCATCGCGGCAGATAGAGGCACTGAATTCCCGATGCACGCACGGTTGCATAGAATCCCCACGAATCGACGTAAACCTCTGCAGCCTCGACGATTCCAAGATGACGGCGGATTTGCGGATCGGTGATGCCGCCAAAAGCCGCCACAATATGCAGCTTCGCGGGTTTATCCGATGAGCTAACGTCTCCTTCGTCGTCGAACACATAGGCCGCAAATTTCTTCGATTCTGGAATCGAGAAGTTGTCCGGGACACAATGCCAGTCGACCGGCTGAGACACTGAACCCAATGTTAGAGCCTTCTCATTCACTCCTAACGTCTCGGCAACGCCCTCGAGAGCGCTATTCATCTCTAGAACCCGGGCACGATACGGGAGGAGTAGCCACCTCTCCGTCTCGTCCGTGGGTTGTCTGGCCGCATAATCGTAGGCATAGCGAACCACGGATTTATTCACGTAGTCGCGCACAGCATCCTCCACGTTGGTGAAGAGTCCGACGGCGTCCACGAACTCTTGGTAGATCAACCCCTTCTTATAACTGATGATTTCGTCGAGGAGTTTTTCGATCTCCGGCGGCTTCTTCAGATCGAGCGAACTCTTCAATACGAAGACCTTGAATTTGAGCGGGCTCGCGAGTGCCGTCCGCCACTCGCGAAAGGTCGGCGTCAACGGATCCTGATCGGGCACTTTCCACCCTACCCGGGAGCCAAAGATCCCGATCACCAGGTGACTTCGCCGCGTCTCCCGGATGGTCACCGCTTCTGGCGATGCGCTATCGCTCGGAGTGTTCTGAAAGTTGTAGACCTCGAAACCGTATTTGCTCTCAAGGTGACGTTGGATCTCACCACGGACAAACGTGAAGTCAACCCGCGAGTTGGGCTTAAGTGAACGGTCCTTATTTGATACCCGCTCGATCAATGTCTCGCTGTCGTGCCAAAAGCCTTTTAGTTTGCCGACGTCACCTATTGGCACGTCGTCTTTCGTAACGGAGCTGAGCATTACGCGAGCACGCATTACGTCCTCCGGTGCGATTGAGTCTAGCAAAGCGTAACTGAAACCGCTCCCAGTCAAAACTCAGTCTGCACTCGATCGGCAGGCGTCGCCGTGGATGAGGTGGCTTCGGGACTTCGCCGTGTCTCGTTGGGCCTCTGCCTTCTCTTGCAGAGGTTATGTCTCCTCTTTTCTTCGCAGGGGCATGTCCGCGTTGCGCTGAGGCGAGTTCGCGAGGTGTATCGATATCTGGTGATTCCCGCGGCCACAGATACATCGGCGCTGGGTTGTCCACCGTTTGCAGTTCGGAACGGACTTGGAGACCATCTTGTACAAGACCACGAGCGTGGTGGAGGAAACTAGCCCTGCGAATCCAGCTGCTTCATTTTGGTTGAGCAAACGTGAGCAGAGATGCCAAAATATCCTCGGCTGCCTTATGTTCTTTATTCGACGTACGTGTCAAGTACTTTCGTAGCACGAACTGCGTCGTGTCATACACCGACGACCACATCCATGGCGCACTGACACGTCTGTACACATCCTGGTAGCCCTTTCCTAGCGACTCGCGTGCGTGCGCGAGTTTGCCTGCAGCCAGCGCGATGTACAGCTGCAACTCCGTTTGACCGATGACGCTCCAGAAATCGGGATCAGCAACGTTTTTGGCGTCGAGGCCACGACGTGTCGACTCAATTATAGACGAGTCCAAGCCTTTCCACCCGGAGCGGCCAGCATTCAACGACAGTTCGGCAGAGAGGTAATTCAATGCGGGATAGAATACGTCCGACACCTCACTCTGACGTCCAATTTCCACCGCTCGGTGATAGTGCATCTTCATGGCTTCGATCGCCCTCTGTTCGTCCCTTGGTCGACCCGCAGCCGCCTCGATCAGAGCAAGACGTTTCCACGTTGAACCATAGATGCTCTCGCGCTCCAGTGTCGGATGGATCGCCACCAACTTATCGAGCAGGGTCGTCGCTTCCTTCACCGACTCGCGGGCCGAGCTCACTGAATCCCGAAAGGCTTGCTCGGCGGCCGCAAGGGAGCGTTTCGCAGCGGTGTGAGCTTTCCTGTTCGCGGCAGCCCTGCTCCGAGGTATTGCTTTCAACTGTGCAACTCTTGCGTCGCGCTCCTTGTGCGAATTATCTACCGACTCCCAGGCCAAGCGAGCGAGCACATTCGCAAGCTGCTCGGCGGCTTTCATCGATGCTCCGGCATCGGTTGAATTCACCGCGACCTTGTACCAGCGGATAGCACTGTTGAGGTCACGCGCTTCTGCGTACGCTGTCCCGAAAAGTTCCGCGACAGAGCCACCGCTGCCCCATTTCGCAGCAAACCGTTCCTCGACGGCGCGAACGCGTTTGAGTTGCACCTCCCGTTCGCGGTGCTGGAACTTCGTTTCAACGGTTATGGTTTCGAGCGCCAGTTTCAGCGCCGTCTCTGACGCCACACCAGCGAATTCGTCTGCCAGCGCGGTTGTCGTAGCACCACCTTCACTCTCGTTCCTGCGGAAGTACCAGTCCGGGTCTCCGTAACACTGGTATGCCCCCCAAGTATTGTCGTCACTGCTGTATGCAGCTCTGCGCGCATCGGCAGCAGCATTGATGAAACGGTTCCCGCGAAGCAGGCTGGCGTAAAACGTGGTCGCGAAAGTGCGAGCTGCCATGTCGTTGACTGCCCATCCCGCGGCGATGACGCAACGCACGCCGATATTGATTAGCTTTTCAGCTACCCCAGCGGCGAAGCGGGCGCGACCACTTGCCTGGTGGCTGTCCGCGAGCAACTGGTCGCCGCTGCGAGCCGCGAGATGGCAGCAATTCACGAACACCAACTCCGGAACAACACGCATCCCGCCAATTTCGTTCGGCCCGAGGAACAAGCCGTTAGATAACACAACTCCGCCGGGCGTTCCATCCGGAGCAACCAGTTCTCCGTGACCCGCGATGTGCACAATGCGCCACTCGCGCGCCATCAAGACATTGAGCACCGCGAGCGCGTCGGGTCCGGTTTTCTCGGGCTCGTCACTGAACAGCCCCTCGACTCGGTCTCGACCAATGGAAGCCTCAAGGCATTGATAGACCGCCTGCGCCTCTGCTCGCGCGCCGTCGAGTCGCGGGTACTGCGGTGGGCACGCTGGTTCTCCGATCACCAAAATGCTCCCAGCCGGAGTGACGTCGCGAACTTGCTCACGGAAATCGCTCGTGCGAAGTTTGCGGAGCAACTTCGTACGGATGGCCCACTTTTTGTCGGGATCGCGCTCGTCGCCGTCATTGCTGTCGAGCAGTTCCCATGGAATTCCGGCAGTTTCAGGATCGAGTTGTATCTGCATCTCCTCGCTTCCGGCGAGAAATCCTTCCATCTCTACAGGAACCAATAACTTGAACAGCGTTCGACCGATTCGTGGATCATGGTTGCCGGCATCTGATGCGGCGGCCACCAAATCGCGCAAGAGTTGACGCTGAGTTTTTTGCGCCCGGACTTCGGTTCGCGCACGCCTGGTGTCGAGCGTATATTTGATCGACGTTTCGTGCCACTCGTTTTGTACCGCTTCTGCGGTGATGAAATCGTAGTTGGCGCCCCGATATCCCGAATCGAGTGGTTTTTGAAGCGGTCCAGTTCCGGCCTCAATTTCGTCGCCGATTCTATAGCGCTCCGGAGCAGCAGCAGCGAGCATTTTGAGCGCTCGCCATGCCTCTGAGGCCCGGTCCAAGTAGAGTTCAACAATGCGCAAGTGGCTCACCAGCGGCCAAACCCTGAGGGCGCGGTGTGCATTCCCTCTAGGCTCTTCGTGATTCTTGCGCCGCATTTCCTCCGCCGCTCGCGCGCCACTCAGAAGTTGATTCGCCTCGTAAACCCCCTGCACAATCAGTTGCGCGGACTGTCCAGCCGTAACTCCTATGCCTCCGCTACCTAGAAGAGTGGTGGTGAGGTCAAATGATCTCGTGGCCTTCTTCTCCAATTCGGCCGTGCGATGCGCCCAAGCGATAACTGCTTGTCGCACTGTGAGTGCCAAATCAGCCGCATTCAATCTGCCTTCCGTCCCCAAACCCGCCACAATAACGGCCTTGGGACGCGGAATTCGTCTCACATCTTCCGGACTCGCATTTGTGTTCGCAAATACCTGACTTGAACCGGGCCCAAGTGGGTAGAAACCGAGCTTGAGTGACAACCCCATTGCACCACCGATGAGGTTGTCCATAACCTTCTCGGTCCCGGTTAGCTCGAGCGCTCGATAGTGCCCAAGCAGAAGCGGTTCTTTCTCGAAGGTGAGATCGCCATTAACGACCGTGACTTCAAGGAGAGGCAGCTTTGGGGCGCTCGGTGACGGCCGAACAGTCGAGCTGCGAACCGTTCGCGACGCCTGTTCGGAAGCGGCTAACGCGACAGCCGCATACGCCGCTCCCTCGCGGAGTAACCGGCGATCTGGCAGGATCGCCAAAGGATCCACGCGCTTTAGCGGTTGTTGTTCACCCGCGAGCGCGCGAGAGAGAAAGTCCACCGTGTCAGGCTGGCTGAAGAAATCTACATGCGTGACTGAATCTGACGGGAGATTGCCTCCGCCCCCAAAGCATCCGATCCTGGCCGCCGGAATCAAGACCTTGCCGGGTTGACCGACGTGCCAGCCGCCGGCAGTGGGCACTACCAAGTCATTTGCCGATCCAAAGAACTGGTCGATCCCCGTGTCCAGCATTCGCAATAATACTTTTTCGGTCGGGTTGTAGTTTGCAACCAGGGCGGAGTAAGCGTCAGCTGGTGGGCCCGGCGGAGATTGGAGTTCGCCGATCGGCTTCCCGGCCCCATCCATTGAGTGCAGTCCCGGGAGGTCGCCGGACGCGTGCCGCGCCATCCAAACGAGTCCATTGGCCACGAACTCTGCGCCGGTCGTGAACGGATTCTCCGGAAACAATTCAAGCAAATTTGCGATCCAACCGACGGTGTCGTGCCAACGCTGCGGTGTCGCCAGCGGAGTCCCATCATTCGGAGAGGCTACCAATACGGCGCGCCCGAGCTTGAAGCGTTGTGCAAGTGGTCCGAAGACCCGGGCGCGCTCAACTAAGTTCCGCAGAACCAACCCCCCGCGTGAATGCGTAATCACGTCAAATATAAAGGTCTGATCAGGCAAGCCCTCCAACAGCATCCGGGAGTTCTCTTCGGGAGTGCGGCTGACCGTAAAGTGATTGAAAGCGAAAATGCGGTCGCCGTACGAGTCTTTCACGCGATCGAAGAAACTCGAGCTTGCCAGGGCGCTATACGCGGAAGCGGCGTTCGAGAAGGTTCCGTGTAAAAACAAAAGTGAGCGATCGGTTGAGACTGGTTTTCCTGGTGGCAGCGTCTTCGCGGCCAGCGTCTCTCTTGTGACTTTGTGCCAACCTTCCTGCAGCCCAGCCTTGTCCCAGGCATTTTTCTCAAACGCGGCTGCGAGCTTTGGAAGCGCGAGACTTACCGCCTTATCTGCGACGACCTTGCCGACCTTTATGAAAATCGCTTTTATCGCCTTGCTCGCGATTCCACGCGTTTTCGTCGCCTCGTCTGCGGACCGGACGGTGATAACGAACCGCACCTGATTAGGCTGTGAAGGACCGCGGCTCGCGGACTGGACCGGAGTGTGAAAAGTCAGCGCACCCGATGGATGGCGGATGGCCAGAATAGCTGCTTCCCCATCTACAAGATCATACGAAAAATCGAGCGCACCGGGTGCTTCGGCTTGGCCACGCGTTGCCACCCTAGGCTGCGCTGTGAACTCCTCAGCAACAGCCGATTCTTCGGTTAGAAATTCCGTAGGAAAGCCTGTCTCTGTGATGCCAGCAGCTGACCGCGAGCTCCTGGACGCAGCGGACGCCCGGATGGACCAATCTGATGAATTAAGAATGATGGGCAAAGCCGTTTTCCTCGAGGCTCATAAGTTAACGATTAAGGTCGGACTATACGTGCGGCTATGATACACCTTGAACCAGCGTTCACCGTGAACAATGAGGCCACAAGCGAACTTGTTAGGATTTCGGATCGGGCCGTACGAGGTAGTGGAATGTGGATGTGGATCCCGACGGTTACGCACCGAAATCAAGCAGTCAAGATAGCGCGAATTGACCGTCGAGAGGAGAGGGTGTGGTAAGAACTTATACACCGAAAGCAATCGATACTTCGAATGTCCAACTGCCTCGCGACCTCGAAGAACTGCTTGAAAGACTAGCCGAAAACAACCACGATCTCTGGGCGCAGAAGCGCATCGATGAAGGGTGGCGTTACGGCCCGAGAAGGAATGTGTTCGGTTGCCTGCCTTTTGTACGGGGTCTTGCCGCTATGCGACAAGTCGCCAGAAGAGCAGGCCAAAGCCCGGGACCATTCGATCGATCTCGGAGGAGCTATAGAAGACGCGGATATTTCGCCGAGGGGCGAATAGCCCCAGATGAGCCTTCTCCTTTAACCCTCTAAGCCAGCGTCCAGTCCTCTACGAGTTCTCCTGTTGACAACCAGTAGGACAGGCGTATGCTCCACTTGGATGCCAGTAGGAAGAGAGAGGTCTTATGCCGGATAAGTCAAGCGAGGTCGTTCAGGGGACTTTGGACATGCTTGTTCTGAAGACGCTCGCGCTGGAACCGATGCATGGATACGGGATATCTGTCCGCATCGAGCAGATGAGCAAGGGCGTTTTTCGTCCCAATGCGGGGTCGCTATTTCTTGCGATTCAACGATTAGAGAGGGATGGGCTAATCGATGGGGAATGGAAGCCATCCGAGAACAACAGACGAGCAAGGTACTACACTCTGACGCAGAAGGGACGAAAGAGACTCAATAGCGAAACGCGAGAATGGGGCCGGCAGGCGGCAGCCATCGCGAGGATTCTCGAGGCATCGTAGGGGAAGCTTATGTCCTTGTTGCGAAATCTTGGAAGCGGGCTGCGATCCCTTTTCCGAAAGGAGCAGGTGAACCGGGAGTTAGATGAAGAACTGGGCGAATACCTCGAAATGGCTGCCAACGAAAAGATGAAGCATGGCATGAGCCGCCAGGATGCGCTTCGGGCAGTGCGGTTGGAGGGTGGGAGTCTCGATGGCACGAAAGAAATCGTCCGCTCTGGTGGCTGGGAATCCGTAGTGGACACGTTGTGGCGGGATCTGCTCTTCGCCGCCCGCATGCTGCGCAAAAGCCCCGGCTTCACGCTCGTCGCGATGCTCACTCTCGCCCTTGGCATCGGTGGAAACACTGCGGTCTTCAGCGTCATGAACACCGTTCTGCTTCGTTACCTTCCTCTGCCCAACCCTCAGCAACTCGTATTCTTGCGCCTTCCCAATGGGCCGCCCGACGGCTTGAGCACCAGCGGTGACGACGACAAGTCGTTCTCCTACCCGGTGTTTGAAGCGCTTCGCAAAGAGCACGCCGTTTTTTCTGACTTGATGGCTTATGTGCCTTTAGCCGTTGACAAAGTGGCCGTGCGCATCGGCAAGGATCCCGAAGAAGCGGAAGGCGATATGGTCAGCGGCAACTTCTTTTCCGGGCTCGGCGTTTCCTTTACGCGCGGCCGCGGGTTCACGCTAGAAGACGAGACCGCGCACACCAGCGTCGCCGTCCTCAGCTATTCGTATTGGAGCACTCGCTTTGGCCGCAGTCCCTCCGCCATTGGCCAAACCATTTATGTAAAAGGCGTTCCATTCACCGTGATCGGCGTGACCGCTCAGGGCTTCTATGGCGTCGAGCCTGCCTCTTCCACCGATTTCTGGATTCCGCTTCAGAATCGCCCCGAGCTCACTCCATGGGACGAGGAGTCCTCGCTGAACACTCTCTATGGCACTCCGACGTGGTGGTCCATTCAGTTCATCGGCCGTCTCCTTCCAGGTGTCACGGAATCTCAGGCACTGGCGAAGTTAGATCCTGCCTTTCAAGGCGCCGCGCTCATCGGCCTGGGCACTCCCGATCCAAAGGCGAAGAAAAGCATTTTGGCCTTCAGTTCTACGCAGGGAATTCAAGGTCTGCGCGACGACTATCAAAAGCCCATCCAGATTCTCTTGGCCATGGTGGGACTCGTTCTCGCAATTGCTTGTGCCAACGTGTCGATGCTCCTCGTCGCCCGCAATTCCACTCGCGTCCGCGAATTTTCGGTGCGCATGGTTCTTGGCGCTGGCCGCGGACGTCTTCTGCGGCAGACGCTGACGGAGAGCTTCCTCCTAGTCGCCGGTGGGGCGACCTTCGGTTGGATATTTGCGATTTCCGGCAGTCAGGCACTCGCCGCCTGGTCAGGCATGGAAATCCCGTTCGTGCTTGATTCGCGCGTTTTGCTCTTCACTTTGGCAATCTCGATCAGCTGCGCCATTGTCTTCGGGCTAGCCCCGCTTCGGCCGGCCGTCAGCGTCCCCGTCGGACTTACGCTCAAGACCTCCAACGCCACCGCCTATCGCGATCAGAGGAGCTCCTGGTCTGGAAAAGTTGTCGTCGCGTCGCAGATGGCCTTATGCCTCATTTTGCTGGTTGGCTCGGGACTGCTCGTGCGTTCTCTACGCAACTATCAGACCTTGCCTTTGGGCCTTCGCGTGGACGGACTTCTTGTGTTCGGCACGGATCCCTTCTCAGTGCACAGTGACAAGGAAAAGGAGCACTTTTATCAAAATCTGCTTGCCCGCTTGCGTGAAGCTCCCGGCGTTGAGTCTGCTACGCTCGTCTCGCACCGCCTAGGTTCCGGCTGGGGCTGGAATAGCGTTTGGGCCATCGACGGCGTGGAGCCCCAAGGGCCTTTTTCTGAAAGCATGAGCGCGAACCATGTCGGCCCCGACTTCTGCCACACGCTCGGCATCCCCATTCTCCGCGGCCGCGACGTTACGGACGCCGACACGCGGTCCGCGCCCAAAGTGGTTCTCGTCAACAAAACCTTCTCAAAACGCTTTTTCCCCAAAGGAGATGCGCTGGGCCATTCGGTCACAACAATCTCCTCAACCTCGGTCGGAAAACACAAACTAGAAAACAGCTTCACCATCGTCGGCGTCATCGGCGACAGCAAATATAAGCGTGTCGACGAAAAATCGAAGCCCACTCTCTACTTCCCCTTCGCGCAAGACACTTCGATCCCCAACATGCAAGTCGAGTTGCGCACGCACGGCAATCCCGAAGCTCTCATCCCCACCGTCCATGCTGTTCTCCACGTCCTCGATCCCAATCTTCCTATACAGAAGCCCATGACCCAGCGCGCTCAATTCGTCGAGTCTTACTCGCAGGCCCGCCTCTTTGCCCGCCTCTCCATCTTTTTTGGCGTCATCGCCGTGTTGCTGGTCGCCACTGGCCTGTACGGCACGCTCGCCTATCGCGTCGGCCGCCGCACTCCGGAAATCGGCGTCCGCATGGCTCTCGGCGCACAGCACGGGCAAGTGCTGTGGATGATCTTGCGTGAAAGTCTCCTGGTCAGCACGGTCGCCATTCTCGCTGGCGTTCCTGGTGCCATTGCTGGCGCACGCCTCATGCGCTCCATGCTCTTTGGCGTCCAGCCCGGCGATATGATCTCGTTTCTGCTCGCTTTGTTCGGCGTAATTCTTGTTGCGCTCGCGGCTTCAATCATCCCCGCGCGCCGTGCGATGCGCGTCGATCCAATTACGGCTTTGCGTTACGAGTAGTCCGCGCTTCCGCGCGCCCGAGTCTGCTACTCATCCCGATTCTCACTGATTTTGCCAAGGACCCTTCTTCTGTCGCACATTTTCTTGGGCACTGCTTCGGGCCAATTCCCGTGGTTTGGACAGCCTCCCAAGGCCCGAAAGATCTTGTAGCCCCAGCTCCAAACTCCGAAATAGCTCCGAGCGTCCGGTTACCGGAAACTTTGGCACGGGGAGCCACTTTCCGTTTTTCTGCCGATTAACTCAAAAGCAATCCAATGGCATCCGGAACGAAGTGCGCGATCATGTTGACCCACAGATTGCGGCGCCAGATATATAGCAAGGTGAGCATCACGCCTGCAGAGCCGGCGATGAGTAGATGGCCCCAGCCCCAAACTCCCAGGTGCTCCAAGGAAAAGACTGTGCAGGAAAGAATGCCGGCGATGCTGAGACTTCCCGTAAGTTCACGAAGCCGCTCGATAGCGTAGCCGCGAAACAGGATCTCCTCCGCGATAGCCCCGCGAAGGATTAAGGTTAAGCGCCACCAGTAAGGTTTCGCGAGCATCTGATTCATCACCTGGGTCACTTGTGGATCTTCCTTAAAATGAAGCGCTGGGAATAGAACGAAATAGATCCCTGCCAGACAGGCGAGGAGCCCGATGCCACCTACGATTCCGATGAGAATGTTCCAAATTCCCAGTTTGCAGAATCCAATCGACGTTAGCGGCCGCCGCTCCACGAACCGGACATATGACAGAAGCAAAACTATCAGCGCCCACCAGACGATCTCGTAACCGAAAAAATGCCCCCAGCTCGCGAGTTCGTTCTGCACCTTGGATAACAACAAGCCTGCGCAGCCCATCGTGATCAGGAGGGCAATTATGGTCAGAACAGTGCGGCGATCTTTCGCAGCTACATGTTCTCCTCGCGATTGTGTTTGGTACGGCATCGAGAACCTAATCGCTTCTTCAGAAATGGATCGCTTTGCGGGAATTCCGATTTGGACACCTCTTTCCGAAAGTCCTTAGTGACGCTGATGCGACCGTCAGGCTCGATTCCATCCATCCGAAATAGTGGCCGGAGTTCTTGCAGTGCCGCGTTGTTGGCGCACCATAACGAGTAAAGGTGACCATAGCCCTCATACGCGTCGGCCTTACCAGCGACCAAGTCTCGGAGGATCTCCGTTGCAGCTTGTCTGCTGGCGAGCCTACGATTTTCAATCTTAGAAGTCCGAGACACGGTGTTTGAAAACTCGAAGATTTATATCTTACAAACTGGCCCCTCGCTTTACTAGCCAAGTTACCGCGAACCGTTTATCGGGGCCTACTGGCCTGAACGGTTTCAATACCGAGGCCAGAATTTAACCATTCTTCACTCCTTACGGGCCTCAACAGGCAGTCCCTACGCGGAATTTTCGTTAGGGAGAGTGGCATAGAAACTGAAGTCTCCGGGTATGGATTGACTTTGACTTGAACTCACGAGTTGCGGTCGGGTACCTATAAGGCCAGGGAGGCCGAAGACCTCGAAGAGCGGCTTGACACCAATCAACTAGTTGAATAGACTAGTTCAATGAAGCAACGACTGAAGACGATTGGCGCGTTCGACGCGAAAACTCGTCTGTCTGAGTTGCTCGACCAGGTCGATAAGGGTACCGTCTACCTGATCACCAAGCACGGGCGGCCCGTCGCCGAGTTGCGGCCTCCTCACCGGGACAGTAGCCTCAAGTTCGGATCCGATGCCGGCAAAATAATGATGAGCGACGAC
>Ga0306926_10007875_pt1 | contig 11599 bp, 12 predicted proteins | sample flu12Cox44000178_FD_203759 | JGI IMG/M metagenome (GOLD analysis project Ga0306926, IMG submission 203759) | Lab enrichment of tropical soil microbial communities from Luquillo Experimental Forest, Puerto Rico - flux8day.12C.oxic.44.000.178 (v2)... | ecosystem: Environmental > Terrestrial >...
CGTTGGCGCCGCCGGGCAGGCAACACTCCTCGTTGCCCCAGCTGTGAATAAAGATCGCGTCATTGGCGGGGTCGAGCGCGGCGGCGGCTACGGTTTCAAACACCACGACGCCGTCGAGCGCCGGGTCGGACAGCAGCGAGACTGCATTGATCCGGCTGGCGTCGATAACCAGGCCCGGTGCCACCGTATCCCCGAGCAGCGGCGCGCCGATGTGCGAGAGCAGCGCGGTGCCGGCCGGCAAGGTGAACGCGGCGTTTACTGCGATATGGACGCACGCCCAGGCATTGCGGCCGTCATGCATACGGTAGTCAATCAGCCGGGCATGACGCCGCGCCGAAATGCGCTGACGCAGCGTATCCAGATAGGCCTCGTTGGCGACCGCATCCTGGAAATAGGAGAGCCGGTCGCCGACATAGGCCTGCAGCTCTACCAGTGCTATGCCAAGGTCGGAAGGATTCGTCTCGGTAAAATTCGGGTTGAGCTGCGGCAGCAGATCGAGCAGCAGCTGGCGGAAGCTCGCGTAGTCTTTGGCCTCATAGTCGAGGGTCAGTTCGGCAGGCGGCTGCGGCGGGCAGTTAATGACCGGCCGGCAGTCGAACGCGACCGGGCAGGATGCCATGAACGAGAAATCGATCGAGGCGAACAGCGGATCCAGCACGGGAACTGCGAGCGCGATGGTGTAGGTGGAAAAATCGCCGGGCTTGCTGGCCGTGACTAAAATCGAGCCGTCCGGCTTGCGCGACGCGGCGGCCGGCTGGATGCCGACAATGCGGGTACCGCCGGTGAACGTGATCTTGGCCAGATCCCCGCTGAGGCCATAGGCGTCATCGGTATCGTTCGGGTTGGCCGGATCGAGCGGCGGGACCGGCTTCAGGAAATAGAGCGTCAGACTAGCGTGGTTCGTTGGGTCGACATCGATGTAGTCGATGCCGTTCAGATCGGATCGGGCAATGACCAATGCCCTGCGGATCTGGTCGTCGCTGCAGACGGGTGGAACGATCGACGACACGGTGCGGTCCTCACGCCGGGCCGGTGAATTGATCGACCTGGCGGGTGCCAGTGGTGATGCTTGTGTAGGCGACCGTAACCGTCAGGGTCGAATCAACCGCGTTGACGTCAACGCTCTCGACCTGGATGCGATCGCCCAGCCATTTCTGCAATGCGCTCTTGACCAGGACCTGGGTCGCTGCCGCCAGCGGCTGGCTGTTCGGCATGAACACCAGCCGCTTCAACCCGCAGCCGAAATCCGGCCGGTTCACCCGCTCGCCGAGATCGGTAAACAACACCTGCTCGATCATCTCGCGCAGATGCGGGTCACTCGCCGTCGTGCCGGTCCGGCCGCGCCCGTCGATGCGGAACGGATAATCCAGCCACGGCTGGTCGGTCGCCGCCATCGCCTAACTCGCCGCGAGCAATGTCGGATCGAAGTTGATCGTCACGTTCGCGACGATCGTTTTGCCGAATTCGTCGACGAAAGAGACCTGGAGGGCGCCGGGATGATCGACGAGATGGCGCACCACGCCTTGGGCGACCGCAACCAGCAGGCGGCGGCGGTCGCGCGCGTCGTTCGCATTGGTCTGGCGCGCGAAGGTCTTCATCCCGTCCAGCCCGAGGAGCTGGTCGAACGCAGCTTCCATCGCCTCGGCCATGCTGCCGGCAAAGGCGCTCGGCATCGTACCGAGATCGGTCCCCGCCTGGCCCATTCCGCCCGGTTTCAACGCGTCGGCCATCGCCTTCACTCCACCAAGTTCTTGATCGACAGCAGGCTTGGGGTAGGCGGCGGGATCGGCGGCACCGGCGGCGCCGGCGTGACCGGCAGGACGCCCAGCGCGAGTTCGCCCGGATGCACATGGGTGTTGAACATCGTCGCCAGCTGGGTCAGGTAGGCGAGCAGCAGGTCGCCCAGCACCGCCGGATGGGTGGCGGCCTGGCCGTGCTGGATCAGCGGCGCCTCCAGCGTGACCGTGGCGACGCCGGTCATCTGCACCGCCCCGACCGCCATCGCCATCCGGATCACATTGAGCCCGGCAACGTCGCTGAGCGTGATCATCTGCGTAGTGTCGTTGAATGCCAGCACCATCCCCGTTTGGGTGCGCAGTACTTTGCTCATGAACGTCGAGGGCGCCCCCGCCTCGTTCAGCGGCACCTGGGCGGTGCCCCACCAGCATCCGCTCCAGATCGGGCGGCTCACGTCGCCCGCCTCGAATTCGATCCATACGCCGCTGCCGACCGTCGGCACCGTGAATAATCCCGAGAGCGGCCCGGCGTAGGGCGTCGATGGCAATGCCCAGGTGCTCGGCATCACGCCCAGCACCTCCGGCACGACCGCCTTGAGGCGGCCCTGATTGCTCGGGTCGACGTTGATCGCGACCAGTCCCCGGTATTTGCCGTAGAACCGGTCGGTATGCCGCTCGGCCAGCATTGCGATGCCGCGGTCGGAGGACATCACGCGCTCCTGCTCACAGCTGGAGGAACACTTCGGCGCCAGTCATGATGACGGCGTTGCGCCGCGCCTCGAATTTCTGGACGTAGGAGGTGCAGTCGATGACATGCGATACGCGAGTGACCTCGTAAGCCCCGTTGAAAAACACGCCGAGCCCTCGGATATTGGCGGTCTGTCCGGGTCGCAGAATTCCAACATCAGGCCCAGCCGTGCCCTCGGCGACGATCGCCCATGAAGACCGGTTGACGATCGCCTGGGTCGCCACGCTGAGCCCCGGTGCGGCGAACTGACCAGTCTCGGCGGGCAGCACCAGCGGCTGGGAGAGCGGCCCGAAGGAGCGCACCACGGTGTTCTCGTTCCCCATTGGCATGCCCAACGGAAAGGGAGGCGCCAGGGCCGGCGTCGATGCCGGCAACGGTGCCGGATAGGCGAAAGGCGACGAAGTCTTGACGTCGAGCCCCATTCCTAGCGCGGCGGTCGGGCGGCTCATGTCGTAGCGGATGCGGACCTCGCCGACATTCGTCTCGGGGCCCATGCGCACGTTCATCACCGCGTCGGGCGCGGCGGAGAAATTCATCGCCGGGCCAAAATAACCGATGTTCAGGCCGGATTGCGGCTGCGGCTGCACATAGCAGTCGAAACCATTGCGCTGCGCGAGCCGGCGCAAAAACCGGATATCGGTGCCGCGCTGCGTCGTCGTGCCCTCCGGCTCGAACAACGACGGCACTGTTTCGGTGACATCGGGGATGATCGCGTATTGGGCAAAGATCGCGGCTGCAATCTCGCTGTCCGGCAGCATCGGCCACTGCTGCACCTTCTCCTGAAGGTTCATCAGTATGGTCGCGTCCATACCGCTGACCTCCAATGCCGAACCGCCGCTCTCGTCGTCATAAACCGCGTCGACCCCAGTCACGTAACCATTGATGATGGTCTCGGGAATATCGATCCCGACCTTGACCCGGATCTGTATTGGGGTGAACGGCCGGAACAGCGTCTCTTGGTATTGGACCTGCAAAAGATCCCAGTCGCCCGGCACTGCCTGTGTAATGCCGAGATGCAGGCGGAACGCGCTGGCGACGTCCATCGCCGCCTCGATTTCGATCTTTTGCAAAGCGCTGACCACCGGCGGCGGCGCCGGCAATGGCGGCAGCCCGATCAGCAAGGTGGTGGAGATGCCGCCGAGCATGGCCCGTATCCGGTCTCAGGATTGGACCACGGGGATGACGAGCTGAACGCCGGCCTGAGCGGTCAAATCGTCGGGCCGCTGCGCGCTATTGGCGTCGCAAATCCGCCAGAACTGCTCGGGGTCGCCGTAATATTGAAAGGATACCAGGTCGAGCCGGTCGCCTTGCGCTACCGCATGCGTCGTCATTGGCGCCGTAACCGGGGTAATGCGAAGGAGCTTGTAGGCAAGCTGCCGGCCCGACGGGTCCTCGTAGACCGCGTCGACGGCCGAAGCGTAGCGGCTGGTCCTGGCGAACATCCTGCGTTCCTCCTAGAACGGGAGCAGGCCGCGCACCGCCTGACTGGCCCCCTGAGCGACAATCCCGCCGATCTGGAAGCGCGCCATCACCTCTTTGGCGACCTGATTGACCAGGCCGAGCGTGCTGAACGGCGGCGGAGATCTTCCCAGCTCGCTGTCGGTCAGCGAGCGCATGGTCAGATCGACCTTGGCCTGGATTGGGTTGAGCAGCTGGTCGAACGCCTGCTCGGTGATCGAGATCGATGTTACCTGCACCGGCACGACGCGCGGCGCACCCCAGACAAACAGCACCAGCGGTATCTGGGTCGGAGAGATGATCGAGGTGCCGAGCAGGTTCAGCGCACTGTTCAAGATCAAGTCCGTCGAAGACGGATAGAGCAGCAGTTCCAGCGCCGCCAAGGCCGGGTGCAGCCCGACCGCCCGCGTCACGCCGTCGTTCTCTTCAAGCTGGTCGGCGGCGTCGAGCTCGATCGTCAGCGAGTACGATTCGATCGGCGCCTGCAACGAGTTGCGGGTATCACCGGCGTTGAGGCAGGGGTTGCGCGGCGCGCCGCTGGCGCAGCTCTGATCGCCTCCGGCCGACTGCTCGAGCTTACGCGTCATCATCTCGGGGTTGTATTGGAAAATGATGATATTGGTCGGGATTGGCAGCGCTAATTCGAACACGACGAGCGCGCCTTTCAGCAATAACGGGCGACCGCGGTATCCGTCAGGCATGTTGATTCAACTCCGCAGAAAGCAATGTGGCGCGTCCTGGGACCGGAGGGGCCCCACCCTACCTGTCGCGGTCCCCACGCCCGAGCAAGCGGACTTAACCCCTTCGCCTGGCTGCGATTGCTGCAATGCCGCCAGTGCCATTTCAGCCCATCCGATCCAAGGTCCGGTGGAGCTCGTGAGCGATCATCTCGGCCCACCAAGTCTCGTCGGCTCCGGCAGGCATGTCGGTCTTGGAGGGCGTTGCCGGCGGCTTTGCGCGACCGGAATTCGGGGCGGGATCGGGTCCGGCGATCCCATGCAACCGGAGCAGCCGCTCGAGCGCCGCCTGCGTCAGAGTCGAGAGCCGACGCCCGCGCGCCGGATCGAGCGGGATGCCGTCGAGCACCAGGCTCTCGATCTCGATCCACACCGGTCTCATTCCGCCGCCGCCTTCTCGAATGGAGCGAACTCGGCGTCGGGCACCAGCCGTTCCATCTTGACGAATTCGCGGCGCGCCGCGCGGATGACGTGGCGCATGGCGATCGTCACGCCTTCGGCCGCCGCCAGAAAAGCCGCGGCGAGCGCGATGTTGCGGATGCCGCCGCCGGCGATCTCAAGCCGCGCCAGCCAGGCGAAATCGACCCCTTGAACCGCGGCGTCGGACGGGAACACCTTGCGCCAAATCTCGAGCCGCTGGCGCGCGCTCGGAAACGGGAATTCGACGATGAATCGCAGCCGCCGCGTAAAGGCGGAATCGAGGGCCGAGCGGCGGTTGGTGGCCAGGATCGCGAGGCCGCGAAAATCCTCCATCCGCTGCAGCAGGTAGTTCACCTCGATATTGGCGTACCGGTCGTGGCTGTCCTTGACCTCCGAACGCTTACCGAAGAGCGCATCGGCCTCGTCGAAGAACAATACGGCGCCCCCGGCCTCGGCGGTATCGAATATGCGGCGCAAATTCTTCTCGGTTTCGCCGATGTATTTACTGACCACGCCGGCGAGATCGATGCGGTAGAGGTCGAGCGCGAGTGCTCCCGCCAAAATTTCGGCTGCCATCGTCTTGCCGGTCCCGCTTGGCCCGGCGAACAGCGCGCTGATGCCCTGCCCCCGGCTGAGCTTGGCGCCGAACCCCCAACTCCGGTACACGGTCGCCCGGTGAGCGACCTGATCGGCGATGTCGCGCAGCTGTTCGGCGGCGTCCGGAGGTAACACGATGTCGTCCCAGCCATAACAGGGGACGACCCGTTGCGCGAGTTCGTCGAGGCCGGGGACGACACGCTCGCGGCACGCCGCCCACAGTTCCGCCGCGCTCACCGCGCCTGTGCCGCCGCGCATCGCGGCGCTTGCGCCCGCCGCGGCGACCGTCGCCGCGATATCGCTGGCCCCGATATCGAACTGCTCGACGACTGGCGCGATCGCGTCGTCGCCATATGCCAGCCCGGCCCCGTTCAGGGCGCGGTGCCACAACTCGGTGCGCTCGGCAGCACCGGGCCGCGGCACGGTAATCGTCAGCGACTCGCGCGACGCCCGCCACCCGGACTGAGTGGCGACGAACGTCAGCGCCCTCAGATGGTCGAGTTCCCGCGGCAGCGTCGCCGCCTCGCCCGCCGCGGGCGTCCGTTCGACATAGAATGCCAGGTTCAGCAGCGCGGCTTCGCGCTCGATCAGCCCCAAGAGTTCGCGGCGGTCGACGGGGGAAGCCAGCAGCGCGCCGGTGTCGAGCCGCGCCAGCCCGATGCCGATCGCGTCGCAGACCGAGCGGGCCAGATGAATCTGACGCCCGCCCGGCGGTCCGATCAGGTTGACAGCGCGCCCGAACAGCTGCGCCGGCGAGGCCCGCAACCAATCGGCCATCTGCGCCACCACCGTCCGGTCGGCGTCGGCGAGCAATGCCGCCGCGGTCGGTTCAAGCAGACTTTCGACCCGAGCGTCCGGCCGGTTCACCCCGCACATGAACTCAACGACCCGCTCCTCGACGCGAAGCGGCCGGATCGGGAGCGCGGCAGCCGGCGAGACTTCGTCGAGCACAACCAGCCGGTTGCGTCGCAACGCGCCGTGCGGGCCGAGCCGCTCGCGCGCCTCGCCGGGGTCGTCCTCCGCTCCGAGCAGCAGGCTGAGCGCGAGGTCCACGGTTGCATGGCGGCGGCCCAGATCGTCCTGCACATAGGCGTAAAGCCGCTCGAATGTTCCATCGAGTTCGGGAGCAAGCGCGACCAGCAGAACGTCGCGCTCGAATTCGTTGAGGCCGAAAATCTGGCCGATCACATCAAGTGACGCCGGTGTGCCGGCGTCCTGCATGGCGCGGCGGCGCGCCATGATCTCGTCGCTGGTGAGGGCCAGCGACCGTGCAACCTGGGCACACGCTTCGCCAGCATAGAATTGCGCTTCGGCGGTGCGTTCGGCGCCGGCCAGCAGCCGGTCGGCCTCGGCATCGGTGATACGCCAGCCAAACCCGTCCGGCGCCGTGACCCCACCCCAGTGGCGGCGCAGCCACGCGACCCGCCGTTGCAGCAGCAGGCGCAGCCGCGCCAGCTCCGCCGCCATCAGGGCGCGATTGGCCTCGGTCCAGGAACCGGCATGCGGGAGGGCGGCAGGAATTTCGGCAACAGCCGCGTTCATGGCACGGCGTAGGTTGGCCCGACATACTGCAAGTAGGTCGGGCTGGCAGGATTGGTGTCGAGCTGTAGGCGGCTCTCCGCGCCGTCGACGCGCACCCGCATCAGGTAGGTGCCGGTCGGGATCGGCGCCGCCGGCGGCTGGGGCAGCTGGAATTGCACCAAGTTCGCAGGCGGGCTCCCTGGGGCGGGAGGAATCGCAGGCGCCACGAAATCGCCGAGCAACAGTTCGGCCGTCTGGGTCCAGACGACAGCCGGCTGGACCGGCACGGATACGACGCCGCCGGGCAATGGGGTGGCCGCACCGGTGATTTTGGGGATCAGCTGGAAGGCTACCGAATTCGAGCTGAAGGCGGCGATTTGCTCCGGCGGCTGCCCGCGCACCACGGTAACCGAAACGCCCTGCACGACCCGCAGCCCATGCACCCCGGCGTTCAATTGCCCGGTAGGGATTACGACGTCGATCATCCCGGGCTGTAACGTGGCGATGTTGCCCGGGACCTGATCCATTTCCACGGTCGTATTGGGCGCGTTGAAGTTGAAGCCGAGCAGCCGCAAGGTCTCGCCTTCCTCGGCCGCTGCGGTGGTAATGCCCTGCGGCGGCGGCTGCACGAAGATCTGCTGGATCTGCGGGCTCTGCATCGGCATGGCATAGACGCGGCGCTGACGGACCTGCAGCGCCTGCTGCCGGGGCAACTGGCTCTGGATCTGCACGACGCAGACTTCGTAGATCACCGAGCGCCGGAAATTTACCTTGGGCAGCGCGGTCCAGATCTTCGTGATTTCCTCAAGGCTTTTCGGCTGCAAGTTCACCTTCACCTGCTCGAAAGCGCCGAGCAGGCTAGGGTCAAGAATGGTCTTGCCGGGCGATTTCACCTGCATCAGGTCGGGAGAAATGATCGCGGTGTCGTGCAGCACGCGCATCGCATCGCCGAGGATGAACTGCGCCTCCATGTCGGCATCCGTCCCGTTGTCGGTACTGCCGAAAGCCGTGACGATGTAATTGAGGTCGAGCGACAGCGGGGGGCTGCCATAGGCGCCCGGATATCCGTCGCCGGGAATTTCCTGGTTGCGCAAATAGCCGTTCTCGGCGAGGTGATAGAGGTAGAGGTTCACCCGTCGGCCCGAGACCTGATCCACGTCTATGTCGGGCGGCGCCACGGTAATCGTGGCGGCCTCGCTCATCCGGTCGCCGAGCAGGTTGACCAGGCTCTGGGTGACGCCCGCGATAGACTTGTAGGTGCTCATCGCCGGCTCAGTAGAAACTGCGGCCGAGCCAGGAGCGCGCCAACTGCATCGCGCCAAAGCCCTGCGTGCCCGCTTGCGCCGGCCTCGGTCCCGGCGCAGCCGCGGGCTGGGCGGCGCGCACCTCGACCCGGCCGATGCGCACCTGGATCGGCCGCTGTTCTGCCGTCGCCGCCTCCGGCATCGTGCTGGCCGCCGGCCGCACCGACTGCGGCAGCGTCAACACCGGCACCGCACGCGTCGCGGCCAACGCTGCCGGGAGTTCGCGAGCCGGCGCCGGCGCGGCAGCGCTCGCCGGCCTCGGCACCTGCGGAGCCGGGTTCGCCGGCGGGTTGCCGGGCAGCAGGCCGGCCTTCGCCTCGCTCCGGGATCCCGGCGCCGCCGGCATCTCGACTGGCGCAATATCCGGATCAGGAAAGCGCGCCACGGGTGCGACTGGGGCCGCAGGCGGCGGCGGGGCGAGATCAACGCGCGACAAGGCAGCGGCGGTGTTGGCCGGCGCCTGCGGCGCCGAGAGCGCATCCTGCGGCTGGGAAGCCGGCGGTCCGGGGGAAGGCTCGCTCGGCAACGCGACAGAAACTGCGGACGCTCGCGGGGTTTCCGCAACCACTGCCGGCCGGGTCACTGCCGCCGCCTCGACCGGCGCTGGCCCCTCCGTCAGAGGTGAGCGGCGCGGCGCCGCAAGTGCTGGAGGCTCCGGAAGGAGCGCCATACCCGGCTCGGGTTCCATGACGATATCGGCCGGTCCGCCAAGCCGCGCCGCGGCCCAGGGCGCACTGGCCGGCTGGGGCGCCGCGCTGCTGCGCAGGCCGGCGCCGCGCTGAGCGAGCCGGCTGACGAAGTCAGGCATCGAGGCGCCGCCCGCTGAGCCAGTCGTGCAGGGCGTCAAGGTAGAGCAGCCGCCGACTCTGGCTCATCCCAAGGATCGCGTCCTCGCTCCAGTGGTAATGGAAGGCGAGCCGATGGACCTCCCGATAGAGTTCGCGTCCGCGATCGGCCAACTCGGCGAATAGGTAATCCGCGATGTCGAGCTCGCTGCGGAAATTGCCGCCGCAATCGGGGCAGGTAAGATTCAGGATGAGTTCGGCCTGCGGATCGAGGGCGGCCATGCGCGCCGACAATTCGGCGGCCAGGCTCGCCGGCAGTTCGCCGATCGCCGCATCGCTCTCCGCCTCGCTGACGGCGAGAACGCAGCGCCGCAGGATCGTCATTCCCGCCGCGGCGTCATCAGCGGCAAAGGGCGCGGCGACCTCCTGGTCCGCGGCCGTCGGCAGGCGGAAACGCACTCGATACTCCGCTTCCGGCGAACCGAATGTGGCCTCGTGAGTATCGGCCGGCTGCGCATAGGGCGGAACCAGCAGCTCGGAGACGCGCAGATCGAGGTCCATCCGCTCGCTGCAACCCGGATGCGGGCAGGTCAGGTCGAGGCTCATCCGGTCGCCGAAGGTCAGACGCCGCAGATGCAGTAGCAGCGCGTCGCGGTCGCCCACGGTGAGCGCGCGGACGGCATCGAGGGTGACCGGGGTGCATGGCCCCAGCCGGTCGAGGCAGCGGGCCAACAGGGCGGAGGCGCGCGCGGCCGGCGGCAAGCTTGCGCCTTCCTCGGCCAGGAACATCTCGTCCCGGCCCGACAATGGCCGCAGCGCCACGTCGCGACGCCAGCCTTGGCGCGTAGGGATGCCAGCCGGCAGCCGGATCTCGATCGCGTCCATGACACCGGCCTCAGACCGGCACGGTATATTGCGCGGGGTTCGGCTCCGTCACGCTCAGGTCGCGATCGAAGCCTTCGAATTCTATCTTGATATGCTCGATCAGCACCGCGTTGGCGTTGGCGTCGAGGTCGGACATTGCCTGGTATTCGGAAACCCAGCAGCGGTAGAGTCGGTACGATTTGACCTTTTGGCCAGCCTCATTGAACAGGTCGATAGTCAGGTTGCGCCGGAAATCCTTGAGCGAGGATTCGGCCCCAGGCAAACCATCGAAATTCCACACCTTGCTGGTCCAGACCTCGAAATCGGGGTCGTGAGTGACCCCGCGTTCGAGGGTGATCGCGTTGAATTTGCTCCGTCCCGGCGATTTGTGGGAAGTGCTCGGATCACCCCCCTCGCGGTGCTCGACGACCTCGGTCGTGCGGGTCAAGGCGCTGACCTTGCTGACCCCTGCGACATAGTCAGGCTTTTCGTCAGTTTTTACCTTGAATTTGAAATTCTTGTAGGGATCCAAACGCAGAGGCAGTTTGCTGAACTCGGCCATCAAGCGCCTCCTCAGGTGCCGGTTTGCCCAGCGAGTTGCTGGATCTGCAGGATGACGAACTCGGCGGGCTTGAGCGGTGCGAAGCCGACCAGGATATTGACCACTCCGCGCGCCTGATCGAGCGAGGTCGTGGTCTCGCTGTCGCATTTCACCAGATAGGCCGATTGCGGAGTGCTGCCCTGAAACGCGCCTTGCCGGAACAGGTCCTGCATGAAGGCGCCGACACTGAGCCGGATCTGGGCCCAGAGCGGCTCGTCATTGGGCTCGAACACGACCCATTTGGTGCCGCGGTACAGGCTCTCCTCGAGGTATAGCGCAAGCCGGCGGACCGGAATGTATTTCCATTCGTCTTCGAGCTGGTCGGCGCCATAGCTGGTGCGCGCGCCCCAGCAGATGATCCCGTAGACTGGGAAATTGCGCACGCAGTTGATCGCCAGCGGGTTCAGCACGCCATTTTCCGCGTCAATCAAATTGTACTCCAGCGACTGCACTCCGGAGAGGCTCGCCTGGGTGCCGGCCGGGGCCTTCCATACCCCCCGACTTACATCGGTCGACGCATAGATCCCGGCGATCGTGCCGCTGGGCGCTACCTTGCGCAGCTGAAACCGGTTCAATGGATCGGCAATGTCAAGACGCGGGAAATAAAGCGCGGCGTTGCGGTTGCGCAATGTCGCGTTCTGGCCGAGCCAGTCGACAATGCCGTTGACGGTGTCGCGGTTCGCCTGCTGCGGCACGTCCAGAATGTAGAATGCGCGCCGGTCGACGCACAGCGCGGTGGCCGCGCTGGCGATGGCGGCGGCGTTGGTGTCCGGCAGCGATGCGGTCGCCGGGATGCACAATATATTGAACTGGTCGACATCGAGCAGC
>Ga0306926_10007876_pt1 | contig 11598 bp, 11 predicted proteins | sample flu12Cox44000178_FD_203759 | JGI IMG/M metagenome (GOLD analysis project Ga0306926, IMG submission 203759) | Lab enrichment of tropical soil microbial communities from Luquillo Experimental Forest, Puerto Rico - flux8day.12C.oxic.44.000.178 (v2)... | ecosystem: Environmental > Terrestrial >...
ATCCTGCCGTCCGGGATGTAGGGCACCGCGGCGGCCAGGGGCAGCCCGTAGCCGATGCCGAAGCGCAGCGGGACGCCGAGCACCAGGTCGATGCCGTTGAGCTGCTCGCGGAAGATCACGTCGATGGTGTCCGGTCCGAGCAGGCGGACCCCGTCGACCTCGCCGCCGCGGGCCACCACCGACATGACCCTCGCCACCGACCTGGCGTTCCCGTGCCCGTTGGCCGCGCCGATGTCGGCGCGCCGCCAGCCGGGCGTGTTGGCGTCCTCGGCCATCGGGGTCGGCCCGGTGAACGTCTTGACCGCCGGGCTGTCCATGCCGAGGGCCGCCAGGTCGATCGGCAGCGGCGGCGGCGGGACCACCGGGGCGATCCGGCCCCAGTCGCTTTCCGCCGCGCCGATCTGGAAGTCCGCGCCCAGCGGCCCGGCGATCTCCTCGGCGACGAACCGCTTGAGCGTCTTGCCGCTGATCCGTCGGACTATCTCGCCGACCAGGTGCCCGTAGTTGAACGCGTGGTAGCCGGACGCGGTGCCCGGCTCCCACCAGGGCGCCTGGGCGGCCATCCGGGAGGTGGACTTCTCCCAGTCGTAGAGATCCTCCACCACGGCCGGCTGGTCGAGCCCCGACACCCCGGAGGCGTGCGACATGACGTGCCGGACCAGGACGTCCTGCTTGCCGCGGGCGGCGAACTCGGGCCAGTACTTCGCGACCGGCTGGTCCACGTCCAGCTCGCCCCGGTCGACCAGCATCAGCGCGGCCAGGCTGGTCACCGTCTTGGTGGAGGACCAGACGTTGGTGATGGTGTGCTCGTCCCACGGGGTCGTCCTGGCCTCGTCGCGGTGGCCGCCCCACAGGTCGACGACGTGGTCGCCGTCGATGTCCACCACGATCGACGCGCCGAGTTCCTCGCCCGAGTCCAGGTTCCTGGCCAGCGCGCCGCGCACCGCCCCGAACCGCCCGTCACACGTTCCCTGTACATCCGCCACGGTCGTCCTCCTCGCCGCTGAGGGTCAGCGCTGGTCAGCTCGGGTGAAGCCCCAAATCGATGCCGACGCTAGCAGCCGCGACACCCCCGGGCTAGCCCCTGGGGTTTCCTGGACGGGGTGGGTGCATCACCGGTCACTGCTTTCACAGCGCCGGTTATCGTGGACCGCTGCTTACGTTATCCGGGGGGTAACTGTCCACACTGACGCGGAATGGGCACCTTGTCCATATACTGGACGTGTTTGCGTCCACGGAGTGGACAGGATCATGATGGGGTCATGCCATCTGCCTCCGACACCTACCTGCACGGCCATCACGACAGCGTGCTGCGGTCGCACCGCTGGCGTACCGCGGAGAACTCGGCGGGGTACCTGCTGCCGCGGCTGGCGCCGGACGCGCGCGTGCTCGACGTGGGCTGCGGCCCGGGCACGATCACCGCGGATCTGGCGGCCCGGGTGCCCGGCGGGGACGTGACCGGCATCGACGCGGCCGCCGACGTGCTGGCGCAGGCGCGGGAGGAGGCGGAGCGGCGCGGGCAGCGCAACGTGCGGTTCGACACGGGGGACGTGTACCGCCTGGGGTTCGCGGACGGGACGTTCGACGTCGTGCACGCGCACCAGGTGCTGCAGCACCTGACCGACCCGGTGGCGGCGCTGCGGGAGATGCGGCGGGTGGGCCGGCCCGGCGGGCTGGTCGCCGCGCGCGACGGGGACTACGGCGGGTTCTTCTGGTATCCGGAGGAGCCGGGGCTGGACGAGTGGCTGGCGCTGTACCGGGCCGTGGCCCGGGCGATCGGCGGCGAGCCGGATGCCGGACGGCGCATGCTGGCCTGGGCCCGGCAGGCCGGGTTCGCGTCCGTGCAGGCCTCGGGCAGCGCGTGGTGCTACACCGGGACCGAGGACCGGACGTGGTGGGCCGAACGGCTGACGAAATCACCGTTCGGCGACCGGGCGGTGGAGCACGGGCTGGCCACCCGGGCGGACCTGGAGCGGCTGGCCCGGGCCTGGCGGCGCTGGGCGGCCAGCGAGGACGGCTGGATCCTGATCCCGCACGGCGAGATCTTGTGCGAGGTACCCGCCTAGGGGCGGGCGGGGCCGGGCGGGATGGCCCGGCCCCCGGGCCTGGTTACTCCGGCGCGACGTAGAAGATGACGTGCTCGGTCTTGATCTTGTTGTTCTCGTCCAGCAGGTAGAGCCGGGAGCATGGGGCGGTCACTCCGGCCCCGAACGGGCCTCCGGCCATCTTCACGCCCAGCGTGAGCAGCGCGTTGCGCCCGTTGCCCGTGCTGGCCAGGACGGTCACGCTGCCGGGCACGATGGGCTGGGCGTAGGCGATCAGGCCTTCCATGTACGGGCCGGCCCCGGTCAGATCGGCGCGGGGGAGGGCGGGATCCGTCGAGGTCGTGGTGACCTTGACGTCGTCGGCGAGCATGCTTCGTGCCGTGTCGAAGTCGTGGTTGCTCCACGCTTCGACGTGCGCGCGAGCTACGGCGACGGCGGGTGATTCGGGCTGAGCAGACATCTGGATTCTCCTTTACGGACGGGCTGAACTGCGGTACTGCTGATCCAGACGGCGGCGGGCCGGAAGACTGGGCGGCGGGCGGGCGCCCAGTTCCCGCCGGCGCGGTCGTCTGTATTGGCCCGCGGGCGCGGGACGGGTATGCGGTGATGGGAGCGTGCGCGGTGGACCTGCTCACCCGGGCACAAGCCGGAGACGGCGACGCGTTTGCCCAGCTGGTCGACCCGTACCGGCGCGAGCTGCAGGTGTACTGCTACCGGGTTCTCGGCTCGGTGCACGACGCCGAGGACGCGCTGCAAGATACGCTGCTGTCGGCCTGGCAGGGCCTGGCCGGATTCGAGGGGCGCGCCTCGGTGCGGACCTGGCTGTACCGGGTCGCCACCAGCCGGTGCCTGGACGCGCTGCGGTCGGCCCGCCGGCGCCCGCCCGTGACCGCACCGCCGGCCGGCCTTGAACCGCCCGCGCCCACCCGGCTCGGCGACCTGCTCTGGCTCGAACCGTACCCGGACGCCCTGCTCGAGGGTCTCGCCGACCGCACACCCGGTCCGGAAGCGCGGTACGAGACGATGGAATCGATCTCGCTCGCCTTCATCACCGCCCTGCAGCTGCTGCCGCCCCGCCAGCGCGCCGCCCTCATCCTGCGCGACGTGCTGGGATTCCACGCCAGCGAGGCCGCCAGCATCCTGGACACCAGCGAGGAGTCGGTGACCAGCGCGCTCAAGCGCGCCCGCGCGGCGCTGGAGCGCCACCAGCGATCGCCGGGACAGCCGCGCGCCGCGCGGCCCGGCTCGGCCGCCGAAAGGCAGCTGGTAGACCGGCTGACCAGGGCGTTCGAAGCGGCCGACGTCGACGGCATCGTCGCCCTGCTCGCCGAGGACGTCTGGCTGACCATGCCGCCGCTGCCGCTGGAGTACCAGGGACGCGAGCTCGCGGCCCGGTTCCTGGTCGCCACGGCCCTGCGGCCCGGCTGGACCGCCCGGCTGATCCCGACCCGGGCCAACGGCCAGCCCGCCTTCGGCTTCTACGCCCGCGACCCGGAGACCGGCCGCTTCTACACGGTCGGGCTGATGGTCCTGACCCTGTCCGGCACCCAGGTCTCGGCCATGACCCGCTTCGACCCCGGCATCCTGCCCAGGTTCGGGCTGCCGGCCACCCTCGGAGACTAGGCGGCGAGGGGTTCGCCGCGGGGGCGGCCGGCCGCGTCGGCCAGGGCATCCAGGACGACGCGGACCGCGGGCTTGCGGTCGCCGCCGCGGCGGCTGACGGTGAAGACCAGGCGGGTCACCGGCTCGGCGGGCGGGACCAGCCGGACGCCCGGCGGCAGCCAGCGGGCGGCCAGGCCGGGCACCAGGGTGACGCCCGCGCCCGCCGCGACCAGGCTGAGCAGTACCGCGAAGTCGCTGGCGCGGGCGGTCACGCGGGGCACGAACCCGGCCCGGGCGCAAGCGCGCTGGATCATCTCGGCGCAGCTGGTGGCCTCGCGCGGGGCCAGGAACGGCTGACCGGACAGGGCGGCCAGCGGGACGGGGCCGCCGTCGGCGGCCAGCGGGTGCGTCTCGGGCACTGCGACCAGGACGGGATCGCGGAGCAGTTCGCGCCGCTCGAACAGCGGGTCCAGCGGGCGGGGCAGCAGGTCGTACTCGTGCGCCACGGCCACGTCGGTCCCGCCGCGGAGCACGGCGGGCAGCGACTCCTCCGGCTCCATCTCGGTCAGGTCGAGCCGCACCTGCGGTGCCGAACCCGCCAGCGCCGCCCACGCGGTCGGCACCAGGCCCGCGGCCGCGGACGGGAACGCGGCCAGCGCGACCCGGCCCGCGATCTGGTCGCGCAGCGCGGCCAGGTCGGCCTCGGCCGCGTCCAGCCGGGCGAGCAGCGCGTCGGTGTGCCCGACCAGGATCAGGGCGGCCGGGGTGAGCTGGAGCCCCCGGCCAGCCCGTTCGGTAAGTCTCATGCCCACCTCCCGTTCCAGGGCGGCGAGCTGCTGGGATACGGCGGGGGCCGAGTAGCCGAGCGCGGCGGCGGCCGCGGTCACCGACCCGTACGCGCTGACGGCGTGCAGGACCCGGAGCCTGCGCACATCGAGCATGAAGTTTAGCTTAGCATTCATCACTTATTCTGTAACTGGACCTTAATATAGGACCGGACGAGACTGAGCTCATGAGGATGAACACCAAGTCAGCCGGTCTCGCCGCCGCGGGAACGGTGCTGCTGTGGGCCAGCGCCTTCCCGGCGATCACCGTCGCGGTCCGCGGGCTCGGCCCGGCGGGCCTGGCCGTGGCCCGGCTGGCGGTCGCGTCGGCCGTGCTGGCGCTGGCCGCGCCCTGGCTGGGTGGGCGGGGGAAAGCAGGGCTGGGGGTCCGCCTGCCCAGGCGGCGGGACCTGCCGCTGATCGCGCTGTGCGGGCTGGCCGGGATGACCGGGTACCAGCTGCTGCTCAACGCCGGGGAGCGGGTGGTGCCCGCGGGCACGGCCAGCCTACTGGTGGCGACCGCGCCGGTGTACGCCAGCCTGCTGGCGGTGGCGTTCCTGGGCGAGCGGTCCAACCGCCGGCGCTGGGCCGGCAGCGCGGTGGCGCTGGCGGGTACCGCGCTGATCGCCGTCTCGCACGGGCTGGGCTTCGGTGTGTCGGCGCTGATCGTGCTGGCCGCGGCGGTGCTCCAGGGGGTCTTCCACACCGCGCAGAAGCCGCTGCTGGCCCGGTACACCGGGTTCGAGGTGACCGCCTACGCCATGTGGGCGGGCACCGTGTTCATCCTGCCCTGGACCGGGTCGCTGCTGCGGGCCCTCCCGCACGCGGGCGGGGCGGCCATCGGCTCGGCGGTCTTCCTCGGCGTGGCGCCGTCGGCGGCCGGGTTCGTGCTGTGGGCCTACGCCATGGCGCGGATGGACGTCGGCCGGGTCACCGTCAGCCTCTACCTGGTCCCGGCGGCCGCGATCGGGATATCGGTGGTCTGGCTGGGCCAGCTCCCGGGGCCGGCCGAGCTGATCGGCGGCGCGATCGCGCTGGCCGGGGTCGTGCTGGCCAGCGGGGCCTCAGGCGTCCCGGCGGGTGATCAGGACCGCGGCCACGGCCAGGGCAACGGCCGGCCAGGCCAGCAGGACCAGCAGGGACCAGCCGGGGGAGAGCAGGTCCGCCGCCGGGTGCAGCGCGCTCACCTGGCGGGCCGCGTCCAGCAGCGTGAACCGGCCGAGCCGGCCGTTCCACGGGGCCGGCAGCAGGGCCAGGATCCCGGGCACCAGGATCACCGCGACGGTGGCGGCGATGCCGCCCGCGGTGTGCCGGACGATCGCGCCGAGGGCCAGGCCGAGCAGCGCGCATACGCATAGCAGCAGGCCGGCGCTCAGCACCGCCCCGGCGACCCCGGGGTACCCCAGCGACACGCCCTGGCCGTGGCCCGCCAGGATGGCCTGGACCAGCCAGAACGAGACGAAGGCGACCAGCTCGCCGGCGGCCAGCGTCACCGCGGCGAGCACGGCCGCCTTGGCGGCCAGCACCGCGCGGCGGCGCGGCGCCGCGGTGAACGTGACCCGGATCAGCCCGGTGCTGTACTCGGCGCTGAACGCCAGCACGCCCATGACGGCGACCGCGATCAGCGCGTACTCCAGGCTGATGACCTCGGGCAGCAGCGGGTCCTGGGGTGGCCCGGGATTACGGGCGTTTGCGAACGCGACCGCGACCGCGGCGCTGACCGCGACCGGGGTGACCACCGCGACCAGCAGGGACCAGTAGGTCGAACGGACCGAACGGAACTTGGTCCACTCCGACGCCAGCAGGTCGAGAGCCCGGACGGGGAGGGACGGCACGCTCATCGGAGCCCGCCACGATAGTCGGTGCTCTCGCCGGTCAGGTCCAGGTACGCGTCCTCCAGCGAGGCCTGCCGGGGCACCAGGGCGTGCACCGCGATGCCGTGTTCGGCGGCCAGGTCGCCGACGGCGGCGGCGCCCAGGCCGGTCACGACCAGCGCGCCGTCGTCCTGGGGGGTGACGGTGCCGCCCTTGGCCTTGACCAGCTCGGCCAGCTCGGCCGCCCGCGGGGAGCGGAGCAGCACATCCTGGCGGGTACCGGTCAGCTCCGCGGTGGGCAGGTCGGCGAGCAGCCGGCCGCGGCCGATGATGACCAGGTGGTCGGCGGTCTGCGCCATCTCGCTCATCAGGTGGCTGGAGACCAGGACGGTGCGGCCGCCGGCGGCCAGCTCACGGAAGAACCCGCGGATCCATCCGATGCCCTCCGGGTCCAGGCCGTTGACCGGCTCGTCGAACATCAGCACCGGCGGATCGCCGAGCATCGCGGCGGCGATGCCGAGCCGCTGCTTCATGCCGAGCGAGAAGCCGCCGACCCGGCGCCGGGCGACCCCCTCGAGCCCGGTCAGCCGGAGCACCTCGGTGACGCGCGACCCGGCTATCCCGTTGGCCTGCGCGATCGACAGCAGGTGCGCCCGCGCGGTCCGGCCCGCGTGCAGGGCGGTCGCGTCGAGCAGCGAGCCGACCTCGCGCAGCGGCCGGATCAGCTCGTCGTACCGTCGGCCGGCCACGAGAGCCCGGCCGGAGGTCGGCGCGTCCAGGCCCAGGATCACCCGCATGGTGGTGGTCTTGCCCGCGCCGTTCGGGCCGAGGAAGCCGGTCACCCGCCCGGGGCGGACCGTGAAGCTCAGGTCGTCGACCGCGGTGACCGGGCCGAACCGCTTGCTGAGCCGGTCCACCTCGATCATGCCGGCGCCTGCCGGAAGAACGCGGTGGAGCTGGGCCGCCACAGGAATACCACCGCGACCAGACCGGCCAGCCAGATCAGCACGCCCCAGAGCTTGACCGGGGTGGCCAGCGGCGCGGTCAGCCCGACGATGGTGTCGAGGGTGGCGAGGCCGAACAGCGCCGTGCCGGTGATCCTGGCCCAGCCGTGGCCGCGCCGGCAGGCCAGCGCCAGGAAGATCCACACCACGGCGGCGATCACGCCGCCCGCGATGAACCCGGCGACCAGCGCGTGCTGGGTCGAGGTGACCTGGCTGGCGGTCAGGGCAGGAGAACGCTTCTCGATCGCGGTCTTCGTGGCGTTCACCGTGAGCACGTCGACGACGATGCCGAGCAGGCTGGCGGCGGCCCCCGCGTACATGGCCGTGACCGCGTTCCGCACCGTCGTGGGCGCCGGCCCGCGCCGGGTTTCCGCCAGCCGGGTCTCGCTGCCCGGGTAGGGCTGGTACATGCTTCCTTCTTTCCCCTGCTGGTTGTAATCAGGCGTTGAGCAACGTGCGCCGCAGGCTGTCGTCGAGGGCCTCGACGGTGACCGCCCGGCTGGTGAGCACGACGTAGGTCCGGCGGTCCCGGACCCGGCTGCGCAGCAGCGCGATGGCTTCCAACCCGACCCCGGCGTGCGCGGCGGTTCCGCCGTCGAGCAGCCAGCCGAGGCCGACCCGGATCCTTCCCGACTCGGGTTCGGCCTGCGGGGTGAGCGCCTCGCGGGCCAGCGCCGCGGGCAGCAGCTCCGGCCAGCCGGTGGCCAGGCGGACCAGGTCCGCGCCGGTGGACCAGAGCCCGGCGATGGCCGGCATGGTGCTGACCCGAGCCGGGAAGGGCTCGAGGACGCCATCCCGGGTCGCCGTGTAGGCGGTAACGGCGCCCGGGCCGATGTCGGCAGCGTTCGCGGGGAACCGTGAGTCGCGCATCCCGAGCGGCTCGAGCACCAGCCGCGTGGCCGCTTCGGCGTAGGGCATCGCGGTGATGTCGGCGATGAGCTGGCCGAGCACGCAGTACCCGCCGTTGCTCGGCCAGACGGTCCCGCGCGGGCCGCCGCAGGAGACCACCGCGCCCATGAGCTCGGCGAGTGCCGGGACGCTGTCCGCGTAGACCTCGGTGGGGCTGTCGACGCCGCCGGTGTGCCTGAGCAGGTCCCGCACCGTCACCGCGTCGTCGGCCAGGCGTACCGAGCGGAGCCAGCCATTGGCCGGCTCGTCCAGCTCCAGGCGGCCCTCGGCGGCCAGCCGAAGCACCGCGGTCCCGGTGACCAGCCCGGTCACGCCGGGCACCGGGAACCGGTGACCGGGCTGCAGCGGCTCGGCCCGGTCCAGGTCGGCCCGGTCTAGGTTGGCATGGCCGGTGGCGACAGCCCAGGGCGGGCGGCCGGGCTCGCCGCCGGCCAGGAGCAGGGCGGGCAGGCCCAGCTCGGCGCAGGCCCGGGCGGCGATCTCGCCCATCCCGTCCGGGGGCTGGCCGAGTGTGCGGGACGGCCGCGGGGTCGTCAGCCTGGGGTCGGTGATCCGCTCGCCGAGCACGAAGCCGCGCAGCCCGATCAGCCGGTGCGGCGGGACGGGGTCGGCCACCGCGACGTACCGTTGGCCGGCCAGCTGAACCTGAACCTCAAGCGGCGCCTGCCCGATGACGACGAGTTCGGCGCGCAGGTCGGCCGCCATCCCGGCGATCGCCTCGGCCAGGCCGCCGACCGGGATCGCGGCCAGGAAGCGGTCGTCGAAGTGCCCGCGGAACTCGTCCTCGCCGGGCGGCGTCCACCCCGGACCGTCGGCGCCGGAGAACCGCTCGACGATCCAGCGCAGGTGGGCCAGGGCGGGCCCGTCCTGGGCGCAAGCTTGCTTCAGCCTGGCCCAGCTGGGCAGGCCGTGCTCGCGGGCGATGGCCGCCTGGGCGTCGTTCAGGGTGGCGAACTCGCCCGCGGCCAGGCGGCGTTTCGCCTCGAGTTTCAGATGGCGCAGACTCGGCCGGGCGGGAAGTGCACGCGACCCACCGGACATGGCAGCCCTTCCCTCACGCCCGGGGGTCCGCTCGCTACGGGCGGGAAAGACTCGCCGTCGATCGCAGCTACGCAACCGGTGAGCTTGCAGCTCTGCCCGCGGACCCAGGGGCGGCCGGAACCACCAACGCCGATGTTACTCCCATGAGCGACCGCCCTCGCGCCATCTTCACTCCTGGTTCTCCTGCGCTCCTGGCAAACTGCCGTGACTCGTGATACATGCCCGGCCCTCGCGCCGCCCTCGGACATAAGGCGTGGATGCCACTTCCACGTCGCTGGAACGACGTGGATGCCACATCCACGTCGTTGGGCCTGGTACGGACGGTGTCGGAGTGACGGAAGCACGCTTTTGGGTCCGAGTGGCGGCCGGTCGCGAGGAAATGGCGGCTCGTCGCGCGACGGATACCCAACGGAGCTGTTATGAGCGGAGGTCCGGGTGACTGGTGTTTGCTTTCGTGCTGGTGTGACCCGGGTGCGGGATCTTTATGGGACGGTCCGCGTCACGGTAACCTGCCGACGTGGCGATACAAACAGTTGACGGAGCCGGGGTGGTCGTCACCGGCGCGGGGTCGGGGATCGGGCGGGCGCTGGCCCGCGGGCTGGCCGGGGCGGGCGCGCGGGTGGTGGTCAACGACCTGAACTTCGAGGCGGCGACGGCGGTCGCCCGCGAGATCGGCGGGTACCCGGCGCCCGGCGACGCGGCGACCGAGCCGGGCGTGACCGCGCTCATCGCCACCGCCCGCGACTGCCTGGGCGAGATCGACATCTACTGCTCCAACGCCGGCATCGCGGCCGGCGCCGGCCCGGACACGCCGGACCCGGTCTGGCAGCAGTCCTGGGAGGTCAACGTCATGGCCCACGTACGGGCCTCCCGCGAGCTGCTGCCGGCCTGGCTGGAGCGCGGCCGCGGCTGCTTCGTGGTGACCGCGTCGGCGGCCGGGCTGCTCACCATGCTGGGCAGCGCCACCTACTCGGTGACCAAGCACGCCGCCGAGTCCTTTGCGGAGTGGCTGGCCGCCAGCTACGGGCACCGCGGCCTGATGGTGCACTGCATCTGCCCGCAAGGAGTACGGACGAACATGCTGGCCCAGTCGGGCGAGGCCGGGAAGGTGGTCCTGCAGGACGCCGCGATCGAGCCCGAGCAGGTGGCCGAGGCGCTGCTCGAGGGCATGGCGGCGGGCCGGTTCCTCATCCTGCCGCACCCGGAGGTCGCCCGGTACTACCAGATGCGGGCCGGCGACCCGGACCGGTGGCTGCACGGGATGAACCGGATGCAGCAGCGGATCGAGGACGTCGAGCGAGGCACGGCATGAAGGCCTGGCAGGTAGGCGAGCTGGGCGAGCCGCGTGACGTGCTGACGCTGGCCGAGGTCCCCGGCCCCGAACCCGGCCCGGGCCAGGTGCTGGTCCGGGTGCTCGGGGCCGCGACGAACTTCCCCGACGTGCTCATGTGCCGCGGCCTGTACCAGGTCCGTCCGCCGCTGCCGTACACCCCGGGCATCGAGCTGTGCGGCGAGGTGCTGGCGGCAGGCCCGGGCGTGACCGGGATCGCGCTGGGCGACCGGCTCATCGGCGCGCCGGTCGGCGGCGCCTTCGCCGAGCTGGCGCTGATGAACGCGGCCAGCGCGCTGCCGGCCCCGGACGGCCTGGACGACGCCGAGGCGGCGGCGTTCTTCGTCACGTATCAGACCGGGTGGTTCGGGCTGTACCGGCGGGCCGGGCTGGCGGCCGGGGAGACCCTGCTGGTCCAGGCGGCCGCGGGCGGCGTCGGCAGCGGCGCGGTCCAGCTGGGTAAGGCGGCCGGCGCCCGGGTCATCGGCGTGGCCGGCGGCGAGCAGAAGGCCGAGGTGGTGCGCGCCCTCGGCGCGGACGTGGCGATCGACCGGCACGCCCAGGACTTCGTCGAGGTGGTCAAGGAGGCCACCGGCGGGTGCGGCGCCGACGTGATCTACGACCCGGTGGGCGGCGACACCTACACCCGGTCCACCAGGTGCATCGCGTTCGAGGGACGGATCCTGATCATCGGCTTCGCCGGCGGGCAGATCCAGTCGGCCGCGCTGAACCACGCGCTGATCAAGAACTACTCGATCGTGGGCCTGCACTGGGGCCTGTACCAGAGCAAGAATCCCCAGCTCATGCGGGACTGTCACGCGCAGCTGGCCAAGCTCGTGGCCGAGGGCGCCATCCGGCCGCTGGTCAGCGAGCGGCTCGGGCTCGACGAGGTGCCCGCCGGGCTGCAGCGGCTGGCCGACGGCGGCACGGTAGGCCGGATTGTCTTCGTCCCCTGACCTAGGAGATGCAGCGGTTGCCGGCGTCGATTTCTTCCGGCACGGCGCGCTGCCGGTACCGCAGGTGACGATC
>Ga0306926_10007877_pt1 | contig 11597 bp, 16 predicted proteins | sample flu12Cox44000178_FD_203759 | JGI IMG/M metagenome (GOLD analysis project Ga0306926, IMG submission 203759) | Lab enrichment of tropical soil microbial communities from Luquillo Experimental Forest, Puerto Rico - flux8day.12C.oxic.44.000.178 (v2)... | ecosystem: Environmental > Terrestrial >...
TGTTGCGCACGCTCCGAGCGTCTTGTTTGGAATATTGACTGTCTGCGCCGCCGCGATACTCCCCCGGCGCGTCGCTGTCTCGCAGCACCCGCGTCGCGTTGCCGTTGCTCCTCGCCGTTTCACCAGGTGCCGTCTGGTATGCCCGTGAGGCACGCTCCTATGCGCTCCTTCTGCTGCTGTCGACGCTCATCACCGTGGCTTGCATTCGGTTATTACGCTGCATGCCGCGCGAAGGCCGCGCCGCGCGCGGGTCACTCATTATGCTCTCAGTGGCGGCGTTGCTCGCCTCCTTTACGCATTACTTCGGCTTCCTCCTCACGATGGCGGCGTTTTTCACTTGCTTTCTTCTAGTTGACAGCCGGCACAGAGCGATCGTCGTCCTTTTCGGTTGCGGGGCTGTCGCATTATTCATGCCATGGGTGGTTTACCATTCTCGGTTCATCACCGGCGAGCAAGCGACCTGGATCGGAGAGCTTTCGGTCGCGGCTTCAATTGACTGGTTCAAACACCTGGCGTTCGGTGGGACGGCCTCGCTGCTCGTCTTCATCGGTGCGGCCATAGCGGTCCTGGCGGCGGGAGGATGGCGCAGCGGTGTGACACTGAATTCGACGATCGGTGTTTGTGCTCTGCTCTGTCTGCTGACGCTGGCCTTGGCGGCTGCGATCTCGGTCCACACACCAATCCTGACGAGCCGCAACATGATCGTCGTTCTCCCGGCCATATATGTGATTGCCGCCGAGCGGACCTCGTGCCTAATCCGCCGCTGGGGCGCTATCGTGGGCACGACGTATCTGGTACTTCAAATCGGGTTTATGTGCCAGGCGCTGGCCGCCTACTATACGATCGATGTAAATGAGCAATGGCGGGACTCGGCGGCACTGGTACTAGGCACGCCCGGCTGCGACTCGGGCGACATTCATGTCTACGGCGATGCGTCCAATTACCGCTTCTTCACACGATCCGTTAGACCAAAGCTGCAACTGATCGAAATCCCATGGGGAGCGGCAGCGGACCTCGGCAAGGAGCCCACCACCACCCCCTGCCCGATCGTGCTTTGGATAGTCGGTGTAGCGCCATGGGATCTCGACGACCTGCTCGACAGACTTGGTCTCTCACGTTGCTCCTCTGAGATGGCGGAATACCAATTGGCCTACGTGATTTTCCGCAAGCACCCATAACATCTGCCCCGGCGCCGCTCGACTCGGCGGATGATCGGTCGTTTTTTGATCCCGCAGCTAGCAAGGCTGCCGAGCGGGTGTCGTTTTTCACCGTAGCTGTCCAGGAGGTTCCTGATAGTCGACCGCGGGCCAAACCTAGTCCCATAGTGTTGCGAACGTCGGCTCACGTGCGACGGCGTGCGGGTCGCGTGACTGCTAATCCGCACCGCAAGACCGGTCGGCCTCCAAGCCGGCAAAATCCCTGGGGGTGATGTTCGGTTGATTTGAGACATTCGGCGAAACGATCCTCGATCGGCACTGGCGATTTCTGCGAAGCTGCGCGGGACTTCGGGTGCAGAGAGCGATTATTGCGAATGCCGGCGCACCAGTCGTAGAGGTTGATGGTCGGATCGCAATCGCCAGGCACGCCAACCGGCCATGCTCATCGGAGGCGCGTTCGTAGCTCGCTGCAGGTTCATCACACACCCGCGGTGGCCCTGAAATCAAAGCCAGGGCCTTAGCCCGGCATCGACGATCGCGCGCCCCGACGCCTGGCGGCTCATCACTGTGGCCGACACAAGAAGTTCGCAGCGTTGGATTTTTGGCGGTTGAAGCCCATCTCAAAGGATGGGATGGCTTAAACCGTGCGAGGTCCCATCTCTGAGGCGCACCAATGGAGACTTAAATCATGACCATCGATGATTTGGTGCAGCAGATTGAGGAAACGGAGCGTCTGATCGTCGTATATCGTAATGCCGATGAAGTGGTCGTCGGTACTCAAGATTAAATCTATAGCAGGCGCGGGCTTATAAACCGAACCATTTTCACCGCGGCCGAGATCGGCGATCGGATCGTCAATATCCTCGAGCGGCGGCTTGCGACGATGCGGGCACAGCTCGAAGAACTCGATGGCAAAGGCCTCGTGCAAGGCCGATAGTCTCCGGTGCCGGCTGGATGGACGAGATCGACGATGCGTTCAGCATCTGCAGCGAACGGCTGAGAGGGGTCAATCCCATCTGTTGCCGATCTCCCTGACCTGTCGGCTTCGCCTTCGACTATGGTCAAATCAGCGAGGCGTCGACAAGTGATGTCATCATGGAGGCGAGGGAGCACCCTGGGAGCGCGTGATGCAAAACAAAAACCTTGGCACGCTTAATCAAAGGGGTCCCGTCAGCGGAGGCGACCTTTATTATTTACTCGGAATATCTAGTCCTGGTCACCGTAACTTGGGGCTTGATAGGTGCATATCGTCGTCGCATTCCTTGCGGCAACATGGCCGCGAGCGTGTCGTCGCGGCGCCAGAAATGGTGGTATAGCGCCGCCGAGACGTGCAGGGCGATCAATCCGAGAAGAAGGAGCCCGACCATTTGGTGCCCTTCCAAGAGTTGCCTCGCGAGCAGGCGGTCGCGGCTCATCAGGGCTGGCAGGCGTCTGCATCACCTCCCTCCGCGGTAACTCCCGCCGCGAAGCAGGCGGTCGATCTCGGCCAACTCGGCGGAGCCGTGCCTCCCTTTTAGGCCGGAGAGAGCGAGGTTCAGGAGATGATCGACATCTGCGATTTCGCCGTCGGGCTGTCGCGTCAGCTTTACGGACTCACCATCGCCTCGGAGCGCCCGGGGCACCGGCTGATGGAGATCTGGCACCCGCTATCCCCGGTCGGCGTCATAACCGCGTTCAATTTTCCCGTCGCAGTATGGTCATGGAATGGGGCTTTGGCGCTAGTGTGCGGCGATCCGGTGGTCTGGAAACCCTCGGAGAAGACGCCGCTCACTGCGCTCGCCTGCCAGGCGCTGCTGGCGCGGGCCGCCAGAGCTCTCGGCGAGATGCCGGATCGCCATGCACAATGCGGTCCCGCAAGGCCTCGCCTCGCCTTCGTTGCGAGCGCTGGCTAGCGCGGCCTGCATCCGCTCGAAGGCGTCGCAGTCAGAAGCCGTTGACGCTGCTGGTGTTGACAATGTGGCCCTCCTCGGCCTGCATCAGCAGCGGCAGGAAAGCGCGCGTACCGTTGTAGACGCTACACCAGCAGACATTGAAGGTCCGCTCCCATTCCTCGCAGCTGTTGACGATCAGGCTGCCGCCGCCACCGATACCGGCATTGTTGAACAACAGATGGATCCTGTCGGTGGCGTGACGGTCGGTGACCTCGGCGCGGAAGCGCTCCATCTGCGCGAAGTCGGACACGTCGGCGATGTGCGTCGTGACGCGCAGGCCTTGCGGCAACCCCGCCGCCTCGCACAGCCGAACGGTTTCCGCCATCCCCTCGGCAGCAAGATCGCAAATCGAGACATTGCAAGCCTCGGCGACCAGCTGGCGCACCAACTCTCGTCCCATCCCCGAGCCGCCGCCGGTGACAACTGCGATCCTGCCCGCGAACTCCCTCATGTGTGCTCCTCCCTGGGTAAAGGTACACCTGTTCGGGCGCAGCCTGCGCCGAAGATCCGGGCAGCTGCTGAGCGGCTCTGACTACTGCGTGGCCACGCGCCTTTGGCTCGCCGCCTTCCGACGTGACGCTCCCCGACCAACCAACGACGGTCAACCCCGCGGCGTCAAGAGAGCGAGCCAAGCCGGCTGCATCGCCGCGCCGCCGACCATAATCAAGGCGGTCCTCGGTGGACGACGCGCGGCCGATCAGATCTGCTCGGGTCGGTCGCTGTAGGGGTGGGTGATTATCTCCATCACGTGACCGTTGGGGTCGTCGAAATAGACGCCGCGACCGCCGTGCAAATGATTGATCTCGCCAGGCTTGGTACGCCGCGGATCGGCGTAATAACGGACGCCCCGAGCGCGGATGCGGGCGAACGCCGCGTCGAACTCGCCGTCGCTGACAAGGAAGGCGTAATGTCCCGGACGAAACTCTTCACGCGTATCGAAATCGAGGGTCACGCCGTTCGCTGTCTTGACCGGGACGAAATGGCCCCATTCCGGCCCCGCCTCGAGATTGAGGATGTCGGCGAGGAATTTGGCCGATACCCATTTGTCCCTCGCCGGGATGATCGTGTGATTGAGTTCGACACTCATCCGGTCCTCCCTTCACTATTTCCGATTTTATCACGTCACGGGCCCAAGGCGAGGAGGCTGAAGCTGGGGCCCAAGCTCATTGGCGCAATAGCAAAGACCGGTTTCCGGGTCATAGCCGGGGGCAGTAACCTTGCTTTTTTTTGCCAGGCGGGTCCCTACGCAAAGTGGGCCCAGGCGGACCGGCGCCGCGGGCCAGGAGCCGCGGCGGCGGCCGCTGGCGCGCATCTCGCCTGCGCGGAATGCGGACGAGGTCCTCGCCCGATAGCGCCAATTCCCGATTGGCGGCTGGTGGCAAAAACGCCCACCGGAGTGGGGTTCTCTGCAGGCCGAGTTCGAAGCAGGTCAGCCGCGGAAGATGCGATAGACCGAGGCGACGCCGATATTGAGGCGGCGCGCGATCTCGCTCGGCCCCACGCCTTCGGCCTTGAGGGCGATGACCTGGTCGCTTTTGGCGCGGGCGGTCGGCTGACGGCCCTTGTATTTGCCGGCGGACTGGGCGGCGGCGATGCCGTCGCGCTGGCGATCGAGCATGATCTCCCTCTCAAACTGCGCGATCGAGCCGAGCATGCCGAACATTAGGCGGCCGATCGGCGTCGACGTGTCGATCGCCGGATCGAGGATCACTAGACTCGCCCCCTTGGCGGCGATGCAGCGTTCCAGCTTGATCGCGTGTTCGAGCGAACGGGCAAAACGGTCGAGTTTGGTGACCAACAGCTGGTCGCCAGCGCGCAGGCAGCGGATCGCCGCGGTTAGCTGGGCGCGCTCCTCGGCGCCCGAGACCTGTTCGGAAAAGATCTCCTCGCAGCCCTGCGCCTCGAGCAGCGCGCGCAATAGCGCGGCGAGGCCGGCTTCCTGGTGACGGGTCGATGTTCTGGCGTAGCCGATTTTCATGACGGGGTTCCTGTGCTTTTGATAGAGACTATGTGATCGATCTCTATCAAAAACTCAACCACCATTCATACGAGAGGGTTTTTGGGACAGGCTTGCATCTCTCACATGACCTTGGTCATGTGAGAGATGCAACGGATCAAACTTCTCCACGCTACGCCGGCGGCTCGCTGGTCCTGTTACGAGAGCGGCGATCATACCTGCGATCTCAATGCTTTTTTCGTGTAGCAATGATCGATATCGAGCCATTTGGCATGAGCCGCGCCGCGGAGACTCGCAGGGCGTCCTTTAGCAGGCGATTCTGGCGCAGCTCCTCACAAGGAAAGAGCAGAACGCGCCTCTAGTTCGGATGACCGAAGAGCTCCTCGATCGCGCGAGGCGATATGTCCCCACTTTCGAAGCAGCGCTGGCGAAGTCGCGAAGCCTCACACTGGCCGCTGAAGCGGAGCCAAGTGGCGAGGGTGGTTGAAGCGGTGATTTTTCTGTGCCCGGCCGGCTCAGCGTCGGCGCATTGCGATCGCCTGCGCCATCAGTAGTTCATGGGCTCGTTGGCCCGTATAGCCGCCGTCGGCGCGGGGCGCCTCGGACGCGGAATGCTGCCAAGGTGCCACAGCTACCGGCACCGGAACGGCGCCGATCCAAGTACAGGGCGAGCTGCCCGAACCAGCGCTCCGCCGCGATTATCGCCTTGCCCGACAACTGGCTGTAGGTAGCCCGATGCATGCCCTTCGGTCGCGGAGGCAGCGGATCGCGGAGGCTCAGACTAGCGCCCAGCCGCAGCCGGGCCTTCCGCGCCCGCCGCAGTTTGCGATCGCACGGGCCCTCTTGCTCGATCGCATAGGCCAGGCGCTGGCATTTGCGGCAGGCGAAGTAAGGGTTCCGGCCGCTGTATAGCAGCGCCACACGTCTGCCGCAGGGCTGGCCGTCGCCGTCGATCTTCGGGCAGAGGAACCAGGGACGGATGCCGCGACAATGGGGCGATAGAGGATGGAGGGCTGTCCACGTCAGGGGAACGCACTGACAGTCCCGCTTCAATTCGCTAGTGCCAGTCTGGCGCCAGACAAAGCTCAACAGCACCGCATCGACGGTGACGTCGACGTCGACGCGCGCGGTCAGCGTGCCGTTGCGCGACCAGGTGCAGGAGAAAGATCGGCCTGCCCGCAGCAGCCCTTCGCGCTCCCAGTGACGGACGTCGATCACCAGGCAGCTCTCGCAGGTAGGCCGCTTCAACCCGGCAAGAACGCGCGCCATCTCGCAGGCTAGCCAACAATCCAAATCATTGGGGAATCTGCGCAGCTTTCGTCTAAACCGCTGATGTGCCGCGACGTTTGCTGCCCGAAAAAGCTCGCCTTCCGACAAGTTTCCCGTAGAGCAAAGAGCATTGTAACGCGTTACCGAATATACCATCGATCGGGGCTGCCATTGCGCGCGACGGCAAGTGCTCGCGCGGTGAAGCCACGGAAGGCTGCGGCGACCGCACGGCGATCATCCTGCTCATCGTTAGACAGCCACCCGTAACCGATGAGCGCCGCGACGAAGCTGTGTCGGAGAATGCACGTGACGTACACCTCCCCCTGCCGGCGGCGCTCGTGCAGGCGCCGCGCACGCAGTGCGCCGGGAGAGCGGTGCTGTGGCTGAAGCTCGTCATCCAGGCTCATCGATCAGCTCCGCCAGGACGCGACTGAGCCTTCGGATGCTCGCTCAGTTCCGTGGTAACAAACGCGAGATCGGGTGAAGCGTCGAACCACTCTCGTCTCGCCCGCTCGACCCCGCCCGGTTCTTGGCTCATAGCCGCCCGCCGTTGGACAGCAGTTCAACCACCGCAACGCGCTCAGGATGGTTATCGGCATGACGCCTTCCGCCGCGGCCTGATCGATCATCTCGCGGGTGCGGATGCGAACCTTTCGCTCGGCCTCGTGCCTAACTGGCGAGGGTTTCCGGCCCGCACCTTGTCTACGTCCGCCTCTGGGCATGAGCCGAGTTTGAATGGAGTCGTATCGGAAATCAAAGGCTCATCCTCACCAGGAGGGCGAGGCCGATGATGACCTGGCGCCTATGATGCTGCGGGATTGGCCATCCGTACCTGCGCCCGGCGGCGCAGAGGTAATTGAAGACGATCTGGTCGCCGACGCGAAAGACGGCTTCGGCGACGAGCTGGTCGAACTCGTATTTTGAGGGTGTCATCGCCACCCCGTCACAGGCGTCACACGCCCGCGTAACACGTAACCGCATCCATAGATGCGGTGTTACGGTGTTACGGTCGCGAAAGCGTAACATTTCTCGATTTTGTTACTGTATGTTACGCACATGTTACGCTGTTACCGCTAATGATTGATACAGACCCAATCGTCCCAGATTCCAATATATCCGGCACTTTGAAGTGTAGCACACATGCGCTTGAACTGCGTTCTATATCCGGCGTCTTGGTTGATGAGCCCTGCCTTGAACAAATACTGTTTCCACTCTTCAATTTTGACGCCTTTTGCGCCATTGGGTACATGATCGCTCGCCGGCAGAGGCGTAACATACTTGCTAGCGCAATTGTAGAGTTGGGCGAGACCCAATTGCGCCGTTTCGGATAGCTCTTTGGGTGCTTTTTTGGGGTCTCGTGCGGCATCGTCGTTCTTCATATGTTCGACCACGCACGATGTGACGGGTTCGTCATCGCGGTCATAGCCGAGCCTGACCATTTCGAGTTTGAAGGGCATGACGGCGCCGGACTGGCCTTCGCGCTGTTTGCTGACGGTGGCGTAGAAGCCGGTGCCGTTGGCCGCGGTGCTGATGACGGTATCGAGGTTGGCCGTAAGGAGCGAATGGCCGCGGACGCCCTTGGCGCTATCTTTGCCGAGATGGTGGACGGCGGCGACATGGCAGCCGAAGGCGTCGCGCAGCGTATCCATTGCGAAGACGAAGGTGCCCATATCAGCCGGGCTGTTTTCGTCGCCGCCGGCGAGCGCCCGCGACACGGTATCGATAACGATCAGCGCCAGCGGTCCGAGGCTGTTGTCGTGCTGAGCGGTCCGGATTGCGGTTCCCAGGCGATCTAGGTCGTTGGGGAAGCTCTGGATATGGCACAGGTCGATAGCGCAGGTGGTGGAGGCGAACGGGATGCTGGCGCCGGCCGCCTCGCTGTCCTGGTTGTAGTAGCCGTGGCGCATTTTCCAGGCGGCTACTCGGTTGATGATGCCGCGGCCGGCCTCGGCGGCGACATAGACGACCGAGCCGTTGCGGATGGTGTGGCCGCGCCAAGTCGGCTCGCCGGCGACATGGAGGGCGGCATCGAGGGTGAAGAATGTCTTGCCGGATTGTGGGGCGCCGACGATCAGGCTGGTTTCGCCGGCATTGATCAATCCTTTGATGACGCCGCGGCTGTTGAGATCCGGATTGACCTCGGCGAAATGGACGAGCTCGATTTTGCGCTGTTGGGCGAAACCCTCGTTGCTTACGCCGGCGAGATCGTCGAGGGGATCGCTCATCGGGTGGCTCCCGTGCGTCTGTCGCGCTCGCGGGCGGCGGCCCATTCGACCATGCGCCGCACTTCGAGCTCGGGGAGCGGCGGGTTGCAGTGCGTCAGGTTCCACGAATAGAGCAGTTCGGCCGCGAGATGGGCTTCTGGCGCCATGCGGTAGAACAGCAACCCGGCTAGGCTGTGATGGCGTTATGACGACCGCCTTCGGGGGCGATAGTATGGGCGAAGGCTTTCCAGTCGATGTTGGCTTGGCTGCGCTCGCGTGGGGCAACTGCGGTGCAGAGCCATTCGGGCAAGGCGTCGAGCGGAACCTCGTCAGGGTGGAAATCGACATTCCAGGCGTAGTGACGGCCGCAGATGTGACGCGACTCCGCTGCGATGACATAGCCGCCATCGCCGCGGATATCGAGACCCGGAGCGATCCCTCCGGCGCTGTTCGCGACCGGGCGGCCCGGGTAGCAAAAATAGAAATGTTCACCGCCGCCGCCGGTAAGGACGCGCCAGGTTGGCGGCAAGGCGCCGTGCTCGGCGTCGAGGCGCTTTAGGCTGTCATCGCCGCCGTGCTCGGGATCGACATCGAGGACGACAATGCCGGAGACGGCGCCGGTCGCGATGGCGATGTTGTACGGCCCGCCGCGGAACCAGCGGGTGAGGACGGCCGGGTCCTTGCTGGCTGAATTGCAGCCGCCGGGAGCCAGCCGGCCATAGGGGTGTTTTGCCGGCGATGCGCACTCGGGGTGACCGCAGGAGCAGCGCGCCACGCCATTGATGACCGGATAGTGGCAGGCGAAAACGGCGAGACCCGAGGCGGCATATTGGAGTGCCGCGGCGAGCAGGTCGGTATCGCTCACAGCGCCCTCCGGCGGGCTTGCGAAGGAACGCCTCGGCCTTCGGCCTCGGCTCTCGGCCGGCCTTCGGCCGGCCTCATCCTATTGCACCCCCTCCCCGCCCGGCCTTCGGCCGGCTGGGTCGGGCACCACCTCGGCGGTAAGGTGATCATGGTCATTGGCGGCCTCCCATGGCCTTGCGGCCTTTCTTTACGGATTTGGCAAGGAACTCTTCGGGGTAGGCCGGCGGCGAACCAGGCGGGAGCGATCTCCTTATCGCGATCGGCGAGGTGGAGACGCTCGCGGGTAAAGGTGCGCAACAGCGCATCGCGGCGCTTGCGAACGACGCGAAAGTCGTCCTCGAGCGGCCGCACCCGGAAGCGGCGGGAAGGGTGATCGCCGAACCAATCGCGATCACTGCGGGCATCGCTCTCGCTCACGGCGGGCGGGCTCATGCCGCGCCCTCATTCGTGATGGTGTCGACAAGCGCAGTGATGAGCGCGCGTTCGCTTTCTTCGGCGGCCAGCAGGATCTTTAGTTGCTCGGCCGGCAAGAATTGCTCGATCGCCCAGCGGACAGTAGCGCGCAGATCATCATGATCTACGACTGGCGATCTCCGTCTGTGAGGCCTGCGCCAAGGCTCTGACAGCGACCTAATGGCTCGGGTTGCCCGAGCCGTGATGCCGGATGCGCCTCGACCACGACGACGGCCGCCGGGCGGTGGCAAGGCGCCCCACAGCACCCGCATAACCTTCCGGCCGTCAGCCAAAGGCCGGGTAAACGGAGGAGCGTCGTGCTGAGAAAAAAAGGCCGCCGCCGGACGGCACGATCTTTGCGGCCCTGCCGGGTTTGCGCGTCGCCGCTCACCGGTTTATGGCCCGATGCCGTGGGGTTGACTTGTTCCTGATGTCGCGAGAAAGCGTGGCCCTTGCCGAGGCCCGCCCTTCGCGTCAGGCGGGGCTCCGTCGCCTCCCCTGTCGTGTCCCATGGTCGCGCCTCATTGGCGCGCGCGGTCTAACTCACCAGCGGGCGGGCCGCGCCGCGTGCGACGGGGCGGAGGGGCGGACGGCAGCTGGCGGGCGGGCCGCAGGGTTGTCGCGAACCAGGCCAAAAAAGGGTCGCGCACGACGAGTATACGATTGCCGGACCTGACGAAGATTTGGTCCTCGTTCGGGATCAACCGTTGGGAGCGTCTATTCTGGATCGTTCCCCAATTCACAGCCCCGCCGGTTAACTCACCGACCTTCGAGCCTAGGAAAATTTCCGGCAGGCCCTGCTCCAGCTTGCCGATGAGCGTCTCGATGTCCATGTTCGCCACGTTTTTCAACACAATCTTTGTGTAGATTAACTCCGCCAAACTATGACGCAAGCGATTTCATACAATCGGCTATTTTTTCTGTGGGCGCCGGGCGCCGTATCGGTCCGCGATTTCAGCTTTATGCGGCTGGTGATCAGGCAGCAGTTGCCCTTGTCTCGGCGGAAATCGGTGGCCACCCACGCGGCCGCCGCCAGCTCACAAGGTGCGGCTGGTGGGTTTTAGGGCGAGACGCAGGGCGCCGCCACGCGGCTGGTCGAGCAACGACCCCGGTACTTTCGCGAGGTCTCGGCGACCTCGTTTTCGGTGTCGTCTAGGGACATGTTAGGGACAAACCAACAAGACTGAGCCGATTCCAGTCTAACGCCTATCATCTGCATGAACCTATAACTTTGATATTATTGGTGCGGACGGCGGGACTCGAACCCGCACCCTCTGGCGAGGAGCAGATTTTAAGTCTGCTGCGTCTACCTTTTCGCCACGTCCGCTTGCGTCGATCCGCTCACCCCGATGCCGGCGTCAGGGCCGCAACAGGCCGCTGATCGCCTGCGCCTCACGCAAGACGGGATAGGCGATCGCGCTAGCGCGCTGTGCCCCGCGGCGGAGCACCCCGTCAATATATCCCGGATCCTCCATCAGCCTGCTCATCTCGCTGCCCATGCGGCCCATCACTTCGACCGCAATCTCGGACAAGGCTTCTTTGAAGTAGGAGAAGTTTCGGCCGGCAAAGCGGGCGAGCGCATCCTCGCGCGACAACCCGGAGAGGGCGGCATAGATGCCGATCAGATTGTCGGCTTCAGGGCGGCGCTCCAGCTCAGTCAAGGTCTCCGACAGCGGCTCGGGGTCGGTCTTGGCCCGGCGGATCTTCCGCGCGATCACATCGGCGTCGTCGGTCATGTTGATGCGCGAATAATCGGAGCTGT
>Ga0306926_10007878_pt1 | contig 11597 bp, 8 predicted proteins | sample flu12Cox44000178_FD_203759 | JGI IMG/M metagenome (GOLD analysis project Ga0306926, IMG submission 203759) | Lab enrichment of tropical soil microbial communities from Luquillo Experimental Forest, Puerto Rico - flux8day.12C.oxic.44.000.178 (v2)... | ecosystem: Environmental > Terrestrial > Soil...
GCCGGATAGCCGGGGAGCAGCAGCCGCTCGAGCGCGCCAGCCTCTTTCAGGATCGCGACTACCCGGTGCTCACCGACTACCGGGCGCTGCTCGGCGACCTGTTCCGCTCGATGTGGGGATTGACCCCGGCACAATGTGCGCAAATCTTCCCGCAGAGCACCCCTGGGCAATTGAGCCTGATCTGACGCATGACCGGAGCCCGGTGCGCAGCCCCGATCAGGGCTGCAGCAGCAGCACGTCACTGGTCACTGCGTCCACCGCCGGCTTGGAGTACTTCAACGGGAAATATTGGCCCGAGCTCCACAGCGGCAACAGATCGTCGTAGTGCACGCTGCCGGGCTGTCCACTCTGCCCCGGCACGTTGATCGCGACCGAGTTGTCCCAGTCGGCGAGGTCGAAAATCTCGCGGTAGCTCGCGCCGGAGGTCTGATCGAGCGAGCCCTCATCGTATTCGGTGGCTTGCACTACATCGCCGTCGCCCGGACGCTCCACCGGTCCGCGATCCAGCATCCGGGCGGCGCCGGGAACGGCATCGAGCGCATGGCGAAAGTAAGCTTTGTGAAGCGCGCCCCACAACCACCGTTGCGGATCGGGTCCCTGCCGGGCGATGAGCTCGCCGTAAGCCGACTGCAACGTATCGTGGAGCAACGCAGCGCGCGCCGTGGCGGAAGCGAACGGCGCGGTGCGCGGCTCGGACAGCTCGAGCGCCACCTGGTAGAGCGACCAGGTCGGCATCGCTCCCTGGGCGCTCTCGGGCAGAGCGCGGCGCGTGGCGGCCTTGCGCAGCTGCAATGTCCACAGCTCGTAGAGCGCGGCGCTCGCGGAGTCAGTGCGCAGGGCGCAGTCCCAGTCGAGCAGCATTCGGACCGCCTTCTGCGCCGGGTCCGATCCGGGTGCGCCCGCCTGGCGCAACAGTGCCTGCAGCTCTCGCGCGAGCAGCGAGACCACATCCAGTTGCAAAGCCTCCATGTCGGCAATCGTGAGCTTGTGTCCGGCGCGTTTTGCCTCCCCGAGCACCTCCTGGATCCGATCGAACCGTGTCGGCGGCGCCCACTCGAATCCCACGGCATACGGATACGCGTCCGGGATGGTTTTCTGATTGGCCGTCGCGATGAAGCCGGCCACCGGGTTGTAGCTGTGTGGTAGCTCGGCGTTCGGCACGAACCCGGACCATTCGTACTGGCCATTCGCCGGTACCGGCAGGAGGCCGTTGAAATTCCGGCGCCGCGGCGCGAGCCCGGTCGAATGCTCGCCGATGTTCCCGGCGCGGTCGGCGAATACGATGTTCTCGGGCGGGACTTTCCAGCGCGGCATGGCCTGCTCGAATTCCTGCCAGTTGCGCGCCCGATCCAGGCTGAGGGACCCGAGATATCCGGCGGTGCCGGGTTCCGCCCCCGCCCAGCGCAGGGCCAGCGCCCGCTTACCGTCTTCCCACACGAGCGGGCCGTGGCTGGTGAAATGCAGGACCGTCTCCACATCCGTGCCGCCACGCACGCGGATGGTCTCGCGTTGCTCGCGCAGCGGCGCCCAGCCGTGCGCAGTCCGGTACCGCCGCGGATTTCGTGGGTCCAGGGTCTCGATGTACAGATCCTGCTGGTCGAGGCCGAAAATGGTGAAGCCCCACGCAATGGTCTCGTTGTGGCCGGCGGCGACGCCGGGCAATGCCGGCTCGACCGCACCGATGACGTTCCAACCGGGTGCGACCAGGTGAACGATGTAGCGCAGCGAAGGCTGGGCGATCACCCGGTGAGGATCGTTGGCGAGTAGCGGCTGGCCGCTGGCGGTGAGCGCACCCGATACGGTCCAGTTGTTGCTCTCCTGAGAGGATCTCGGCGGGAAGGGAATACGCCTGTCGCTGCTCACGATGTTTTCCAGGAGCGCGGGCGTGAGTCCTGAAAAATCGCTACCAGGCGCAGGATCGAGCCGGGCATCCGGATCGAAGCGAAACAGCTCCGAGGCCCGTCGCGCCCCGAGCAGCGCCACGAGCTGTGCGTGCAGCAGCTCATCGGAGGCGTTGGCCATCATCCCGTAGGCCGCGAGTCGATTGAGGCAGTCCTCGGGCTTCCATGGCTCGGGCTCGAACCCTGCGAGGCGGAACTCGAGCGGGAGTCCGGGGTGACCGGGCCGCTGTACGGCGGCAATGTAAGCGTTGATGCCCGCGGTGAAGGCCCGCAGGATTTCCCGGGTGTCGGGTGCGTAGCTGCGATATTCCTGTGTCATGTCGCCGCGGTACCTCAGCCGACGAGCGTTGATGTCGCGCTGAATGGCGGCAGGACCGATGACCTCGGCGAGGCGTCCCTGGCCGGCGCGCTTCCACAGCTCCATCTGAAACAGCCGATCCTGCGCAGCGACGAACCCCTGGGCGAAAAACAGATCGTGCGCATCGCTCGCATAGATATGAGCGACTCCCCAGCGGTCGCGCTGCACGCGCACTGAGTGGTGGAGGCCGGGAACCTGTTCGCTCCCGCTGATCACGGCAAGGCTCGCAACGGAGCGTTGCTGCCAGTCGGGCTCAGCCCCTTGCGAGAGCGCTCCGCCGATGAGAGCGGCGACGGCGACTAGCATGCGCCGCACGTGCGAAGGCACAATCATGCACGCAGCGTAGCGGAAACCCGGACCCGACATGAAACAGCAGATCACGCGACGGGACTTTCTCGATGGCATGGCCTGCGCGGTCGTCGCCGGCGCGGCCCCGCAACCGGGCCGCGCGCTCGATGCAGGCGCGGCCTATCCGCCCGGCCGCACGGGCTACGGCGGCAGCCGCCCCGAGGACTTCGCGGTCGCACACGGGGTGCGGGATGGGAAGCGCTATGACCTGCGCGCGCAGCCGGCGACCGAGCGCTACGACTTCATCGTGATTGGCGCGGGCATCGGTGGTCTCGCTGCGGCGCACTACCTGCGCGAGGCCCGTCCGCAGGCTCGCATCCTCATCCTCGATAACCACGATGACTTCGGCGGACACGCGCGTCGCAACGAGTTCGACGTCGGCGGCCGCTTGCTGCTCGGATACGGCGGCAGTGAATCCTTGGAGGGTATACGAAGGCGGTGGTCGCCGGTGGCGCGCGCGTGCGTGGCTAGTATCGGTGTCGATGTCGATCGGCTCGAGCGCGGCTTCAAAGTCACGCTGTATCCCGGGCTCGGCCTGTCCTCGGGGTTGTTCTTCCCGCGCGAGACCTTTGGTGTGGATCGGCTCGTGACCGGGGATCCCGTGCGCCAGCTGCCGACGGATGTGCCCCTGGAGTTGCACCATGGGCGTGCGCCGGCGCAGTTCCTCGCCGACTGTCCGGTGGATGACGCGCAGCGGGCGCGCCTGCTCGCGCTCTACACCGAGCCACGCGATGTGTTGAGCGGCATGAGGGACGCCGAGAAACGGCGTCTGCTCAAGCAGACCTCCTACCACGACTATCTGCAGCGCTACTACGGGCTGGATGAGCGCTCGCTGGCAATGTTCGACGGACGCACGTTCGACCTGTTCGCCTGCAAGGCCACGGCGGTGCCCTCGCTCCTCGCCTGGGAGTGCCAATACCCGGGCTTCCAGGGTCTCGGCCTGCAGATGGCACGGGCGGGCATACTCGAAGGCGATCCCTACATTCATCACTTCCCGGACGGCAACGCCACACTCGCGCGGCTGTTCGTGCGAGGGTTGATACCGGGTGTCGCACCAGGTCATTCCATGGAGGATGTCCTGCTGACCCGTTTCGACTACGGCCGGCTGGATGAGCCCGCGAACGACGTACGGCTGAGGCTGTCATCGACGGTCGTGGCGCTGGGTAACAACAGCTCAGGCGTCGACGTCCTCTACGTCCGCGCCGGCGAGCCTGTCCGGGTGTCGGCCGGGCACGTGGTTTACGCCGGCTACTCCGCGATGCTGCCCCGCATCTGCGCGGACCTGGACGAAGCGCAGCGTAAGGCTGTGGCCGATCAGGTCAGGGGGCCGCTGGTCTACGTCAACGTAGCGCTGCGCGACTGGAGCTCATGGGTCAATCGCGGAGTGCACTACGTCAACAATCCCGCCGGCTTCTACAGCCACATCAAGCTCGACTACCCGGTGAGTCTCGGCGAGTACAAGTCCCCGAGCCGCCCCGAGGAGCCGATGATCCTGCACATGCTGCACGTGCCGTGGCCGGACGGCCCGATCCGCGACCTGCGCAGCGCCTGGCGCGCCGGTCGTCAGATTGCCCTTTCGCTGCCTTTCGATGAGTTCGAGCGCCGCGCCCGCGACGAGTTGACGCGGATCCTCGGAGCAGGCGGGTTCGACCCGGAGCGGGATATCAGGGCCATAACCGTCAACCGCTGGGGACACGGCTATGCGTATGACATGGATTCGTTGTTCGACGATGAGGCTGCTGCGGAGCGTGAGATCCGCTTGAGCAGAAAGCCTCTCGGACGCATTCATTTCGCCGGCACCGACGCCGCCTGGATGGCTTACGCGCACTGGGCGATGGACGCCGCGCACCGCGCCGTGCACGAGATCGTCGGTTAGCCGCTACCAGAAGTTGATGAGCCGGTGCAGGGGAGCCCGCGGCACGTCCCTGTGCCGTGGAGCGTACGACAGGTCTGCTCTCGGTCGAACCGGCTTGGGGTACTCGAGCCCGCGCGGCGCGCGGCGCTGGAGCAGGGTCACCGGCGCGCGGCGTCGCATCGCTGCCGCGAGCGCCCGGTAGCCGATGAGCGCTGCGAAGGTGACTGCCAGGTCGGTGAGGAAGAACTGCATATGGGCCTGTCTTTGGTCTGTCAGCGAGAGCGAATGTAACGCCACCGCGCACTCGGCCGCGCCTGGCATCCGGGGGAACCGCGCCAGTGGATTCCGGTGGAATGCACGCTCTGCATTTCGGGGGAGATGACCGCCTGGATCTTGACCTGCGCCACGTACTGTCCGACATTTGTCGCAAGTCCAATTCCAGGTCCACGAGGGGAGGGGCGTATGGCGCGCAGCCTGGCGCTTGCGTGTCTTGCGGTGGGGATCGCCTGCGCCAATGGCACCGGGGCGGCTCCCGCGGCGGCTGGGGCCGATGACGGCCAGTGGACCATGCCGTCCAAGGACTACGCGGCGACCCGCTACAGCGCGCTCGCCACCATCACCACCGGGAACGCGGGCTCACTCCATCCTGTCTGGACGTTCTCCACCGGCGTGCTCGGCGGGCACGAGGGTCAACCGCTCGTGGTCGGCGACACCATGTATGTCGTTACGCCTTGGCCCAACGTTCTTTACGCCTTCGACCTGACGCGCGACGGCTATCCGCTCAAATGGAAATATCGGCCGGACGTCAGCGCGAATGCCGTTGGTGTGGCGTGCTGCGACTCGATCAATCGTGGCGCGTTCTACGCGGACGGGAAGATCATCTACAACCTGCTCGACGGCCACACCGTGGCGGTGGATGCGCGCTCGGGACACGAGCTCTGGAAGGTGCAGATCGCCGATGTCGGCAACGGCGAGACCACCACGATGGCACCCCTCGTGGTCAAGGATCGCGTCATCGTCGGTGCGGCGGGCGGCGAATTCGGTATCTATGGCTGGGTCAAGGGTCTCGAGCTCGGCAGCGGGCAGACCGCCTGGAGTGCACGAAATATCGGTCCGGACGAGGACATGCGCGCCCGTGCCGGCACTTTCAAGCCGCCTTACGAGCAGGGCACGGACCTCGGCGCGCGCAGTTGGGGCAATGAGAGCTGGCGCACGGGCGGCGCACCGGTGTGGGGATGGATGTCCTACGATCCGCAGCTCGATCTCATTTATTACGGCACCGGCAACGCCGCTCCCTATAACGCCGAGCAGCGTCCCGGCGACAACAAGTGGAGCGCGAGCGTGCTCGCCCGGCGCCCCGGAGACGGCACGCTCGTGTGGGCGTACCAGTTCACCCCGCACGACAACTGGGACTACGACGCTACCGGCGCCATGGTGCTGGCGGACCTGACCGTGGACGGTCATCCAGTCAAGGCGCTGGTGCATTTCGACAAGAATGGCTTCGCCTATACGCTCGACCGAGCGAGCGGGCGCGTGCTCCTCGCCAGGCCGTTCACGACGGTCAACTGGGCGCAATCGGTCGACCTCAAGAGCGGCCGTCCGGTGCTCGAGCCGGCAAAGCAGACCGGTGTCTCACACGGCAACGTCAAGGATATCTGCCCGAGCCTCGAAGGGGGTGTCAGCCCCGCTTCACCGCCCGCGTACTCGCCGCGCACACACCTCTTCTACACCGCAACCAACAATCTGTGCATGGACTATGCCGTGCGAAACGCACGGCGCCTGAAGGGCACGCCCTTCGTGGGCGTGGTCAGCCCTTACAGCGCGGGGCCGGGCGGTTACCTCGGCAGTTTCATGGCGTGGGATGCCGCCAGCGGCAAGAAAGTCTGGGAGAACAAGGATCCCTTTCCCGACTGGAGTGGTGCGCTCGTCACTGCCGGTGATGTGGTCTTCTACGGAACCCTCGACGGCTGGTTCAAGTCCGCCGATGCCCGGAGCGGTCGGGTGTTATCGAAATTCAAGGTGGGCTCGGGGGTTGTCGGGAATCCGATCACCTATCGTGGTCCCGACGGCCGCCAGTACGTCGCGGTCTATGCGGGCATCGGGGGGGACTGGACACTGCTCGTCGGCGACATACGCTCGGATGAGCCGACCGACGTGCGTGCACCGACCGACTACATGAAGGACATCGGCCGTTACACGAGTCAAGGTGGGATGGTATGGATCTTCGGCTTGTGACGGGGCGCTTCCCATGCCGCCGGCTCCGGCTCTCCTGGCCACTGAGCGCGGCACTGTTGCTGCTGAGCGGGATGCTGCTCTCCTGTCGCGAGCAGCGCGCACCGGCGGAAGCGGCGTCCGCAGTGCCGCCCGCGGTGGCCTACGAAGCGCACGTCACCGCCGGCGAGAACGCGCCGCCGGGCGGTAACCTGCGTAATCCGCACGCCGGCGATGCCGCCGTCGCCCGCAGTGGTGCCTTGCTCTTCACCGCGATGAATTGCGATGGCTGTCACGGGGCCGACGCCACGGGATTCGTCGGGCCGAATCTCGGAGACGGCCGCTGGCGTTTCGGCGGCGCGGACGCCGAGGTGTTCAGCTCGATCTTCTATGGCCGCCCGCACGGCATGCCCGCATTCGGCGGCACGCTCGGTGCCGAGGGCGTGTGGACGCTCGTCACCTATCTGCGTTCGTTGCCGCCGCCGCCCAATCTTCCAACTGAATCCTGGCAGGACTAGCCGCTGGCTGCGGACCGGGGGCGTTGGCAGCGACGACCCTGTCTGAAGCAACGTGATGGGGTGTCAGGAGCCGGCGCGGCATTGCGGATCCGCTTCCCCGGGGAGCATGCTAGCTATCAGCCGCGCCTGCACAGACCCAAAACGACAAGTGCGCGCGGCAGGGAGTCGACGTGCTTCGTACCGCCGGTGGCCGCGCTCCGCGAGGACCGAGCGTCCGCTGTGTGTGGCGCGCGTTGCCCTTGCTGGCTGCAGCAGCGACCGTCGCCGCCCAGGAGCCGCCGGCACCGACCGCAAGCCGGGCCCCTCTCGAAGAGATCGTAGTGACGGGGTCGCGCCTGCCGACCACCGCTGAGGCCGCGATCAGTCCGGTCACATCCGTCTCCGCGCCCGCTGTCCAGCAGACCGGTCTGACGCGCGTGGAGGATGTCCTGAACCTGCTGCCCATGGTCTTCGCCAGCACGAATGCCAACCTTCCTCTCGTGGCGGACGGCACCGCGGCGGTCAACCTGCGCGGCCTCGGCAACCAGCGCACGCTGGTGCTCGTCGATGGGCTGCGGCTCGGCCCCGGTTCGCCCGACGGGCGCAACTGGTCGGACCTCAATCAGATTCCTGCTGCACTGGTCGAGCGCGTCGACATCCTCACCGGCGGCGCCTCCGCGGTGTATGGCGCGGATGCGGTCGCCGGGGTCGTGAACTTCATCATCAATACGCGTTTCGAGGGTGTGAAGCTCGATGCCGGATACCACGTCAACCAGCACAACAACGACAATCAGAGTGGCGTGGCACCCTTCGTCACGGCCGCGGGCTTTCCACTGCCGCGAGGCGGTTTCGACACGGGGCAGGGGGCGAACGCATCGCTCATTGCCGGCTCGAGTTTCGCGGAGCACCGGGGCAACGTCACCGGCTACGTCACCTATGACAAGCAGGACGAGGCAGTGCAGACCCAGTTCGACTACAGCGCGTGCGTTGTGAACCCTATACCCACCAAGGGCCCGCCCTGGACGGGTCTGGCGTGCGGGGGCTCTTTCAGCACCGCCGGCGGCACGTTCTTTGCGTTCGACAACAACAACAACTTTCTCGTCAACAACACGGTGGACCAGAAAACCGGCGCGTTTCGTCCCTTCGCTCCGCCCGGCGACACGTGGAACTACTCGCAGCTGAACTACTTCCTGGTACCGAATACGCGCTGGACCGGGGGCGCGTTCGCGGACTACGAGTTCAGCTCGCACGCGCAGCTGTACGCGAACGTGATGTACATGCGCAATTCGATGAACGCGCAGATCTCACCGGACGCGTACTTCCTGGGGTACCCCCCGGTATTCATTCCGTGTGCCGATCCGCTGCTGACACACGAGGAATTCGCGACGATTTGCACTCCGGCAAACCTCGCGGCCAACGGCGGAAATTACGAGATCTATAACGGCAAGAACTATCCTGGTCTCAACATCTACCTCGGTCGTCGCAACGCCGAAGGCGGCGGCCGGGTAGCGGCCTTCGTGAACGACGCGTTGCGGGTGGTGCTCGGCGTCAAGGGCAACCTTGGGGGGGAATGGACGTACAACGTTCACGCTCAACGCGGCACAGTCACGAGCGACCAGAACAACGAGAACTACATCGGTGTCTTCGAGGCCCAGCAGGGGCTGAATGTGCTGCCGGGGCCCGGCGGACCGATCTGTGGCGGACCGACTTCCGCCACAGCCACCACTCTCGTTTCACAGGGCACGCCCTACGTTCCAAATCCCAGCTGCGTCCCCTGGAATATCTGGGTTCCCCACAAAGTCACACCTGCCGCCCTCGCATTCATGGCCGTCCCACTGACCGTAACTGGCAGCGTGACCGAGGAGGTGGTGTCCGCCTCGGTCACCGGGGACCTCGGGCGGCAAGGAGTGAAGCTCCCCTCGGCGCAACAGGGCCTGCAGTTGAATGCCGGCGCGGAGTGGCGCGAAGAGCGATCGGACTTTCTGCCGAACGAGGAGGAACAGCAAGGCAACGCCGGCGGCACCCCGGTGAGGCCGGTCGCCGGAGAGTTCACCGTCAGAGAGCTCTTCACGGAACTCCGCCTGCCGCTCGCCAGCCAGAGGGTGCTCGCCGAAGATTTGTCTGTGGAAGGCGGCTATCGCTACTCGCGCTACAGCCAGGGCTTCGACACCGATACTTACAAGCTCGGACTGGTGTGGGCGCCGATCCAGGATCTTCGCCTGCGTGGCAGCTACCAGCGTGCCGTGCGTGCGCCGAACATTGCCGAATCTTTCTCGCCTCAGTTCATCGGTCCAGACATGTTTGCCACCCAGGACCCCTGCGCCGGGACGCCGACGGCTTCGCTGGCGGCCTGCGAGCTGAGCGGTGTGAAGCCCAACCAGTACGGCCACATCCTCGCAAACCCGCTTAATCAATATAACGGCCTCACAGGCGGCAATCCGGATCTGCAGCCCGAGGTTGCCAAAACCTACACTGCGGGCCTCGTGGTGCAGCCGCGCGTAGTGCCTAACCTGCAGCTATCGCTGGACTACTTCAACATCAAGATCGCGGACGTGATGGGGGTCATCGGCGCCGACACCATCCTGCTGAACTGCCTGGCCAGCGTAGGCGATCCTGCGCGGCAGGCCCGCTTCTGCCCGCTGGTACATCGCGATTCGCTCGGCAGCTTGTGGCTGGGCGCCGATGGGTACACCTCGGACCTGACCGTGAACGAGGGGGAGCTCGCGACTGCAGGCGTCGACGTGAATGCCAGTTACCGCGTGCTCCTATCCGGAGCCGGCTCATTGACGTTTGGATTCACCGGTACGCACCTGCAAAGTCTGAAGACCACACCGGTGACAGGCTTTGGGTCATATGACTGCGTGGGGTTTTTCGGGCAAGTGTGTGGCGTGGTAGCTCCGAAATGGCGTCATGTGTTGAACGTGGGCTGGCTGACGCCCTGGAAGGGATTCGAGCTCAACCTGCGCTGGCGTTACATCGGACCGGTCCAGTCGCAGCAGTCGAGCACGAATTCGTTTCTGGCGGGCACCCCGTACCTGCCTCTGGCGCACATCCCCGCCTACAGCTACTTCGATCTGGCGGGAAGCATCAATCTGGGCAAGAACGTCAGCCTGCGGCTGGGCGTCAACAATATCGCCGACAAGGTACCGCCGCTGATTGTCGGTAACGACTGCGGGCCCAATTTCTGCAACGGCAACAGTGCGCCTGGTTACTACGATGTTCTGGGGAGGTATCTGTTCGCGCACGTCACGGTGCAGTTTTAGGGGCACGTAGGACGGAGTGCCGGTGATATGCTTCCTTACGAGAAGCAATAAGGACCAACGCAGCGGGGCGACTCCAAAGCATGACGCAACAGCGGTTGCGTATCTTCGTGTCCTCACCGGGCGATGTGATGACGGCGCGTGAGGTCGCCGCCCAGATCATCGAGAATCTGGCGCATGCGTATGCCCGCTTCTTCGCCATCGAGCCGTATCTGTGGGAATACGAGCCGATGCTCGCCTCAGGGCACTTTCAGGACTCGATCGATCCTCCGAGCCGCTTTGACGTCGTGATCCTCATACGCCCGGTCAACAGCGTGGCAACTCCTCGGCTCGAGCTGCTGCAAGCGCTTGATCCTGCAGCGAACGAGGCAGTAGCGTGACAATCTTGGCAGGAGTGAGAGCCGGAACGACGCGCTCGCGTGACCCGGCACGCTCGGAGAGTGCATAGTTGACCTCCGAGGAGTGAGGGTTAGGTCATGAAACCGCACGTTCCGTTCGAGCTTGCAGTCCCCCTCGGCGCGGTCGATCACGTGATCGGAGCGCCGCATGCCGTCGCCACCGTGGTCGAGTACGGCGACTTCGAATGCCCGAACTGCAAACAGGCGCAGCCGGCGGTGAAGCTGTTGCTCGAGCGTTTCGCCGGCCGCGTGCGGTTCGCTTTCCGGCACTTTCCTCTGGAGGAGACGCATCCGCATGCCCTCGGCGCCGCTCAGGCAGCGGAGAGTGCCGGAGGGCAGGGCAAGTTCTGGGAGATGCATGACCTGCTGTTCGCCCACCAGGACCATTTACGCGCTGCCGATCTGCGGCGCTACGCCGAGCAGATCGGACTCGACATGGCGCGCTACACCGCCGAGATGGACGACCAGGTTTATCTGCAGCGCGTGCGCGAGCAGCTGCAGGGCGGGCTCGACAGCGGCGTGCGTGCCACGCCGACGTTCTTCGTCAACGGGCGCATCGAAGATGTCTCGTTCGGGCTGCGGGCGCTGTTTGACGTGGTGGACAGGGTGCTGCAGCGAAGCGGGAGCCGATAGTCGGAGCGCGAGCAGCGGTGGGGGAGGAGCGGCTTCGATGAGCCTGAAGGTACTGCGGCTGTTGGTGGGTTTACTGAGCGGGGTGGGCGTTGCGATGGCCATGGGAGCGACGGGTGTGACGGCACGGACTCACGAA
>Ga0306926_10007879_pt1 | contig 11597 bp, 9 predicted proteins | sample flu12Cox44000178_FD_203759 | JGI IMG/M metagenome (GOLD analysis project Ga0306926, IMG submission 203759) | Lab enrichment of tropical soil microbial communities from Luquillo Experimental Forest, Puerto Rico - flux8day.12C.oxic.44.000.178 (v2)... | ecosystem: Environmental > Terrestrial > Soil...
CCAATACCTTGCGCGGCTCGCGGCCGAGGCGACCACCGTCATCAATGCCGAGGACTACGGCCGCACCATCTACGATCTCTCGATCCGCCGCTCGTTGATCGTGATCGGCGAGGACATGGTCAATGTGGCGTTCGACGCGCCCGTCGACTTCATGCCGCGCGACCAGATCGAAGACGCTGAACGCCGCCTCTATGAACTCGCCGAGACCGGCAAATACGACGGCGGATTCCAGCGCTTCGCGGCCGCTCTCACGACCGCGGTCGACATGGCGGCGCGCGCCTATCAACGCGACGGGCGTCTGTCCGGTCTCGCCACCGGTTTGCACGATCTCGATCGCATGATGGGTGGGCTACAGCCCTCCGATCTCATCATCGTCGCTGGCCGGCCAGGCATGGGCAAAACGGCGCTCGCCACCAACATGGCCTACAACGTCGCCCGTGCCTGGCGCGGCGACGTGCGCCCGGACGGCCACATCGAAACGGTCAACGGCGGGATCGTCGGCTTTTTCTCGCTCGAAATGTCGGCCGAACAGCTCGCGACCCGCATCATCTCCGAGCAGACGGAAATTGCTTCGTATCGAATCCGCCGCGGCGAGATCGATCCCGGCGACTTCGACCGCATCGCCGCGGTCGCGCGGGAAATGGAGTCCATACCGTTTTACATCGACGAGACCGGCGGGTTGGCGATCGCGCAGCTTGCCGCTCGCGCGCGCCGTCTCAAGCGTCAGCGCGGGCTCGATCTTCTCGTCATTGACTATATTCAGCTGCTACAGGGCTCGAGCCGCCGCGCGGCGGAGGGCCGAGTCCAGGAGGTGACGGAGATAACGACCGGTCTCAAGGCACTTGCCAAAGAGCTCAACGTTCCGATCCTCGCGTGCTCTCAGCTCTCACGTCAGGTGGAGTCGCGCGACGACAAGCGCCCGCAACTCTCCGACCTGCGGGAGTCAGGTTCGATCGAGCAGGACGCCGACGTCGTGATGTTCGTCTTTCGCGAGGAATATTATCTCAAGAACAAAGAGCCGCGTCCCGGCAGTGACGAACACTTCAAGTGGCAGACCGACATGGAAGCGGTTCACGGCAAGGCGGAACTCATCATCGGCAAACAGCGGCACGGCCCCACAGGCGCTGTCCAACTGCAGTTCAAGGCGGACGTGACGCGCTTCTCCGATCTTGCCGACGACAGCCGGCTGCCGGAACGGATTTGAAACCGGCATCTTCTTGGCTCAACAGCGCAGTGGATGGCTCGGCGAAAGCCGGCCATGATGGCCCCATGCCGGACCGTAAACAGCGCCCCGCGTCCGCAGCGCCGACTGCTGACCTCGAGCACGGTGGGATTCTCACGATCGATCTTGCGGCGATCGTCGCGAACTGGCGCGAGCTCGCCCGGCGGGCGGCGCCGGCGCAATGCGGCGCCGTCGTCAAGGCTGACGGCTATGGCTGCGGGATCGAGCCGGTAACAGCGGCGCTCGCCAAAGCCGGCTGCGCGACATTTTTCGTCGCTACGCTCGCCGAAGCGCGCCGGGCGCGTTCCGTTGCGCCCCAGGCGGCGATCTACGTTCTCGCCCTCATGCCGGGAACGCTTGCCTCGTTCGCGCAAGGCAACTTCCGCCCGGTGCTGGGCAGCGTTGAGGAGCTTGCCGAGTGGAAGGCTTTTCGGGCCACCGGCTCGCAAGGGAGCGCCGCGCTGCACATCGACACCGGCATGAACCGGCTCGGCCTGAGCAACGAGGACATCGCGCGGCTCGATCCGCGTGCGCTGGCGCGCAGCGCCGGCCTCGATTTGCTGATGAGCCATTTCGCCTGCTCGGAGGAGCCGAGCCATCCGCTGAACGCCAAGCAGATGGCGGATTTCCGCGAGGTACGCGATCTCTTCCCGGGTCTGCCAGGTTCGCTCGCCAATTCGTCGGGAATTTTCCTCGGGCCCGACGCGCATCATGATTTGGTGCGGCCCGGGGTCGCGCTTTACGGGGCGAACCCGACACCGGGACATCTCAACCTGATGCGCGCGGCGGTGCGGCTCGAAGGCCGCGTCGTGCAGGTGCGCGATGTCGAGCCCGGCGACACCGTCGGCTATAGCGCCATCTGGACCGCCCGCCGTCCGACCCGGCTTGCCATCGTCGCCATCGGCTACGCCGACGGCTTGCCGCGCGCCGCGAGCGCCTCCGATGCCAAACCGGGCGCCGAGGCGGTCGTTGCCGGACGCCCCTGCCCACTCGCGGGCCGGGTGTCGATGGATCTCCTTGCTGTCGACGTGACCGACCTTCCGCAAGACAAGCCGCGCCGCGGCGACACGGTCACCGTCCTCGACGATACCATCGGGGTCGACGACCTCGCCTCGCACGCCGGCACCATCGCGTATGAGGTGCTCACGAGCCTCGGACGGCGCTACCACCGCATCTACAAAGGCGGATAACAGACGACCGAAGACAGACGACAGACGACGGATTGTGTTGGCCTCGTCGTTTTCATCCGCCGTGCTATCTGTCCTCTGTTGTCCATCCTCTGTCCTCTGATTCCATGGCTCGTCGCACCCTCTCCTTCGTATGCCAGAACTGCGGCGCCGTTTTCGGCCGCTGGCAGGGCAAGTGTGAAGCGTGCGGCGAATGGAACACCATCGCTGAAGAGGGTGGCGCGGCCGATGCGACCCCGGGCCGCGCCGCCCGTAAGGGCCGGCCGTTTGCGCTCGAACCCCTCGCCGGCGCGGCACACGAGGCGCCGCGGCTCGCCTCAGGACTCGCCGAACTGGACCGCGTCACCGGCGGCGGGTTCGTGCGCGGCTCGGTGCTCCTCGTCGGCGGCGATCCCGGCATCGGCAAATCGACCCTCCTGATCCAGGCTGCCGCCGCCCTGGCAAAGGCAGGGCACCGCGTCGTCTACATTTCCGGGGAGGAGGCGGTGGCGCAGGTGCGCCTGCGCGCCGAGCGGCTCGGGCTTGCCGGCGCCAAGGTCGAACTTGCCGCCGAGACTTCGGTTGAGGACATTGTTGCAACGCTGGGCGACGGCAAGGCGCCGCGTCTCGTCGTGATCGACTCGATCCAGACGATGTGGACCGATGCGGTCGATTCCGCCCCGGGTACCGTGACCCAGGTGCGCGGCGCCGCTCAGGCGCTCATCCGCTTTGCCAAACGATCCGGCGCCGCGGTGTTCCTCGTCGGCCACGTCACCAAGGACGGCCAGATTGCCGGGCCGCGCGTGGTCGAGCACATGGTCGACGCCGTGCTCTCGTTCGAAGGCGACGGCTCGCACCAGTTCCGAATCCTGCGCGCCGTCAAGAACCGGTTCGGGCCGACCGACGAAATCGGCGTGTTCGAGATGACCGGCGCCGGCCTCCGCGAGGTGACGAATCCTTCCGAGCTGTTCCTCTCGGAACGCGATCTCGGCAGCCCCGGCACCGCGGTATTCGCCGGGATCGAGGGTACGCGCCCGCTGCTGGTGGAAATGCAGGCGCTGGTGGCGCCGACTTCGCTCGGTACCCCACGGCGCGCCGTGGTCGGCTGGGACCAGAACCGCCTCTCCATGGTGCTTGCCGTGCTGGAAGCCCATTGCGCGGTGCGGCTCGGCGGCCATGACGTTTACCTCAACGTCGCCGGCGGACTGCGCATCCAGGAGCCGGCGGCCGATCTCGCCGCAGCCGCGGCGCTCGTATCCTCCCTCGCCAATGCGCCGTTGCCGCCCGACGCGGTCTACTTCGGAGAGATATCGCTATCGGGGGCGGTGCGGCCGGTGGCGCAGACCCCGGCGCGCCTCAAAGAAGCGGCCAAGCTCGGCTTTGCCCGTGCGATCCTGCCGCAAGGAGGAAGCGAAGCTTCCGCCGAAGCCGGCATGAGCCTCGAGGCGGTAACGTCTCTTTCAAGCTTGGTCGCCGATATCGCGGCGAGCGGGCGCGGCGCGCGCGCCCCCGCTCCTTCGGCAAGAGGCGCCGAGGGTCACCCTCCGCTGCGCGGGGGAGGAGTTCGCGCGCGCTGACAAGACGGGGTGACGGGGCTGGCCTGCCCAGCTATACACGGGCCGCCCGCCGGTCGATTCCCGCGTGGGCGGCGCCTGGTGCAACGACGGTTAAAGCCATTCGATGCCGATCGAGCCTCTCGACATCCTGCTGCTCGTCGTCATGCTGGTTTCGGCGCTGCTCGCGATGGTGCGCGGGTTCATGCGCGAGATTTTCTCGATCATTTCCTGGGCGGCGGCCGCGGTCGTCACGCTCTATTTCTACAAGCGCCTCGTGCCGATCGCGAAACAATACATATATAACGATTTGATCGCGACCGGCGCCGTGGTGGGTATCCTGTTCCTCGGCACGTTGTTGGTGGTGTCGATCCTCACCATCAAGATCTCCGATGCGATCCTCGACAGCCGTGTGGGAGCGCTCGACCGCACGCTCGGATTCCTGTTCGGCCTTGCGCGCGGGCTTATCGTCGTGGTCGCTGCTTATTTGTTCTTCGCCTGGCTCGCGCCGGAGAAGAGCCACCCGGCGTGGATCAAGAACGCGAAGTCGCTGGTGGTCATCAAGGGAACAGGCGAATGGCTGAAGTCGATGCTGCCTGAGGACATCGATCAATACCTCAAGCGCTTCAAGTCGCGCGGCAATGAAGAGCAGGCACCGGAAGCCCCCGGCGACAAGACCGGCTTCGACCTGCGCTTGGCCCGCGCGACGATCGACGCGTTGCAAACGCCGCACTAAAGCCGATGGAGAGCGACATGGACCCTGGCAAAGCGGCCCGCGACATCGATTTCGACGGTGATACGCTGCGCGAGGAATGCGGCGTATTCGGCATCTACGGCCATCCCGACGCCGCAGCCATTACCGCGCTGGGCCTGCACGCGCTCCAGCACCGGGGCCAGGAGGCTGCCGGCATCGTCACCTTCGACGGCAGCCGATTTCATTCCGAGCGGCGGCTCGGCCTCGTCGGCGACACCTTCTCGCGCAAGGAGGTGATCGAGCGCCTTCCCGGCCATGTCGCCGTCGGACACGTGCGTTATTCCACCACCGGCGGAACCATCCTGCGCAACGTGCAGCCGCTGTTCTCGGAGTTCGACACCGGTGGATTCGCGGTCGGCCACAACGGCAACCTCACCAACGGGCTGACCTTGCGGCGCGAACTCGTGCGCGCCGGCGCCATCATGCAGTCGACGACCGACACCGAGGTCATCTCTCACCTCGTCGCGCGCTCGCAACGCAACCGCTTCATCGACCGTTTCATCGAGGCGCTGCGCGCGCTCGAAGGCGCCTATTCGCTGGTGGCGCTGACCAATAAGAAACTGATCGGCGCACGCGACCCGCTCGGCATCCGCCCACTTGTGCTCGGCGAACTCGACGGTTGCCCGATCCTCACCTCCGAGACCTGCGCGCTCGACATCATCGGCGCCCGCTACGTGCGCGACGTTAAGAACGGCGAAATTGTAGTCGCGACCGACCGCGGCATCGGCAAGCTTGAAACGCACGAGCCGTTTCCACCCATGGCGCCGCGGCCATGCATCTTCGAATACATCTATTTCTCGCGGCCCGACTCGATCGTGGGCGGACGCTCGGTCTACGACGTGCGTAAACGCTTCGGCGCGGTGCTTGCCGCCGAGGCGCCGGCGGACGCCGACGTGGTCGTGCCGGTGCCGGACTCGGGCGTGCCCGCCGCGATCGGTTACGCGCAGACCTCGGGCATCCCCTACGAAATGGGCATCATCCGCAACCACTACGTCGGGCGCACCTTCATCGAACCAACCCAGCTCATTCGCGAAACCGGCGTGCGGCGCAAGCATTCCGGTAATCGCGCGGTGGTGAAGGGCAAGCGCATCGTGCTGATCGACGATTCGGTCGTGCGCGGCACGACCTCGGTGAAGATCGTGCAGATGATGCGCGACGTCGGTGCGAAGGAAGTGCACTTCCGCATCGCCTCGCCGCCGATCACGCATCCGGATTACTACGGCATCGACACGCCCGAGCGCGACAAGCTGCTCGCCGCCAACCATGACGTGGAAGGCATGCGGCGCTTCATCGGCGCCGACACCCTCGCGTTTCTCTCGGTCGACGGCATCTATCGCGCCATGGGGTTCGAGCGGCGCGATCCGCTGCGCCCGCAATTCACCGACCACTGCTTCACCGGCGAATATCCGACCCCGCTCACCGACCGTTCCGGTCAGGCCCCCTCCCCGCACCAGCTGTCGCTGTTGGCGGAAGCGAGCTGACGTCATAACGCGCCGCCGCAGTCGCTGATCTTTTGCAATGTCGAAGCCGCTCGCCGACCGCATTGCGCTCGTCACCGGCGGGTCGCGCGGCATTGGCGCGGCGACCGCGCTCGAACTCGCAAAAGCGGGCGCACATGTGGTTGCGGTCGCCCGCACCGTCGGCGGCCTCGAGGAACTCGATGACGCCATCCGCGCTGTCGGTGGCTCCGCCACCCTCGTGCCGGGCGACCTCAAGGATTTCGACGCCATCGATCGGCTCGCCGGCGCGCTTGCCGAGCGTTACGGCCGCCTCGACGTGCTGGTCGCCAACGCCGGCATCCTCGGCCCGCTCTCGCCCCTCGGGCATGTTCAGCCGAAGGCGTGGGACGACGTCCTGGCCATCAACGTCACGGCTAACTGGCGCCTGATCCGCGCGCTCGATCCGCTGTTGCAGAAATCCGCCGCGGCGCGCGTCGTGTTTGTTTCTTCGGGAGCGACCCAGCGCGCTATCGCCTACTGGGGCCCCTACTCCGTTACGAAGAGCGCGCTCGAGATGCTCGCACGCATCTATGCGGCCGAGAACGCGACGACGAACGTTTGCGTCAATCTGTTCAACCCGGGGTCGATCCGCACCCGCATGCGCGCGCAGGCCATGCCGGGCGAGGACCCCATGACGCTCACCACGCCCGATCAGGCGGCGGCGAAAGTCGTGGAGCTGTGTCTGCCGACGTTCCAGGCAAGCGGCAAGCTCTATAATTTTCCGACACGGACGCTGATGGATTTTCGGCCGCCAGAGAAGGCGAATGGCGAATAGCGAGTAGCGAATAGACGGGCCAAACTATTCGCTATTCGCTCGCTCCTCCGTCACCCGCCAAGCAATCACCATAGCGGCGAGCAGCATCACCACGGCGAGCGCGAACGGCGCGCCGGGAAGATGCCAGCTTTGCTCCGGCGCGATCGCCGCGGCGAAAACCTGCGTGAACAGGCCCGGCCCGATCATGTTGGCGATGCCGGCAATGCTGCCGTTGGCGCCCTGCACTTGCCCCTGCTCGTGCGGACCGACACGGCGGCTCATCAGGCTGATCGCCGCGGGGTTCGCGAACCCCCACAGTGCCATCACCGGGATGCCGATCAGGAACACGGCACCATTCGCCGCGATTGCGTAGATTGCAAAGCCGGCCGCGCCGAACAGCAGCCCGACGACAAGGGCGCGGCGCTCGCCGAAGCGCGTCACCACCGGGCCGATCAACACGCCCTGCACGACCATGGAGCAGATGCCCACGCCTGCCATGACCAAGCCGACCGCGCGTTCACCCCAGCCGAAGCGGTAGCCCATGTAGAGCACGGTGACGCTCGGCAGCACCGCGTGCGCGAGCTGCCCGAGAAAATAGACACTCGCGAGGCCGAGCAAGTTGCTATGGGAACGGAGCAAAGCGAGCGCGCCGAGTGGATTGGCGCGAGGCCATTTGAACGGCGCGCGGCGGTCGCGCGGCAAAGATTCCGGCAGCACGAGAAAACCATAGAGCGCATTCGCGAGGCTCAATCCCGCCGCGATCCAGAACGGCAGACGCGGATCGATACTGCCGGCAAGCCCACCGAGCGCCGGCCCGAGCACGAAACCGCCGCCGAACGCAACGCTCAGCATGCCGAAGCGCGCGGCACGGCCTTCCGGCGGCGTCACATCCGCCACATAGGCGTAGCCGGTCGAAATGCTGGCCGCGGTGATGCCGGATACTACGCGCCCGACGAACAGCCACCACAGCGAAGGCGCGAGCGCCATGACGACGTAATCGAGTCCAAGTCCAAGGTTGGAGATTAGCACCACGGGACGCCGGCCGAACCGGTCCGACAGCGCGCCGAGCAGCGGCGAACACAGGAACTGCATCAGCGCCCACGCGGTGCCGAATGCGCCGTAGATTTCGGCCGCGGCCGCTGTGTCGCCGTTGAGGAACGTGACCACGAGCTTGGGCAGCACCGGCACGATGGTGCCGAGCGCCAGCATGTCGAGCAGGACGGTCACAAAGATGAAAGCGAAGGCCGCGCGGCGCGGCGTTCGCCCGGTGATCGCACTCTCAAGATTTTCGGCGGGCGTACGGATTGGCTTTCTCCCGCAAGCTCAGGCGGACGGGCGTGCCCGGCAGATCGAATGTTTCGCGCAGGCCGTTCACGAGATAGCGCCGGTAGGCGTCAGGCACGGCGCCGGCGCGAGAGCCGAACACGACGAAGGTCGGTGGCCGCGTCTTGACCTGCGTCATGTAGTTGAGCTTGAGCGCGCGGCCCGCCGCGGCGGGCGGCGGATGGGCCGCCAGCGCCTCGCCGAACCAGCGGTTCAACGCATTGGTCGGCACGCGGCGATTCCACACCGCGTGCGCATCGAGGATCGCCTGCATCAAACGATCGACGCCGTCGCCCGTGAACCCCGACACCGCGACCACCGGCGCGCCCTTGACCTGCGGCAGCAAATGATCGGTCTCGCTGCGCAGCCGCGTGATCGCTCCCGGACGGCGCTCCGCCAAATCCCATTTGCTGACCGCAACCACCAGCGCGCGCCCCTCGCGCTCGACGAGGTCGACGATGAGCAGATCCTGCTTCTCGAACGGATGCTCCGCATCGATCAGCACTACCACCACCTCGGCAAAGCGGATCGCGCGCAACGCGTCGGCGACCGAGAGCTCCTCTAGCTTGTGCTCGACTTTGGCGCGGCGGCGCAGGCCGGCGGTGTCGTAGACGCGGAAGCTGTGACCGCACCAATCGAGATCGACCGCGATTGCGTCGCGGGTGATGCCCGCCTCCGGGCCGGTGAGCAGGCGCTCCTCGCCGATGAGCCGGTTCACGAGCGTCGACTTGCCGGAGTTGGGCCGCCCGACAACGGCGACGCGGATCGGACCGCCGGTTTGCGCGGCCTCTCCCGATTCATCGGGGGCCTCCGCCGTTTGCTCCGGCAACGCCGCGCGCACCGCATCATACAAATCGGCCAAGCCTTCGCCGTGCTCCGCCGAAATCGCGACCGGCTCGCCGAATCCGAGCGCGTGCGCCTCGAGCGCACCCGCGTCGCCGGCGGCGCCCTCGCTCTTGTTGGCGACGACGATGGCCGGCTTGCCGGACCGGCGCACCAGATCGGCGAAGGCCCGGTCGGCGGGCGTGAGCCCGGCCCGCGCGTCGATGAGGAACAAAACCGCGTCGGCGTCGGCGATGGCGCGCCGGGTCTGCGTCATCATGCGCGCGGCAAGGCTTGCAGCGGCCCCTTCCTCGAGCCCCGCCGTGTCGATCGCGGTGAACTCGAGATCGCCAAGCCGCGCCTCACCCTCGCGGCGATCGCGAGTCACGCCCGGAAGGTCATCGACCAGCGCGAGCCGCCTGCCGACCAGGCGGTTGAACAGCGTCGACTTGCCCACGTTCGGCCGGCCGACGATCGCAAGCGTGAAACTCATCGTAAACGCGAGCCCTTGTACGGCGCCGGGATCAAACCGGACGCCGATACCGAACCAGCCGGGAGCAATCCAGACTATTGTTTGGGCGCGGCGGGGGGCGTCTCCGAGGGCCAGCCGGACGCCGGCTGCATGGGCGGCGGCCAGGTCGAGGTTGGCTGCGGCGCCTGCATCTGCTGGGTCGGCGGCACCGTCTGGGCGGATTGATCCTGGGAAGCCTGCGGCGGCGCCTTCGGCTTGGCTTTCTCGGCCGGCGGCGGCACCGCCGCCTGCTGCGGTGGCGGGGTCTCAGCGGCCGGCGGCTCATTGCCCTTCACCAGATCTGGCGGCACGCCCTGGGGCACTCCCGGGACGCCTTGCGGGAACACCTCCTTGCGGTCGCCCGGCAGCGGCTTCTTGTTATCGCTGAACGGGATCATGTCGGTGAGTTTGTCGACCGTGCTGGCGGTGTCGCAGCCGACAAGCGCGAGCGACATCGCCACTGCGGCGGCGCTTAGAACTGAGCGATGACGCAGGCCCATGGTTGTCCCCTCAACCCTTGGCTTCCGACGGCATGAGCGCCGCGAGCACGTCGACACGACTGCGGATCGTGCTCGGCGTCTCCGGATCGCCGATCACGACGTCGATCCACTTATGTGCAGCCGCTTTGTCGCCCGCGCGCCACGCGCCGAACGCCAGCAACTCGCGCGCGGAATGGCGGAACGGCCGATCGGGCGCCGCGAGCGGCTCGATCCGCGTGCGCAGCTCCTGGTAAGGCGCGGTATCGACCAGGAGCAACCCAGCGCGCACTGCCGCGAGGTCCTGGAGCGGCGGACCGAGGCTCGCGTCGGCCGCGAGCGCATCATAGGCGGCGACCGCCGCCTTCGCGTCGCTCAACCCGAGTTGCGCGGCTTCGCGAAACTTCGCGAGGGTGCGATAGCCGGCGGTCCCGTCGCTCGCGAGCTTGGCGAAGGCCGCCTGGGCTTCCGTGTGCTTGCCCCCATCGGCGAGCGTGCTGGCCGCCTCGTAAGCCGCGCCGGCTTCTGCCGCCTTGCGCGCTTGCCAATAAACGGAACCGCGCCACGCCCCGATGCAGGCGAGGACAAGGATCAGCGCGGCAACGATGTAGTTGCCGTACTGCTTCCACAGCTGTTCCAGGCGTTCGCGTCGTACTTCCTCGTCGACTTCCTGGAAAATATCGGACACGAACGTAACTCCGGGGCCATAGGCAAATGCCCGCGGAATCCATCCGCGGGTTCAGCGCGCGGGGTTAAGGTAGCGATGTGGCAGAGGCAAGGCAAAGCCTGCACCTGCGGCAAAACGTGAGCGTTTCCGGACTAAACGCCTGCGAACGCGAATTTATTGGGTGAATGCCGGCACGCCGATGACGAGCGGATGGAAAACAAAGCCGAGGGCCAGGTAGACGAGCGTACCGGCAATCACCGCGACCACGTCGTTTTTCCAGCCGCCGATCGGAATCGGCGGCCTGCCCGGATCGGTGCGGCGCTTGAGCGAGATGCGGTCGACCACCGCCCACGCCAGGATCGAGCCGAACAGCACGATCGAGCCGAGGTCGCCGTTCGCGAGCAGATGCGCGAAGGCCCACAGCTTCACGCCGACCAGCATCGGATGCTTGAGCGTCTTCTTGATGTGCCCGGGGCTGTGCGCGGCGGCGATGCACACGATCGACGGCCACATCAGCGCGACCGTCACGTGGCGCATGAAGGCTGGCGGATTCCATATTTGGATCCATCCGGTCGCACGATATTGGCCGTAGCCCCAGGCGATCAGCGCAATGCCGAGAATGGCAACGAGCGAATAGACGATTTTGTACGGCACCTCGCCGAGCCGCGCGACGAGCGCGGCGCGGGCACCGCGCGCCATGGTCAGCGCGTGGCTGCCGATGAACACAACGAGACCGAGGATGAGAACGGCGAGACCCATAATTGGATCAGTAGAGTTGATCGAGACAATCGTGGCAACCCGGCGTCCGCAGATCGGCGGAAGGGTCCAAAAAGCGAAAGGCCGCGCGTAC
>Ga0306926_10007881_pt1 | contig 11596 bp, 11 predicted proteins | sample flu12Cox44000178_FD_203759 | JGI IMG/M metagenome (GOLD analysis project Ga0306926, IMG submission 203759) | Lab enrichment of tropical soil microbial communities from Luquillo Experimental Forest, Puerto Rico - flux8day.12C.oxic.44.000.178 (v2)... | ecosystem: Environmental > Terrestrial >...
GGGGCGGCAGCCTTGACGATATCTCGGGTGACCGCGATGTCCTCTTGCGAGGGGGTCGGATCGCCGGACGGATGGTTGTGCACCATGATCATGGCGGAAGCGCCGAGCTCGAGCGCGCGTTTGACGACCTCGCGCGTGTATACTGGGGTGTGGTTGACGGTGCCGCGTTGCTGACGCTCATGCTTGATTAGGACATTCTTGCGGTCGAGAAACAGGAGATGGAATTCCTCGATCTTGCTGTAACCGATTTGCGCGCTGCAATAGTCGACCAACTTGTCCCATGCGCCGATCACCGGTCGTTCATGCAATTCCGCTCGCATCAGCCGCAGCGCCGCCTCCCGCACCAATTTGACGCCAGCGATGGCAGGGGGGCCGAGCCCGGCAGCAGCGAGTGCTTCGGCATCGGCGCTCAACACCTCGGCGAGGCTTCCGAAGCGCTCGATCAGCTCTCCCACCAGCGGCTCCGCATCGGCGCGGGGATTAGCAGTGAATAGTATCACCTCGAGGAGTTCGGAATCGGGAAGGTTTTCCGCTCCGGCAAATATCAGACACCGCCGCAGCCGTTCTCGATGTCCATAAAAGCCGTCCCGTCCGGCAGGCGGCAACCGCAATTGGTGCTTCGCGAAGCCCGTCCGACGTTGGCGCTTGGTACGCGCGACAATGCTCGCCTGCTGAGGGTAGGAAGTTTTGACCTCCGACATAACCGTGCTCTGCGTGAGTGGACTGGCCCCCAACTACGCGATCCTGGTTAATGACAGGTTTACGATCAAGCCTGCGAAAAAACTTCCAAAATGCTCGGTGACCAGCGCCGCTCGATGCCACCCTGCGGGCCACAAAGGCACCGCTCAGGACGTGAGGCGGCCGACCTCGACCGGCGTGTCGTTGAAGCAGGCGCCCTCGGCAAGATCCGCCTTCAAGTCGGCGGAGACGAGCGCCGAGATCGTCTGACCGGTAGGGCTCGTCGCGAGCCACGCGCCCTTCTCGCTGGCGACGACCCCCGCGCGCACCGCCTCGGTCACGGCGAGCCGCAGAACGACCTCGCCGCGGTCGTTCCACACCCGCACTTGGTGGCCAGTTGCGAGGCTGCGTTGTGCCGCATCGACGGGGTTCATCAGCAATCGCGGCAGGTAGCGCGAAGCCGCGAGATCGCCGAGCGTCGAGGAGATGCGTTTGTCGGAAGACGGCGAGATCAGCCGCAGCGGGTAGGGGGTTTCGTGCTCCCGCCAGCTCGGAAGCGCCGCTGCCGCGCCCCAGCGCTCGGCCAACGCCGCCGATCGGAGCTCGATCTTGCCCGAGGGTGTCGCGGGAAAGACATTGTCGTACAGCGCCAGCGGCTCGCCGTCGGGCCCGGCCATCTGCAAGGCCCGGCGGGTCGGGATCTCGCTCGGGCGCAGACCGCCGAGCCGCGGGTCGGTCCCGTCGACCGCGTCGTCCATCAGCTCCGCATCATCGGCCATGAAACACGGCTCGGTAAAGCCAAAGCGCGCCGCGAGACGGCGGAAGATCTCGGTATTGGGCAACGCCTCGCCGAGCGGATCGATCACCGGCTCGGCGCGCTGCAGCCAGTGATGGCCGTAGGATGCGTAGAGCTCGGCGTATTCGAAATGGGTCGCCGCCGGCAACACCACGTCGCAGTGTGTCATGCTCTCGGTCATCGTCAGCTCGATGCCGACGGCAAACACATCCTCGCGGGCGAGCCCGCGGCGCATCCGGTTCTGGTCGGGGTGCACGACGATCGGATTGTGATTGTAGATGAACAACGCCCGCAATGGCGGATCGATGTCGTCCTCGCTCAAGTGCCGTCCGATATTGTTGATCGTCAAGGTGCGGGTGCCGGCCGGGAGGAGATCCGGCCGCTGCAATTTCGCCGGGGTCTTCGGAAAGGCGTTGCCGGCTGCCAGCACGATTCCATTGCCGCTGCCGAGCTTGCCGAGCAATGCCGGCAACGCAATCGCCGCGCGAATCCCGCTGCCGCCGTTGCGCCCGCGCTCGAGGCCGTTGCCCGGCGCCAGCACCAGCGGCCGAGCCTCGGCGAGCCATTGAGCAAAGGTCAGGATCTCGCTTTCCGCCAATCCGCAAACCGCGGCCGCTCGTGCCGCCGGCCATTCGCGGGCACGCGCCATGAATTCCTCAAAGCCCAGCACATTGGCGGCGATGAAGGTGTGATCCAGCGATCCCGACCGCTCCAGCTCGGCGGCGACCGACCAGGCGAGCAGGACATCGGTGCCCGGCAGCAGCTGCAGGTGCAGATCCGCCTGCTCGGCGATCTTGGTGCGCAGCGGGTCGACGACGGCCAGTCTGCCGCCAGACCGTTTGGCGCGCCGAACACTGCGGACGAGATGCAGATTTGTGGCGGTTGCGTTATTGCCCCAGACGACGTTGAGCGCGGCGTGCTCGGAGAATTCGGGCGGGCATCCGGGGACGGCACCGTAGGTCCCGGCCCAGGCTTCGCTGCGTACCCCGCCGCACAATGCCCGGCGGTAGAGCTGTGTGGCGCCGAGCCGGTGAAAGAAGCGCAGCGACATGCTGTCGCCGGCGAGCAGGCCGTGCGGGCCGGCATAGTTCAAGGGCATTACCGCCTGCGGCCCCCAGCGGCCGATGACCGCGCCGATCCGCTCGTAGATCGTGTCCAGCGCGGCATCCCACGAAATGCGCTCGAACCGGCCCGAACCCTTGGGCCCGCTGCGCCGCAGCGGATGGAGCAGACGCTGAGGTCCGTGCACGAAGTCTGCCGTGTAGCGAGCGACCTTGTTGCAGATCACGCTGGCGGTATAAGGCACGGCATCGGAGCCGCGCACTCTCACGATACGGCCGTCTTCGACGCCGACACTCAGGCTACAGGTGTCGGGACAATCGTAGGTACACACGCTCGCGCGCTCTTCGAGTGCCATCGCGTTTCTCCTTTCTGCCGCCGCGCTAATAGCCGCGTTCCCAGTCGATCACGTTGCGCAACGGTCTGCCCTCGAGATAGGCGCGCAGGTTGTCGCAGAAGAGGTCGATCGCACCGTGCCGGTCTTCATCGCTGGCGCCCGAGACATGCGGCGTGATCAGCACTCGGGGATCGGACCACAGGCGCGCCGGGGGCGGGTGCTCGAATTCCCCGACATAGACATCGAGTGCCGCACCGCGCAAGTGACCGCCTTCGAGCGCCGCGGCGAGCGCATCCTCGTCGACGATTTCGCCGCGGGCGACATTGACAAACACGCTGCCCGGCTTCATCAGGCCAAAGCGCTCGCTGTCGAAGAGACGGTTCGTCTCCGGTGTCCACTGGCAGCAGACCACGACGAAGTCGCTCGCCGGCAGGTAACGGTCGAGAGCCTCGGGCCCGCCGAGCTCGCTGAACCCGGGCGGCAAGGGCTCGCCCGGTCGCGGGTTGCGGCGGGTGCCGACGACCCGCATGCCGAGTGCGGCGCACAGCCTACCGACTTCGAGCCCGATGCCGCCGGCACCGGCGACGCAGACGGTCTTGCCCTCGATCAGCAACGGCCGGTAGGCGCGATGGTCGAAGTTGCCCGCGGTGCGATCGACGGCGATGCGATGCAGGCTTTTGGCGAAATAGAGAATGCCCGCAACGGCATATTCCGCCATCGCCAATGTGCTTCCCACGCCGCGCGAGGTCGTGACCGTCACGTCGCTGCCCCAGAGATCGCCACGGAGCAGATTGCTGGCGCCTGCGGGGCGCTGATGAAACCACTTCAGTCGCGGCGCCCGCGCGCGCAGATCGAGCGGAAACGGCCAGCCGCCGAGGATGATCTCCGCCTCGGCGAGCAGGCGGTCGCGCTCCTCGCGCGTTCCCGCACCCGTAGCATCCGTGCGCAGGTAACGGGTGGCAGTAAAGGCGGGCCAGGTTTCGCGGTATTCGCCGTCGAACCAGCCGCCGGCGTCGGTCAATCCGACCCCCCGATCGACGGCTTCGATCTTGGCCCGATCCGCCGCGCTGAGGCGTTGAATATTCAGGACGTTGAGCGTTGGCATCAAATCCTTTACCCGGACCCATAGGTTTGAGAATGGCGGGAACCATAGTGGGTTGCCAGGGCGTTTGTCATCTGGCCCCTTGACAACCGGTCGCGCGCCCTATATTCGACCATAAGGTTATTTAACCTCTAGGTTTCTAAAGGTGATCCGGCGATGCGCTTCATGATGATTGTCAAAGCCAACAAAGATAGCGAAGCCGGCGTTATGCCGGAGGAAAAGATGATCGCCGCGATGACGCGGTATAACGAGGAGCTGGCGAAGGCCGGCGTGCTGCTCGATCTCGCGGGGCTGCAGCCGAGCTCGAAGGGTGCACGCATCAAGTTTTCCCGCGAAGGAAAGCGCACCGTGGTCGAAGGGCCCTTCGCCGAGACCGACGGCCTGATTGCCGGCTATTGGCTGATCCAAGTCAAGTCGAAGGCGGAAGCGGTCGAATGGGCCAAGCGCGCTCCCGCCCCGCACGGCGAAGGTAGAGAGAGTGAAATCGAGCTTCGCCGGCTGTTCGAGCTCGACGATTTTGCTCCGAGCCCGGCGATCGACGAGGCGCGCAAGCTGGAGACCGAGCTGGCGAAAAAGAAGTAGTCACCGAAACCTTTCAATTCTCCGCCAAGGGAGTGGACGATGCAGCTAAATCCTTATTTGACGTTCAACGGCCGATGCGAAGCAGCGTTCAAATTCTATGAGAAGGTGCTCGGCGGCAAGATCGAAGCGATGATGACCTACGGAAGCTCGCCGATGGCGGAGCAAACGCAGCCGGAATGGCGCAACAAAATCATGCACGCGCGGATGACCGTGGGCGATCAGATGCTGATGGCATCCGACGCCCCACCCGACCGCCATGAAGCCATGAAGGGTATCATGGTGACGCTCGGCATCGACAATCCCACAGAGGCCGAACGCATATTCGGGGCGCTCTCAGAAAAAGGCACGGTACAGATGCCGATCCAGAAGACATTCTGGGCCGAACGCTTTGGCATGCTGGTCGATCAATTCGGTACACCGTGGATGGTCAACTGCGAGAAACATGATTAACCCCTACGCAGCCGCGCCGGATCGAAGGGTGGGGCGCGAGCCGGATCGAACGGGTGCAGATCGACCGAGCGCGCCGCACCGTCGATGATCAGCTCGGCCATCGCCTCGCCGGTGGCTGGCGCGTTGAGGATGCCCCAGACGCTGTGGCCGGTCGCGACGTAGGCACCTTCGACGCGCGGCACGCGGCCGATCAGCGGCAATCCATCGCGGGTCACCGGGCGGTAGCACGCTTGGCGGGCGAGGATCTCGGATGAGGCGAGCACCGGCGACATCTCGCGGCACATCCGCTCCAGCCGGTCGATCGCACCCGGATCCGGGCTCACCGCAGCCGGATCGACCGGCAATGGGGTCTCGCTCGATATCGCACAGACATAGGTAGTCCCGTCCGAGCGCGGAAAAACTTCGGGCGATTGGACCTGACCGCTGGCCTCGCGGACCTCGAGAAAGAGCGCCTCCGGCGGTACCTTTGTCCCGGTGTCGAAGACCAGGCTGTGCCCTTTGAGGCCATAAACCGCGGGCAACGGCAGCCATTCAGTCGCAAGTATCGACCACGGGCCCATCGCAATCACGACGGCGTCGCCCTCGATCGTCTCGCCACCGACCTCGACACCGCTGACCCGAGGCCCACGTCGCACCACCCCCGCAACCGGTCCGGGACGCAGTTCTGCACCCTGTGCTTGCGCCGCCCGCATCATCGCGGCGGTAAATCTCTCCGGGTGGACCTGGGCCGTGGTTTCGGCAGAACCCAGCCGTCCGTTCACGGCCACCCCGGCGGACAACCAATCGATGCCGTAAGCATTGCCCGGCTGCTGCAGGCCCGTCGATCCGCCATAGGTGGTCAGACGACGGTAGTTCCAGTCGTCGCCGATCTCCTGAGCCAGCCGGGCATGCAAGGCAAAGCTACGCCGCGCCAGCGGTTCGAGCCGGGTGCCGTCGCACCAGTCGAATGCCAGAAAGCCGCCCGATTTCCCGGACGCGGCGCAGGCGAGACCGGTGCGCTCGATGACGGTTACCTCGACCCCGCGGCGGCTCAGGAAATAGGCGATCGAGGCGCCGATCACTCCGCCGCCGCAAATCAGCACGCGCATTGACAGTGCCCGGTGTTTTCCTCGATTGGAGGATGGTCCGCGACCTCGTTTCCTGCAAGGAAGACGGTGTGACCCGGCCATTGCTCGTGATCGATGGCGACTCGTTTGCCCATCGCGCCTATCACGGCGTGCCGAAATCGGTCCGCCGGCGCGGCGACAAAGGTGGTGGCGCCATTCTCGGCTTCGCGAATTTCCTGCTGCGGCTCTATGCGCAGGAGAAGCCGCGCGCCGTGCTGGTCGGCTGGGACACGCTCGAGGCGCCGACCTGGCGCCACCGGGCGCTCGCCGGTTATCAGGGCGGCCGAGTCTTTGACGCCGAGGTGCTCGAGCAGCTCGAGGTGCTGCCGCAATTCGTCGCCGCCTGCGGATTCGCTTACGCGAAGGTGCCGGGCTACGAGGCCGACGATTTCCTGGCCGCCGCGGTGGCGTACGAAGAACGGCGCGGCGGCACAGCTGTCGTCGCCAGCGGCGACCGCGACGCTTTCCAGCTCGCCTCCGACAGCACGACGATCTTGCATCCGGTGCGCGCCGGCGAGATCGCCCGCATCGGACCCGCCGAAGTGCGCGAGCGTTACGGCGTCGAACCAAAGCAGGTGCCCGATTTCATCGCCATCCGTGGCGACCCATCGGACAAGATCCCCGGTGCGACCGGTGTCGGCCCCAAGGGTGCAGCGAGCCTGCTGCGCCGCTACGGGTCGCTGGAAGCAGCGTTGGCGCAGGGCAGCTTTGCGGCCCAGGCCGAGCAATTGCGGCTCTACCGCTCGATCGCGACAATGGACGCCTCCGCACCGCTGCCGCTGCTCGACGACCAGACACCGACCTGGGGTGTCGCAGCGGACCTGGCGCGGGAGTGGCACCTGAACCAATTGGCCGACCGCCTCGCCGCTGTCGATCACAGGCGATGAAAATACAATAGCCCGGCGCAAAACCGGCTCGCGGTCCGACCGACCGCCACCCGGCGAAACAGCGCTAGCTCCGGCTTGGGCCATTTCCGGCTCGCGCACCCGCGCGTCCTGCTTATGATGACGCCCAGCGCGGGCGAGGGCAGAGCGGGGAGGCGCAGATGGCGGCGACGGCAATCGAGGCGTGGGACGAGCGGTGGATCACGCCGGAAGGCCGCGCCGATTGGCTCGTCCCGCACCCGGCGGTGGCAGCGCTGGTGCCGGTGCTGAAGGCGCGCGGCGCGCGGAATGTGCTCGACCTCGGTTGCGGTGTCGGCCGGCACGCGCTGCTCTTCGCCGAGCACGGCTTTGCCGTCGAGGCGATCGACGGTGCCGCCACCGGCCTCGACTTCGCTTGCCGCGAAGCGGCCTCGCGCGGCCTCCGAATAAGTCTGCGCCGAGCCGATGCCGACGCGCTGCCTTTCGCCGACGAGAGCTTCGACTATGTGTTGTCGTGGAACGTCATCTTTCACGGGACGATGGGCGATGTCGGCCGGCGCCTTGCCGAGATCTGGCGCGTCCTGAAGCCGGGCGGGCTCTATCAGGGCACGATGCTGTCGAAGCGCGATGCGCAATTCGGCCGCGGTCGCCCGGTCGCCCCCGACACCTTCATCCGCGGCAGCGACCCCAACGCCCACCCACACTATTATTGCGACTTGACCGGCCTCGCGGCGCTCTTCGCCGGCTTTGTGCTGCTGTCGCTGACGCATGAGGAGCAGCGCCGCCCCGGCTCCTGGCATTGGCACATCCTCGCCGAACGGCGGTAAACCCGCGCAGCCGTGTCGCCGCTGCCGCCGCCCGCGGCGTTAGACCGCCGGGGCACTCCGCACCAAGGTGGCGCCGATCCGCGGCTAAGCGCGCTTCTCCTCGCGGTAGAGGCTCAGAGCCTTCATCACCGGCGCGTCGCTGAAGCTGAACAGAAAGGCCGAGCGGTTGCCGGTGTTGACGTGCTCGCAGAAGCTCCAGGTCGGCACCGTAAAGACGTCCTTGTCCTCCCAGTCCAGCCGCCGGCCGCCCACGATCGAGTAGCCGGCGCCCTCGACCACGTGGTAGTTCGTGCAGCAGACCCGCCGGAAAGCCCCCGTCTGCTCACCGGGACGCAATAGCTGCATATAGCAGGCGATGGTCGGCATCACCGGTCCGCCGGTCCGGCGGTTGGTGTATTCGAGGATGATGCCATCGGCTGCGTCGGCGGAACCCGCGGCAGCCAGGCGCTGCAGGGCGGGCCGCATCTCCGACATCGGGTAGTGCCACGGCGACGAGTTGACCGCCGCACCAAAGTCTTGCCGCTCCTGGGGGTACTCCTCGTAGAACCCGGCCTCTAGCATCCGCACCAGCGGTGTATCCAGGCCGTCGAGCCAGATCATCGGCCCGTCGGTGTCGTTGGCGTGGTCGTGCCATGACCAGTTTGGGGTGAGGACGAGATCGCCCGGGAACATCGGGACGCGCTCGCCGTTGACGACCGTGTAGCCGCCCGCACCCTCGATGATCAGGCGAAGTGCCGCCGCAGAATGGCGATGGGCCCGGGCAATCTCGCCGGGCATCACGATCTGGATGTTGGCGACCAGCGTATTGCTGGCCGACACCCCGGACAGCTCGGGATTGGTCAGGCGCAGAACCCGGCGCTCGGCCTGCTGGGTGCCGACGAGCTCGGCCGCCCGTACCGCCTGTGGCCGCAGATCGCGCCAATGCCACAAGTAAGGCACGGCCTTGCTCTGCGGCTCGGTGCTGATGCCGCCACTGATCCAGGCCGGCGTCACGTATTGCGCGCTGAGCTGGGCGTAGTAATTCTGCAGCTCTTCTTCAGAAGATTTGATGTCCGAAAGCTCCAGCATTGGGTCCTCCCGTGTCAGGCCGGCTCTTTGACCGGCTCTTTCAAATGGGTCGCCCGCATCAGGCGCAGCGATTCGGGATCGCTCATCATCGCCGTCTGCGCACCCTTCAGAAACTCTTCGTATTCCCGCGCCATCGCTGGTGATACGACTTCGATCATCAGCCGATTTTCCAGCCAGAATTCGATAACGTGGAAGAACGGCTTGTGGCCCTGCATGCCGCGGCCAAAGGTCTTGGCCCGCCAGCCTTCGCGGGCGCCGATCCGCTCGACCTCTACCGGTTCCAGCGACACCGACAGGAACACGTGGAACGGCCAGGTTTGCGGGGGCGACCGGTTTTCGCCGAACACGACCTGATCGTCGCGCTCCGGGATGTCGAGTGTGGCACGCTCCGGGTAGACCTCGATCATCGTGCCGTGCGCGTCGCCGCTCGCCGCCATGTAGGCGCCTTCGAGCGGGCCGAACGGGAAGCATTTTCCGCCCATCAGCTCGGCCAGCACTTGGGCCACGTGCTGCGGTTCACGCGCCGGGATCGATACGTGATGGATCATCCGAGTGCCCTCCGTTGCAGGTCGCGGCGCCGGGTGGCGCCTGCCCGACACCATACCCCGCAGCAGCGCGGCTGAACAATGTGGGAAAGCAAAACGACCCCGAACGATCGGTCAGGGATCCGGCGACTGGAGATCGCGAGCGCTCGATCCGCGCCGGGGCCATCGTTTGCTGCTACTCGCTGAGGACCTTATCGGCCCACTCCACCAGTGCCACCAAATCCGGCGGCGTCACAAACCGGGCGTTCTTGCCTGCGAGGTCGGCATCGCGGACCGCACGGGCCCGTGAGCACGCAGTTCAGATGTTGAGCGGGATTTTGTACCCAATTGTTTTGAGCATGGTTTCAGACAGCGGCGGCCATCCGACGGGTGTGACTGAATTCATCACCTCGTTTTTCATCAGGTGTACCGCTTCGCCAAGAAGAAATATCTGAACATCATGTCCCGTCTCTGCGAAGGCGTTCGCATGCAGAAAGGCAAACGCAGCCTTAGTAGACTCGTCCGAACCCCACGCGCTCTTGATCAATAGTTTCATGTCTGTGGTCCCGCTGGCGAGATTTCCGGGGCGACGGAATGCTACCTCGGTGTGGGGCCCCCGGGCCAGCGACCGCTTTGGCGCAGGCTCGCAATACCCCGGTGCGGCCCGCTATGAGGAACCAGCGGCACGTCGCCGGGCGCGAAGCTCGGATGAGGAGGTGTCGACGCGGAAACGGTGCTCCGGGATTTCGCTGAAGAGATCGGCATAGCGCCGCGGCATCGGGATGTCGCTGAGCGCGCGTACCCGCCCCGCCGCGTCGATGCGCACAGCCACCAGAAAGCTTGCCCCGGAAGTGGCGATTTCCTCGAGTGCGGCGTGCATTCGAACCTCGTCATCGCCATAATACTTCGGCGCAACCAGCCGCGCAGCCGTATCTGCGCCGATCACAAATGTCGTCTTCGGAAACAAGCGCGACTTCTCGAGAAAGGTCGGCGCTCGCGTGAGCTCGACCGGCGATTTCCAGGCGAATTGCCCGAGCCGCCCTCTGACCATCTCGCCCGCCAGCGGCGGCTTGTCGACGTTGGTGACGGAGATTTCAAACGCCAAGGGCTGCTGCCTCAGCTCTTCGGCGAGCTGCGCCAGCAAAACATGTCCCTCATGCACCGGATTAAAGGAGCCCGGGAACAGCACAGAGGGTTGCGGCGCCGACAGCATCATTTGGCCATCGGGCTGGACGGTGAGGCGATCGAGCTCGCCTGCCAAGAGCTGATCGATCGTATCCACGGCCTCCCCGGCCGCCACCACCGTCTCCGCATAATGTTCATCCGCGTCGATGAGGCTCTGCGGCGATCGCGCGGCAATCCCGCAGGCGCGGGCCAGCCACAGGACGATCGCGCGCGAAACGAGGTCTTCCTCGGCGGCGCGGTCACGCCGGCCCTTGGCCAGCACACAAGTGCAGTGCGCGATGCCGGCGGAGCTGGCGAATGCGATGTGAAATCGATGCTCGCCTCTACGCGGGCGGTCGCTGACCAATGCCGCCGTGGCACCCAGACCGACCAGATCGGTGCCCGCCGGCACCAGCCTGGCGGCGCGGCCCCGTGCGCTTTGCGCCATCGCGATCGCGGTGTCGGAACTGCACGCTTGCGCCGGTGCAAAGCCGAGAAACGCCGCCAGCGCCATTTCGTCGTAGGGAACCTGCGCCTCGATCAGCAGCCGCGAGCCGCCGGGAACACGAAGCAGCTCGCCGACCGCACCGCTGCCGCCCCCGGTGATCGCGAGTGCCGCCTTGCGGCGCGACGCGTGTATTGCGGAGATCAGTTGTCGCCACGCGGCGTCCGACGGGCTCATCATGCGTTAAGGGTCCGAAGCTGAAAAGTCCCTCGCATAAGGTGAAAGACGGCTCGGGCAGAGTCAACAGAGCGGCAAGGCTGTCGAGGCCAGTGATGCCCGGAATTGTCAGCACCGAGATCGGCGGCGCATCGGGCTCGCCGGTGAAGTGCATGATCCCGCCCGCGCCTTGAGCGATCAGGTCGAAGCCGAGCTGTCAATGCAAAATGGGCAGGCAGACTTGTTGGTGCGCCGCTGTGGGGAAGAAGTTGGCCGCGGAACGCGACAGACCGAGCACCGCCATTTAGGATAGTCCAATGGCAGAGGGTGGCTGTGCCGGCGGAGCCGATGCGGCCGGCGGTGAGCTTATCTATCCCGG
>Ga0306926_10007884_pt1 | contig 11594 bp, 9 predicted proteins | sample flu12Cox44000178_FD_203759 | JGI IMG/M metagenome (GOLD analysis project Ga0306926, IMG submission 203759) | Lab enrichment of tropical soil microbial communities from Luquillo Experimental Forest, Puerto Rico - flux8day.12C.oxic.44.000.178 (v2)... | ecosystem: Environmental > Terrestrial > Soil...
CGATCACCCGTATAACGGCGATTTTGCGCGGCGGATTGGGATGTCGGCCGGAGGGGAAACGGGGCGCAGATCGTCTGTTGTTGGGCGTTGCCGGTTGCCTTCTGAGTCAGCTGCGATGCCGGCGGTGCCGGGGATATCTGTGCGCTAAGTCCCGCTCGCTTTTGACGGGGGCGGGATGAGGATGGCGGGGTGTACCCGGCGCTGGGCCGCTGTGGTCGGTCGCGTCGCATGCCTTTTCCGTCGCCCATCAGCTCATTCCTGGATTCCATCGAGCCGGTCAAGTTCACAGCAGCCTGGCGAGGAATGCGTCGATGGCAGTGTTGATGCGGTGCGAGTACGGCCCGTCGAGAAGCTGGAGCGCGTGTTCGTAGCCGGGCACCACGAGCAGGGTGTCGGGCCCGTGGTGTGCTGCCGCGATCGCGGCGCTGGTTCCGGGTGGGAAGACCGGATCGTCTTTGCTGCTGACCAGCAGTACCGGCCCGCGGAAGGCGGCCAGGGACCGGATCGTGGGGAATCCTTCGCTCGGCGATGGCCCGCCGCTGATCGAGATCACGCCCACGATCCGCGGCCCGAGTTTGGCCGCGACCCCCAGCGCGACCAGGGCGCCCCGGGAGAAGCCTGCCAGTACCACCCGGCGCCCGCCGTCCGCCAGCAAAGCGCGTGTTGCCCGGGTCATGTCCGCGCCATAGCCGCTATTGCCGGTATTCCAGTCGAAGGCCGCGACGTGATACCCGTGCCTGGCGAACTGCTGTGCGATGGGCAGGACCTGGCAGATGCCCCCGTTCGCCTGCGCGCCGAGCACGATCCCCCGCGGGCCGGCGCCCAGGAGAAGTACCGCGTTGCGGCCTGGCGGTGAGGCGAGGTACCGGCGCCGGCCGGTGATCGTCACGCCGCAAGACGGCCCGGCCGGGGAGGGCTGCGGGCTGGCTGCCGTAGCGGCGGCGCTGGTTGCGCGAGACGGCGCGGATGGGTGCGAGCAGCCGGATCCGGCGGCCACGATCGCGGCAAGTGGGCAGCCAAGGACACTGAGCCACTTCAGCGGTGACCTGCGAGTCATGTCCCCAGCCCCTCAGGTGTGCCCGCGGCGCAGCGCGATGCCCAGGGGCCGGCCGCGAGCAGTACCGGCCACAGACATGCTGAGCACGCTGCCACGCAGGCAGACTATACTCCGGATTCGGAGTTATTCGCTCCGAGCCCGGAGTAAATCGCTCCGTCTTTGGGATACGGCTTGTGATTGGCGCACCAGACCTTGACCGGGCACACTGGGCCGATGCCCCATCAGGCTGACCGGCACCGCCGGATCTCGCTGCTGTTTGACCTGTTCGCGGTCAGCAACCGCGTTCGCGTCCTGCTCCGCCAAGCGATGGCCAACGCCGGCTTGCGGCCCGATGAGTACGCGATCTACAGCGCGGTATTCAAGGCCGGGCCGTTGACTGTCAGCGAACTGGCGGCCGTCGTTGGCATGCCGCTGACCACTGTGTCGGACTATGTCCAGACCATGAGCAGCCGCGGCCATGCGCGCCGCTGGGGTAATCCCATAGATAGCCGATCCGTCCTCGTCGCGCTCACCGACGAGGGCCTAGCCGCCCACCGCGCCGCCCGGGTCAGCTTCGCCAAGGTAAGCAACCGTCTACGACAGGCACTGCCCCTCCCCGAGCAGGAGGTGATCCGCGCACTGCACGCCCTCGACGACGCCGTTGGCCAACTGCTCGCCGAGCTGGGAACTGAGGAACGCCGCCAGCGGCAGCCAGCCGCCACCGCAGCCCGTGTTCGCACCCGTCCTGGAAAAGTTGCACACGATTGACGTCAAAGCGCAGCATCCCGGCCCAGATGCGTTTGCCGCGGCTCATCGTTTCCCGGCGCCGTCGGCGCCGGAAACGTCGAGGGGGGAATTGCGCCATGCACCGCCACACTGTATTGCGGCCAGCTAAACACCGGTCCAGACGCCCCGACGCAGACCCACCTGATCTGCGTTTATTAATCTAGGAGCCACGAGGAGCCACCAACGGCACAGATCGGCGGCTATCGCTTATCCCGCCGTACCCGGCTGTCGAGTGTGGCTGGGCTGGTGGTCTTGGATGGCGGGATCAGGTTACGTGTGCCCATGTTTTGCGGTTGGCGGCCGCGCGGGCGGTCATGTCGCTGATGCCGAATTCGGCGGCGAGTTGCCGGTAGGTCAGGCCGTCGGCTCGGCGTGCCCGCAGTTGCCTTACTTGTCCGCTGGTCAGCTTGGCCCGCGGGTTGCCCTCGCCGACGGCGCCGTCATAAGAGCGGTGGCATCGGCGGCAGCGTGGCTGGAATCGGGCGTGCAGGTCGGTGCTGGACGGATCGGCCGTCGACCAGTCCTGGGCGGGGTTGCCGCAATCGGCGCAGGGGTAGCCGCTGGCCGGTCCGCGGGCTTTGGTCACGCGGCGGTGCCACACGTCATAGGAGGGGTTGGTGGCCTGCCGGGCGGCCCGGGCCAGCTGGTATCCGCACGCCCGGGAGCAGCTTTTGCGGTCGCGCCGGATGAGCGCGAGCGTCCCGCACACCGGGCAGTGCTTTTCCTGGTATTTGGGCGGGCCGCGCGAGCATCCGCACGACCGGGCACCGCCGGAGATAAGCGAGCTAATGTGTGAGGTTGTTTGCCGCCCGCAGTCACACCGGCACACCGCGGCGCGGTAGCGTTTGCCGTCCGCCGCGGCCTTGTGCACTTCGGCGATGACGGTGAGCCTGCCGAATTTATCCCCCGGGCTGATAACGTGCTTCATGATTCGGACTGTAAGCACGGGAACCGGCATTCCGGTGGAGCCGCGCCGACCACGAAGATAAGGCGCAGCCGATAACATCAAGGGGCCGGTATAGGACATTACAAGCCATCAAACGCCTGTGCCAGGCAGACCGGTCGCGCAGCGTAGCTGGTATCCCTACGGCGGACGCGCGAAGATCCGCCGTTCTGCACGGCGAGTGGAGTGTTGTCAACCACGTCCGGGACGCACGCAGATGTGGCTGCTTTGCGCCTGTCCACGCCGGTGGAGGTGCTCGAGGCGATCTCCCGGTCAGCCTCGTGGCGAGGCTAACCGCGAGCACGTTCTCGCCCTACATGACCCGGCCCGTGTCGGTGAAGCCGTAGCGGAGGTAGAACCCGCGCCGCGAGCCGGGGCCGTCCGCGCCGCTGGTGTAGAGCACCTCAGCGTCGGCTGTCCTACAAGCCTTACGAACGGCCCTGCCACCGAACGCACTGCCGCGGTTCGTTAGGTCGGGTCGCCCGAGGGCGTCCGTCCGTGAGTTCGACGTTGGTCAATAGGGCCTCATCGCGCGGGCGAGCATGACGGACGAAGGCGTGTAGTCATGAGAGGCCCTCAGGGCTGACATCAAGCTGACGAGCGCCGCCGCGGCATTATAGGCAGCTGAGACGCTGGTGGTGGCCGGGTCGAGGCTGTTCCAGGAGGACTTCCGTGGCCGGTCGGTAATGCTTTGACCTGCGCTTGCCTGGCAGCAGAGGCGGGGTGTGGCGGGGGGTGTGATGTGACGCTGGGTGTCGGGGCGGTGATCTGGCTCTCTGGCATCGCTGTGAGCTTTTCCACATTTTCAAATTGGGCTGCCGGGCCGCTGTCCTGCGTACAGGTCCACGGAGGCCATGCCACCAGGCACCGGCCGCAACGTTTCCGGAAGGACGAGCATCATGATTAGCACCACCAAGCGCCGCCTGGCCCGCGCGATCGGGGCGGGCCTGGCCGCAGCGGCGGCGCTGGGCACCCTCGGCGTCACCGCCGCCTCAGCCAGCACCACCCCGGCGGGGATCACCGTGCCGGGCAGCACCACCGCCGCGCCCGCCAGCTTGATCGCCAGCTTGGAGGGCCGCAACGAGGTCACCGCAGGCTCCCCGACCGGGCAGGCCCTGGAGTTGATCGGCCTCTCGGGCAACACCCTGAGCTACTCGATCTCCTGGCGTGGCCTCGGCCTGCCGACCGGGGCCGCCATCCACGCCGCTGGCCTCGGGCAAGACGGCCCCGTCGTAGTGCCGCTGTTCACCACGCCGCCTGCGGCCGACGGCTTCACCTCCGGCACCGTCACGGTCACCGACCCGGCCGTGCTCGCCGCGCTGCAAGCTAACCCGGGTGCCTTCTACGCCGACCTGACCACCGCCAAGTTCCCGGCCGGCGCGGTCCGCGCCCAGCTCCACCAGCTCACCCACGCGGTGAGCACCACCGGGACCGCGGCAGTGCAGGAGTCGGTGATCCACGGTGCGCAGATCTACGCGTGCACCGCGACCGGCAGCGGCACCTTCGCCTTCACCCAGTTCGGCGTGGACGCCCGCCTGACCGACGACATCCACCACACCTTCGTCAACCCCGGGCCCGCCGGCCCGCCGCAGTGGCAGGCCCCAGACGGCAGCGGCGTCACCGGCAAGGTCGTCACCAAGAACGCCAACGGCAACGGCAACATCGCCGAGCTCAACCTCGACGCCACCCAAGAAGGCACCCCCGCCGGACTGCTATCCAACGTCGTGGAAGTGCTCCGCCTTAACACCCACGGCGGCGTCCAGCCAGCAGGCACCTGCGACCCGCAGGCCACCCCCACCATCGCCATCCCCTACGCCGCCGACTACATCTTCATCAACGGCTAACACCACCCCCCCCCCAACCACCAACCAGCACAACAACAACCGCTGACCCCCGCAGCAGACACCCACCACGGATGGCCTCGCCCCCAACGGCCGAGGCCATCCGGCGTTCCACCACCCGGCCACCACCATCGATAGCTGGGTGTCACATCCCAGTGAAGACCTTGGTATCCGATCCGCCAACTTGCTTTGGGAACCGCCAACTATCGCTAGGAGTCACAAGATCGTCGGCATCGGTGCCCCCACCGACCAGACGCGACATCCACGAACGCATCGGCAATTCAGGTGCGACCTGTCACAAGTCGGGTTCGACGTTGGTCAATAGGGCCTCACTCGCGCGGGTGAGCATGACGGACGAAGGCGTGTGGTCCTGAGAGGCCCTGGAGACCTCGCCCCGAGCTTGGCGGTCCGAGATATCAGCGAAGCGTTTCGCCTCACTATGCCAGCACTATGCCAACATGATGGTCATCGTGAACGCTGCGCTCCGACGGCCTGGAGTCGCAGCAGGTAGTCCTGGTGAGCTTTCTGCAGGGCACGAAGGTCGCGCATACTCTTCTGGATGACGGTGACGAGCTCCACCAAGTTGGTGTCCTTGAGCTGTTCTGCCGTCGCGATCAGAGGGCGGAGAAGGCTGCTCATGAGCTTGGGATAATCCCGGTTGGTCAGCTCTCGGACCCCGTAACCCTGGATGAAGGCATCGGAGCGGTCGAGTATGTCAGGGGCGGGCTCCAGCCTGGCGAGGCGGTCGCTTTGGCGGAAGAAATCGCGCTGCCAGCGGACCGTGTGCAGGATGTCGGAGACGTCGCCGCTCTTCAGTTGGTGCATCGTTAGCGTGGCGTCGACCCGGCTCAGGACACAGTCGTGGCACACTGCGACATCGTCAGCAGATCCTTCTGCCAGCGCAGCCCGCAGTGACCTGAAGGCGCGATCCACGCGGAACGGGTCGCCGCCGAGGAGCGATGTAAGGTCCTTGAGCGAGGCTGCGAGCCCTTTTTGCTGTGTCTGCGCGAATGAGAGGTAGCTCGCAGCGGAGATTCTCTTTGCCCGAAGCAGCCTGCCCGCCAGTTCCGCTGACTCCTCGGCCGCTTCGACGCCAAAAGCTGCTAGGCGGCCGAACCCACCCTGATGTCTCTCCAGCTTCTCGCGGATGACCTTGCCTGAGGCACCGAGGCGGGCGCCTATGGCGAACCCGTTCAGCGCCACACCCTCGAACATCTCGTCGAAGCTGACGGCGAGCACCTGACCTCGCTTACCTTGAACGCTGGGGAAGCGTAGCCCGATCCAGCGTTTCTCGCCGGGCCGCATTCCCGGCAGGACGACCTCGCCCTGGATCCCGAGCTTGACCTCCTTGCCGCCGATGACTTCGATCGCGGCGCCCTTGAACAGCTCGGCGACAGCGGCATCCACCGAGTAACGCAACTGCAGATCTCTCGTAAACGTCGCCGCGTTATTGATCAGCGCGAAGGCGCAGTCTGAACTGCCCGCCCCGCGGGCAGGTGTTGTAGACAGACCCATGTTGCGCTGCGCTTTATTGTTGTCGTTCACGATGCGCAGGTCCGTCGTAGGCCAGCCCGGCGTATTTCCGACGAGGCTAGGCGGCACGAACGGGTCATTGGGCGCGGAGATCTCCACCGCGAGGCATAGGTGCGTCGACGCGAGGGCGCCCAGGTGCCACTGCACTGGTGTTGTGATTGTGGGCCCGACGTCAGCTGCCGCGAAGATGACCGTAGGGTCAGGATCGATAAACGTCACATCCGGATCCATGGACGACGCGTCGACGTACGCGCTGCCCGTCCCGAACTTAGAGACCAGGAAATGCGCTGTGACGGCATGCGACCCGGTTACCGAGGGCGCATTTCGACGGATCCGGGCAAAGGCCCAGTTGTCACCGATGTTGCCAAGCCCATTTCCGGCGTCTTCGTTCTCTGGCTGATCTGACGGGAAACTGCCCGGAAGGGTGCCACGGCGGTTCCACACATCACTCGACACATAGAACTGGTTGGGTGTTGAGGGTTCCACGCCGTTGTCACCGCTCGTCGGGCTGTCGGTCCAATCACGCACGTAGAAATCATCAGCAGTCTCTACCGTCGTGAGCTTGAAGAAGAAAGGGTCGATTGAAACGGCCACCGGCGCACCGCCTAGGTCGGTGAGAGTGTGCGCGGTGAAGTCGTGGTTACGCTGGTAGATGACGCCGTTCGGAAAGTTGGCGAGGTCGGGGGTGTTATTGCCAGAGAATACGCCGTAGAAGTTGTTGCCGACTGAGATCAGCCCGGCGTAGTCGCCGATGGGGTTGGCGGCTGTGTATGACCCGTTCGCGTCAGGGACGTCGGCAAGGGTGGTGTCGGTGGCCGATCCCAGATTCGCATCCCATGTCTGGATACGAGTTTGCCATTTGTTACCGCCGCCGGGGTTGTGGAGTTGCTGGAAGAGGAAGGCCACCGTCCCCTGCCGGTTGACGGCCAGCGCTGGGTTTGTCGCCGTGGGGATCGTGCGGATGTCGGAGGCGCTCCAAGTGACTCCGCGATCGGTTGAGCGCCGCACGTGGAGAGTCTGGGCCGCGGCGGACGCCCCGTCAGCCCAGGCGACGTAGACAATCGAGCTGTTCCGCGGATCGACGGCGATAGCGTTCTGCGAGCCCACGCGCTGGGTTCCGAGCAGGCCGCCGAACGTCGAAGGCTTCGCGACCGCCGTTATCACGAATCTTCCGGCCAGGCCGTCACTGGGGTCGGTAAGCGAGGTGAACGGCGAGCCACCTGCCGCCCAGTTGTCGTCGCGGACGACGGCGACGTCCATCGTCGTGCTGCTGCGCCATCCGAGGTAGAGGCCGTACACCGTCCCATCAAGATGGACGGCCGGACGGATCGGCGGACCGTCCTGGCCGGAGGTTGCCCGAGTCTCGATCGAATGAGGGAGGCCGAAACCTGCGGGAGGCGGCGCGTTCGCCGCATCGAGGGATAGGTCAATCGTCGCAGTGTGACCCATCGCGGCCCCGAAGTCGTTATCGCCGACGTAAACACGATCCGAGCCGGTACCGGAGCCGGCCATCACGACGGCTCCCTCCACGTAGGGCTGGTCGTTATTGGTCTTAGGCAGCAGGGTCGTCATCAACCCAGGCGCAGTGAACGTGGCCTTGCGCAGGATCTCGAGGTTTCCGTTGTCCACACGCAGGATCCCGGCGTAAAGCACGTTCGACGGCCCAGCGAACCGCAGAGTGGTGTCATTGGTCTTGTTACCCCCAGGCAACACGACGTTGAGGCTCCAGGTATCGCCGCCGTCGCTGGACAGATAGATCGGGGCGTTGCCCGAGCCGGCCGGGTCCGGTGTGAACGCCGAGGCTGCGATACGCGCCGGGTCAAGGAAGGTCGCCGTGATGTTCGGCTCAGAGTCGCGCTGTATCTCGTTGCTCATCGAGTTGGGGATCATGTTGACGACTTTGACGCTCATAGTCCCTGCCCCTCGATCAAACGGACCACGCGATTGAGCTGATCGGGTGGCTGCACGTCGAGCGAGTCCAGCGCGGTAAGCCCGGGGACTCGCAGAACCGGCCAGCCTTTCTCGTCTTGATCCTGCTGGAGGACCCAGATCGCCGTCTGACCTCGCTCAGGTTTCGGAGCATCGATCCACATCTCATCCATGCTGGCCGGGTAGGTGATCACCAGCTTGTCTGCAACCTTGCCCTTAATCACCCGCTCGACCTGAACGTCAGCGTCCCACCAGTCCGGGTGGTGCTCGGTCTGGATATCCGGTTCAGGTCGGCGTCCGGGCCGGGTCTCCACCACGCTGCCCAGCACGACGACACGTGCCAGTCTCAGCCGCTCGCCCAGCCGGCGATCTGCCAAGCTCTGCCCCGCCGTTGCGATATCCTCCCTGATGTTCGGGCTCTCCTTGGTCATAACCCGGCCAACCTCAACCACACCGAGCCCTTGCCCATAAAACCAGCTTCGCGTGAAGAACACAGCGGTACGTCCCGCGGCGAGGCCTTGCATGTTCTCGGTCCAGAGTGTGACATCGCGGCCAACGTGGTCGCCAAGCTCCGGCGGCCCGAACAACATCTCCTGAACCCGCACGACCACGAGATGGTCCGCTGGCGCCGGCACATCAGGTGTGGCAGCCGCTCCGACCTTGCCCACGCGGCCGCGGATGACCCACTGCGAGCCCTCCAGCAGCTCCTCAACCTCGGTTACGGGCATGGCGCCCTCCTCTCGCGAACCGACGCGCGGAGCTGCTCCTCGACCGACGGCCATTTCCGTGATTTCCGGCTCGACCTTTTCTCATCTGCCACAACATCAACCCATTGTCTGGAACCCACCGCAAAGCGTCCAGTGTCCGGTGGGATCAAGCCTTTTTGGGATGCAGCCGCCGCCACTGTGCGCGCGCAGCGGCACCGCATATCACGGCGATAGCCAGGCAGGCAACGACGATTGCCCATTCGAGCGACCCAGAGTGTTTGTCCGGGTCTACACCGAAAACGATTTCGATCCAGTCCCGCCAGATGGCAGTGATCACAGCGAGCGTAAGTGCGCCGCAGGCAAGGGCGGTCTCGAGACTGAACAGCATCCGTCTGGCTCTGCAAGTCACGGCGCCTCCTTTGACTACCGGCTAGTGGCTTAACGGAACTCGGCCGTCACGACCCTCTGGGCACGATTTCCCCCCTGCGACCGGCCATGGTATGGCCACGCATTCCGATATTCTCGTGTAACACATACCCACATTGTTGTCAAGAGTTCTGGTTCGCAAGGAGCCCGAACAAGCCGACCAAACAGGACCACTCAATGCGGTCCCCGAGCCCTGGCTTCACGATGGGCATAGGTCTGACCGGCGCGCCAGCAGTAACGGAGTGCTTGGGCGCGCCTGGACTGCCTGGCCGCGTCGCGGTTGCCAGAGGGGTTCTGTTGCCCGAAATGCGGGTACGGCCGGACCTGAGTGCTGGCGCGGCGGCACAAATGGAGTGCGCAGTGTGCAGGCGGCATACCTCGGTGACGCCTGGGACGGTGCTTCGCAACATCCGAACACCGCTGATGCTGTGGTTCTGGATGGCCGACCTGATGAGCACGCACACCCGGGATCGTCGACCGCCCAGTTCCAGCGTCAACTGGGCATCGGCCCAGAAGCTGGGCCGCTGTCGGGCGAGGTCGAGGCGTTCGTCGGCGGCCGCAACGCTGAGCGCCGCAGCGGGCGGGACCGGCTCGGCAAGGCGCTCGCCGGGGTGGTCGCCGAAGTCCGCGGCCCAGAAACCGACCGGATCTGGCCTGCAGGTCCTGGACGATGCCAGCGGGCCTGCGCTGTAGGCCTTCCTCGCCTGCACAGTGGCGCCGGAGGCCATCGTGCACACCGCACAGATCATGCGGATATGCGCAACGGTCGCACGAACATACGCCCGTCCTTGACAAACCCATAGTCGGCAGGGAGTAAATCGGAAAAATGGATCTTGGGGATCAGATTACCGTCCGTGATGGACAAGCGGTCTCCCCCAGGCCCCCCACCCGGCTCGTCACGCAGGAGTCCCGGACCCGGGCGCCAGAGCCGAGGCTCCCAGTCACATCGCGCCTCGGAAGTTGGACCGCGGTAAGCCGGCGTTCCTGGTGCTTGACTCTTACACGCACACTGAGCAGGTAAACGGCTAACCCTATGTTCTGGGGGTCAAGGGGTCGCCGGTTCAAATCCGGCCGTCCCGACCAGAAACGCGCGCCCGCTGATCACAGTGATAGCCCAGGTCAGCGGGCTTCATCATGAGTTCGAACTGCATGACGGCGGCCTGGTAACCATGGTGCTGGCGCCGCGTCCGGAAGATTGTTATTAAGCGTCAGCTGCGCTCCTTACGCTGATACCAGGTCGCACACGAAAATGAGGGTCTCGCCTGGCGCGATCACGTTTCCAGCGCCCCGGTCTCCGTAGGCCAGGCCCGGAGGGATGACCAGCTGGCGGCGGCCGCCGACCTTCATACCCTGGACGCCCTGGTCCCAGCCCGCGATGACCCGCCCGGCGCCGAGACGGAACTCCAGCGGCTCGTCCCGGTCCCAGCTCGCGTCGAATTCCTCGCCGGTTGAGTACGCCACCCCGACATAGTGAACCGTGACCATGTCACCGGGGCTGGCCGCCTTGCCGCTGCCTTCCCATATCTCGGTGATCTGCAGTTCGGACGGCGGGTCACCGCCAGGGAAATCGACCTCGGGCTTGCCGGCGCTCATGTCCGCCTCTTCTAGTAGTTCGTCACGACCGCACGCCCAGCAAAGGTTAGCCAGCCGTGCCTCATCCCACCTGAAGGCCAGTCCGGCCTGAGGCCACACTATGCTGCTGCTTCCCTGCCGGCGTCACGTCCCGGCTCACCGGGCAGCCGCGCGGCCAGAAATGCACCTGAGCCATCTGCGCCGCCTGCGACATAGCTGGTACCAATCGCAGGACACGCCGGGTCAGGCAATCTGCCGATGGACTGGCACCAAGACGGACCACGCAACGCGATCGACGCCTATCCTCAGCGAACCGCACGCGGAGCCGCCGCTCTGCGCGGTTGGCGGGTCCTTGGCATCACCAGTCCCAGGCGCGCAGATCGAGTGATCTGCACGTGCCGATGTGGGCGGCACGCTGGAGCTGGCAGCGCATCTGGGATGCGAACGGCGGCAACCTTGACCCGCTCAGCGGGGTGATGCCTGAGGAGGGCGCCCACCCGCCGGGTCCGGTGGTGAGCGCCCTCGCTATCGGCGGGGGGCGTATGCCCCGCTTGCTGCTTCGGTGGCTTACCGGATGTAGAGCTCGTCGGCGTCGTACTCGGTGAACTTGGAGTTCGACACCACGTCGGTCATGCCGAGCGTCTGGAAGGCGGGGAACAGTTGCTCAGCGGCCCACCGTTCCTGGTGAGCCTTGGACTGCCACACGGTAACCACGTGGAGCCCGTCCTCATCGGCGCCGGCCGCCCAGGCGAGCAGGCCGTCGCTGTCCTGGGGCGGGTTGTGCTTGGCGGAGACCGCGCGGAAGTCGTCGATCGTTGCGC
>Ga0306926_10007887_pt1 | contig 11593 bp, 19 predicted proteins | sample flu12Cox44000178_FD_203759 | JGI IMG/M metagenome (GOLD analysis project Ga0306926, IMG submission 203759) | Lab enrichment of tropical soil microbial communities from Luquillo Experimental Forest, Puerto Rico - flux8day.12C.oxic.44.000.178 (v2)... | ecosystem: Environmental > Terrestrial >...
AGAACTTGGGCGACGTACCGCATCGCCCGGTCGGCCGCGCGATCGACGGCATTCCACATCGCCGCGGTTTCGGCCGGCGTTGCTGCGAATTCGGCGGCAAGGCTGACCGACTTGTGCGGCGAGAACACCAGGTCGAAGCCGCTGAGCTTGCGCTTGTGCTGCGACCAGGGTTCGCCGGTGTCGGCGCGGCGCGCCTCGAACAGGCGCGACATTTCGGCATCCCGCGGCATGTTGTGCGGGTCGATCCCGATCGCCCGCGCGACCAGACCCGGCATGTCCGGCCGCCAGCTCGCCCGGCTGTCGCGGCCGGTGTAATAGGCGACGAGCCGCCCCCCTTCCTCGAGCTGGCGGCCGGCCTCGTCGAGAGCCGGTGGATGGATCGGCTCGGGCTTGTCCTCAGTGAAGTAGCGCAGGACGAGGCGGCCCTTGGAGGCGGCCGCGATCTTGCGGAAATTCATCATCGCCGGGGCGCTTCGGCGGATTCGCCATGGCCGTTTTGCTCCGAGCTCACTCCGGTGGACAGGCGATCGCCGATAGCGCGGACATCTGCCTGGACAAGACGGGCAATCGTCAGGAGGTCGCGGTTCTGGGCAACAAGGGTGGCGATCAGGTCCTCGAGCGGGGGTCCTTCCCGGTCGCCCACGATCGGCACGATAAGGCCGATCAGTGTTCGCAGCAGCTCAAGCGTCTGCCGGCTCTGGTCCTGGATGGTTGCGAGGGTCTCTCTGATGCTGTCCTCGTGATCGCCGGCTTCCGCGTCGGTAGCGCCTTTCCCTGCCATTCTCGCCTCCATGCGCGTGCCGGAAGCGTCGGGCGCCGGTCTGCGAACGGCGATTCGGTCAGGGCTGCCGTCCGGGAATTGTTTGTCGAGAGTATTCGGGAGGCCTTCAGGAGCCCGGACCAAAAGCACCAAAGGTGCATTGGTGCATAATGGACAACCCGGACGTTACCGAGTCGTACCCGCAATGTTACCGCGAGGTGTCTCGGACGTTACCCCGACAAGCGTCAGCACGTGGACGCCCAGCGAAGTCGACGCGAAAAGGATGCGCCGTTCGCAAAATCCTCTGACAGCCTACCGCTCATGTCAGAGATCAGTCGCGCAAAGTTGTTCCGCAAGAGGCGGGTGCGGTCGTATCGCGGGCGTGGCGATGTGTACTGTTGGTTGCGCGCGCATCATTCTCAAGTCGCTGTGCGTCTGGCAACACAAGAGCTGTCGTGGGCCGCGCTCGCCGAGGCAATGTCCCGCGAGGGGTTAAAAGGACGCAACGGAGTCGAGCTCACCGGAAGGGCGGTCGCTCAGGTGTGGCGGCGGGTCTGTCGCGATGTCGAAGTCGAGGCGGATGCCGCTGCAGCCGCTGCTCCCAAACGGAAATATCCGTCCCGCATTTCCCCAGACTGGCGTCCACAGGTGGTCGCGCCGTCGCAGCCATCGGCTGTCCAGGCCGCCTCGAACGCGCCCTACGATCCCGACGAGCAACTCGCCCGCATTCGTCGGATCATCGCGGAGCGAAGCGGGCGGAAAGCATGAGGGAAGCTATGGACGGGAGCGAGGAGCCTAAAGGTTCGGCGACGGTGGCAGGATGCGCGAAGGTCGGCTTGGTCGCTCGCGGCGGCCGGGGACGAACCGGTGGCAGCACTGGATTGGATCTTTGGATACAGCGCGGGCGCTATCAGGGCCGCCGGGTGAAACCGCTGGATGGCGATCTGCGCAGTCGCACTCTGAGCCTGCTTTATCCGCCCTCTGACGAGAAGGGGAACCCGATCCGGGACGCGGCGAGCGCACCTCCGACGGATGAATTGCCGGACATCAAGGCCTGGCTCTCGTCCGAGTTCGACTCGATGGTGACGGAGGGGGTCTCGCGGGTGCTCGATCTCAGCGGCGGTGATCGGGTGCTGCAGGAATACGTCCGCGATTTGGTCCTGAGGGAGTTCTGCCAAGACTTCGGGGTGGAGCTGATGATGCCGATTTTTCTGGGCCCGGAGATCGAGGATTTCAGGCACGCGATGGAGATGTTGAGATCGGATGAACTCCGTTGCGAGCGCACCGTGTTGGTGCTGAACGAGGGGGTGACCCGGCACGGGCAGACAACGGCCGGTGCGTTCGATCCGATCGTCGGTCATCCAGATTTCAAGGCGGTTTTGCGGGATGGTGTGCGCCCTGTCTTCCTGCGCCGGCTGACGTGCCTGAGCGTCCTGCGCGAGCGCGGCTTGGGCTTTTATGACGTGATTACGGGTAAGCCGGATCAGTCTGGCGTGAAGGCAAGTCCGACGCTCTATCACATGACCAAGACCTGGCTCGACACCTTCGAGCGTGAGTGGCGGGAGGCGGGGGTAGCGGAGTGGCTGCCGTGAATGCGGCGGTTGTGGGGCTCCGGACCGCCGCGGAAGGGCTGATCGCGGCGGGTCGTGTTGAGGGGATCGAGCCCGAGGGCCCCCTCGGCCAGTGGTTGGAGGCGCAGGCCGAGGCACTGCGTGCGCTGGCAGAAATCCTGGGCGGCCAGGAGCTCCGGTTTGAGGAACTAATGCACAATGTGAGCGCGGCGGCGCGCGCTGAACTGGGGAAGCTGGCCGCTGCAACGGAATTAGGGAACAACGTGGTGCGGGCAGGAGAGGTGGCGCTGCGCCAGGCGCGCACCGCACAAATCTCATTGCAGGTCGAGAAAGAAAACCTGACGGCGATGATGGTGAGGGAGACCTTGCCGCTCTTCGTGGAACGGCTGAAGGAAGCCCTGATCATTCGCGAGCGCCGTTGGAACGACGACGTTAAGCGTCGCCGCCTCGCGACCGCCGGACTGGTGGTGCTCGGGCTGGTCTTTGGTGGTTATGGAGTGCATGTCTGGCAATCGTGGAACGCGACGAGCGCCTTCGACTGGTGCTGGGCGCACGCGCTCCCGAGTAGCGGCCGCGTGTACTGCGATATGACCGGGTTCGGCATCGCGGCTCAGTGAGAAGAATGGCGGGATGAAGATAGATCGAGGAGCGAGGATACCATGCGGGACATGACGCAACGTGAGAAGCGGTGGGATGATCGCGCGCTGGTGGCAGCGGGTGTGGTGGCGGTGGGAGTGTTCCTTGGTGGCTATGGGCTGCGTGCATGGGTGACGCGGGACGCGAGGAGCGCGTTTGAGTGGTGCTTCTGGCATCAGGTGGAGATGAACGGTCATCAGTACTGTGACCTCACCGAGTTCGAGGGAGGCCAACCGGTAGCTGAAGAGCAATAAAAACCGGCGCGCCGCCGTTCGCACACGCGTCGCCACTTGTGGGCCTTCGCTGCAGGGGGAGGTCTTATGAACGAGTGTATAGTAGCGCTCTTCCGGGTGGCGGAGATCCGAAGGGCTTCGATTCGGGCGTGCGGAAGCGGGATTGCGGCGCTTGTGTCCGCAGTGTTGGCCAGTGGACTCGGGCTCGATCTCTGCGCGTCTGCCTTCGGGCAAGTACCGCAAAGCCTCAGTGGAGCGCCGGTTCAGGTGCAGCCTTATGTGCCAGAGCCCGGTGTGCCATTGATCACGATCACCCCAGGAGCTCTAAATCCATTTCCAGTCGGGGACGGGACAGGGAGTGGTGGCGATGGGACGGGAAATGGTGGCGACGGGACAGGGATCGCAGCCGATGGCGCGGGAACTGGCGGTGATGGAAATGGTGGAGGCGAAACCGGGAGCGGGAGTGTTGGCAGCAGCACGGCTCTCAGCGCAATGTTAGCCCAACCATGGGGTACCGTAGCGGTAGCCAATACGCAGGTTTTGGGCGTGAATGCCTCGGCGATTGCTGCAACGTGTGTATTGGAGAGTGGGTGCCAGAACATCGCCGCGGCGAGTGGTAGCACTGTGAGCGGGGCCTTCCAGATGACGAATGCGACGTACACATCTGATATTAACGCAGCTCTCGCAGGGAACCCTTCGCTCTCCTCTCAAATAACGCCGGGGCTCGCGGGCAAAATGGATCCGGCGACGGAGGCCGTTGCTGCCGCGCAAGATCTTAAAAGCGCGGCTACCAGTCTCCAATCGAGCGGCATCTCGAATCCGACGGTCTTGGACACCCGCGGGTACTACAATTTTGGGGCCCGCTACGGTGCCACGCTGGCACAAGCGAGTGATGATCAGAATATGGGTTCTCTGCTGCCGACGTATTCGCCGAGCCAACTGGCTGCCAACGGAATTACTCCAACAACGACGGTGGGTCAGTGGCGGCAGAGTATTATTGCCAAAATAGGCAATGCTGCCAACCAACCGGTTCTTTCAGGTTAACGGAGACGATCCATGCGGCGCTTCACGATCTATGTTTGTGCGGGTGTGCTTATAATCACGTGCGGTCAGCGCATGAAGGCGGAAGGGCTGCACGCCGTACGTCCGCTTGCCGGCTACGCGTGCATGATGTTGAATCTGACGGACGCGCAGATGAGAGATAATTCTCTCGTGGTTCCTGTGTATGCGGGCCCTTCGACTACGAGCGGAAGAGTGGGCAACGCATCCGCCATTGTGATTGCTAAGTCTCCGCTACATATCGTAAATGGTTTCGCGGAAATGCTGTTTCCAAACGGTGCTACGGTATGGATTGATGCTAAGATGCTTCGCCCCTATCACAGCGAGAGCAATCCCACCGCTCACTGTACGCCTTCGCTCATGTCCAATGGGAAACCCGGGTTGGGCTGATGGTATACTGACGTGGCGCGCGCCTGATGTTCGGTTTCGATTATCCGCACAGACGGGTCATATCCCGCCCTCGGAGCAAGATCGTGGCAAAACCCAGCGAAATAGCGGGGTCGCACAAAGGTCGGTGCGACGTCGGTGCAGACATAAACGCCGTCCCCTGGTAATATAACCGAGAGTGAAAGGAATAGGCCGTGGAGAGAATCATTCTTGACGCCGAGGCCGGGCAGGTTTCCGCCGAGCTGGTCCGCCGCGGCATTGCCGCCGACGCCCGGGTGCATGTGCTGGTCGAGGTCAGGGATGCCGAGGAGCTGTCGCCGGCAGCGATCGCCCAGGCAGGTGGCGCGTTCGACTGGCTTGCGGACGAGCCCGAGCTCTACTCCGACGCTGACCTGGCAGAGCGAGCAGGTTAGGTGTTCGCCTTTGGCAGCATCGTCCTCACTCGCTTTCCGTTCACAGATCTTTCTGGCGCCAAACGCCGGCCGGCCCTGGTGGTCTCGCGCGACAATGAGCGCCGAAGTGACCTGATCGTATGCTTTATCACCTCTACCCTCCGCGCTGGGCGAGACATCGCGTCGCTTGCCGCCACTCCTAGGACGGGCCTGAAGGTTCCATCGGTAGTGCGCTTCGACAAGCTCGCGACGCTGGATCGGGCTGTTATCGCCGGCAAAATAGGGGACGCTCCGGCTGAGTGGTTGGCCTCTCAGCGCACGACCTTCTTCGGGGTTTTTGGTTTCGGGCAGCCATAAGTGGCGCGAATCTCTTCGAGGGTAACGGGGAGGGGATTTTGGACTTTCGTTTGTCTGATTCTTCCGAGCGCAAAGTAAAAGCCGGGCCCTTGCGGGCCCGGCTCTACGGCCGACCTCAGTAGGGCAGGTCGGCCTCGGTGATCTCCGGCGGGTCCCAGACGACGAAGCTTTCGGAGTCGCCGTCTCGGTGCCAAGTCTCGATGTGGCGGATCGTGTAGCCGCGGCTGGTGAGCCGGTTGTTGTCGGCGTGGTTGTCGAGGTCCGTGACGATGGTGCCGTCGCTCATCTCGGTCATGGCCGAACTCCTTTGTTTGCATCAGCCCGATTGCTGATGAGCAGCGGGAATGCCGGGCCTCGCGCCGGCTCAACCCCTGAGGCATGCAAGCGGGCGGGGCCGGGGTGCGGCAGGCGCAGAGCGGCAAGCGACGGGCCGGGGATATTTGGCGCGATGCTTCCTCGGGCATTGGCCTTGCTCTGCGGATACCGCGGCTCGGCCCTGCTGTAGGTTGCGTGCCTCAGCCGCGCGCAGCGCGGCGCCGCAGGCGGGGTTGAACTGGCGCGACCTTGCCCGGCATTAAAATTGAAGATCAGCAGGCGAGCGGGTTGTGGGGTGTGGTGTGGCCGGGAGATTTTTGTGTGCGCTCGCCATTCGCCGTATTCGCCCGGATGGTCTCTGTATGCCGAGGCTCGCTTCCGCCAAACTTGCTTGCGCGAAACCTGACCCAGCGAAGGCCAGCGGCGCCTGTCCCGGGCCGAGGCTACCCCAGGAAAAGATGGGGAACAGGAGGTGGGGGATGGAGGAATGATCCCCAGCGCCGCTGCACTGGCGTCGATCCTCGGGCCATTGTTGGAGATCGGTCCCCGCGTGTTATTGGTGATGGCGTGTGGCCTGCTTGCGCTTGCCGCAGTCCGGATGAGTGGGCGTGCGATCCGTGAGCGTTGCACGGGTCCGTTCATCGCGGCCTGGGGGCTCGGGATTGTCGGCGTCTGCGCTGCCCGGATCGGTTTTGCGAGCCTAGCCTTCTATGGCAGCCCGGCGATGTCGCGGGGCCTGCCGGACCCGTTGAGCGGAACGGAGATTTGCCGCTTCCTTCGAGCGTGCGAAGGGCCGATCGCGCTCGCGGTCGGCTCAGGCGTCCTGATCGCACTGTGGCTGCGCCGTGGCCGCGAAATCGGCGCGACCGCAGCCTCGAGCCGAGAAGCACGCTCGCGGCGGATCGGTGCGGCGGGAGAGGCCCGGGTGGCCGGCGAGTTAAAGAGGATCGGGCTTCCGGCGCTTCACAATGTCATTCTCTGGGGGGCGGGATGGTCGGTCGAGCTCGATCACGTCGTTCGTGTACCCTCGGGCATCGTGGTGCTGGAAACCAAGACCCTCGGCGGAACGATCGCCGGCGAACTCGATGCGCCAGTCTGGACACAGCGCACGGCCGGCGGTGTCGAGGTCGGCAGGTTGGACAATCCAGTGCTGCAGAACCAGGCGCATGTGCGGGCGGTCGAAGGTTTTCTGGGCGAGCTGCGGGTGCCGATATGCGGTTACGTGGTATCGGCTGGCCGTGCTCGGTTTGCGCCGGAGATCGCGGACGCGGTCGTTCCTGTCGGGGATTTATCATGGGTGCTGTCGATTTCCTTTGCCGAGCCTAACCAACGCGTTCTCGATGCGGCGTGGCAGCGGGTCGAGCGCGAGACGGCGAAGAGCGGCAGCCGCCGCGCAGCGCACGAGGCGTATGCGCGCCGCCGCCGGGAGGCGTTCCGGCTTCGGCGGCAGGCGTAATCGGCTGTGCGCCGGGTATCTCCAGACCGTCTCGAGGGGCGTCTGTCGCGCGGAGATGTCGGGGCATGAACAACTGCTCAAGTTCCGGCTGTCGTTTTGACGGGCGACGCGCGCGGGCCATCACCCTCGCGCCGACGAGCGTCTCAGCGTGGCGCGAATATGGTAGGGAAATTTCGTCGCCAGGCTCGGGCGGGACCTCCGAAGCACTTGCAGGGAACGCCCTCAGGTCTTCGCGCGAAGCATTCCCCGCCGCGCGTTTGAAGAAGTCGGCCGCCGTTTCGACCGGCCGATCTTCTGCGCGACTGTGGCTGTAATCCACATCCACTGGTTCAGGGACACCCCGTCTTCTTTGTGGCCGGCGCGAGGCTCAAGGCGCTGATCCTCGATCACGCCGCCGCGCGCGGCGCGACGGGCGAGGTGCACCCCCCTGCGCCGGAGCCACATTCGAGAGGTGTGGACAGGGTTTGAAGGCGGTTGCAGTAGCCACACGGCGGCGGCGACAGGGCGTACTGTGGCGCGGACGAGCTCGGGACGGTCTACCGGTTCGAGCTCGGATGCGTCGGCCTCGATCCGGACGTGGTTGTCGGGGAGGATTTCGTGATGATCGACAGCGCGCCACGGACGAGGCTCCCGATCCCGCCGCCCTTCCGCCGTAGCGGGTGGTTGGCTGGCGGCGAGAGCTGCCATACTGGACGGCATGGCGCATAGTCGACGCGAGCCGCAGTTGTCATTATGCGCGGCTCGCGTGCGATCGAGCCGCGATACCCCTTTCGCAGGCGCGGAGGGCGGGAGTGCGCCGGTGACAAGGAGCTATGCGGCGATGTGGTCGAGCGCAGCGGCGATTTTGGTTCTGGCGGCCCTGTTGGTGAGCGAGGCGCGAGCGCAGAGCTCGCTGCCAGACGCGTCGGCGACGCCGGGGGCGATCAACCCTGCGGCTACGCTCAGAGGACCATCGGCGAGACGATCTGCACCCGCGGCTGGACGCGCATGGTGCGACCGCCGGTCCAGTATACGGAGGAGCTGAAGCGCCAACAGATCCGCACGTTCGGCTATCACGACCGGCGGCTGAGCCAGTACGAGGAGGATCACCTGATCCCGCTGGAGCTCGGCGCCGCTCCGGCCGATCCGCGGAACCTTTGGCCCGAGCCGAGGACCTCGCCCGACGGCTGGGGAGCGGACCGGAAGGACGAGCTGGAGTTTGCGCTCAATCAGCTCGTCTGCGCGGTGCGTCTGCCGCTGCGAGAGGCCCAGCGGGCGATTGCGACAGACTGGATCGCCGCCTATCGCCGCTATGTTGGACTACCTCGTTGACCCGACTCTCCGCACCCAAGCACACGGCAAGAACCATTATCGCCGGCCCGGCTAGTTTTCCGGGGCGCCACCGGTCGGGGGGATGCGGCCGGGTTGACGCCCCCTTGTCACGGGCCGTCGAGGGGGAGCGGTGGCGAAGCAAGGCGGGGGTCTTGCGACCCCCGCCCGGACCGTCTCACCCAAAGGCGGCAATTTCGGCTTCCGCCGCCTGGCGGCCGACGGTGGCTGGGCCGGCGACCGGCGGCTCGTACGGCTTCCACTTGTCGCCGGTGATGTGGGTGTAGGCATCGACCGCACCCTCGGCCGTGGCCATCAGTGCGAAGGCAGTAAGCCCCGCTTCGGCGGCGAACTGGCGGGCGCGGGCGGCGCGGCTCTCAAACCCGTAAACCCCCTCGCGGTCCTCGTCGCGATCGTCGTTGGCGAGCTTGGAGGTGAGATCGCGGGCCTGCGTGACCTTGCCGCTGTAGAACTGGGCGGCCGCATAGGCCGAGCTGACAAAGCTGCCGACCACCCGTTGCAGATGGATCTTCATCGCCGTCTCGTTGACGGTGGGCTGCAGCGCCTCGGCAGAGAGGCCGATCTGATCCTTGGTCGTCTCGCGAATGCCGTCGTAGTCGACCGGGTCGAGCCCGAAGGTGCTGCAGAGCCTGTCGACGAGGGCGTGCGACGGCGCGTGAGCGGCGACCAGCTCGAGGGTGATCGCCTGGCGGGACGGCTGGCTGCGGTGCATTGTGTTCGAAGCGTTCTTCTGAGCGGTCTTTGTCGCCATGATCTGATCTCTCTCATTTGCCCGAGATTCGCGAACCCTGTGCCCGCGTCTGTCCCCTCGGGTGCGGTTTGACGAGGCCGGGCACCAGGCGGGCGGCGCAAATGCCGACGAGCGGAGCCGAGTTGCGGCAGGCGCGGAGCGGCAAGCGATGGGACCCTCCGGTGTGCAGCGCGGTGCTTTTCTTTCGGCACTGGCTTGGCTCTGCGCGTGACGCGGCTCGGCCTTGTCGTAGTCGGCATTTGCTGCCGCTCGCCGCCCGGCCTAAAACCGCACGCACGCCGAGGGGAAAGACGCGGACACCGGGTTCGTGGCCTTTGGTGCTATGAGAGGGCTGATCCGGGTCGGCCACAGAGATCGCTTGGCAGAACGCCGAATACCAAGCTCTGCGCCCGGCAGCCCTGCCATGTGGTCACTCGGAAAACGGTTGCCGGCCACAGTCCGGCTCCTGTCCGGCTGATGAGCTCTGCGGCGCCGGGATTGATCTCTGGACGATGCAGCGCGAGGCGTGCGGGACAGCACTCGGCCGTCCTGCCTAGGTGCGGTTCAGCGTCGGGCCGCGCGGCCTGATCCGTTCGTGGGTTCGTGCGCTCGTCTGTTCGGCCTGTCGGGCCGCCCAGTTCTACGGTGGCAAGGTCACGCAGGGCCCGCGATCTCACCTCCAAGCTCGCCAACGACGATCGCGACGGGGACCGTGAGGGGGTTTACGGGTTTGAGAGCCTGTCGCCCGCACCCGCGCAGTTCGCCGCCGATGCGGTCCTCACCGCCTACACTCTGATGGCTTGCGGCCGCGGGCGTGGTCGAGCCCTACATCGACCGAGAAATGGAAACCCTGTGGAGCCGCTGGTCACCGGCCCGCCACTGTCGGCCAGCCGGCGAAGCGGAGATCGCCGCCTTTGGGTGAGACGGTCCGGGAGGGGGTCGCAGGACCGCGCCTTGCCGCCCCACAGTTCCCTACCCGATGGCCCGGCGTGCGGTCGCACGCCACCGGTCGTCAAGACTCGGGGGCGGTCTTAAGAAAACTGGGAGACGGCCACTGAGGCGCGAGCCAGTCGGCACCGACAAAAAAGCGCCCGCGCACGGCGCACGGACAGCATGAGAAAAGTTTCGGGACTGGGTGCCAGTCCGCCATCCCGGCAATTCACCCGTGGACAAACCGTTTCTGACTGTTCACCACGATTATTGTCCCCTTAAGGATCTTCACGCGTAGAACTTCTTACAAATACGTGCTAATTCTGGGTTGTATTGTCGTCCAAAGCAGCAATCTGGTAATCTGGTTCCCTAAATAATCATGAGAAATGCAGTCTTCGTCCAAGCGATCGCAGACGCTGTGGGTGCCAGCTCTGTGCGGCTGTGCTGGACATCGCCGGATCGAGATACGCCTGCGCCGCCGCCCGAGAGCGGATTGCCAGCGGGCCAGCAATATCCGGACGGTGAACATTACCGGGAGATCGCCGGAAAGCTCCGGGACGTCGCACGGCAATGTCGCTTCCCATACGCGCGGCGAGAGCTCCTTCACCTTGCCGCAAATTACGGGCGGAGGGGCAATTACATCGACAGTCGGTCGGACTAACGGCCGGCACGGCGTCGTCTGGAAAGAACGGCTCACGGCGGCTCGTAATGCTGCGGCGGCAGCGGTACGCGCACCGGCTCCGGTTTCCCATACTCTGCCGCGGCAAGCGGTTTCTGGGAGAAGAGTGGGCACTGCTACCCTTGCCTGCTTGGCCGCGCCGGGCGGGCGCTAGCAGGAGGTAAACGGCAATCAATATGTAGCGTCACATTGCTTGTGCACCCCGATGTAGTAGGTTGTCGGCGAGTTGTAAGGAGGGCCGCTATGCGGGTCGACCTGCTGCCCGGCATGACAAACGTAGTGCGGTTCCCGCTCGAGCGCCGCGCTCGGCCGACGCTGGAACTGCTGCGCGCCGTCACCCCGGATGTCCGCGAGGTGCTCAATGTCGCCGAGGCTTTCGGGATGGCGATGCCTGTCCCAGACCTGCGAGAGCGGGTGGATGCTGCCACAGCCGAGCACATCGCAAATCAGATCCCCGCGGGCGGCGCTGCGCGAGAGGCGATGCTGTGCGAGCTGTTCGAGCCGGTGGTCGCCGGGGCGATTGCGTCATGCCGCGAAGCGCATGACGCCTGGGCCGGCGCAGCTGCGGCTGAGGAGACGCTGCGGAGAGCGCGGCGCGCCGGGTATTTCCGGATTGATTCGCTGCAGGAGCGCGCGGCGGCGCTGACCTGGCGCGCGGCCGAGCTGATGATGATCGCGCATATGCGGGCCGAGGAGGCCCAAGGCGTTGCGCGGGCGGTCGGGCTCGCCCGTAGCGGCGAGGCCTGGAGGCCGCGTGAC
>Ga0306926_10007889_pt1 | contig 11592 bp, 18 predicted proteins | sample flu12Cox44000178_FD_203759 | JGI IMG/M metagenome (GOLD analysis project Ga0306926, IMG submission 203759) | Lab enrichment of tropical soil microbial communities from Luquillo Experimental Forest, Puerto Rico - flux8day.12C.oxic.44.000.178 (v2)... | ecosystem: Environmental > Terrestrial >...
GCCAGGCCGCCAACTATCTCAACCAAGATCGTAAGCCATCCCATGAGGTGCGGTGCGGGCACGCCAATTGCATGCAAAATCGCGGGGAACGCATCGGGGCCCCTAGCCAGCTTGGCGAAGCCATGCTCCATGAAACCGTACCCGACGATGAGACGTAGAGGGATGGGAGCCCAACGGGCGATCGGAGATCTGCTGATCAGATCGATGAAGAGGTCGCGCCACATTGGCGATCGTCTCAGGATGTAGATCATCGTTTTCATACTCACTCATCCTCCAGAGGTTCAATGAGCTCGCCGGGCGCTGGTCGGCACCTACAGGCTCATTGAAGCTACTTGATAACCCACGACGCGCTGTGGGAGCAGTTTACGTTCCATGAGACGAAGCCACCGCGGTCGCCGCTCGGGCCGATGTAAGTGAGGCAACCGCCGCCGGGCATGCCAGGATCGGTGCGAAGGATGATCTTCTGGCCGGTTTTTATCGACTTGTTCGCCTCTATGGTGAGCGCATCTACCGTGCGCTCTAGCGCTTCGACTTTTTGATCGAGCGTATCGATTTGTTTGAGAAGGCACTCGGAATTGCAGCGCTTGGTTGCGTCCTCGACGTGTGCGTCCTGGCCTCGTGCATTTTGAACTCGTGCGTCTTGTACTTGTACGTCCTGAGCTTGAGCAGCGGAGTGAATTCCGGAGACGCCGATTGCATAAGCGAGGCCAATTGCCGTGAATGCGCGCAGCGGGACCGGAGCCCAACGGGCGATCGGACATCTGCTGATCAGATCGACGAGGAGGTCGCGCCACATTTTCATTTCAGTACTCCGCGTGCGTTACTCCGCGTGCGTTGAGCCTAAGTTCGAGCCGAGCGATCCGGCCGCGGTTTTCCCAGTGGACAGCGGCATCGCTGTTCGATGGCGGTCGGCAGATTGGTCGCGGTCACGCTTGCAGGAAAAGCAAAGCTGATCGATGTGATCTTACACACGTCAGTCTCTCGTTCTTGAACGTTGCTCTGACGAAGAGTTCGGAAAGCAGGTCGTTACGGTTACAACATCACGCGGAAGTGAAAAGATGGAGCTGCTCCTTTCGACCGTTTCTAACTGTCCTAACGGCCAGGGCCACCCAACCAGTAAGTGATAAAAAACGGCTTCCGCGATACCGCGTTTGGACCAGTGTTGTGTACTACAGCAAATTCGACCGCTCGACTTCTGGGAAGGGTCATCCCCAGATAAACGTGAAAGCAAAAATTTCCACGGCGGTTAGCGCAAAATAACCGAGGAGTACAAAAGCGATCAGCTTCGCCATATGATCAACTCTTCGCATTTTCCACTCCATTGGCCGCTTGGCCTATCAGCTGTGCCACGCGCCGACGGAACCATGCCCTTCGGCGTAGTTGATTTATTGAGAAGGGCCGGGACGCGAAGAAAACTATCGCAATCGCTGCCGCGTAACCTATTAAGATCCCTGCCATCGTTATCTCCAAATGACCTTTCCGCCTCTTAGAACGATGGTGATGGAACGCGAGAGAAACTGCATTAGCCACGTTGTTAGTGCCTCGACCCGCTCCACCACCAGTCATTTCGCATCATTTCCATAGACATGCCGGCTCCACCGGGAGGCCCAACGTTCGCGCCGGGTACAGGATGAGCGTCGCATAGGTACAGACCACGGCCACGCCTTGCAGACTGCGGTGACTAGCTCTCATAAAACGTGAGCAACCTCAGCGGCCATCCATTCGATGTTGAATTGACTTTATGGGTGCAAGGCGCATCTGAGCCCTTTCCATGTGGGAGCCATAGATGTGGTTGACTGCTTTCACTACGAAGCGGTCGAATCTACGCATCCATTCGATGATGCTGGCAGGCTCGATCGTCTTTCTTTTCCTGTTCATTGTTCTCTCTCCTCTAAGCTCCGGCGCTTTCGTCCCTTACCAGCTATCTGGCGTGCACCTGATCGGCGACGACGGGTTACGCGGATCACATTGGATGTACGCGCCTCCAGGTGCGTTGGCGTAAGCGGCGGTAGCTACGCTCGCAAGTAGCGCTAAAATCAGAATGATTTTCGTCATCGTCATTCTCCATTCGTTCAGATTTATTCCGCCGACCGGCGGTAAACCGCGGCGGATTTTGTCTGCTAGTCGACCGTTGGCGCGTAAAAGTCACCCTGGCGAAACGCGTTCTGCTCTTGAGGGGACACCCGTTGCCCGACCGTTTTGCTCGGAGCGTAATAGTCACGGCTGAGATTCGTCATGACGGGCATCGGATTGTATCCTCCCGGTGGTGGGGCCGTTCGACCTTGCTGATGAATTCGGACGCTCTTGCCGCGCGGTCACAAGCTCACGGACTCGTGACTGTTGGTCCCGACCTCCTCACAAAACTTTAAATTGTTTGGTCCAGCCTCGATCTAAGCGTGATCGCCCCTTTTGAATGATGCGTTCGCAACAGAGCGAGAACTGGTTGCATTCTTCCGGCGTACTTACATGAGGGCTGCAATGGTTGCGACAAAGTCGCGCCGGCCTGTAACGGGAAGCCGTCGAGCTACGAATTAATGAAAACAGAAAATGCCAAAGAGGCCTCGTTGCGAACCTTGATGATCGCGGGCCTTGGCGGTGACGGCGCCGCGTATCGGGCTCTGCTGTCAGAACTCAGCGGGCATCTGCGTGCGTATTATCGAGGCAGGCTGGTTAGAGCCGGCCGTGGGATGGAAGAGACCGAGGACTTGGTTCAGGAAGCGCTCATGGCCGTGCACACGCGACGCCACACGTACGATCCGACACAGCTCTTGACGCCGTGGGTCTATGCTATCGCTCGCTACAAACTGATCGATCATTTGCGGCAGAACCAGTCAACAGTGACGAATGTGCCTATTGAGGATGCCTCTGAAATCATCGCGGCAGACAGCGCTCAGGCGATGGAAAGTAACCTCGATCTGAATAAGCTTCTGGCGAAACTACCGGATAAAGTCCGGTTGGCGATCCAATATGTAAAAATCGAAGGGCTCAGCGTGGTCGAAGCGGCGGCGCGTTGCGGCATCTCCGAATCCGCCACCAAGATGAATGTGCACCGTGGCCTCAAGCAGCTGAGTTCGGTGATCTCGCAGGAAAAGGCAAAATGAAGACTGAACAGCTGATCGATCTGCTCAGTACCAACCTTGAGCCCGTGAACACTCACAAGGTCGTTCGAAGTCTGTGGATCGCGACAGTTGCTGGGTTGGTCTTGGCATCGCTAACCTGCATCGTCACGCTGGGGATGCGTCCGGATTTGAACAATCCCGGGGTCTTGAGATTTCTGTTCGTCAAAGTTGGATTTGCAGCCGTCGTCAGCATTCTAGGTTGGCGCCTCCTACTTAAGCACACGCGCCCGGGTGGGGAAAATCACTCTCAGATATTCTTAGCAGGACTTCCATTTGTTGCGTTGCTGGCTCTTGCCGCAGTTAATCTGATTTTGGTGCCCGCTTCCGACTGGAGCCATCTTGTGATGGGCGAGCGTCTGCTCCAGTGCCTGCTCTCCATTCCCATCATGGCTGTCATGCCCTTCGCGGTTATCGTTTGGGCGGTCCGAAATGCGGCGCCCACGAATCTGCTTAGGACGGGTGCTTTGGCCGGCCTTGTTGCCGGTGGCATCGGTGCAATGGCATACGCGCTGCATTGCCCCAACGACTCCTTGCCTTTCGTGGCGTTTTGGTACGGTGGGACCATTGTTCTTTGCACTTTGGCCGGTGCCGCCTTCGGGCCTCGACTCCTGCGCTGGTGATCCTTTGTGGTCGATGAGCAGGTCCGCTTTGGGTCAAAAGCGGACATTGAGGTGCGCCTGCCCGATTTCCGCTTTACCCCCAAAAGCGGACATCAGTTGAGTGCTCTGCGATGTACGCTAAGCGCCACCCCCCAAAGCGGAAATTGGAGCGCGTCAACTCGATGTCCGCTATGTGTGCCAAGAGCGGACATCAGCAAGAATAGTTGTCATTCAGTTATTAACTTACGACGCGAGCAGTGCCCTTTTCCGTGGGCTCGATTGGCAAATCGAATTGGAACAGCGACCCGTTCTTGCCGTCCGACGACGCAGTCAGTTGGCCACCATGATGTTCAATAATCGTACGGCATATGGCTAGTCCTAAACCCATGCCGTCTGGCTTCGTCGTAAAAAATGCACCAAATATGCCCTCGATTTTTTTTGGATCAATTCCCGGTCCCGAATCTCGCACCGCTACGGTGATTGCATCGTGATCGTTAAACTCAGTTCTTACCCGCAATACCCGGCCGCGATCCCTCGCGGCGTCCATTGCTTCGATCGCGTTGTGGACCAGGTTAAAGATAACCTCTTCCAATTGCCTCCCATAGCTATCGACAAGAGGCAGTTCTGTTGCCAGTTCAAGATGAGTCTCAACGCCATGATCCTGCAACTCTTTCCGCGATGACTGGAGCACCCCACGAATAATCGCATTCACATCGACCTGCAGTCGTTTCTGTTCGCTTTTCCCGAACAACGCGCGAATGCCATCAAACACATCGCTAGTGCGATGACTATCACTAATCATACTCTTCAGATTTGTCCGCGCTTCTTCAAGTTCAGGCGGAGTCTTGTCCAGAAATCGCAGCGCAGCGCCGCCGTATATTGCGATTGCGGCCAATGGCTGCTTCACTTCATGAGCAATCGCAGCCGTAATCGCCTGTGCGTTCATCAATTTATTTGCTTGTTCGCGCTCCAGCATCATATTGGACTTACGAAGGTGTTCCGCGCTCTCCCTTTGTTGGGTAAATAACGAGGCAAGGACGTATGCACTGAGCGCCACAACCAAAATGCTGGCTTGGGCTCCGAGGACACGGTCCATGATTGGGAGACTGGGGTCTCCGAAATGGCCTTTGCCCAAGATTGTCGTCAAGACGATCATAATGGAAACCACAAAGGCGCCTGCTGCGGAGAAAGCTGGTCGATAGCGGGCGGCAAGCCACGCCAAAATTGGAAACAGCCAAGTGATCGGCAACACTGTGTCCCAAAGCTCGCGTGGCAGCGAAATGATAAATCCAGTCAGCAATGCAAGAGCCGCGAGCGTCAACGTGCCTTCGATGACTTCGCTTCGCGGCGACGGTCGCCGCACTACGGCAGCGATCCCAATTACCAGTGGTGCCACAGCGATGATGCCGACAAAGTCGGATGCGAACCAGTGCTGCAAAGTGCTGAGCATCGGTGCCGATGGCCCCTGCATCAGCCTGTAGGTAGCTGCTCCCCCGATCCCCGATACAATCGTCGCGGCGACAGCTGCCGCGAGTAAGCCAAGGACGTAGTGCAGCCGAACGAGGTTGAACCTGGCGCCGAAGTAGTGCTGGATCAGACCGGCTGTAACCAAAGCCTCCGCCGCGTTGCATAGGCCTAAGGCGACGCCGGCCCAAAGTGGGTCTTTGATTATGAGGTGGGTCACAACGGTGGCGACTAACACCCCCGCCAGCACTGGCCATCGCGCGCGCGGCCCAAGCGCAATCAGGATACCCGAAGAAATACCGGCCGCGGGCCAGAACACGGCCACGCCCTCAGGTTTTACAAGCAGTCGGACGCTAAAGTCCGCCGCCAGGAAATAGCCGAGGCCGACCGCTGCCGCGAGCGCGATGCTTCCAACCCACCCCTGAGTTACATCATCGGCGGTGGACCGCTGGTGTTGGTCGTGTGCTAGCAGACTCACAGGATTCCCGCAGATATCCGGGCGCGAACGCTGGCTATTGTCTCACCCGAAACTATCGCCGTCCATAAGACGTTCGGCGCTGAAAATGTACGCAAGCTTCGACTGAGATTGGACTCGTCAATATCGGCTTTGTGTCAAAAGCGGACTCATGCAATGCAACAAAAATTGGCCTATTCGATCACCTCGTCGGCGAGGGCGAGTAGCCTGTCCGGAATTGTGAGGCCGAGCGACTTGGCGGTCTTGAGATTGATGACCAGTGCGAGCTTGCTGGATTGAATGACCGGCAGTTCGGCTGGGCTGGCGCCCTTGAGAATGCGGCCCGCGTAAAGCCCGAGTTGTCGGTACTCGTCTGTCAAACTCGCTCCATAGCTAACGAACCCGCCAGCGACGACAAACTCAGGCGAGCCGTACATGACCGGAATCGCAAGGCGTGCCGCAAGTGCAATGATTTGCTTGTTCTGGCTGTTCAGGAAAAAATCATTGGAGACGAGTAGCGCCTTAGTTCGTGCTTGCACTAAGTTCTCGAAAGCGGCGTCTATTTCACGGGCAGTGGTGGCTTTCAACGCTTGAACCCGGAGCCCGATACCAGCCGCTGCTGCCAGCACGGTTGTAGTCATCAACTCATCGATCTGGTTGCTCGGGTTTGCGAGAAAGCCGATAGTTGGGACGTTGGGTAATAGTTCGTGGAATAGCGCGATTTGCTTCGCCCCTAACTCGCTGGTGAGCGCGTTGAATCCTGTGAGATTGCCTCCCGGTCGGTTGAGACTTGCAACAAGACCGAACCGTACCGGGTCGGCGGCGAGGGCGAACAGGATAGGGATATTGTCGGTCGCAGCCTTTGCTGGAAGCGTCGAAACTAGGCCTGGCGTGACGATCACGGCCACCCGCATCTGGACTAGCTCCGCCGCTAGCGCAGGTAGCCGATCGATTTGGTTTTCCGCCCAGCGGTGTTCGACTGTTAGATTGCGGCCCTCGACGTAGCCTGTTTCGTCTAGCCCCTGCTGAAGACCTGTCAGCCGATAGAAATCGGACTCTCGCGACCCGAGACTCAAATATCCTATTACCGGCATTGTTGGCTGCTGCGCACGCGCCGCAAGCGGCCAAGCGGCGGCTGATCCAGCAATCACTTTGATGAAATCGCGTCGTCGCATTGCCTTCCTCAAGGCTCGGACTACGCCGATTACAATGCGATTACAGCAGGGATTTGCGCTCGGTGGAATAGGGTTTACGGTTAAAACAGTAATCTGAAAAGACGGATGGAATAAAGATTTCGGCATGAAATTTCCGCGGCGAACATTTTTACGTCTAGCTGCTGGGGCGTCCGTACCGGCGGTGATCCGCCATGCCGGGGCGCAGACTTATCCGTCCCGGCCGGTTCGCCTCATTGTCGGCGCCGTTCCGGGCAGTGCTCCCGACGTCATCGCTCGCCTGATCGCGCAATCGCTCGCCGAGCGGCTTGGCCAATCCTTCGTCGTCGAGAATCGCAGTGGCGCCAGCGGCAATCTCGCCACCGAGGCAGTCGCGCGCGCCGTGCCGGACGGCTATACGCTGCTGCTGGTCTCGGCGGGGAACGCGATCAACACTTCACTTTACGAGAATCTCAACTTCGATTTGGTCCGTGACATTGCGCCGGTTGCCGGTGTCGTCAGTTTTCCGATGGTCATTACCGTACGGGCGCCGTTCCCGGTGAATACCCTTGCCGAGTTGATCGCTTACGCAAACGCGAAACCCGGAAAGATCAATATCGGAACGCCCCCTATCGGCTCGCCGCAACACGTCGCCGGCGAACTATTCAAGATGTTGACGAGAACGAATGTCGTCCTCGTCGCCTATCGCGGCGGTCCGCCGGCGATCACCGATGCGCTTGGTGGGCAAATCGACGGCGTCATCGGCACGGTTCTATTGCTGATCGATTTCATTCGCTCCGGAAAGCTGCGCGCTCTGGCGGTGACCGGGCTGGCGCGGTCCGAGCTCCTTCCAGACGTTCCGACGGTGAGCACGATCGTGCCGGATTTCGAGGCGAGCCAATGGATCGGCATCGGCGCGCCAGCGAAAACGCCGGCGGCGATCATTGAGCGACTAAACGGCGAGGCCAATGCCACCCTTGCCGATCCAAGGATAAAAACCCGCTTGATCGAACTCGGCGGCACGGCATTTCCGGGTGCGCCGTCTGAATTTGGTGCCTTCATCGCAGCGGAAACCGCCAAGTGGGGGAAGGTGGTAAAGTTCGCCAACCTCAAGCCAGAGTGATCTTCGCAGGAAAGTCCTGATGTCCGCTTCGGGTCAAAAGCAGACATCAGCGCATGTCGGCGTCATGTCCGCTTTACCCCCAAAAGCGGACATTGGTACTCAGTCGAGGAATGTCTGCTTTGTGCCAAAAACGGAATCCATGGTTGATAACTCGCCCTAAGCAGTTGCCGGCTCGCCAGTGGTCGGGCCGGACCATTCCGCGGCGAGCTTTACCGCGTCGCCATCAAAGTGATTGATGTCTATGCCGGTGTCGACGATACCTGGAACACTGTGCGGTTCAGGGCCAACGCCGTCGCCGGTAAACTGCCACAGCCAGGCGCTCGACCAGTTGCGTGGCGTCACCGGGCGTGGGCCGTACTGCGCCAGCCAGAGGCGATGCCCAGCGAGATAACTGTCGATGCGATTGCCAAGCTGTTCTTTTATGAGGAACCCGGAATAGAGCACTGCCTTGCGGCCGACCGCGTCCTCGACCCGGAGCAGAAATTCCTTGGCGTCGATAAGGGGGACGCGCTCGTCCTCGTGGTCGAGCGCGAGCAGCGTCGTGTTGTCCGGCGCGGCGATCTTGAGGAAGAAATCAACCTGGGCCGGGATCGAAACCGGCCGCAGGAAATGATACGCGCCCCACAACAGACTGGCGTCCATCGCATGGCCGCGCCGAATGGCGTACATGTTATCGACAAAGCCGATCGCCTCGGTCGCCTTGTGGATTATCCCGGCGTATCCTGAGGCTTTGACCTTGCCAAAATCGGCGACGTCGTTGTGGTGGGACAGGTCAACCACCAGCGGGTTGATCTCCACGGGTTGCAATTTACGGCGGCGTTTCATGCGACTCAGGTCCAATAATTTCTCAATAACGATTGGGAACGACACTCGTGCCTTCAGACCTTCTCCTTCAATGCTCATGTGGCCTCGTGCGTGGTGTCGCTAGCGAGATCGCGCCATCCGCTGGCTTTCGCTTCGTATGCTATTGTCAGGACTGTCAGGCGTTCGCGCGATTCCTCCAGCGTCCAGACGTTCTCGATGCAGCGGGCGGGACAGACATTTTTCAGATGCCAACGGGTCGCATCAAGCTCCCGGCTGGGACGGACGCAGTGCGTTGCCTGCAGTTTTCCAACAAAGTCTTCCGCTGGTACACCGATTGTTGTCAGACCCCAATTGGCAATACGGCAGGCCCGCGCTTTCCAATTGTCGGCCTAGTTCATGCTTTCATGAAGAGTGACGGCCGTTCCCTCGACGAGGTGCTTGGCCCGCCCCTCTGCCGCATCTACGAACATTCCGCCATTGGACCGCTACCCCCGAACGCGCCTGTACCGCTGTCGCTCCGACTCATTGCTCTCCGCGCATCAATGATTCTTGGCTGGTGGTTACGCGGGCTCGGGCATCCGACGCCGTTCTTCGACGGTCATACGAAGGCGCCACTCTCCGAGCCGCAAGTGCTCCAGCGCAGCAAATACGGCTAGTTGAAGCAATGTCCGCTTTGTGCCAAAAGCGGACATCAGTTCGGTTTGGAAGAGTGGGCCCTACTTCGTTGCGTAATCGCTCATCTCGTCGAACGCTTGCGCAAGCGGCGCCGTCGTTGGCGGTGGCACGGCGCCGTGGCGCTGGTAGATTGTCTTGTACAGATAATCAGCGGAGTTATAGGACAGCCAAACTTTGCCTTCATCATCCTCCCAGACCAGTGCCTTAGGTGGTACATCGATTGCTAATAGTGGTGTCCTGACCATAACTGGCGTTCCGCCTTTTGGATTGCCAAATATGATGACAGTACGCGGTCGCATTTCGAGCCCAAATTTCTTGGCAGCGTCGGCGTGATCTATTTCGGTGAAAACTATGAATCCCGCCGCCTCTCTCTGCTTTACTGCAGCCTCAAATCGCGCAACCGTTTCGTTCACTGAGTATCTACTCGGTTTGGTGATCAGACCCTCGTCAGCGGCATAAGTTTTGACCGCGGTTACGCACACGAGGAGCGAAGCTGCCAGTCCGACAAACAAGCATTTGGTGACTCTCATATTGTTACTCCTCTCCTCATATCCATTGAAACGGCTGAGCTCGCCGTTAACAGGGACTGCCCGATCAATTCACTTGCATCGGCGGACACCGCACAGACCCGTAGGAGCAAAATACGCAACAGTCTCCCTTCTTCGGTCGAAGATCGACGCCACACCCGGTACATTCATAGAGGATCTGGCAAGCGTCGACCGGCATCCGCTCTGTTTTCTTTCTGCCACAATGCGGGCACGTGATGACTGAATCCAGCACCGCGCTGCCGCTGTGCGGGGCTTCTTTAAAAGCGGGTGAACCGCAGGCGCTCATGGCAGGGGTCTCGACATCCGATAGGAAACCGCTCCATATGTGCTGACGGCATAGGGCACAAAATAAGTCAGGACGACCTTGATCCAATTTATTGAAGTCGCCTCGAGAATTGCATCGCCCTGATTGATAAGGTTGAGGATTGTCCCGACCACGAGGGCAACGCAACCGGACCGATATGGGACACCATCCGAAACTGAATAGTGAATGGCTCGGCTCAGCATGTGCGCAAGAGATTCGCGGTCCCCAGCCATGTTTTCACGTCGCTCCCACAAGCGCAGGGAATTCCGTCAGAGATTGAATTTCCCAATCTGGAGATCCCGGCAGGCGTTCGCGGCGTTGACCGCAACGGTTGCACCACACCACCTTCATGCCGAAGGCCGAAGCGGCATAGGCATCCCAAGCGTTCGAAGACTGAAATGAGATTGCTGAGGCGGGAATGCCGAGCCGATCCACCGCCAGCTGATACACCTTCGGATGTGGCTTGTAGACACCAACCTCTTCAACCGAAAGCACCGCATCCAGCAGCGTTTCTAGCTTTGCTGCCTTGACTGCAGCATCGAGCATGGCGGGCGAACCATTCGAAAGGATCGCCGTTCGCATCCCGGCGGCCTTCAATCGAGCGAGAACGCCCGAAACTTCCGGAAACGGATCGAGCGTGAGGTATAGGCTCATCAGTCGATCGCGAAGGCCAGGTTTTGTGACGCCCAGTGTCTCCAGCGCAAAATCCAGCGCATCGGCGGTAACCTGCCAAAAGTCTGCATGTCGTCCTTGAGCGGCTCGGAGCCATGTGTATTGCAATTGTTTGTCACGCCAAAGGGCGGTCAGTCGGTTAATGTCATCGCCCAATACGTCGCGGCAGTTTCTCGCCGCCGCGGCGAAATCGAACAATGTGCCGTAGGCGTCAAATACACAACCTTGCACACCGCGAAGTGGAAGAACGTCCGTCATTTGATCTTAGAATCGAGTGGTGATGTCGGTGAGCCATTGTGGTGAGATATCGACTAGGCCCGTCTCAATGCGCTTATCGAGGCCAGTTAGCACCAATGCGCCGATCGACACGAGCACAATCGCGAAAGCCACCTTTGCACCTGCTGCGCCGGCAATTAGGCGGGCTCGCCATCGCAGGAGGGTCTCGCGCGAAAGTAATCCAACAAAGACGAGCGGAAGAGCGGCGCCGAACCCGAATACTAACATTGTGGTCGCCCCTTCCCCGAGATCGCGACCCTGAGCTGCGAGAATTGATGCCGCCCCGAGCGTCGGACCGACACAAGGGCTCCAGACAGCACCAAGAAGCAGCCCGACCGCTATTTGGCCGCCCAGTCCGCTCTGCCGCGCGGCGCCGAAATAGTGGTCGCTCCACATGGCGAGC
>Ga0306926_10007893_pt1 | contig 11588 bp, 10 predicted proteins | sample flu12Cox44000178_FD_203759 | JGI IMG/M metagenome (GOLD analysis project Ga0306926, IMG submission 203759) | Lab enrichment of tropical soil microbial communities from Luquillo Experimental Forest, Puerto Rico - flux8day.12C.oxic.44.000.178 (v2)... | ecosystem: Environmental > Terrestrial >...
GCCTCTCGGGTTACGCCATCGACGACCTGCTGCTCCAAGATGCGGTGCTCGACGAGGTCGAACGCCAGATCGCTCGACTGGTCGTGGCCAGCCGCCAGCTCTTTCCCGTGTTCGCAGTCGGCGCGCCGCTGCGGCATCGCGGGCGCCTCTACAATTGTGGCGTCGTGATCCACCGGGGCGGTCTGCTCGGCATTGTCCCCAAAGTATATCTGCCGAACTACCGCGAATTTTACGAGCGCCGGCATTTTACATCGGGCGAAGACGTCGTCGGTCAATCGATCGCAGTCGCCGGGCACGAGGCGCCGTTCGGCCGCGATCTGCTGTTTGGTGCGCAAGGCAGAGCGGCCTTCACGTTTCACGTCGAGATTTGCGAAGATCTCTGGGTCCCGCACCCGCCGAGCACCGATGCGGCGCTTGCCGGCGCAGAGGTCCTGCTCAACCTTTCGGCCAGCAACATCACGATCGGGAAGGCGGAAATGCGCCGCCTCCTATGTGCGTCGCAGTCTTCGCGCTGCATAGCGGCCTATGCTTATTCCGCCGCCGGTGCCGGCGAATCGACGACCGATCTCGCTTGGGACGGCCAGGCCGGCATCTTCGAATTGAGCGAGATGCTTGCCGAAACCGAGCGCTTCTCGCCCGATCCCGAGATGGCCATCGCCGATATCGATCTCGGCCGTATCCGCCAGGAGCGGATGCGCACGAATTCCTTCGGCGACAATGCGCGCGCCGTTGCCGCAACGCGAACCTCATTCCGCACGATCGCCTTCGACTTTGCAGCACCCGAGGAGCCGCTCGACCTGCGCCGCGGCATCGAGCGCTTCCCGTACGTGCCGGCCGACCCGGCGATGCTGAGCGACAATTGCTATGAGGCCTACAACATTCAGGTTCAGGGGCTGGCGCAGCGCCTCAAAGCAACCGGCTTGAAGAAGCTCGTCATCGGCGTCTCGGGCGGGCTCGATTCGACCCAGGCGCTGATTGTGTCGGCACGCGCAATGGATCGGCTGGGGATGCCGCGCGGCAATGTGCTCGCCTACACGCTCCCCGGTTTTGCGACGAGTGACAAAACCAAGACCAACTCCTGGCGGCTGATGCGAGCGCTCGGTGTCAGCGGCGCCGAAATCGACATCCGGCCAGCGGCAAAACAGATATTGAAGGATATCGGGCACGCCTCGGCGGCGGGCGAGGCCCTCTATGACGTGACCTTCGAGAATGTTCAGGCCGGATTGCGCACCGACTACCTGTTCCGGCTGGCGAACTACAATGGCGGCCTGGTCGTCGGCACCGGCGATCTTTCCGAGCTGGGGCTCGGCTGGTGCACCTATGGCGTCGGCGATCAGATGTCGCACTACAACCCCAATGCCTCTGTCGCCAAGACGTTGATCCAGCATCTCATCCGCTTTGTCGCCGCATCGGGCGACGTCGGCGAGGAGACCGCGCAGATCCTCTATGACATTCTCGCGACCGAGATTTCGCCGGAGCTGGTACCCCCTGGCGCCGACGGCCTCATCCAGTCGACCGAGAGTATCGTCGGGCCCTACGCATTGCAGGACTTCAACCTGTTCTATACGACGCGCTTCGGCTTCCGGCCATCCAAGATCGCCTATCTCGCACGGAATGCGTGGAGCGACGCCGGCCGCGGCCGCTGGCCACAAAACATCCCGGAGGCGGCAAAGCGCGCCTATAACCTCTCCGAAATCAAGCACTGGCTGCGCGTCTTCCTCTACCGTTTCTTCGAGCTCAGCCAGTTCAAGCGCTCGGCCTTGCCCAATGGTCCAAAAATCTCCTCGGGCGGATCACTGTCGCCGCGTGGCGACTGGCGCGCCCCCTCCGACGCCACCGCCAAGGTCTGGCTCGAGGAACTCGAAGCTAGCGTTCCCGAGAGTGAATAGCCAGGGCCAACCTTCCCGGTTTTTCCCGTTCAACCGCGAATTTTTTCGATTTTCCTCGCGCCGCCGCCGATCAGCCGTCAAAACGGCGAGCAAATTCAGGTGCTTGCCCCGAATTCCCGTAGCCAAGCCAAACGGGAATTTATGCCGGCCCAATCGGGAATTAATTCCGTCTAACCGGGAATTACGGGAAAAGCCGTTCACCAAGTACAAAAAGAAACCAATGAAGAGGTACACGGTGCCGCCCCGTCGGAGTGAAATAAAACATGATACAAACGACGGCGGTCATCTTACCGCGAGAGTTCGCCTTTTCTGAGGCGAATACGCCCAGCGCTGCCTGGCGACCCCGACCATGGACAAGGCGCCGAACCAATGCGAGGCTGTTCACGTGAGCCTCGGCAAGGGTGGAAAGCGCAAATGAACCGGCTCGATGGCAAGGTCGCTTTGATTTCCGGAGCAGCGCGCGGGATCGGCGCGGAGGTCGCCAAGCTGATGGTTGAAAGCGGGGCGAGGGTCGCCGTTGCCGATGTGTTGGACGAGCGCGGACGAGAAACCGTACGGAGTCTCGAGAGCACCGGCGGCGAGGCCCTTTACGCCCATCTCGACGTCACCCGCGAGGAGGATTGGGTCGCGGCGATCGCGGCCGTCACCGGCCGCTTCGGCCAACTCGACATTCTCGTCAACAATGCCGGCATTTTTCTCGGTAAGAGCCTCGAAGAGGCGAGCCTCGCGGATTGGCACCGCCTTTGCGCGGTCAATCTGACCGGCGTCTTTCTCGGCACCAAGTTCGCGTTGCCGGCATTGCGCGAGGCGGCGCAGCGCAGCCCGCATGGCAGCGCCATCGTCAACCTCTCATCGGTCGCCGGGATCGTCGGTTCGTCCGGTGATCCGCTTTATTCGCTGACCAAGGGCGGCGTCACCCTGTTTACCAAATCCACGGCGCTCGAATTCGCCCGCAAAGGCTACCGGATCCGCGTCAACTCGATCCATCCCGGCACCACCGAGACCGATATGGGCGACCAGGTGCTGACAATGCGGGCGCGCAATCTCGGCACCAACGACCTTGAACCGGCCCGGCAGCAGGCACTGACGCGCATCCCAATCGGCCGCATGGGCACGGTGACTGACATCGCCAAAGGCATCGTCTTTCTCGCCTCAGACGATGCCGGCTTCATGACCGGCGCGGGCCTCGTCGTCGATGGCGGCATCACCGCGCAGTAGCGTGATGGGTTTGAGCCACGAGGCTGGGCAAGAATTGGGGCGAAACGCTGCAGTGCCGTCTTACGTCGTTCGAGACGCGCCCTTCAGGCGCTCCTCACGATGAGGATAAGCCTTTGACGGCATTAAGAAACGTCCTCATCCTGAGAAGGCCGCGAGGCGGCCGTCTGTAAGTACGCAGAGTGCCGATCCAGCCGATCAGGGATTCCTTGCCCAGCCTCCGCGCGAAAACCATCGCCGCGGCGCGAAACCCGTGTGTTTCGCTGAGCGCTCAACCCACTCTACGGCCTGCTGTCAACGGAGCATGATAACGGCGCTTGCGGAAAACTCGCTAGCTCATCTGGCCTAACCGGCTAAGCGCGCGACGGCCGCTCGCCGAATTTAATCAAGGCTTCGGCAATAGGTGCACCGATGCGGCGCGCGCTGCTGGGCGAGCGTCGTGCTGACGCATTGGGCAAAAGTGTCGGTGCCTTCCTGAAAGCCTTGCATCCTGCATTGATTTTCGTCGGCAAAGCGGACGGGCCACCACGCCTCCCGTGCTCGCAGATCCCCCGCAACGGGCTCTCCAGCGTGCAGCGCTGCGCCCGATGCCTGTTGTCCCGGTTGCGGCCCTGGCGAGACGCACGCCATCAAAGAAAGCACCGAAACAATGCCTGCGAGGCGCATGAGCATGGTTTTCTCTCCTCAGCCTCATCGTGGTTCACCCGGATTGTTTGCGCCAGACCCATGCGGTGGCGCAATCGGTACCGCTGCGCTGCCCTCTCATAGCGCCTTGATTGTCAATCTGGGCTGTCAACACGCGAGTGCCGTTCCGCATAACCACACTCCCCAGCGGGTTCACGGTTCCTTCCCAATAATCTGGCGTGGACCGGACAACGCCGTTCGTGATCGTCAGCGGAAACGGAACGCCGTTTTGCCCGCATTTGGCATTGTTGCCGGGAGTCGGGTTTGCAACCCAACTATACTCCCTCGATACGCCCGCATATGTACCGTCGAACACGGTTGTCGCCGATCCAGGGGCCTGCGCGGCAACCGGCATTGCCGACCCAAGAGACGCGATTATCAACCCGGCTAGAAGGCTTGACGCCGATCTCGCCCTCGCGCTGCCGTTAGTCGGAATGGCGAACCCATGGCAATTACCCCGATACGGGTAATCAACGCGAGAGCGTATCAGCGAGCGAGCGGTATGTCCATGATCTGCTCCACCACTATCGAGTGCAGATCAATCAACATCTAGTGTTTTCGTTAAGTCGAGCGGCATCTGTCCATATTCGCTTAGCGGCGACAAAACTGGGGCGAAACGGTGGGTTTCGCTGAGGGCTCAACCCACCCTACGACTTGCTGAACAAACAGCCATGCTTGCGGAGAATTTCCGATCGCGGGATAATTCGATGACCCGGAACCGCGCGTTTTGGCGCGAGGAGCAAAGGAGAACGCCAATGAGAAGGAGTCTCACTCCAGGGTTACATCGATGGCTCCAGTGGGCAGCCGGTCTGTTGCTGATCGTGGTGGCCGGCACCCAGCCGCTGGTGACGGCGGCTGCGGCACCGCAGATCCCAGCAGGTGCGGCTCGCATCTGGTTTTATCAAGGATATGAACCCCCTGGCCGCGTCGCCCAAGTCACGTCGATACCGACCGTCGTCGCAAATGGGACTTATGTCGGGCAGGCGCCGCCGGGGACGGTGTTTTACCGCGATGTTCCCCCTGGGCATTACGACATCACGATCCCAAATCGCTCCGGCTTTAATGGAAGATCGGCGCGCTTCGACGTTGGCGCGGGCAAGCAGGCTTTTGTTAAACTCGTCTTCTGGACGACCGGCGGCCATGACGCTCCCAACGCTCAGGGCTTCTCGGCCTTGCTCGTCCCCGAACAGATCGCGCAAGCTGAACTCGCCGAGCAGCGGTGAAGAAACCCTACACGGTGGGGAACTGGCGGACTCGCAGGTCGGCTGGCCATTCGCTCCAGTCGCCGCCGGCGTAGTCACTAAGTCGGAGCCGTCGTCCATCCTCGAATGGATTGCAGCCGAGCTTTTGCATAAAAATCGCAGTGCCGGCGCTGGCGCACTCGGCTATCAGAGAGCGCGCCCATTCGAGATGAAATGGGCGCGCACCGGCGCCTGATTCGCCGCCGCTGATCACCCACTGCAAATGCCGCGCAAGGCCGCCGAGATGCACCGGGGCGAGCTGGGGTTCAATGCTGAGGCCGTGCACGACAGCGGGAACGGCGAGCAGTTTCGATGCGTCGCGCTCGAGACCCGCCTGGTCGACGGATACGAGCAGCCAGACATTGGGGTAACCCTTGGCCCAGTCTGCGGGCAGCAGATCCGGGGCATTGCCGATGCGCTTCGTCAGCAGGATCCAGTCGAGATTTGGGGTCTGGCGGATCAGCCGCCAAAGGCGGGCGCGTACCTCGTGATCGGCCTCGTTGTCGAAAACATCGGCCATCGATGCGCAGAAGACACGATGGCGCCGGCCTTCGATTTGTGCCAAACGATTCCATTTGAGCGGTTCGCGCCAATGCGTATCACCGAAATAGCGGCGCTGCGCCGCCGGCCCCCAATGCGCTCCCTTGAACCATCGGATATCGAGCATCATCGCATAGCAATGATCGCAAAGCGGGCTCACCTGCAGGCAGCCCCACCACGGGTTAAAGGTGTGGTCGCACCAGGCGATCTTGGTGACTGCCCCCATTGCCCCACCTTCGCTGTCGTCCGAGAAACCGCTCGACCGTTCTGTAGACGATCAGGAGTGCGGCCGCCAGTTGCAGGGCGACGCAGGCGCCCAGCACTGCGCGACAGCCGCCCGTGAGGTCACGCACGATCCCGAGCAAGGCGGGGCTCAAGGAATAACCGAGCTGCCCGACCGCGGTCGAGAGCCCGAGCACCAGGCTGAACGAGGACGCTGCGAACTCGCGCCGGATGATCAGCGATGGCAGTGCCACGACATTGCCCATGCACAATCCGAACATGACGCTGCCGATGTAGAGAGCCGCCGGGGAACCCGGCATCGTTATCATCAAGCTTAAGGCGCCGGCCTGAGTGGCAAAGGTCGCCGCACTGACCGGCCGTTGGTCGAGACGATCGATAAACGCGCTCGTGATGAGGCGACCGCCCGCGCCGGCAATACTGCTGCAAATTAGCGCGATCGAGGTTCCGCCGATGCCGATCAGCGGCAGTAAATAACTCACCTGGTACACCATCACGCCAACCTGCGCCGAGATCGCCAGCGCAAACGGCCCCGCGACCGACCAGAACCGCCGGTCGCGTAGCGTTGCACTCCGGGTCGATAGGCTTGGGCTCGACACTTGCGACGGCATTGCTAAGCCAGGTTGCCGGATGCCGATCCAGACCAATGGCAGAATCAGCACGATCAGGAGCAGTGCAAGCTCTGGAACGGCGGACCGAAAACCGCTGAGGTGGCTGAGTGCGACCAGTCCCGGTGCGACGGCAAAGCCGCCAGCGCTTGCACCGGTCAACGCGATGCTGAGCGCCAGCCCCAGACGGCGATCGAAATACCGCGCCAATATCGTCGAGATCGCCGTGCTGCTGGCCCCAGCCCAGCCGCAGCCAATCAGGAGATTCCACGCATAGAGCTGCCATGGCGCCGTGGATTGGCTGACCCCGACGACCCCGGCACCGATCAGCAACAGCCCGCCAGTCAGCACTGCGCGGGCGCCGAAGCGGTTGACCGCGGCACCAGTCCAAGGCAACAGCCCAGCCCCAACGATGAACGCGAGTGTCGTCGCACTGCCGATCGCCGTCGCCGACCAGCCATGTTGGCGCTGCAATTCCGCTAAATAAACAGCAGGGCCAAAGGCGGCGAAACCCCACGCGAAAATTGCCGCGGCGAAACACGCGAGCACCACCGGCCAGCCGGTGTGAAACTCTCCGGCCATCATCTGCCTCCTATCTTCGAGCTATGGGACGCGCTGCGATCGGCTGGCCTGCAGCGTCGCCCGAAACAAGGCGATGTCGGAGCGCGCGACGGAGACGGGCCAGCCGGCAGTGATGCCGCCGTCGACGACAAGATTGTGGCCGGTTATCAGCCGGGACGCGTCGCTGGCGAGGAACAGTGCGGCACGGGCAATATCATCGGCAGTGCCGACAAAGGGGAGCGGTTGCCAGCGCGGCAGAACCGCGGCAATCGCCGCTTCGGCATATTCGACACGCTCGTCGGCCTCGTCATGTTCGAGCCCGGCGCCCTTGCCGAAAATGCCGGTAGCGATCGGCCCGGGCGAGACGCTGTTTACCCGTATTCCCTTCTCGCCCAGCTCTACAGCAGCGCAACGGGTCAAGTGAATGGCCGCCGCCTTTGCTGCCGAATAGTAATGTCCGCCCAATCCGGCCCGCACGCCGTTGATGCTGGCAACATTGATGATGCTGCCAGATCCTTGCGCCGCCATTACCGGCACCGCGTATTTCATGCCGGCAAGGACGCCGCGGAGGTGAACCCCGATTGCCGCGTCGAATTCCTCCAGGTCGATATTGGCGATTTCGATATGTCGTGAGCCGGTGCCAGCGTTATTGACCAGGCAGTCGAGGCGGCCAAATTTCTCGACAGCGTGTTCGATCATGGCTCGCACGTCCGTCTCGACCGAGACGTCGGTGCGAATGAAACTGGCCGCCGCTCCAAGCGCCTGGGCGACCTGCTCTCCCTTGTCGCGGCGTCGTCCGGTGATGACGACACGCGCGCCCTCCGTGACAAACAGCTCGGCCGTCCGAGCGCCGATGCCGCTCGTGCCACCCGTTACGACCGCGACTTTGCCCTCCAACAGACCCGTCATTTTCGGCTCCTAGATCGGCTTGATGCGTTCTGCGGGTCTGGCTTATACGATGCGATAACTGACAGTTTACGTCATGAATTTCTGGTAGATTTCGCATATGCGCGCGAGCCGGCTGCTGTCGATCCTGATGCTCCTGCAAACCCGCGGGCGGATGACCGCGCAGGCCCTGGCCGAGGAGTTCGAGGTCTCCGTTCGCACGATCTATCGCGACATCGACGAGCTGAGCGCGGCAGATGTGCCGGTCTATGCCGATCGCGGCCCCAATGGCGGGTTCGAGCTTCTCGACGGGTATCGCACCAAGCTCACCGGCCTGTCGCCGGCGGAAGCCGCAACCCTCTTCCTCGCCGGTCTGCCGGGACCGGCGGCCGAACTCGGGCTCGCCGATCTACTGACGACGGCACAACTGAAATTGACAGCCGCGCTGCCGCAAGGCGCGCAGCACACCGCCAACCGGATCGCAGCACGATTTCATCTCGACCCTGTCGGCTGGTTCCGCAGCGCCGACGACGCCCGGCTTTTGCCGACAATCGCCGATGCAGTGTGGAATGAGCGATCGCTCGAGATCCGCTACCAACGCCCGGCCGGGGTTGTACCGCGAAAAGTCCAGCCGCTGGGGCTCGTGCTAAAGGGCGGCGCCTGGTATCTCGTCGCACAAATCGGGGGGCAGCCGCGGACCTACCGGGTCTCCAACATCCTCGACCTCTCGGTCACGGATGAACGTTTCGAACGACCAAAAGATTTCGATCTCGTGCGGTTTTGGACAACCGCATCGCGCGCCTATGAGGTCGGGCTCTACCGCGGCAAAGCGATGCTCCGCGTTTCGCTGCGCGGAATGCGGAGATTGGACCTTTTCGGATCAGCCATCGTGCAAGCCGCTGCCGAGACTGCCGGTCCTCCAGACGCGGATGGCTGGGTGCGGGTGGTCATTCCAATCGAGGCAATTGACCAGGCGGCAGCCGATCTCATGCGGCTTGGCACCGACGCCGAGGTCATCGAACCGCTGGAGTTGCGGCACCGCATCGCCGAAATGGCATCCGCGGTATCACGCCTCTACAGCGTCCCCAGTCACACGTAGGATGGGTTGAGCCGCGCGAAACCCATCATCTGCGGCGCTGCACGGCGAGGTGCCCTCACCACGCTTCGCGGCCGCGCGGCGGGCGGTTTATTGCGGCGCGCTGCTCGGCTTCGTGTTTTTCGAACATCGCGCGGGCGGCGGCGCTGCGTTTTTCGCTGAGTTCATCGCGGTGCTCGGTACACCAATCGTAGGAGTCGATGCGCGGGCGGTTGTCGCGGCTGAAATGCGGCATCACGTAGCGCGCGTAGAGTTCGTAGGAGCGCTTTGTTTCCTCCCAATCGGCCCAGTTGTGCGCCTGCTGCAGGAAGACGCCAAACTCGCCCTGCTTGGCCTGCAGTCGCTCGATCAATGCGATCGCATCGTCGGGCGTGCCGACCACGCCGTAATTGTTCTCGACAAACCATTCGAGCGGGTCCGCACCCGTCGGCACGATAAAGCGGCGCTGGTTGTTGTTGAGGTAGTTGAGGTACCTCTCGAACCCGAAGCTGGCATTAGCGAAAGCCTTCTCGCGCGTCTCGGCGATGTGCATGGGCCCCACGAGGCGTAATCGCGCCGGGTCCATCTTCCGGCCGTGCTCGGCAGCGACATCGCACGCGATCTGCCAATTGCTTGCGAGCGCGTCGTAGCCGAACGGATTGGTTGCTGCGACGCAGATCATGCTCAAATCGTATTTGCCGGCGAGTCGCCCGCCGGAGGGCGTGACGGCACTCACGACTGCCATTTCGGGGTGCGGCTTTGTGTAGGGCGGCAAATGCAGCCGCGCATTCACTAAAGTGTACCAGTCGGTCTTCTCAGTGACGGTCTCGTCGCGAAAGAGGCGCAGAATCACATCGATACCCTCGGCCATGCGTTCGCGTTGCACCATCGGGTCGATCCCCAGCATCAGCGCATCGGAGGCGAGCAGCCCCGGACCCGCCCCAAACATGACCCGGCCGCGCGTATGATGGTCAAGCTGGACGATGCGATCCGCAACCATCAGCGGGTTGTGATAGGGCAGCGATATGACGCCGGTGCCGAAGCGGATGAATTTGGTGCGCTCGGCGGCAATGGCAATGAAAATCTCGGGCGAGCTGATGGTCTCGAACCCGGCCGAATGGTGCTCGCCGATCCAGGCCTCGTGAAACCCAAGCCGGTCGAGCCACACCATCAATTCCAAATCACGGTCGAGGCAGGCCGTTGGATTCTCCTCCATCGGGTGAAAGGGCGGCAGAAAAATCCCATGCCGGAGGGTAATCTGGGTCATCGCGGCCTCGCTCTCGGCGTACCATCGAGACCGCATTATACGGAAAGGGGATAGGATGGCGATCAAACGAGAGAAGATTCAGCCGCAGGGCATCCATGTCCGGATGGTCGACGGCCAGGCGAGATACACCCAGGTCGTCACCGTCAGCGGCACCGGCAAGATGATTTTCGTCGCCGGCCAGCTGGCGCGCGACGCGCAGGGGGTTTGCGTCGGCAAAGGCGACATGCGGGCCCAAATCCTGCAGGTCGGCGAAAACATCAAGACCTGCCTCGAAGCGGCCGGCGCTACCTTGGCCGACATCGTCAAAACCAATACCTACGTCACCGATTACGAGGAGTTCGCCAAGCACCCCGACATGAGGATGCGCTATTTCGGCCCGGCCACCCCGACCAGCACGACGGTCCAGATCAGCCGCCTCGCCGATCCCGAGGCGATGCTCGAGATCGAGGCAATCGCCGTCATCGACGACTGAGTTACGCTGGTTCCGTCTCCAGGCCGGCGTCCGCCAGTTCCTTGAACCCGCCGGCATTGAAAACCGATCGATAACCGAAGTCATTGAGGGTCTTGCCGACCAGCGCCGCGCGACCGCCCGACCCGCAGTAGACGAGGACGGTCTTGTCCTTCTGAAACGCCGGGTCGTGCGCGGGGCTCTCGGGGTCGGCGCGAAATTCCAGCATACCACGTGATACGTGCACGGCACCCTTGAGCTTGCCGCCGGCAGCGAGCTCGGGCGCATCGCGCACATCGACGACCAGCACGTCCTTCTTGCCCATCATGTCACGGACCTCGGCCGAGTTCAGGCGGGGCACCGCGGCATTGGCTTCGGCCAGCATTTCTCTAATGGTCGACGGCATCTTCGTTCCTTCCTGGGCTGCGAGGCACCCATGCTAACGCTCGCGGCAAGTAAATGCCTCAAAAGCGATCATTAACTTTTCTGTCATAGTTAATCCACGGATGCGTCACAGACCGTCGGTAGTTTCGCCGCGTTTCGAACACATTCGATCCAGGGGGAAAGATGCTTTCGAGTCGTATCAGACGGCGCGGCCGCCGCGCCGCCGCTGTGTCTGCCGTTGTACTGGCCGGCGCGGCAGTGGCGATGCCCGCCCGTAGCGGCGGTCCCAACGGCGCGACGGATGCGCCAGCCACCGCTACTCCAATCAAGCACGTCATCGTCGTGATCGGCGAGAACCGAACCTTTGATCACATTTACGGCACCTACGTTCCAAAAAGCGGTGACTCGATCCTGAACCTGCTGTCGGAGGGTGTCGTCAGTGCGGACGGCTCACCCGGGCCAAATTTCGCCGCGGCAAAGCAATTCACGACATCGGGTCAGACGAGTTATTTCATCGGCGTCGATAGTAATAACAAGACAGCCTACGCGAC
>Ga0306926_10007895_pt1 | contig 11587 bp, 5 predicted proteins | sample flu12Cox44000178_FD_203759 | JGI IMG/M metagenome (GOLD analysis project Ga0306926, IMG submission 203759) | Lab enrichment of tropical soil microbial communities from Luquillo Experimental Forest, Puerto Rico - flux8day.12C.oxic.44.000.178 (v2)... | ecosystem: Environmental > Terrestrial > Soil...
TCGCGGAACTGGCTCGAGCCAGCGCCGACTCGGGCCGCACCCTGCCAGGTGCTGGTCGGGCGTTGCGGCGAGTACATCACAGCGCCCGCGAACGCGTTGCGGCCGAGCGTGGCGTTCTGCGGGCCGCGCAGCACATCCACGCGCTCGAGATCAGCCACGGTGGGGTCGACAGCGAAGGAATTGGCAACGTAGACGCCGTCAAACACCGTGGCAACGTTGTTTTCCAGCTCGAGAATGCTGGTGTCCGTCTGCGACATGCCGCGCATGACCGGCACCCCGCCGGGGCCGCGACTGAAGGTGTACGCAAGACCTGGTGCAGCCGCAGCCAGCGCATCGAGGTCTTTGATCTCCAAGCGGTCGAGATCGCTAGTGGCGAGGCTCGTCATCGAGATGGGCACGTCGCTCGCCGCCTCCGCGTAACCGCGCGCGGTAACGATGACCTGCGGCAGCGGCGAGGGAGCCATTTCCTCGGCGGCGGCGGCGGTGGCTGCTCCGAGCCATGCACAAAAGTGCAGTAGACACGGACTTCTCACGAAGCTCCCGCTATCGCTTCAGAGCCCGAGCGAACTAGACGTCACGCCCATGCGACGCGCCAACTCCTGGAATTCGGGATCGTCCTGCAACCACTCGCTGCCTTCGGTCTCCGGCCAATCGAAATAGAACTTCTCGTTTTCATCCACCGACCTCGCCAGCCAGGCCAGAGCCTCCTTGCGGTGGTGCAGGGCGACCTCGACCAGCGCCACGGCGGAGGGGTGGTCGAGCGCTTCGGCGTGAGCAATCAGCTTGGGTAACATCGCTTCTGCCTTGGCCGTCTCCCCGAGCATGGCCTCGGCCCATGCCAGCCCGGCTTCAGAGGTCAGGGAATCCGGTGAGATCGCCTCGGCCGCACTGAAGGCCGCCACGGCTTCCTGCCAGCGGTGCAATCCCGCGTAAGCCGCGCCGAGCCGGCAGTGGAGAATGAAATATTGCGGATCGAGCTGCACCCCCCTGCGCAGGTACAGCAGCCCCTCCTCGGCGCTTCCGGACTCTACCAGCGTGCTTCCATAAATACCGAGCGTATGCGGGTTGAGCGGGTCCAGATTGAGAGAGATCCGCAAATTCTCGAGGCCCTTCTCTCTCTGGCCCTGCGCGGCGTAACAATCCGCCACCACCTTGTGCACCCAGGCGTCCCCTGGAGCGAGATCGAGCGCTTTCCGGGAGGCTTCGAGGCACTCCGGATCCGCCCCATTCGCCAATACCGATGACAGCTCGCCCCATGACTGTGCAACCTCAGGACTGAGCTCGACAGCGCGACGCGCCATGATGAGGGGACGTGGGTCCGCCTCGACGCGACGCTGGTTGAGGACGAAGGAACTACTCTCGAGGGAGTAAGCCTCGGCGAGGCCTGCAAAGGCGGGACCGAAATTGGGATCCAATGCCCGAACAGCCTCGAAGTAGGCAATGCTGCGGTCGAGCGCCTCCTTGTTGCGCTCGTTGCGCAGCAGATGCATGCCGCGCAGATAGGCGTCATAGGCGGCGGGAATCACCGAGCGGCTGCCGGGCACCGCCGTTTCGTACCTACTGGATGCGTTCGGCGCCAGGACTTGCCCGGCGCCTGCCGCCAGATCCGTCATCAGCGCGCCGAGCGCCGTGCTGTTGCGCTCGAAACTCTGCGTCCACAACCGCCGCTCATCTCTTGCGCGGATGAGCTGCACGTCGACGCGCAACTGCTGTCCCACCTTCACGATGTTCCCTTCGATCACCGCATCCACGGCGAGCTCATCGGCAAGACGGGATGGGCGCGGGTGCATGCCCCGATAGTGCATTGCGGTTGCGCTTGAGATGACACGTAGATGAGGCAAGCGCCCGAGGTCGGAGATCAGAGCGTCGGTAATGCTGTCTGGAAGATATGTTTGCGTCTTGTCGGCGGACAAATTATCGAAAGGCAGGACAATCACAGAATGGAGCGGATGGCCGGCGTCACCGTGGCGCGGCATCTGCCATACGGCTGCAGCCGCGATCGCAACGATCAGGACACCTGCACCAGCCTTGAGCCAAATGCGCGCTATCCCACGACCCTCCGGCCTCGGCGGCGCCAGCGGGACGTCCGGAGTCGACGCCCGAGGTTGGGCAGGAAGCGGCAGGCTGGGTACCGCAGAACCGTTTGATGACGGCTCCGCTGTAACGGCGGAGCCGGGCACGGCTGTCAAAGGATAAATGAAGCGATAGCCGACACGCGGCACAGTCTCGATGAAGCGCGGCGAGTCGGCATCGTCGCCGAGCACTTCCCGCAGTCGCGTGATCGCGTTGTTCAGCCGGTGATCGAAGTCGACCAAGACATTTGCTGGCCACAGCCTCTTGCGCAGCTCCTCACGCGTGACAACCTGGTTGGACCGCTCGAGGAGCATGACGAGCAGCTGGAATGGCTGCTCTTGGAGGTGAATACGCTCTCCGTCGCGAACGAACTCGCGAGCGGAAAAATCGACTATAAAAGAGTCGAAACGATAGCCCGACGCCGGCATACGCGAGCCTCAAGCACCCCCTGAATTGAGTATACGTCAGTAAAGCCAAGGGATGCGCCCGGGGGACCCGAGCCTGCTCGCCAAGGTCATGGGCAAGGACCGCCAGCGACGGTCTATCCCGGGGGAGCTGCAGAAGATGAAGGCGCTGGTGGCCAAAGATCTGATTGGGGGAGAGCTACGGCCACGGGTGCCCATGTTATTGACAGGCAACACGGCTGGATGGAACTCCATCCGGTAACCTGTATCGTTCCCGCCTTGAGTTGCGGCTAAACGCTTAGCCCCCGGCAAGGAGAACGGGTCTAGTTTGGCGACTGCGCGCGAGCTTCGAATCCGACCCTAGCCTCCAGAACCTGTCTCCGGGTGTCCAATCGAAAACCGAGGACCTCCGCAGGAGGTCCGGGACACGAGCGCGGACAGTCGTGCCCCGGACTTCTACTAGTTATCGATACCTCGTATGAGGGCATCGTGCCGAGCCGTTAGTTAACGTCCAGCGTGGGCGGCGGGAAACTCGTGCCCTGGACATGCCAGAACAGCCAGTGACCGTGGACTTTCCTCGCCCGACTGGAGCCGGGCATACCGGGAAGACCGTAGGTCACGTTGGACTTGATCTGATAAGTGACTGCGTCAACGTAAATGCACTGGAAATAGATGTCGGCATTGTGGTCATCAAGCACCTTGATGGATTCCGTAAAGATCGGCGTCAGCGATACCCAATCGTGCCCCAACACAAACCCCCCGGCGTGATTGAAGAAAAGGTCGCATAGAGTCATCGATCCGAGCTCGCAGCTCGCCGTGCCCGGGGTGCCTTTGCCGCTATAGGTCACACCCCCCGTTACGAAAACGCCGTCGTCTGTCCAGAGTGCAAGGACCGCTTCGACGTGCGCCAGCTTAGTAGCCGGGTCAGTTCCCGCATGCGACGCGGCCCGGTGAAAGGCGACGTGTAGATCTTTCAGTGCGACGATATCGCGGGCACGCGAATCATCGTCGGCGAAGGCGGCCAGTGACCCCGCGATCATGGCCACGGCGGCAAAAGCGTTCGTGATGGTAACTTTCTTCATGATGTCTCTCCTCGAAGTATCGGGCGTATCTTTGGTGCTTTGAAAGCGTCCTGGCCGGACCAGGCCGCTGCCGGTCGCCTTTGTTTCATTTTTCGCCGCGAGAGGTGTTGCTACTCCCGCCTCATGTCAGCTGTCACCGAACGTTGCAACGAGACGTTAGAGGCGATTGCCGTTGTCGGCGGGATCCGCCTTGTGATCTGGAGATAACCTCTGATTGGGGCGGCTTCGTCATGATTGTCCCTCCCCTGAATCCAAGCCGAATTTGCCCTGCTGCCACTTTTTCCGAAGGCACGACACTAATCGACGTGCGCTGGCGTAACCGGTTGACGAGGAGAATCCACACGAGCGCTAGCTCGAAGGCGCCGAGCCCGCCACCGCCGCCACCTCCGCCACTGCCGCCAGTGCCGCCGCTCCCTCCACCGGTGGCTGCTACAGGTGTCGCCGGTGTGAGGTCGACCGAAATCACGTCAGACTCGCTCGCGAGGTTATGAGCATCACCGCCGTAGCTTGCCCCGAAGTCATGCGCGATCGCGGTCAACGCAGGGGTCGTGAAAGTGGCAGTCCCGGAGCTGAGCGCTGCTGTTCCCAGCGCGTTGCCGTCCATCCCGAAACTGACCACACCGGTCGGCGAGGATCCCTTGACGACCGCCGTCAGCGTCGGCGCCTCACCTACCTGAGGATGCGATGGTGTCAGCGTTAGCGTCGTCGTGGACGCCGCCCGCACATGCGCTATGACAGGCTGCGAGTCGGTTGGGGGGTTGCGGGCGTCGCCACCATACGAGGCGCGTATCGTATAGTCGCCCGGCGCCAGTGAAGTCGTCGTGAATGTAGCGCTCATGCCGCTCAGCGCCACGACACCCAGCGCGCCTGAGTCATCGAAGAACGTCACGTTGCCGGTGGGGTGATCGCCGCTCACGAACGCGGAGATATTGAGGGGTTGCCCGGCGATCGCAGGGTCGTCCGACACTGCAACCATGGTGCCGGAGACAAATGTCTGCGCGGCTGTTATCGCGATGAACCCGTCGCCAGCAAAAGACATGCAGAACGGCAGCGGTCCCCACACCAGGCACGTTCCGCCGTAGCGAGGCTGAAGCGCATTGCCAGTGACCGGAAAGTAGTTCGGGCGTATGAGCCCGGTAACGGTCGCGCCCGCCGCGATCATTGCGCCAGCCCGGTTGAGGGCGAGTCCGAGACCTGTGTCTGTTTCCGACCCACCAAGAAACGATGAGTAGAGGAGGCGGCTTCCATCGCCGTCGAGCTCGCTGACGAAGGCGTCCGCGCGGCCCGCCAGCCGGGGCTGTATCGCCTGCGGTGTCACCGGAAAGTTTCTCGAGGCGGTGGTGCCCACAATGTACGCATGGCCGGCGGCGTCCACCGCAATGGCCTGACCTCCAGCGCCGTCGCTGCCGCCCAGGTAGGTGGCATACACGAGCGCGCTACCCGCGGCGTTGAGTTTGGCGACAAAGGCGTCACTCGATCCCACGAGATGCGGCTGCGGTGCCCCGGGTGTCGATGGAAAATCGGCGGACGCCGTGTTTCCGGTGATATAGGCGGCGTGCGCCGCATCAATCGCGATCGCTGTAGCGGCGTCCACGTCGTTGCCGCCGAGCAGGGTCGAATAGATCCAGGTGCTGCCGTCGGAGCTCAGCTTGACCACGAAGGCATCGGACAAGCCCTTGCCTGCGGAACGCACCGCGCCTGCGGCTGCGGGGAAGTCGGCCGAGTCGGTCTGTCCGGCGACGTAGGCGCTCCCGGTCTCGTCCACCGCGATTCCCAGGCCGACCTCGACGCCTTGGCCGCCGAGAAGCGTTGAGTAAACTGCCGCGGTGCCCGCAGCATTGAGCTTGGTCACGAACGCATCGCCCCGATGTGCCGGGTCACGCGTCTGCGGTTGCGCTGCTCCCGCGGTGGTCGGGAAATCGGCCGCCGTGGTGCTGCCGGTGACGTAGGCGTTGCCGCTACCATCGACCGCGATCGCGTGTCCGATCGATGCTCCGGTCCCACCGATGTAGGTGGAATATGCGAGCACGCCCAGCGGAGAGAGCTTGGCGACGAACGCGTTCGGGGACCCGCTCGGCTTTGTAGGCCGCCATGCGCCGGGCGTGACCGGAAAGTCCGTAGAGGCCGTGCTCCCGGTTACGTAGACATTGCCTATGGCGTCGACAGCGATGGCATTGCCCGCGTCATCGGCGCTGCCCTGCAGAAAGGTGCTGAAGATGATTCGCGCGCCCGAAGGGTCGAGCTTCATGACGAAGGCATGAATGTTGTCCGGAGTGCCGCAACCGTCTCCCGTGTGGCACACGATATTTTTCGGCTCCTTGCCGCTCGTAATCGGAAAGTCGGGCGAATCGCTGGTACCGACGAGATAGATGTTGCCTGCCTGGTCGACCGATACTGCGGCGACGGCGTCACCCCCAACACCGCCGATGTAGCTGGCGTAGCTCAGGACGGGATCGATGACGAGTGCTTTCGATGTGTCATACCGTCCGACATCGAACCGCACCAGAGTGCGATGATCCGGCCCCTGTATCAACGCGTAACGAGCCGGCACCGTCACGCGCCGGCCGTCGTCGATATCCTGATATGCGACCGGCGCGTGCTGCACGAGCTCACCATGTGCGACCGAAATCCGCAGATTCCCCTCGCCATCGAGGCGCAGACCATCGCCACCGCGGATATCGAGACGAATTCGCTCCAGGTGTGCACCCGGAGCGACCGTGAAGTCATATTCGAGCCGCGAGCCCTGGCCGTGATAAACAAGATCGATGCCGGGATAGACGTTGCGATACCGCACAGCTCCGTAGCTGGTCACGTTTCGCCGCCAGTTCGCCGGATCCACGCCCGCGAAGTAATTCGAGCGCGACAGCTGCCGCGTGACACCCTCGAGGCGGGGCTGCGGATTGGCGGATACCGGCCTGATGTCAATCAGCGTCCTGGAGTCTTGAGGCTGCGCGACGAGGAACGTGACGCTCTGCTGCGTCAGCCGAACGGCATAGCCGGGGCCGCGGGCGATGTAAGCGATCTCCCGCCTGGGAGCTGCCGGCAGGCGGGTGAAAGTCATGGGTGCCTGCTTCCAGAACTGTCGGGCTACCGCCCCGGCCGGTGCCGTCTCCGCGAGCGCCGGCGATGTCAGCATCCCCGCCGCGCACCCAACCACGCCCCAGAAATTGCCACGCATGAGCCCTCTCCCCTTGACCGTCGCCGGCGCGCGTCAGTGCATCCGCGAAGCAACCGATGCGTCCGGCGCAAAAGTGATTCGGAGGTGGGGCTTTTGGAATCCCGCAGGGATCCTCAATTGATCCTGAAGTTATCCGCAACGCGAACCACTTGATTCACGAGGGGATCTACAGATGCGCCGACCCGGGTTAGCGGTCGCCGGGAGCGAAATGGTAGGTGACCGATGCGCCGAACCGTCGCCCGTTGGCAGAGTCGGCCCCGTCCCGTAATGCCCGCACCGGCGCTCAGGAGCTGCCGGGCACCGAGCCAGTTCAGGTTGTCGGAGGCGATGAACTGACGAAGGCGCGACGTCGCAACCACCGAACCCAGCCAAGACACAGCAAAGCAAGCCAGTCGAACGCGCCTCCGCCACCGTGTGGCTGCGCGCTTTGTGCTGGGGCCGGCGGGCTGGCGTTGATGGTGACGAGTTCGTGCGCTTGCGGGCCGAGCACCGCGCCGTTGGTCGGATTGCTCAAGTCCACGGTGAACGACTTCGGTGATCCGGCGCTGAAGTTGCCCTTGACGATCGGGATGACTGCAGTCTGGTCCCCCCCAGCGCCATCAGCCCAAGACAAGGTTACGGGCGTGGCCGAGAAATCCGCACTCGTCGCTGTTCCCGGGACCGGAGTCAGCGTCACCGAGATTGCTCCCGTGGAGTTATAGTTGCGGACGACGTCAATCTGCACGGTGCCATCGGCCGCATCCGCCGTGATGGCCGGCTGTGCAAATCCCAGCTCACCGGCCCGGTCACCGTCGGTTGCCACCTCAACCGCGCCTTGTTGTGTTCCGAACTTCGCGCCCCCCGTGGCATTACTGAGCGTGACGGCGAAGCGTTTGGGCTCCTCGACCCGCCCGGCGGTAAGGATAGGGACCGTAATCTGCCGGTCGCTCCGATCCCCGTCTGCCCAGGTCAACTGCCCAGTCACCGGAGTGTAGTCGGTACCGGAGGTCGCAGGCGGGGCGTCAGCACCGGTGTAATCCGCAGTTCCGTAGGTAACGCTCACCGAGCCCGTCGCGCCACCCATGCGACGGACCGTCACGACGGCAGATTGGTCTTGGCTCTTGACCGCAACAGGAGATTGCATGACGCCAATGACACCGGGCCCCGCGGTGCCGGCCGTGCCCACCAAACGGATCAGCAGTGGTTGCACTCCAAAGCCTTGTGTCGACAGCTCGCCGCCAGCGGCGAATACCTGCCCGTCAGCCAGCACGCTCATGTCGTTGATAGCCGGACCAGTTGCCGTGCTCGACAGCAGGTCGATCCAGGTCGAGCCGCCATCACCGAATAGCGCATCGAGCAGCCCGCTCGCCCGCAGGCGCATGATCAGCGCCCCTGACACGCCGGGCTTCGGCAGCCCGGCGACCAGAATCGAGTCAGCCGCATCCACCGCCATCGCCGTCACTACGGTCATGTTGGCTTGCACAGCGCTCGCCGCGAAGCTCGGATCCGGCGCGCCGCTTGCGAGCAGACGGCCTACAAACGCATGGTCGCCTTCCTGCCCGGCCAGCAGCAGGGCACCGTCCGACTGGCTGGCCATCGATGGGCAATTAATTGAAGCAGCGGAGGATGGCGCAGCGATCCCCGAAGCGCCGAAGGCCGTGTTTAGCGTGCCATCGGCCGTGAGGGCCAGCACACCGCAATAGGAAGGCTGATTGGGATCTGTTGGTAAGTTGTCGGCATTGACACGATACTCGCCGCTGGCGGTGCGCAAAATATGCATGTGTAAGCGATCACTCGGTGGCACGCTGCCTGGGTTTTCACTAATCGGTGGCCCGATATAGACCCCGCTGGAGCCGAACGATCCGTCGAAGCTACCGTTCGCCAGTAAGCGCAGCACGATCAGCTTCCCGGAGCTTGAGCCACCGACGACGATCGCCCCGCTGGGATCGAGCATCACCGACCGAGCGATCGAGTCTGACCCGTACTGCACCACGCCCTGATGGGCAAAATCGGGGTCGAGCGAACCTGCCGGCACCAGCCGGAATACCGTAAGTAGTGAGCCCGTTTTGTTAAAGGTACGGCCCACGGCCACGACCTTGCCGTCGGTTTGCAGCGCGAAATCGAGGACCTCGATGGTGCCCAGCTTCCCCACCGTGGTATCCATGCTCAGATCGAGCGAGCCTGCAGGGGAGATCTGACTGATGAATCCATCGGCATGGCAATTGCTGTACTCGCAACCGTCGTGGATGTGGAAACCCTCAATATCGCCGCCCGCGATGAGACTCTTGTCCCCCGCAAGCGCCTGGACGCTAAAGGCAGGACCTATGTGGCCCAACCCCACGTCGACCCGGCCCATGTCACCGAAGGTCGGGTCGAGATCCCCCGGGGCGCCGAACGATGGTTGTGATAAGAGTCCGGAGGCGATTGCCGTTGTCGGCACGATTCCCCTAGTGATTTTGGAGATAACCTCCGACTTCTGCGGCCTTGTCATAGTTGTCACTCCCCTCAATCCAGGCGCAATTGAACGCTCCGTAGCTCGGCACGTTTCGCGTCCAGCTCGAGCGATTCATGCACGAGAAGTAGTTCGCGCGTGAGGACCGCTGGACGACGCTCTCCGGGCGCGGCTTCGAGTTCCGGTAGATCGGTCTGAGTTCGATCAGCTCTCTGGGGTCGTGGCGGGGACGCGATAACGAATGTCGCGCCCTCCTGGGTCAGCCGGAGGGCGTAATTCGGTCCCCAGGCAATGTAAGTAACCGCCCACCCTGGCAATGCCGGCATGCGACTGAGGCTCGTGGGAGTCGGCGCCCGCGATGCCACGACCCCCAGCGCGCATCCGACCACGCCCCAGAGGCACACGTTCGTGAGAGCTCTTCGCTTTGTAACCATCGGCGCCGTGTTAGCAAGGTCAGCGAGCCCATCGATATCGCCGCGTCCGGCGCTAACGTGATCCGAAGAGGAGGGCTCTGGGAATCCCGCAGGGATCCTCAATTGATCCTGAAGTTATCCGCAACGCGAACTGACTGATTCGCGCTGGGATTTACCCGATGCGGGGGCCCCAGCTAGCGGTCGCCAGCAGCGAAATGGTAGGTGACCGACGCGCCGAACCGCCGCCCATTGGCAGGGTCGCCCCAGAGGATCGAGTCGGGAGGGCCGGTCAGGCTGAATGTCGTTGCGTATTGACCGTTCGTTACGTAGTGCTGATCGAGGAGGTTGCGTCCCCAGAGCGAGAACTCGAAGGCCCGTCCTGTAATGCCCGCACCCGCGCTCAGGAGATCCCGGGCACCGAGCCAGTTCAGGTTGTCGGAGGCGATGAACTGACGGTCGGTCACGTCGAAGCCTGTCGACACGTACCAGCCTCGGTCGCCCACCCAGTGGCCATGCAGGGTTGCCCTCAGAGCCAGGGCATTGCGCGGAGCGCCCGGCAGATGGTTACCGCCCACATCCGGCACGAGGGGCATTGACGCCGTGCCCGGAACCATATTGCAGATCGTGGGGCTGCAATTGCTGAGCACCCCGAGATCGATCACGCCGCCGCGAAACCGGGCGTCCGCGTAGGCGTATGCGAGCCCGAGATCAAGCCAGGCAGCAGGCTGCGCCTCGACGGTTAGCTCAGCGCCGTTCACGATCGACCCGGTGAGATTGCGTATCACCGGGAACGGGAAGCCCGGATCGCTCGAGAGCCCTTGCATCTGCATGTTGGACCAGTCGGTGTAGTACACGGCAGCGCTTAGCTGCACGCGCCCGGCGGCCAGACGCGATTTCATGCCCGCCTCGTAGGTCCAGTTCTCTTCCGCCTGGAACTGCGCCTCGCTCGGTACGCTCGGCGGGTAGGGATCGTTGAAGCCGCCCGAACGGGTGCCTTTGGCCGCGGAGACGTACAGCATCTCGTCGGCCGACTTGTGAAATTCAATCGTCAGGCGCGGCGTCCAAAACTCCCACTGACCATTCTGCGGCGGCTCGTTGACCGGAGCACCGAAGGCGAGCATTGGTTGCCCATGCCAGCGGTCACGGCTGTAACGCAACTCCGCCTGCAGCTCGAAACGGCCGAACGAGACGCCGAGCGAGCCGAATGCTGCAGTGATGCGGTCCGAACCGCTCCCGTCGAAGGCCGGGAACAGGTTCAGGGGCGTGCGTGTCTGATCAGTGAAGTACGCGCCCGGAAACATCTCGTCGGCTGCGAGCCCGCTGCTGTCGGTCGAAGAGCCGGCATGATAGGAAGAGGAATTGGTCGAATAGGCAGCACCGAGCATCCAGCGCAGCCGCGTTTGCCGGCTCGCCAGCCGCAACTCCTGGCTCCATTCACGATCGTTGGTTTGAACGCCGCTGAAATACTCGTTTGCCCGCTGATAGCGAACGACGATGTCGGGAGCGTTGATCTTCACCACCGGCAGCAGCTGTCCTGTGCTGCTGAGGTCCCAATCATCCGGAGGAGTGTCGTTGTATGTGGTCACATAGGCTGTAACGCTCGTCAGCTGCAGGTCTCCGATCGGAATTGCAAGCTGCAGCTTGCCGATGAAGGTGTCCGTCGTGAGGCCGCGTGCACCCGGTGAGATATCCACCGAGGAGCGCCCGGGCACGACGCCGCAGTAGTTCACATCCGGTGTGCCGCTCGCCGGATCGGCACCGCAGTTGAACGGCGCTGCGGGGTAACCGATCGCAAAGCGTGCGGTCGCATCGCGCGTATTCCTGAAATAGTAGCCGGCGAGCTCGGCGGTTCCGGAATTCTCAGCGCCGTTCCAGACCCACATGCCGCTCGCACCCAGCTTCGACCAGCCGCCGAGTAGCTGAGACGGCTCGGCTTGATTAGTGATGGTGCCGTCGAAGCTCTCGGCACGCACCGCCAGTCGCACACCGAGTGAGGGTGCCAGTGG
>Ga0306926_10007899_pt1 | contig 11585 bp, 9 predicted proteins | sample flu12Cox44000178_FD_203759 | JGI IMG/M metagenome (GOLD analysis project Ga0306926, IMG submission 203759) | Lab enrichment of tropical soil microbial communities from Luquillo Experimental Forest, Puerto Rico - flux8day.12C.oxic.44.000.178 (v2)... | ecosystem: Environmental > Terrestrial > Soil...
ACCCCGGAAATCTGTCCCAGCCGCGAGTTCGATTCCGCGAAATTCTGCGGGCTCAAGCGCTTACCAGCGAACTGATGCGGCCCGGCCCTGCTCACCAAAGAGCAACAGACCCATGCATATAAAGAGGGGGCCACCTCTTAGGATAGATGGCCCCCCGGGGGAGCAGGGATCAGCTGCTGTCAGTCAACTCATCCCCCAATAAGAAAGACAAGAAAGAGCGGTATTCGCCGTTCCCTCCAGTCCAGAAAAAGTGTGAACTGCGTCACAGTCCTGGAAGAGAGCTCGACAGCTTTCCAGCGAGGCAGCCGACCAAGGCGCCGGAAGCAGTGACGCGAAAGCTGCTCCGGGATACTCAACTGACCTGAGTAGGACTAAGGGTGCCTGCTGCGCATTAGGTAAAGGTTGGCGACTCCGAGCACGACAAGAAGTCCGCTGATCGGGTCGTAAAGGCGGAGGGGCCTGCCGAACCCGACGGCGGCGAGCTGCGCGACGAGCAGCAGCGCGCCCGCGATCGTTACTGCCCACCAGAGGCGTTTTGTCGTCGCAGTTGTCACGGGGGCGTTCCGCGCTGTTCAGGTTGGCAGCGGCTTGCCGGCCCGCTCAGCCACAATGTACGCGGCGTACCAGTCAGCCCAGGCCGCATCCCGCTGACCCGTCCGCTTCTCGTGCTCGGCGTGCGCCGCCTCCGCACGTCGGAGTGCGGACGCGAGTTCAGTCGACGAGGTGAATGTCGTACCGCTCGCGCCTGCGCGTCCAGGCTCATTACTGCTCATGACGAGCTCCTTGGGTGATGTCGTTGAATGTCGGTCGCCCGTTTTCAATGTGGAGATCACGCCACGGCGCGAATCGTTTCCAGCGTTCGCTGGCCTCTCCAGTCCCTGGCCACGCGGCCTGAGGACTCTCGAATCGGGTTGATTGGCTCCGCGGCAAGATGATGCCTGCGAGACGGACGCTGAACAAACACGAGCGTAGCCGGTTCAGGAGCCCTCGTGGTCTCCTACGCAATATCCTGACCGGTGGCTGGAGCTCCGCAGATGTAGCGCTGGTTGCGAACTCAGCGGGGAATCAACGGCCGCGCGCGGAATGGAGAGGGCGATGACCTCGAACTCCTTTCTGCCGTACCGTCAGCAGCGAAGCATTTGATCGAGCAGGGCGCGGTCAACGCCTTCTGACACCACGATGCGGGGGCTGGTCGCCTACCGCGGAGAGAACAGTGATCGCCACATGTACTGGGACACCACGTCACCGACCGCGGCTTCTCAAAGAAGAAGCGGCCCACGACACGGCAATGTTGCGGGCCGCCGCTAAGACAAGTCTATGGCGCGTTGGCGCGACTGGAAGTCAGCGCTTCCTCTCGCCCGATTCAGCGATGTGTCACTTCCCGCTCTTGGCGTTCGTCATTGACGTGGCGACGATCTGCCACGTGCCGCCCTTGCGGGACCATACGTGCAGGCTGTAGTGGGCGTCAGCGCCCTTGGTGGCATGCGTCATAATGGCCGTATCTGGATTCAGGAACATAACTTTGAAACCGGTCGGCTCATAACGCGTACCGGCGGGTGCCGGCTTTATATCGGCAAGCATCGCCTGTCTTCCTATCACGCCGTTCTCGTCGACCGAGACAACTTTGTCAGCGAGTAACTTCTCCGACACGGTCGCATCACCTTTGACTATGGATTCACCCCATTGCTTGTCCAGCGCTATGAGCGTCTCCGTATCGTCGGCGGCGTGTGCGGCCGCCGCGAACATGACCAGAAACGTGGCAACAGTGACCAGGATACTCTTCATATTGACTCTCCCCTCGCATGCTGTGCTGCTCAGTCGCAAGCAACCCCACTTGGCGTGCTGCGCACGATCAGCATTGCGGATGCGCTGATACTGATGGACGCATTCATTGCGCTTCTCTGAGACGCCCTCACTATAGACCTCATTTCATCCAGCCACAGCACGATATTTCGTTGGTTGCTGTTGGCTGGAGTTCGAAAGCTCATGAGCGGATGGGCGACGTCTCGCATGGCTAGGGCTCTTCCGGCGAAAGAAGATCGGATCAAGCGGTCGGAGCGAAGGGCCTCCGCCACCTGTGGCTGATCACAGCCTGCGCGATGGGCTCGCGCGCACGGCGCTCTCCGACGCTCCGTTGGCGAAAAACCCACATCGGCGACGGCATGGGAGGACATACGGTCCTTCGGCCCATTCCTCAGATGCAGTTGGATACGACCGGTTTCGGACTCAACTGCGGCAGCATGCAAGCGTGCAACCGGCGTCGCAGGGTCTCCGCGTCGAGGTCCCGCCCGATAAACACGAGGCGGCTTTCTCGTTCTTCCTGCTCATGCCACGGGCGGTCCCAGTAGATTGTGAAGCGGCTGTTAACGCCGTGGAACACGGCGCGCCGTCGACTGCCGGCAACGGCCAATATGCCCTTCGACCTGAAGACGCCGCCGCGATGTGACAGCTCCTCAAGGAACGCCTGCAGTCGGTAGGCGTCGAACAAGCCACTCAGCCTGACGGACACGCTCTGTGGGAGATCATGTGAATTCCCCGCCGCCGCCTGTGCAGCATGTTGGGTCAGAGACCCAATCCGGTCGACATCGAACGCCTCTACATCCACGATCGCCCGCAGATCGACACTCGCTTGTTTGCTGCGAATGATCGCAGCGTGCGGGTTCATGCGTGCAATCAAAGCCTCCGTGCGCGAGATCGATGCTGCATCGACGAGGTCGGTCTTGTTGAGCACGATGAAATCAGCCTGCGCGATCTGCTCGACGCACACTGATAGCTCCGAGAGCTGCCTCTCGATTTGCTCCAGATCAACCAGGGTGACGATCCCGTCGAGTCGGACATACGGCGACAGGGCCGGAACGTTCAGAAACGTTTGCGCAATCGGTCCGGGGCTTGCCAGACCTGTGGTCTCTATCAGCAGGTAATCGAAACCACCGCGCTGAAGCATGCGCCGAATTCCGTCGACGAGATCCTTGCGGACCGTGCAACAAATGCATCCATTCGCCAGCAGCACAACCTCCTCGTCGTGTCGCTCGATCAGCAGGTCGTCAATGCCGAGGTCGCTCACTTCGTTGATCAGCAGCGCAAAGCGGCGTCCATGCGGCTGCCGCAGGAGGTTATTGAGCAGCGTCGTCTTGCCGGCACCCAGACAGCCCGTGATGATTGTCGCCGGTACTGGGCTTGTCGCAGCCGAGAGGGCATCAGGTGTCACGCGCGCCTCACTGCTTCAGCAGGACGACGGTGTAGCCGCCGATGACATCCGATCCGGTCCGCTGCCGTAGGCGCAAGACCTGAGCCTGATGAGACGCGAGGCTGTCAGCACTGGCGTGAAATACGATCTGCAGTGGACAACAACCGCGCACGAAGCGCTCACGCGGACGCAGCAATTGCGACCTCTGATCGGCGGCCACCTGACCGAGAGTCGGCACCCGAGAGGCTGCCACCGACGGTGGCAGGAAGCCGGCCACAACCGCAGCGGGTGCTGTGTATCCGGGCGTGCGGTTGCCAGCGAAAAGTTGCAGCCAGTCCATCGTGGCGGGCGCATCGATGGACAGGTCTACCTCAGCATCCGTTGGAGACTCCGGATACCCAACATTGAGCGCCAGATCGATGGATGCGGGCGAGGCTGCCTGAACCACGGCAATGTTGCGCTGGCCGACGTGGCGATCGTTGGCAGCCGCAAACTGGTTGGGATCGAGCGCGTCCATGATGGGCTCAAAGACGCGCACCACCAAACATTCATGGCCGTTGTTCTGAAAGGTCGGGATCCAGGTGTTCGGACAGCGGACCACCGCGTGGTTGCCAGCCGACATCCATTGACCGTACGAGGTGGCAACCTGCTGCCAGCCCGGTGACATCGAAAACCGGTCACCGAGATCGACGTAGGCGGCACCGATCAGATTGGCATCGCCCCTGTTGATGCCGAGACTGGGATTGAACCAGTAAAACTCGACGCGCACACGGAAGGCCGGTGCCCGGCCCAGATTCCAGACGTGCGCATACAGGGTGTTCGGCGCGCTCGCCTGCGCGACTCCACCGAATGAGTTCGGCATCAGTGGAGCGATGTCGGCCTCCTGGTTCGGGACGACGAAGATATCCGGCGATTCCCAGAACACCCCCGTGACCGGCCGGTTGCCACGGTCTCCGGTGGCCGAGCGCACCAGTAGATATGGCAGATACTCGTCCTTGCGAGGCCCGAAGACCGGGCCGTTGCGCAGCGTCTGGTTGATCGTTGTCGTGAACCACGTACCCTCGGTGGGGGAGCCGGGCGGTGGCTTGGTCGAGGATCCGGCCGTGCTCGGGCCGGTCGTGAACGTCGGCGCAGGGGTGGTTTGCGGAACGTCGACCGTCCCGGGTTGCTGTGGAATTTCGCGCGGTGGGCAGCACGGCTTCGGCGGAGGCTCCCGGCAGCACGGCGGCACCACAGGTTTCCCGCAGTCACAGGTCGGCGTCGGATGCACGACGACACGCGGGTGGCAGGGGCACTGGCACTTGAACGATTTCTGGGTCCCCACGATCGCTGTCCTCTTTGCGTTACGACCGCAGCTGTTATGACACCTTCACCGGAGACTCAGGCGGCGGGCCGCAACCGGGATCCCTCAGGCCAGGTCCCACCCAGTGAACGAGCAAACGCGTGCCCGCCCGCCAGGGGTTGGGTGTCGCGGTCGGAAACACATCCGCATCGAGTTGCTCCGGTGCGACACAGGGTGGCTGCACGGCATTCCCCTCGGGATCCTTGTCCGCATCACCCTTGGCGCGATTCCAGTCCCAGCAGTGATAACCGTAGCCGAGGTCGGAATCCAGGTTCCATTCCACCAGCGGCACGTTTGTGCTCTCTCCCTGCACTGCGTCACGAGTCTCGAGCCAGATGAGGTACTTGGAAAAAGCCACTGAATCTCCCAGATGAGCCGTCGGCGCGATTGCCATACCCACCACGTCCGCATCACCGGGTGTTGCAGCCGTCTCGAATCGATCGCGTAAGGCTGGATCCTGATTCACGCCGCCGAACAACACCGCTGGCGTCGCCATCGCCGGGTAGGGGCCGGCGGTGGTCGCGAACCGTCCGGAGCTGTTCAGCAGCGGTTTGAGCGGGCTCGCTTCGCTCTGCAGGTCGACGTTGTGCAGCTCCACCGGCGAGCTCGGATAGACCCACGGCGCGCGGTACTCTGTGGCGTTGTTTTGAGCATCGAACACGATGGAATGCGGATATTCGCGATCACGGAAAGGTTTGGATGGCGCTGACTGCGGCGCGGGCAACAGCCCACCGAAGACGTCGCCCAAATCCCCGAGCAGCTCTGCGAAAGCCGCGGCGGGTGACAGCCCCAGTGTCATCAGGGAAGGCGCGATCTCATCGTCCATCGGCAGTGCGTAGCCCGTCATCACCAGGCCGGCGCGGAATGACTTCAGCAGCTGCGCCAGGGGTAGCTCGAGCGCGTAATACAACCCCAGCCGAATTGGATACGTGACCAGATCGGCCAACACTGCCCAGGGCAGCGTCGCGAGGTACACCGCCACTTCGACGATGTAGCTGAGGATTTGGACGATAGCGAGGAAGAAATCGAGGATATCGTCCCAGAAGTTGCCATCGTCGCTGCTGTCACCTGGGGCCGAGCCACCGCTGCCACTACCGGGCTCGCTGATGGTAGGAAATTGCAGATTGGGGAACACATCCGGCACATCGGGCGGATCGTGCTTGAAGCCATCGAGGGTGACGTACTTCACATACCTGTAGAACAGGTCGTACGCCTCCTTGACCAACTCGACTGTTGGCCGGCCATCGGCGCTCAGAATCTTCGGGTGACCATTCCCGGAGTTGTTTGGCGTTTGATACCAGACGTCACCCATCGCATCGATGAGAAGCTGGGCCAACTTGTCAGGTAGTTTGGAATCGAAATCCAGCAGACGCGAGCGATTGTAGTTATCCCGTAGCGTCCCGCCCGTCGGATAGGCCGGGCGATTGACCACCCCGAACGTGTCCGGGTCGAAAGCGATGTCATAGTAGAGAGCCGACTCGGTCAGCTGGGCATACTGATCGCCCTGTGCCGGCGACAGTGCATCGCCCAGGTACCACCAGGAATCCATGTGATTTTCGACAAGGTGATGGCGCTGCCAATGCGTGCGGAAGGGTCCGCCCGCGATAGCATTGACGAAGGCATGCCCGGTCACATCCGTCGCCACATGCGTGTGATAGCCCAAGGCATAAGCGCGCAACTGGTCATCGTTCGATGCATCTGCTTTGTTCCAGATCCTGCGTGCGAACTGGCCGGTGTTCCGGTAGTGCAGCACGTCGGACCAGAAGAACGCCTGGTCGTCGTAGCCGCGATCGAGCCCGAGGGAAAAAAATCCAAAGAAATCGGCCTGGGAAGTCACAACTTCTTCCAAGCCCGTGATCAGCAAGCTGCTCAGATCGCCGCTGATGTTTCCGACGATCTCTGACAAGCCGCCGGTGAGGCGACTCATCTCCTCCGCCGTATCCTCATTTATAGGGCCGAGATATTTCTCGTACTTTGTAATGTAAGGGTCTAGCGCGTTGTACAGGTCCTCGAGGACTTTCAGCACCGTTACCAGTACGGTGGACGTGGGAATGCCGTGTACGTCGCGGAAGTCCGGCAGAAAGAAGAAAAGGTCCGGCCCAATCGCCCCGAGAGATGCGAAATTAGGGGCGCTGCGCATCATGTTGCCGAGGTCACGCGTGCTGCGCCCCGTCCACTTCGGGTCGATGCGTGGCGGATCACCCGGGCTTCTTGCAGGCCGATACGGCTCGCGTGCCGTTGCCAACGCCGCCGCCGTATGCTTCATTGAGGCGATGTGTATGTACGGCCCCGGCATAACGCCCTCCTGCGGGTCGTCGCTTACGCATCATCAGGATTCGCCGCGACGCGATCGCTTCTTCGACGTGGCACGATAACACCATGACGGCGACCCGAACATCCGCCGTGTTTCGCATCTACGGCCACGTCCAAGAATCAGACTGAAATTCAAATCCCGGCGGACGGACCTCGTCTGAATCGCTCGAGACTTGTTTCAGCGCTTCTACTACCCACTGTATCACCGAGCCCACCAATCGCAGAGTGATTGAGAGCAGCCACATGTTGCATTGCGACGATGGCGAGAGGCGCGCTGGACCAGAGACGTCCGTTTGCAGATGCTGTGTAAGACGATCCGAACAGACGGCGGGTTTGGTGCGGACTGCGCATCATCCCTAAATTGCACGGTCGCTTGGTTGCGCGGTGAACGCGTCGAGGCGTGCAGGTGGCCGCCACCTCAGACGTTGGCGGACTGGAACCTCACCGTCGCTATGACGTTGCGTTGCAGAACCGCCAACGTCGCTTCCGTTGGGTCATAGGGCATCGCATCGAATCGGCTCACCGGCTGCTCGAGTGTTTGCACTTGCCTTGGGATGAAGTGGAGTCGGTGTGCGAGAAGAAGGTCACCGTCGAATTGCCAGCTGCCTCGATGGAGGCGGCGCGCCCACCAGAAGCAGCCGGGATCGCGGTGGATTTGTACCGCAAAGCGATGACGCAGCCTTGGGCGTTCCTCCTATGCGGGGTTCCCGATCTGCCACCTGCGCGACTACTACGCAGCCCAAGATGACCCGGCCGGAAGGTGGCAACCTCCAGGAGGATCCGGCGACACACGAGGTCGAGGCTTACGATGTAATCATTGTCCTGGCCTACCAATGGGCTTAACGGGGAGCCGCTGACTCGAGCGCCCAACGACGCTTGGGTGATCCACGCGGTTTTCCCACAGCATTTCATTGAAGCAGCGACTTCCACTGCGGCAGTCGAATGCGCTCCGAATCGTTTGAGGCAAAGTCTCAGAGCCCAGCGAGATGCCGCGCCACGGCGCGGGCGATGGGCTGACCGGTATTGGCCTCGAAATACGAAAAGGCGGGGCAGGGATTAACCTCGAGACAATAGACCTCGCCATCCGGCGTCAACTTAAGATCGATGCCGGCGAAGGCGAGACCGAGACTGTCGGCCAACATGGTGCAGCGCTCGGTAACCCGCTCAGAGAGCTCGATGCCGCGCAACTCGGCCGAGCCGCCGACAGAAAAAATGTGGTTCGGCTCTGAGATCGTCAGGGTGCTGCCGACACTTCTGTCACATACGTCGTGAATCTCGGTGATGAACCTTCAAGAGGCGTGACTCACATGGCTCTCGCTGGAATTGGATACTGTTCTGCGACTGGAGCCCCACCGGAACCTACGGAAACACGCTGATGACGATCGCGGCAAACGGCACATAGGGATCTCTCTCGGTTGATAGCTAACTTTGAGGAGGAGCGACCATGGTTGACGACAAGAAGCGTTCGAGCAAGGAGGGCTCTGCTCAACCGGAAGAGGTGCAAAACAAGGATTTCCAGACGGCCCTGAAGGCGCTCCTTGAAGCCTATCGACCCATCCTCGAAGCCGATCTTGCGCTCGCCAAGGACCCTCGCCAGCTCCAGGAGCAGGCGATCCAGCGTTGCCCCCCGACGTGCGAGGAAGAGCTCGCGCTCGCCAACCAGCTGTTCGACAAGTTCTTCACCAAGGACGTCGCGCTCGCGCTGCTTCCCGACGATGGGCGTGGGCGCTTCACCTCGGTGAACTGGGATTGGTGCTTTTGGCACATCCGCTGCTGCCTGATCTTCGGATGGCTCGTATGCCGCGCGCCGCGCACCTTCCGCGCATTCACCTACTACCTGTACCGCTACTGGATCTGCATCCGCTTCGCGAACAAATCGCCCGAGCGGCCGCTCACCGAGGAAGAGCGACAAGACTTCGAGACGCTGGTCAAGGCACTGGCCGGGGCTTACAAGCCGTACCTGACGGATCAGTTGGCGACGGTCGAGTACCCCGCGGGCCTCCCCGATGCGGTCATCGACGGAAAGATCGATTGCTTCGTGGACAGCGAGCTTCTGGGGCGCGTCTTCGACCGGCTGCTGTCGGTCGACGCTGCCCGGGCCCTGCTCGGCAAGGAGGCCTTCGAGCGCCATAGCAAGGAGCCGATCTTCGGCTTCTGCCGCTGCTGGTGCCTCTGCTCGATTCGCTTCGGCTGCTGTCTCGCGCATGCCCGCAGCGTCCATGACCTGTGGTGCTGCCTGCTCGAGTATCGACGGTGCATTGGCGACTGTTTCCGCCCGCTGATCTGCGACATCACCAACCCCGGCCCAAACACGTGCGCCGCAGCGGCCTTCATCGCGGCCTGCGCGCCTCTCGTGGCCATCGAAATCGACGGCACCGCGTCGGGCACATCCTTCCATCATTACACGCTGACCTACAGCTGGGGCGGCGGCGCGCCCGTCAACGACGCCGTCGTGTATCCCGATTGCCAGAGGCCGCCCGGTCAAACGAGCTCCAACGTGCAGGTCGGAAGCGGCACGCTCGGCTATCTCGATGCGACGCTGCTCCCGCCGGGCGAAACCGAGTTCACCGTCTATCTCGACGTGTTCGATGCCGGCGGCGGCAAAGTGTCGTGCAGCGAGACCTTCAAGGTAAAGACGACGGCGGTCGAGATCTCGGCGGTCGCCAAGGTGACGGATCTGGTGGCCGAGGATCCCTTCAATCCGGGCAGCTTCATCAAGCTGATCAAGTCCGTCAGCGATCCGAACCCGGCCGTGCCGGAGGTGTCCATCGGCGGGGCGTTCAGTGCCGACGGCAGTGCATACACCATCGGCTGCGACCGAATCATGACGCAGTTCCTCATGAGTTCATTCACGCTGAATCCGCTCGTGCCGGTGCCGACTTTTCCGAGCGCCGCGGGCGGTACCCAGCTTCTGCCGACCGGCGCAGTCGTGTACGACGACATTCCGGGTCACCCCTGGCAGTCGGGGTGCTTTCCGGTGATGACGCCGAACATCATTCTCAACGGCGATCTGGTCGCGGCCTGGGGCGCGCTGAGCTGTTCGTTCATGGGATTCAACTACACCGAACCCAAGGTACTGGCCTCGCCGTTCTGGAACAGTGCCCCACTGAACGGCCGCTTTGTCCTCCACCTCGAGGTGCGCGACTCGCTCGTGACGCCGCGGACGTTCCCGGGCACTGTGGCCGCCGTCGATCAGGTGACGGTCTGGATCGACAACCAGGTCCCGATCGGCCTGATCAAGTCGATCGGTGGCATCAGCGGTTGCGGCGATCTGCACCTGAAGGACTTCGTCGGAACCACTGCCGAGATCCTCGGTCAGGCATGGGACCCGCCCATCGACGTCACCGTGGCGCAGCAGCGGCCCAACGACAACTTTGGCAGCTACAGCATCTCGTTCGAGAAGAACGGCGACCCCCTGGCGACCGGAACCATCGTCGCCGGATCGACGACGCGCGTGCCGAACATCTGGCCTGGACCGTTGCTCGGCGCCGTCGGCACCCTGGCAGACTGGGACATCGTGGCCGCGCTCGACGGCGGACCCGGACCGCTGCCTCCGCATTCGCCCAAGCTGGCTCGCGGCGACCGCTGTGCCTACGTCGTGGTCATGTACGTCTCGGATACAACCCACGTCGGCGACAGCGGATCGAATCACACGACTGGCCCGATCCTCTATGCGCTGAATATCATCAACGACATCGTGTAGTGCAATTGAACGAATGCGGAGTCTGGATCCGACTGGTGTTGGCCGTCCTCGCGACCTGGCGAGTCACCCACTTGCTTTCACGCGAGGACGGTCCAGCTGACATCATCGTGCGCATCCGACGCCGTCTCGGTGGCAGCGTAATTGGCCGCGCCATGGACTGCTTCCAATGCGCGAGCCTTTGGGTGGCAGCATCGTTCGCGCTGTTCGTGAGCGACAGGCCGGTCGAGTGGTTCATATCGTGGCTGGCAGCGTCGGGCGGCGCGTGTCTGCTCGAGCGCCTGACTCCGGAGCCGGTAATGATCGAACGCCTGCCAGAGAACTCGCAAGGAGGATTTGACGATGGGATGCTGCGGACAGAGACGCGAACAGGTGTCGAGCGAACCGAGGACCGTGAGGACCGGATACAGCTCACCACCATCCGCAACTAGCAGGCCTTCGCACACCACGCCGATGTATTCGGTGGCGTCGCCGCCGGCGGCCACGTCGGTGCCAGCGACCCGGCCTGCGCGTGCCTCTTCGCCCCAACCGCCGTCGGCTACTCTTCGTCAACCGCCGACGTCACGTGCCTCGGGCACTTCGGTTCAACTTCGGTATCTCGAACGATCGCGCATCCTGGTGCAGGGTTCGATGACCGGCCGGTCGTACGAGTTCTCGGCCGCACAACCATTTCAATCCGTTGACGCGCGCGATGCCGCGGCTCTCCTGCGCACCCGCTTCTTTGTGCAAGCCTGATGCAGGCCCCAAGAGCTCCCGCAGCGAGTTTGCAGCCGCCGCATGATCGAGCCGGTCCATGGCCGCTGGCGGGTGCGAGGACATTCGCGCTTGCGCAGACAGGGCTCAGCCGCGGCCTTCACCGATCGGTGGCTGAGGATACTGTGGGCGCGGCGCCGCCCGGCATCATCTGCGCAGGTTGGCCTCCGCCAGGCGAGCGCGGCCGAATCTGCCCCGCAAGCCGAGGGCAGAACGCGACGGTGAGCGTGCACGAGAGTTCGCTGTCGTTTCGGACGCAGAGGCGCCGCGAAAGCGCTCGCGATAGGCGC
>Ga0306926_10007900_pt1 | contig 11584 bp, 10 predicted proteins | sample flu12Cox44000178_FD_203759 | JGI IMG/M metagenome (GOLD analysis project Ga0306926, IMG submission 203759) | Lab enrichment of tropical soil microbial communities from Luquillo Experimental Forest, Puerto Rico - flux8day.12C.oxic.44.000.178 (v2)... | ecosystem: Environmental > Terrestrial >...
GCCGCACGCGATCGAGCGAGATGCCTGGGATTGGCGGGCAATTGAGGAGAACCCGTTTTGGTGCCCGGACGCCGCAGTTGCACTGCGTTGGGCCGACTACCTCGATGGCGTCCGCAAGGCAGGCTCCTCCGCCGGCGCGATTATCGAGGTTGTGGCGAGCGGCGTCCCCGCCGGTCTTGGAGAGCCGGTCTACGACAAACTCGATGGCGATCTCGCCCGCGCGCTGATGACCATCAACGCGGTCAAAGGTGTCGAAATCGGAGTGGGCTTCGCTGCGGCGGCGCTCAAAGGGGAAGAGAACGCCGACGAGATGCGGATGGAGGATGGCAGGGTCGCTTTTTTATCGAACAATGCCGGCGGCATTCTCGGTGGAATCTCTACCGGGCAAGACATTGTCATGCGCTTCGCCGTAAAGCCCACGAGTTCGATCCTGCATCCGATGCGCACCGTCGATGCCGATGGCAACGAGGTCGAGATTGAAACGCATGGCCGGCACGATCCCTGCGTTGGTATCCGTGCCGTCCCCGTCGGCGAGGCGATGGTGGCGTGCGTCCTCGCCGATCACTTGCTACGCCACCGAGCGCTCGGGGGAGGTGTTTGATATGCCACAGCCGGAGCATATCTCGGCGCTGCCGGTGCCGGATCCCAAGACACTCGACGGGGATCTCCAGGCGCTGTTTGCGGTCTGTCGGGAAAAGCTCGGGATCGTTCCGAATGTGCTGCGCGCCTACAGCCTGCGACCACAAAAGCTGCGCAATTTCGTCGCGATGTACAACGAGTTGATGCTGGCGCCCTCCGGCCTCAGCAAGCTCGAACGCGAGATGGTCGCGGTTGTCGTGTCGAGCGCCAACCGTTGTTATTACTGCCTCGTCGCGCACGGCCAGGCAGTGCGTCGGCTCTCCGGCGATCCCGAACTCGGCGAGATGCTGGTCATGAATTACCGGATCGCACCACTCGACCCCCGCCAGCGCACGATGCTCGATTTTGCGTGGAAGCTCACCACCGCTCCGGCGACGATTGGCGAGCCGGACCGCGCCGGGTTGCGCCAGGCAGGTTTCGCCGACGAGGAAATCTTCGACCTTGCCGAGACCGTCGCATTCTTCAACATGTCGAACCGGATGGCGAGCGGACTCGATATCATTCCCAACCGCGAATATCACGGCTGGGACCGGTAAGAGCGGTCGATCGCTTCACTATGTGGCGCCTCATCGTCGGGTTTTTTGCGGTCGTCGGCTTTCTCGCGGTGCTGTCTGTCGCCGGCGTCATGCTGGTGGTCGGAGGGCTGAGACAATCGGTCACGCCGCTTCCCGGCAACATCCTTCTGACGGCGGATCTGACACGCGAGTTGCCCGAAGGCTCCAGCGAGGAACCGCTGCTGCGGCTCCTTGTCGGCAACAAGCCGACCTTGCGAGATTTTCTCGATGCGATCGAGACTGCCGGCGACGATCCGCGCGTCAAGGGGGTGATCGCCCGGGTCGGCGATGACGAGAACGGGCTGGCCAAGGTCCAGGAAGTGCGCGATGCAATCGCCGCGTTCCGCAGCAAGGGCAAATTCGCTCTCGCTTTTGCCGATAGCTTTGGCGAGTTCGGCCCCGGAACTCGCCCCTATTATCTGGCGACCGCCTTCGACGAGATCTGGCTGCAGCCGTTGGGGAATGTCGGGCTGACCGGCCTTTATGCCGATTCCCCGTTCTTGCGGGGGACGCTCGATCTTCTCGGGATAGTCCCGGAATTCGACCATCGCGAAGAATTCAAGACCGCGATGAATCTGCTGACCGAAACCAAGATGACGCCGGCGCATCGTGAAGAGGTCGAGGCGCTGCTCACTTCGGTGGCCGGACAGATCGTCCGCGGCATCGCACAGGGTCGCAAATTGTCGGAAACCGAGGTGCGCGGGTTGATCGACCGCGGCCCGCTGCTCGGCGCAGAGGCAGTGCAGGCAAAGCTGGTGGACCGGCTCGGCTATCGCGACGAGGTGCTCGGCCACGCCCGCGCGCGCGCCGGGTCGGGCGCCGAACTGATGAGCCTGGCGAATTATCTCGACCGCGCCGGGCACCCGCACCGCGAAGGCTCGACGATTGCGCTGATTTACGGCACGGGTCTGGTGGTGCGCAGCGGCAATGGCGGTGCAAATCCGGTAACCGGGTCGAATGAGATGGCGGCGACCGAGATGACCCGCGCCTTTCGCGCCGCAGTCCGCGACTCGGCTGTTCGCGCGATCCTCTTTCGCATCGACAGCCCGGGCGGCTCGGCGGTCGCATCGGAATCGATCTGGCGCGAGGTCGTTTTTGCCCGCGAACGCGGCAAGGCGGTCATCGTGTCGATGGGCGATGTCGCCGGCTCCGGCGGTTATTATGTGGCTGCAGCAGCCGACAAGATCGTCGCCGAACCGGCGACCCTGACCGGCTCGATCGGGGTTCTCGCCGGCAAGCTGGTGGTCGCCGATCTCCTCAAAAAGATTGGCGTCTCAACGGATTCCGTCCAAATCGGCACCAATGCCGCGATGTTCAGCCCGACCGCCGATTTCTCGGATTTCGCGCATAGCCGCCTCGAGGCGTTTCTCGACGAGACCTACAAGGGCTTTAAGGATCATGTCGCCACGGGCCGCCACATGACGCAGGAGGAGGTCGAGGCGGTCGCCAAAGGCCGGGTCTGGTCCGGCGAGGACGCCAAGGCACGCGGCCTCGTCGACGAGCTCGGCGGTTATGCGGTGGCGCTCCGGCTTGCCAAGCAAGCCGCCAACCTGCCCCCGGATGCGCCGATCACGCTCACCGTTTTCCCGCGCGAAGAAACCCTGCCCGAACTCATCTACAACCGCCTCACCGGCAAGGAACGCGAGGACGGCAGCGTCACCTCGGGCGCGATCGAGCGATCGCTGAAGGCAGTTCAGCCTTTGCTGCAGCGGCTGGAAACGCTCCTCGATACCCCGGGCGTGCTCACGATGCCGCGAATCGGAGGGCCGAAATAGCCGGTATCTCCCGAATTATTGCGATCACGCGGGCAGCTTCCGCGACCAATGTGATGAACGCGAAGTCTTCGGGAGGGGAAAAGGGGTCATTGCGAGCCCACGGGTCCGCGCTGCGCGCGGCGCGAGGACAGGCTCCGCGAAGCAATCTCGTCGATGACGCATGCAACTGGTTGGGGATTGCCGCGTCGCCCTGCGGGCTCCTCGCAATGACGATCTCTAATATCTATCGGTTTCGGAAACAGCACTAACGGGCAGCGGAACCCAAACGCCGTGCATCTGTTGGCCTCCAGTCAGCCACTGCCAGTTCGGGGAAATGCAATCACGGCTTGCCGCCGCAGGCGACTGGGCAGACGCTGCAGGCCACGGGCGGCCGCAGTCATCCGGCTCGGTCGAGCAGCTTTCCTCACTGACACCCCTGCGCGGCATTGCCGCACTGTGGGTCGTCTTGTTTCACTTCTGCTGGCGTTTTCCTTCTATTCATCCGGATCGCTATACGGGGGCGGTCTATAAGGGCTACTTGGCCGTCGATCTATTCTTCGTACTGAGCGGCTTTGTTATCACGCATGTCTATAAGGAGAGCTTTGCGCGGCAGGTAACGGCGGGTCGATACCGAGATTTTCTCAAAGCCAGGATAACGCGTATCTATCCGCTGCATATCGCGGTTTTGCTCCTGTTTGTGGCGGCGGTGATCGCCGAACGGATTGCGACATATGTGCTCAAGGGCTTTGCCGAGCCGATTCCTCTTGTGGGCGAGCAATCGCTCAGCGGGCTGTTGGCCAACCTCTTGATGCTGCAAGGGCTGTGGGCGCGAGGGTTGAGCTGGAACAATCCCGCATGGTCCATCAGCCTGGAGTTCCTCGCTTATTTGCTGTTCCCACTGCTCTCCTCGGTACTGTTACGCGCGGGACCGGCCGGTAAGACGGCATTCGGCACCGTGCCGCTGACGGTATTGGGGTGGCTGGCCTATCGAACCGGCGATTACTTCAACCAATGGAACGGGACTTACGCAATCCTTCGCTGCCTGCCCGAGTTCATCGCTGGGTCGCTGCTCTACAGCGGCTATCAGAGCGGCTTGTTGGCGCCCCTTTTGGCGACCGATACGATATTGTTGCTGATAATGCTGCTGCTGGGAGTTCTGTTGCACATCGCTGCCCCGGATCTGGGCATCATCGCGCTGTTCCCGTTATTGATATTGACGGCCGTGCGCAATAAGGGGTGGTTGGCGCGCCTGTTGAACTCAGCGCCATTGGTTTGGCTCGGCGATATTTCCTATTCCGTCTACCTCCTTCACTGGTTTGTGCTGTTCGTGGTTCTGGAAACGGTGCGGCTGGCTTCCGGCGTCGACCTCGCGCAATTGCCGCCAAAGCCCTCGCTTCTGCTGCTGACTGCAATGATCGGAGTGAGCCTTGGCCTCGCGACGTTGAGCTATCGATTTGTCGAGGTCACCGGGCGCCGCTGGCTGCGCAAGCGCCTCGACGTCAGGCCGGGTAGTGAAGTTGCGGGGTGTGGCGACTCACGGTCCGGCGGCCGCGCTTGAAGACAGCGAGTGGCTGGCAGATTTCGGCGACAGCCTGTTCAGGTGACTGGGCGTCGATGACAGCGAGATCGGCCGGGTTGCCGACCGCGATCCCGTAATCCGGCAGGTTCAGCAGACGTGCGGAGCGGTCGGTCAGCATGCGAAAGCATTCGGCGAGCCTGTGTGCGTGGCTGACCTGCAGCACATTCGCATGGAGATTGGCCATGCGCAGCAATGAGCAATCGCCGTAAGGGGTGAACGGGTTCAAAACATTGTTCGTGGAGATCGAGCAATTGACGCCGTGCTCGACCAAGAGGTTGGCGTCGACGACCCCGCGCCGGACATTGAATTCCTGGTTACGGCCCATCATGAACAGATCGGTCGCCGGCAAAACCGTGACCGCGACGCCGACATCGGCGAGGCGGCGTGCCTGTTTCTTGAAAGCGGCGAGCGGCATCGCCGACATCTTGCTCATGTGCCCGACTGCGACATGGCCGCCGAGCCCATATTGCTCGGTCAAATCGCAGACGAGATGGATGTCCATCGCCTCCGGGGTGTTGCCGGAATCGAGATGCATGTCGATATCGACGCCGTATTCGCGCGCCAGCTCGAATATGCGGCGGATCTGCCCGCCGTGGTCGCTGTCATAATTGGGGGCTGCGCCGACCGCCTTCGCGCCGCGCTTCAGAGCCTCGACGATCAGCTCATCGGTCCCGGGGTTATCGGTCAGTCCTTCCTGCGGGAAGACACAGAGCTCGATGTCGATCGCCCATTTGTACTCGTCGACAAGCGACTGCACTCCCTCGAAACCGCGCAACCCGACCCCGCGATCGACCTCGACATGGGTGCGCATCCGCGTCGCACCGTGCGAGATGCATTTCTCCAACGTGCGGCGGGCCCGGGCGCGGACATCCTCGACGGTGAAGTGGCGCTTCACCGCGGCGACACGTTGGACAACATGCGGCTCCCGCCCGGTTTCCGGTTCGCAACGGTCGATGATGCAGGATTTGTCGAGATGGATGTGGGTTTCGACAAACCCGGCACACACCAGCCGTCCCGCGGCGTCATAAAAGGGGCCTTCGGCCGCGAGGCTGGGCTCGATAGCGACTATGCGGCCCTTCTCGACGCCGATATCGCGAAGGGGATCACCCAGGGGACGATCGGCAATCCTGGCGTTGCGAACAATAAGATCCATGCGATCGACCCTTTCCGATGACCCGGCAGGTCGAACCGTGATAGCGTCGTTTCACGGAATTGGCCACCGAGGATCCGATGTCCGATACGCTGACCGTCATTCGCCACGCCGAACAGCCGACAGTGACCTTCCCTGGCGGGGCCACCTACCAGCCGATCATCGGCGACGACACTGGTGAAGGCATGCCGATCCGCACCGGCATCCAGACCTCGCAGCCGGGCTACATGACGCGGCTGCACTCGCACCCCTATGTCGAGGTGTTGACAGTGCTGGAAGGAAAGGGCGAGGCTTGGCTCGACGGCGAGGAGAGGGTCGTCGCGATGGAACCCGGCGTCACGATTTCCATTCCGGCGAACCGGGTCCATGCCTTCAAAGTCGTCGGCGACCGACCGCTCGTCACATTTGGCATCCATACTCACGGCAAGCGTATCGTTAATTATCTGTCGCCACCGCAGAGCACTGGCTGAGCGCGGAGCCAAACTTTTCTTTTTTCGACTGAGGGAGACGATCGATGGCAATCAGCCGCTATGATTTGACCCAACCACCCGGGCCGCGCATGAGCCGCTGCGTCGTGCGCGACAGCACGGTTTACTTGGCGGGTTTGACCGCCAGTGACGCCAGCCAGGACATCAAAGGACAGACAAAGCAGATCCTCGACAAGATCGACGGCTATCTGGCGCAGGCGGGGACCAGCAAATCGAACCTGCTCTCAGCCAATTTGTGGATCAAGGACATGGCACTCTTCGCCGATATGAATTCGGTGTGGAATGCCTGGGTCGACCCCGAAAACCCGCCGGCCCGCGCCTGCGTCAAGGCGGATTTGGCGCGCCCGGAGCTGCTCGTCGAAATCATGGTGACCGCCGCAAAATAGCCAGGCGAGCTTGCGTCGCTCCGCTCGCAATGACAGCGGGTGTTTGGCGTCATTGCGAGGCGCGGAGCGCCGCGGCAATCTCAGCCAGCGAGTCGCCCGTTTAGTTCAGCCCGATCTCGCCATCGACGACGTGCTCGACCCCGAGTTCCGGGATCGAGAGCGTGACGCGTGGCTTCAGCAAGGTGCTGTCATTGAGCTTTCCGCTGGCGAGCGCGGCGCGGACCGAGTTTTCGATCTCGCGTTGCGACGTCACGCCAACAACCTTTAAGAATTTGCGGATATCCATGTTGAAACGGTCTTCGTTCATCGCCTTTTCCTTCGCATGTCGATGACGCCAATATAATCGGTTAGCCAATCATAATGTCACCCGATGCTGGTGCGGCGCCGCAAGCTGCGGAGCCGATAACGGCCTATCGCGCGCTGGTGCAGAGCGGGATGCTGCAGCCCGATCCGGCGCAGCAGCTGGCCATCGAGCGGCTCCAGAGCCTCTATCGCGCGCTCTTACATTACCGACCCGAAACCGGGCGGCGCGGCTGGCTCGCCCGCTTTGGCCTCATAGAAAGCGGCGCGGGCGACGCCCCGGTCGGGCTTTACCTCTGCGGTCCGGTCGGCCGCGGCAAATCGATGCTGATGGATTTGTTCTTCTGCTCGGTGCCGAACCCCAGCAAACGGCGGGTGCATTTCCACGCTTTCATGCTCGATGTGCACGATCGTATTGAACGCGAAAGGCGCGCCAAAACCGAGCAGCCGATCTTGAAAGTTGCAAGCGACCTCGCCGCAGAAGCAACTTTGTTGTGCTTTGACGAATTCCAGGTCGAGGACATCGCCGATGCGATGATTCTCGAGCGGCTGTTCACCGCGCTGTTCGACGCCGGCGTGGTCGTCGTCGCGACCTCGAACCGCGCCCCGGATGAGCTCTACGAGCATGGTCTACAACGCGAGCGCTTTCTGCCGTTCATCGCGCTCCTCAAAGAGAAACTCTACGTCCTCGAGCTCGACAGCGGCCGCGATTGGCGCCTGGCGCGGCTGCACGGAAAGCCAGTCTATCATTATCCGCTCGGCGCCGCGGCGCACGACGCGCTCGAACACGCCTTTGCCGAGCTGACCGACGCCGCACCCGGCACCAGCGCGACGATCTCGGTCAAGGGCCGTTCGCTTATCGCGCCGCGCGCCGCCCGCGGCGTGGCGTGGTTCGAATTTGCGGATCTCTGCGCGCAGCCGCTGGGAGCTGCGGATTATCTTGCGATCGCCGATCGCTTTACGGCCGTCATTCTCGAAGCAATACCGCGTCTCGCCTCGCCGCAGCGGAACGAAGCTCGCCGCTTCAACATCCTCATCGACACGCTCTACGAGGCGAGAACTCTCCTCATCGCGTCGGCCGAAGTTGCGCCCGAGGAAATTTACACGGCCGGCGACGGCACATTCGAATTCCAACGCACTGTCTCGCGTCTCGTCGAAATGCAGAGCCAGGATTACGTCGGCAACCGCCCGCGACAAGAGCCACTCACCCTAGCCCTCTCCCCGCTTTCGCGGGGCGAGGGAATCGCGGCCACCTCCCTCGCCCCGCTTGCGGGGAGAGGGTCGGGGTGAGGGGCTTTCCTGTGACCGCGGTTGCTGGTGTACCATCAATCTGCGTTGGCGCTGGAGGCAAGGCATGGCTCGCAAGGAACTCGCGGTCGACACGGTAGCGGAGGCTTATCTGGCACTGCTAGCCGAGCGCGGTGTCGAATATCTGTTCGCCAATGCCGGCACCGATTTTGCCCCGCTCGTCGAAGCATTCGCCAAAGCGGCGAGGACCGGCATGCCGGTACCGGAGCCAGTGCTCGCAACACACGAGAACCTCGCGCTGTCGATGGCACATGGCTATGCGATGGTCACCCGGAAGGTGCCGGCGGTCATGGTGCATGTCAGCGTCGGCACCGCCAATGGCGTCTGCGGCGTCTTCAACGCAGCGCGCGAGAATGTGCCGATGCTGTTCACCGCGGGACGATCGCCGTTGACGGAAGGTGGGCTTCCCGGGGCGCGCGACGTCTACATTCACTGGGCGCAGGAGATGTTCGATCAGGCGGGCATGCTGCGCGAGATCGTCAAATGGGAATACGAATTGCGCAACGGCCGGCAGCTCGAGACGGTGATCGACCGCGCACTCTCTGTTGCGACGACCCAGCCCGGCGGCCCAGTCTATCTATCTTTGCCGCGTGAAGTGCTGGCGGAGCCGCTGCCGGGTTTGTCCTTCGATTCCCCGACGCGCCGAGGCGCTGCTTCCCCGCCCGGTGTCGACAAGGCCGCGATCGATGAAGCTGCTCGCATCTTTGCGGCGGCTGAGAACCCGCTGATCGTCACCGCCAGCGCCGGGCGCGATCCGGCTGCGGTCGAAGCGCTCGCCGATTTTGCGCAGCGCTTCGCAATTCCGGTCGTCCAGCATCGTCCGCGCCATCTTTGCCTTCCTGCCGATCATCCCTGCCATCTCGGCTACGATGCCGGCCCGTTTCTCGACAGTGCCGACGCGATCCTCGTGCTCGAATGCGATGTGCCATGGGTCCCGAGCCTCAAAGCTCCGCAGCCCGAATGCAAGGTCATCCATCTCGGCGTCGATCCGCTCTTTTCGCGCTATCCGATCCGTGGGTTTCCCTGCGACCTCGCGATCACTGGCGCGCCGGCCGGCGCGCTCCCCGAACTTGGTGCCGCGCTCGACCGCCATGTCATCGGCTCGAAGGTATCGGAGCGGCGGCAACGCCTCGCCCAACGGCGCGAGAAGCTTCTCGGCGGATGGCAGAAGACCGCCGACAGTGCCGCGGATATGCGTCCGATCCATATGGCCTGGGCCAGCGCGTGCATCGCCCGGGTCAAGCCGGACGATGCGATCCTCGTGAACGAATACACCTTGATGCAGGAGCATTGCGGCTCGAACCTGGCGGGAAGCTATTTCGGCTCCAGTCCCGCTTCGGGTCTTGGCTGGGGCGGCGGCGCTGCGCTCGGCGCCAAACTCGCCGCACCCGACCGGCTCGTGATCGCCGTTCTCGGCGATGGCTCGCATCTCTTCGGCAATCCCGTCGCCGTCCACCATGCCTCGGCTATGCACAAATTGCCGGTGCTGTTCGTCGTCATGAACAATTCGATGTGGGGCGCGGTGCGCCGTGCCACGATGGGGATGTATCCGCAGGGCGAGGCGGTGCGCAGCAACAAGCCGCCGCTGATCGACCTCGACGAATTGCCAGCTTTCGAGCAGGTCTGCTCTGCCGCCGGCGGCTATGGCGAACGGGTCGAAGACCCGGCCGCGTTGCCGGCCGCGCTCGAGCGCGCCATCCACGCGGTGAATGTCGAAAAGCGTCAGGCTCTGCTCAACGTAATCTGCCGTGGGCCGTAGATTAGGTATTTGCTGTCGGGATTCCTTACACGGCTGGTCGGTCTTAGACGGTTGTTTGCACGAGGTCCTTTGAAGACAGCAAAGCCGCAATTCACTTCAGCGTCGGATAATTTTACACATCACGGCGGTCCGCAAACATAAGCGGGCATCTGACCCAATAATGTGTCGGAATTCTTTTCATCTTCGGTCAGCAAACCCGACCGATGTACTTTAAAAGCCTGCTGTTGCCTGGAACCCGGGGGACGGCACAGATGTTGCTGGAGCTCAAGAACAGTGGCATCCAAGGCACATAGCGGGAGACGGTTATGAGTGCGGCAAAACGCGCACAGTTGACTGCGACGCGGATCAACCGCCGGGTCTGGGTCCGGCGTCGCTGTTGGTAGTCGGGGCGGTATCATTAGTGTGGAGTTCGTCAGCCCCAGCCTTGACGATTACCCCGACTTTCAGCACCGGAACCGACCCCACCGTCGATGCCGCAATAAACGCCGCGATCAGCACGATCGATGGGCTCTACAGCAATCCTGTGACAATCCCGGTAACGTTCACTTACACACCGGCAGTGGATATGAGCGGGAACCCCACATATCTTGGGGCCAATCTCGAACCTGTCTACACCTATACTTATCACCAATATACCACCGCACTGACCGCGGATTCGACGGCGAATCCGTTGAATACACCCCTGTCAACCGCCGTCGCCAATTTGGGCACGGGAAATGACGCCAACGGCGCTAATAACGTAGTAATCGACTTCGGCCATGCATTGATGCTGTCGCAATACGGTCTCCAAGCGCCCGCTCCCGGTATACCGACTATCAACCTCAACAGCGCTTGGCAGAGCACCAGCACTCCTTTCAGCTTCACGAGCTCTGTTACGAACACTCAATATGACGCTATTGGCGTGTTGGAGCACGAGTTGGATGAGGTCCTGGGCGGCGGCGGCGCCGGCTCGCTCCTGCCGGAGGCTCTCGACAGCTCATGCACCGGCCCTTCCCCCGGCCCCTTTTGCAACACCTTCGGCGCGACTGACCTTTATCGTTACGCCTCCCCGGGCACTCCAAGTTTCACGACCTCATCGAGCGCGACTGCTTATCTCTCCTTTGATGGCGGCGCGACCTCTATCGCCGGGTTCAATCAGGGGGCGGCCCCGCCAGCGGGATGTCCGGGCGGCGATTACGGTGACTTCGCACCGAACGGGACGGGCGCCGGTCAGCTCATCCAGAACGCCTGCAACACTACCGGCAGTTACGAGGCCTACACGACGAGCTCTCCCGAGTTTGCGATGGAAGAGGCGATCGGCTGGGACCCCGCCGCGCCAGCGCCAGTGCCCGAACCCGGTGCACTCGCCATGCTCGGCACGTCCTTGCTCGGCCTCGTCGCGTTGCGTCGTCAGAGATAGCCGCTTTCTCTTCGGGTCAGCCCTCGGCCGGCTAAGGGCTTCGGCCGAAGATTGATGGCCTAGTTGCAGTGCAGGTGTTCGACCTTGACGATCCTCATCGCCCTGCCCTCCCGCTATGCTGCGCGCTCCTCAAAATGCCGCAAAAGCCATTGCACGGTTTCCTGCGGAGCCTCCTCGGGCACGTAATGTCCGCAAGGTAGCGCGCCGCCCCCGGCATTGGTCGCATAATGGCGCTGCCACACTGACAGCACATCGCCATGGACACCCT
>Ga0306926_10007902_pt1 | contig 11583 bp, 12 predicted proteins | sample flu12Cox44000178_FD_203759 | JGI IMG/M metagenome (GOLD analysis project Ga0306926, IMG submission 203759) | Lab enrichment of tropical soil microbial communities from Luquillo Experimental Forest, Puerto Rico - flux8day.12C.oxic.44.000.178 (v2)... | ecosystem: Environmental > Terrestrial >...
TGAAACCTTATAACGAGCTCCTCAGGGCATCAACAGGACCACTCAGGGGCTTCTGAGAGGGCCGAATGCGCCGGATTCAGGTACTACAGCCGCCTCGTCGATCACCCTTGCCGCCGAACAACTCAAACACCAAGAGCCGGCCGCCGTCGGCAAGAATTCCTTGGTCGTGCAACTCACACTCGGGAGCTACATAGGGGAGGTTGACCTTGACTGGCGTCCCCAGGTCGGAGCCATCAGTCTTCACTCGCCATAGCTCGCCCGTCGCTTTCCGATAACCATAAACGTAATAGTCATCGCCGACCCACGTACCCTGGATCGCGAACCCTTCCGGCAAGGTGAGTCGCCTGACCAGCTTTCGCTCGTTGAAGTCCAAAACATCGACTGCTGGAGACGGAAAGTTGGACGTCCCAAACAGCAAATGCCCGTCCGGCGAGAAACTCAGCCCATACATTCCAGGAGCAATCGAACGGGGGATCGAAGGTTCCCGCTGGAGAGTATGGACGTCAAAGATTTCGATTCCGATGTTGCCTCGCTGTGTAACCACGTGCTGACCGTCAGGAGAGACGGTGATCCCCGAGACAGGCTCTAGAAGCTTCGTCAGATTTCGGGTCTTGAGATCGAGCGTATAGAGGGCACAGCAGCCGCGGAAGTCAGGAGGAAGTCCCTCGCGCAGAAGTATGATCTCTTTCGACGCGATGATCGCACGGTCGGCGAGTGGTAGCACTATTAATGAACCCACAGGCTGAAGGGTATCTACATCGAGCAGTTCTACACGTCCGACGCGATGCGCGGCGAGCAACACGAGACGATCTTGAGGCTGTGCGACAACGAGTGGCAGAAGCAACAGGATTGTCAGCCGACATCTGCTCATCGGGACCTCGCACAGAGAGTGCAGCGGCACCAGCATTGGCACGGTGCATGCCCTAGCCTATTGTAGCCGTCGGCCCCTTGCAGGCGATAAGCCACTTGTAAGTGATCCACTGTTGTCCGGAGCGGGCGGACTGGTTTTCGGGCTACTGGTTGCTGACGGTCACTGTTGTCCCATCGAACTTGGTGATGTTGATGCTGAACCGCTCAGCGTAGCTCGCGGCACGGTCCTCTAGAACGCTCATACCGACCTGTTCGCCCAGCAAGATCGAGTAGTAACTTGAGCTGCGAAAGTGGATACCGGCGTGGATGCCGTGTCCGATGATGATGTTCCATGCGAGCTTTGACAGTTCGCCGTTGATCGTGAGGCTGTCGCGATCGGCGCCGGTGTAAGGCGTGAGCCCCAGACCGTCGGAGGTGGGCACCATAACGTCGGAGCCGGCTGCGAGGAGCAGCGGACCAATCCTCTGGCGCTGTCCGTAACCAGTGCGCAGACAGCGGCCGAGCTGGTGGAGCACTATTGGGGAGCTTTGCTGCGTGATGCCTTTGAGAACTACTCCAGCAGTTCCCTGGCCGCCCAAGCTTGCGCCGACCTGAACAGCATGTCGTTCCAGAGCCGGAACAACGTGGAATTCCCCTATCCGGTTACTCCGTAGAATCTCTTCCGCCGCCAAATTGTTCCGGCTGATGGAAGGGTGGAGGGGACGCACCTCTCGCAGTTCCTGATGCAGCCGACGTTTATGGGAGCGCAGCCCATGAACCCGCAGATGAGGCGCTTCTTGTCGGCGGGGTGCCTTGCATCGGTCGTTGGGGGGCGTTAATGGCCTTACGGTCAAATGGCTGTCTCGACAACTAAGGCCTACAAATTCTTCTTCGTCCACTGCTCGATGCGATCGAGCGCGAGCTGAATATTCTCCACCGAATTCGCCACGCTGAAGCGCAGGTAGCCTTCGCCAAACGCCCCAAACGCCGTGCCAGACAACGCAGCAACGCCGGCCTGCTCGAGCAGAGCGTCCGCCAGCTTCTTCGACGACCATCCCGTCTGCGTGATGTTCGGGAAGGTGTAGAACGCGCCCTTGGGCAGGCGGCACGAGAATCCTTTGATCTGATTAATGCCGTTCACGAACACGTTGCGCCGCTTCTGGAACTCCAGCCGCATGCGGTCCACTTCGCTCTGGTCGCCGCGGATCGCTGCGATGCCTGCAATCTGCGTGAAGGTCGCTGTGCAGGAGTTCGAGTTGGTCATCAGCCGCGCGATATGCGTAGCCAGATCGGCGCGCAGCACGCCGTATCCCATCCGCCATCCCGTCATCGCGTACGTCTTCGAGAAGCCGTCGAGGATGATCGTGCGGTCCTTCATGCCTTCGACCGACGAGATGCTGAACTGCTCGCCTTCGAAGATCAGGCGACCGTAGATCTCGTCGCTCATGACCATGATGTTTCGGTCGCCGATGGCCGAGGCGATGTCGTAGATGTCGTTCTTGGTCAGCACGCCGCCGGTCGGGTTCTGCGGCGAGTTGAGGATGATCAGCCTGGTGCGGTCGGTGATCAGGCCGGCCAGTTCGTCGACGTCGAGGCGGAAGTCGCGCTCCTCGCGCAGGCGGATCGGCACCGCCTTCGCGCCGAGGAAGTGGATCATCGACTCGTAGATGGGGAAGCCGGGGTTGGGATAAATAACTTCATCGCCTTCTTCCACCAGCGCCAGCATGGTGAAAAAGATGATGGGCTTGCCGCCGGGTACAACCACTACTTCTTCCGGCGTGAACTTTACGCCCCGGGTCCTGCTGACTTCTTCCGCAATGGCTTCCCGCAGGTCGGGCAGACCGGCCGACGGTCCGTAGTGTGTATAGCCCATGTGGAGGGCATCGACCGCGGCTTCCACGATGTTTTTCGGAGTATCGAAATCGGGCTCGCCGATTTCCAGATGAACAATAGGTTTGCCTTGCTTCTCAAGGGCGCGGGCGCGGACCAGAACCTCGAACGCAGTCTCGGTTCCCAAACGCGACATGCGCCTGGCCAGATGTAATTCCGGCGGTGCGGACACAGTTAGCGAGCTCATTTTGTTGTTCCTTTTCGCGGCGTGGCTCTTGGGCATAGTTCCGCAAGAATCCAGCTCACATTGTGTGGCCGGAAATAACAAGAAGCAGTGATGGGTGGACTAAATGATTGTGACACTGCGCACCCGAACGATCAGGGCGGATTGGATCAGCGTAAGACATAACTAAAACTGCGGCATTCTACTTAACATACTCGATCTCGACTTCGATCTTGGCCGTCTTTTCCAGCATGGCCGATACCGAACAATACTTTTCTTTCGACAGTCGCACGGCGTCCTCAACCGCCTTGTGCGTTACCTGGCCCCGGACACGATATACCAGCTTGATGTGCGTGTAAACCTTGGGATGCTCCTCGGCGCGTTCGGCATGTGCCACAACTTCCAGGCCGGTGAACGGCTCGCGCTTCTTGCGCAATATGCTGACGACGTCACTCGCGGTGCAGCCACACAGCGCGATCAGCAGCAGCTCCATCGGAGTGCTGGCAGTTTTCGTTTCGCTGGCGTCCATCACCAGAGCGTGACCGCTCGCGGCATCCGCCACGAAGCGGTCTTTGTCCGTCCAGATTGCCCTTGCTTCGACCATGAACTTCTTCTGCGTCCCTCGCTGGAGCTTAGTGGGGCTTGTTGTCAGCCGGCGGTGATTGGGGAGGTGCCTGCTGGGCGGACTTATTGTCGTAGGTCGAGTATTGGTCGGTCGGTCGCTTCAAGCGAATCTCGATGTCCATCTCGGGCTTGTCAATGTCGTAATCGTCGCCGAACGTTTTCATCTCCGGCGCCAGAACCTGTACGCGCAGCAACCCGTAGGGCAGGCCTTCATAGGTAACTTTACCTTCGTTGTCTGTCTTGATCTGGAATCCGCCCTTGGATTGGCCACCCTTCTTGTCAACGGGATGAAGGATTACGCTGGCGTTGCGAACGGGCTTGTTGTTGTCGTCTTTTACGACCGTGAAATGCACGTTGGATACCTGCAGCGGAGCGTCTTTGTTTTTCTTGTCGTTTGCCGCAGACAGCGCGGTCAGCATCAAGGCACAGCAAACAATTCCCCAAGGCCCGCGACTTCTCATGGTCGTATTCTAGGCACAGGAACGTTCTATCGCAATGCGCCCTAACATTGGAGCGTGAACTAATTGGGGTTGCTACTGGTTTTCTTCAGCGTCGGCGGACCGTCGTCCTTCTGGTCCTGCTGAGTTGTGGAGTTACTCGGCGCGCCCGAATTCGTTGCAGGCGCATCCCCGCCGTCGTCATCCTGGGCATGCTTGCGCAGTACCGGACGAGTTACGCCGTCTCTCTCACTCAAACGAACTCCGCCTTGCAGCGCAATCAGGTGCGCCTTCACAGCTTCGAATTCGCTGGTGTCGACCACGTAACTATCGCGATCGGGAAAGTATGTGCGGATTTCATCCTGCGCCGCAGTGATTCTGTCGGCCGTCATCGGATGCGTCGAGAACATCTTGGCGATCTTGCTGTGCTTCTCTTTCTCTTCCGCCTTCAACCGTTCGAAGAACTGAACGAATGCCTGCGGATCATACCCGGCCGCGTAGTCGTATTGCAGCCCAAGCATGTCGGCCTCACGCTCGGCGTCACGCGAGAACTTCAGGAAGCTGAGCGGAACAGCGATGCTGGCAATCTCGGCGATCGCGTAGGCTGCCGGACCTCCGACAAACATCAGCGGAATCGACGCCATGGTCCAGATCTGCTGCTTGGTCAGGTTCTTGGTGGCATGGCGAGCGGCCACATGGGCGATCTCGTGCGCCATCACAGCAGCCAGTTCCGATTCGCTCTCCGCCGCCAGGATCAGTCCGCTGTCGACGTAGAAGAATCCGCCAGGAAGAGCAAATGCGTTGACCTCTCCCGTATCGAGCACCTTGATGGTGAATGGCACACGCGAGTCGGAGTTGCGAACGAGGCTCTGGCCGATCCGGTTCACGTAGTCACTGATGATGGGATCGGTAACAACTCTGCTGCTCTGCTCCACCTGCCGTGCCAGGTCGTGGCCAATCGAGATCTCACGCTCAATGGAATAAAAGTTCAGCCCGTTTCCCACGTTGCGATGGCCAATCATCGTAACGTCATACTTCGCCGGTTCCTGGTTCGCTGGTGTTACGGGAGGAGGCGGCGGTTGAAGTGTACCCGTCGGCTTTGCAACCGGTATGGGCGCTGGTGTCAAACCGGCAGCAGGATCAGGAGCAGGCTCATCGTCCTTCGCGACATCCGTCACAGTTGGTGAAGTCGCTTCGGTCGCCCCCGAGTGGTCCCCTTGTGCATCTGCGACGGGCGCATCGGAGGACTTGGCCAAGTCCGGTGCCGAGCGCTCAACTACTACGACTTGTGCATCCGAATCTGCGACTGGCGGCTGGCTTGCATTATTGGATTGAGCAACACCAATCCCGCACCAAACTAATGCAGCGAGAATGAACCGCAATGTCCGTCGAAGCGCGCCAGCTGGGGGGACGGAGCCATTCATGCGAGTACCTGTGCCCTTACACCTGCACTGCTGATTATGACAATCCAAACTATCGGTCACGATGCAACTGTTATTAGTTTCGTAACCGAATCAAACCGGTTCGGGGCTGGATTAGAAATTCCCAAATCTGGCCGTTGTAGATGCAAACACTGTCAAACGGTTGCCGAAATTCCTCGGCTTGGACTAGCGCTTCACTCGCCCGCCCAACGCCCTCATACTACTCCTAAGGCGCTAAAAAACAAGCCCATAGCCCGAAATCAAGCGTTTGGTAAAATGTGAGTGAACTACACTCATATTCGACTTGACTTGGGGCAACCACCTGATGTACATTAGCACTCGCCTGACTTGAGTGCTAGCAGCCCGCTTCAAGCTGCCTCTCCGCCCTCTGGTCCGGCTACCGGGAACAATCCCAAAGTTCATGATTGTGCCGACCCCCAACGCAGCAGTCGCGCCCAGGCCGGCCAACGTGTACGGCAATTCAATCAGAACCAAGCATTTGAAAGGAGTTCCACGAATGGCTACCAAGCTGACTCCCCTGCACGATCGCATTGTAGTTCGTCGTGTAGAAGAGGCTGAGACCACCCGGGGCGGCATCATCATCCCCGACAGCGCCAAGGACAAGCCGCAGGAGGGAGAAGTTATCTCCGCCGGCCGCGGCAAGACCAACGACAAGGGCGAGACCTTCCCCCTCGACGTGAAGGCGGGCGATCGCGTTCTGTTCGGCAAGTATGCCGGCACGGAAATCAAGATCGACGGCGAAGACTTCCTGATCATGCGCGAGGAAGAAGTCCTCGGCATCCTGGAAGGCGCCGGCAAACCGGCCCTCGCCAGCAAGTAGACGGCGGGTGCCCCAGCCTTTCGCCTCTTTTTGCAAGGGGTGGAAAGAAGAGTTCAACCATCCAAGATTTCGAAGGAGAAATAGGAAATGGCAAAGCAGATTCTGCACGGTGAAGAGTCACGGCAATCGATCCTGCGCGGCGTAAACGTCCTCGCGGATGCCGTGAAAGTCACCCTCGGCCCCAAGGGCCGCAACGTTGTTATCGAGAAGAAGTTCGGTTCGCCGCTCATCACCAAGGACGGCGTCACCGTAGCCAAGGAAATCGAGCTGAAGGATCCGCTCGAGAACATGGGCGCACAGATGGTGCGCGAAGTCGCCTCCAAGACCTCGGATGTCGCCGGCGACGGCACCACCACCGCGACCGTTCTGGCGCAGGCCATCTATCGCGAAGGCGTAAAGACCGTTGCTGCCGGCGCCAACCCGATGGCGCTGAAGCGCGGCATCGAGAAGGCTGTCACCGCGGTTTGCGGTACGGTCAACGCCGAAGGCGAGCGCAATCCCGGCGCAATCGACAAGTTCTCGCAGAAGGTTTCCGGCGAGATGATCGCGCAGGTCGGAACCATCTCGGCGAACAATGACGAGACCATCGGGAAGATCATCGCGGAAGCAATGAAGAAGGTCGGCAAGGACGGCGTCATCACCGTCGAAGAGTCCAAGACCATGGAGACCCAGCTGGAGGTCGTGGAAGGCATGCAGTTCGACCGCGGCTACCTGTCCCCATATTTCGTGACCGATCCCGAGCGCATGGAAGCGGTGCTGGAGAACCCTTACATCCTCATCCACGAAAAGAAGATCTCCTCGATGAAGGACCTGCTCCCGCTGCTCGAGAACATCGCCAAGAGCAGCCGTCCGTTGGTGATCATCGCTGAGGACGTGGAAGGCGAAGCGCTCGCGACTCTCGTCGTCAACAAGCTGCGTGGCACGCTGAACGTCGCGGCCGTGAAGGCCCCTGGCTTCGGCGATCGCCGCAAGGCCATGCTGCAGGACATCGCCATCCTCACCGGTGGCAAGGCCATCACCGAAGACCTCGGCATCAAGCTGGAGAACGTCCAGATGGGCGATCTCGGCCAGGCCAAGAAGATTACCATCGACAAGGACAACACGACCATCGTTGAAGGCAAGGGCAAGCCCGGCGACATCGAAGGCCGCGTGAAGGAAATCCGCAGCCAGATCGACAAGACCACGAGCGACTACGACCGTGAGAAGTTGCAGGAGCGGTTGGCGAAGCTGGTGGGCGGCGTTGCCGTGATCAAGGTCGGTGCGGCCACCGAAACCGAAATGAAGGAGAAGAAGGCCCGCGTCGAGGACGCGATGCACGCCACCCGCGCTGCGGTTGAGGAAGGCATCGTTCCCGGAGGCGGCGTTGCCCTGCTCCGCGCGGCCGACGCCATCAATTCGCTGAAGCTCGAAGGTGATGAGAAGATCGGAGCCAATATCGTGCGTCGTGCGCTCGAAGAGCCGCTGCGCCAGATCGTTGGCAACGCCGGCGAAGAGGGCGCGATCGTTGTGGGCCGCATCCGCGACCACAAGGATTCGTCCTACGGCTACAACGCCCAGACCGGGCAGTTCGAAGACCTGGTCAAGGCCGGTGTCATCGATCCGACCAAGGTGGCTCGCACCGCGTTGCAGAATGCCGGTTCGATCGCCTCGCTGATGCTGACCACCGAAGCCCTGGTGTCAGAGATTCCTGAAGAGAAGAAGGAACCGGCGATGCCTCACGGCGGCGGCGGCATGGGCGGAATGTATTAAAGACAGTGCCTAGTGACTAGCGACTAGTGGCTCGTCAAGAACAGGTGCCCCACTCAAGCTGGTTTTGCTTGAGTGGGGTTTTTCGTTTGAACTGTCAACAACTCTGGGTGCCTCATGCTTCTCGACAGCCTGTACCAGTGGGTTGTCTTTCAGGCCGCTGCTGTTGACGAAATTGTCCGCCGCCGTGACCTGATCGGGATAGGTGGCAGCGCCCAGGATCTGCGCCACCAGTTGATCCGGATACACGCGACCGGGGAAACGATGGAATCAATCTCGGACGCCGACAATGTGCGCCTGCTGTGCTTCCTGGAACGCAAGGGCATCTGGGCTTGTAGCGATCAGCACGATGCCCGCTAGCGCAGTGACTAGGAATTCTTTGAGGGATTTCTGCAGCCTCTCCCTTCCGCTTCATGCTCAGCCCTGAGTTCTTCGAAGGATTACGCGAGGCGCTTGGCCGGGAGTTGCGGGTATGAACAAACATCCGCCAGTCGACTCCCAAAATTTGGCGCCGCTCACCGGGGGCGGAAAAGATATTACCATCGGTTCCTGCCGCCCGAAGGTGTTAATCGAGCGTCTTGAGCTGTCAGCTGGCGGGTACTCGTGACGAAATCACACGCGATCCCAGATTGGCGCCAGAAAGCGCGGTTCTGATAGCGGAACACGATTCCTCCTATAATCGGACCGTGATCTCTTCGCCTTGTCTCTGCCCCAATGCCCCCTAATGGAAATTTCGGCGTCCTGCTGCGCCACTGGCGCAGTGTTCGGCATGTCAGCCAACTGGACCTGTCACTCGATGCAGATATCTCAACGCGTCACCTGAGCTGCGTCGAGACCGGGCGCGCACAGCCGAGCCGGGAGATGGTCCTGCGTCTTGCCGAAGCGCTCCAGGTTCCACTGCGTGAGCGCAATACCCTGCTGCTCGCTGCCGGCTATGCGCCTTTGTATCGGCACACAGTTCTCGACGCACCCGAAGTAGAGGCGGCGCGCCGCGCCGTAGAGCTTCTCATGGCTCAGCTGGAGCCGAATCCCGTACTCGTTTTGGATCGCTCCTGGAACATCCTGATGATGAATGCCGGCGCAAAGCGCTTTCTTGCCCTCTTCCCCGGCTGCGATTCTGTGACGCCTCTGAACGGACCCCGCCTTGCATTCCATCCTCAAGGGTTGCGGCCCTTCATCGAAAACTGGGACGTGGTCGCCGCGCACATCATTCGCCGGGTACATCGCGAAGTTGCAGACAACCCCTCTGACGAGACGTTGCAGCGTTTCCTCGAAGAGTTGCTCAGCTATCCTGGCGTTCCGAGCCGCTGGCGCACACTCGAATTGGATGGCACTCCTCCACCCTGCCTGACCATCAACTACAGGTGGAAGAACTCGACGCTTCGCCTGTTTTCCGCGCTCACTACCTTGGGCACGCCGCTGGACGTTGTACTGCAAGAACTCCGCATTGAAAGTTTTTTCTCCGCAGATGAAGCCACGCGCTCCGTAATGAATCGCCTGGCTGAAGAAGCGCTTTATCGCTGATTAGGAAATACTGTCACCCGCCGCTTGCAAGGGCCCGGCTTCAGCCGGGCCGTCACCTACCCAAAAACCATGCGGCTGCAGCCGCTGAGGGAGACATTGGATCACACACTTTTCTAAATAGAGTTAACAGACCGCTCCGCAACAACCGCTTTTCTGCATGACCTCGGAGGTCATGGACAGCGCTCTTCCTCCATTGAATACTGTCCCCAGAAAGTCTCGGTAATCCGAGCACATTTCTTGAATGGAGGACGGTCCAACATGCGGCGCACGACAAGCATCGTGATTGTGTTGATTACCGCACTGGCGCTTATTCAATCGCGAGGGCAGGCGACGGATACCAGTGCTGTCGACACGATCAAGCAGCTCGAACAGGAGATGGGGGATGCAATGATAGCCGGCGATGTCGACAAGCTCAATCAGATCTACGCCGACGATTTCGCAACCGTCGGATCCTCCGGCAAGGTTATTACTAAGGAAACCCTTCTAACCGATTTCAAATCCTTCCATGACAAACTCGAGTGGTTTGAAAATGGACCTATAGACGTGCAGGTGTACGGCAATGTTGCCGTGGCCTCCGCCAGTGTCAAGGAAAAGAGGACTCGGGACGGAAAAGATACCAGCGGTGAGTTTGTTTGGGTGGATCTCCTCGAGAACCGCGCAGGCAAGTGGGTGGTGGTGCATAGCACAGGTGCCAGGTTGAAGTGAGGTGTGACTCAACTGGTGAGCGCCCCATTTCCGGGGCCCCCACGGAGCGCCGCATTCGCGCTTCGTGGGGTGGCAGGGCGCCTTCCATTGGCGAAAGGGTGAGAATGAGGAAGGCTCACCGCTGCGTCGGCACATACGCAAGCCGGTATCGCAAGCGCACCCCCGTGTGCTCCTTCTTTGCCGCATCCGTCAGCTTTACGGTTAACTTGTGACGCTTGCCATCTAGGGCTTCCGGTTGAAAGCCTAACTCGTAGCGGGAGTCGAGCTGCCGAAGAATCTGCGTCAAGCCCGTGGCGTAGTTTCCCCGAGCAAGCTTCAAGTACACTCCCCCGGTCTCGCGAGCAACGTAGTGCGCAACTTCTGCCTGTTCGCCAATCAACCATATTCCCGGAGAGCGGCTGTCCTTTAGGCCATATGCTATGACCGCCGTCGCCAACAGCTCGTCAACGATGTGGTCGGCTTCCGCCTTGGGCATCCCGCTATAGTCCCCGTACAGAAAGATCAATACTGGCACCGGTTCCGGCGACAACGAGCGCGTCTCATCGATGATGAGTTGAAGAGTCTGCTCGAGAGCCAGCTCTCCGGCCCTGTCTTGCAGGTTATCGCTGAGCACTGGGGTGAGCACTCGCTCAAGGGTCGCGGTCGCCTCCTCGGCGTTACTCGTTGGCAGCAAATCGAGCCGCGAGTCGCCGTTGTCACACCAGTGCGCCACAGCCACGCTGTCTCTTGAGTTCCGGGTCTTGAGAATTGGTTCGAAGCGATGGATCTGTCCTCGAAACAAGCCCGAGCCCCGCGACTCCCACCCCGCCATATTGCACTGCACGACGAACCAGAGCGCCAGCGGCCGGGTTCCAGTCGGGTTGTCAAATGTCTTGATCGCAACCGGGCCCCCGTTGTCCAACAACTGAAAGTCATCGCGTCGGCGAGTTCGTTCTTGGAGTTCAGGGCAACCACATCGACCAGGACCAGATTTGAGGAGGTGCGGAACGTGATCTCGGGCGATTGAGCATCGGATTGCGCGACAGCCTGGAACGTAAGTGCACAGACCCACACCGTTACGCTCGTCACCACCTGAATCGTTGCGGCCCGCATACACAACTTATTTACGCGAAGGTTGAGACAGAGGTTCAAAACAAGAGGCAGAGTGCCCCGCCTTCTCCGCTTGTTCTCGCGAGGTTGGCTCGAATTCTGGGCCTTGCGCCCTCATCCAGCAGGAGCCCCTCTCAACCTTCCTTTGGTTGAGTGGGGTTTGGTTTGCACTACCCCGTCGGGTCGTTCAACCTCAGGCCGGGCTTATCACGTCACCTTGTGACCTGCGTCCTTTGCTTGTCCTTCTTACTATGATCCTCACAAGGACGAGGAGATTTTTGTCTCCCGTCAAAC
>Ga0306926_10007903_pt1 | contig 11581 bp, 12 predicted proteins | sample flu12Cox44000178_FD_203759 | JGI IMG/M metagenome (GOLD analysis project Ga0306926, IMG submission 203759) | Lab enrichment of tropical soil microbial communities from Luquillo Experimental Forest, Puerto Rico - flux8day.12C.oxic.44.000.178 (v2)... | ecosystem: Environmental > Terrestrial >...
GCCGACGCGCGTGTACGGGACAAAGTGCTCGAGTCCCTGGATGACCGGTTGACCGAAGTCGCGCTGTGGGGTGACGGGTGGCCCCTTGGGGTCAACCGCGCGATGACCCGGGCCCAGCACGCGCTCAGCGCGGCGGCGCGCAGATTCAAGGGCTACGCGCTTGCGGCGGCCGGGATTCCCTGTGCCTCTGTCGATCTCACCGAGACGCTGCTGTGTGATCGCCGTTCGCCGGTCGACTCAGCGCTGCTCCGGCTCGACTAGGACCTCGTCTAGCCCATGAAGAAGTACTACAGCCACACACTGCTTTACCTGCACGAGACGATCTCGTTGGGATCCGGGCGAAGTGACCGCTTCACCGAGATGTTCACCGGCACCTACCAGCCGATGATGGACGAGCTCGGCGCCCGGCTGTTCGCCATCTGGGAGACAACGCCGTACAACGGTCACTGGCCGCAGGTGACGATCATCTGGGAGATCGACGGGTTCGCCGATTACGCCAGGATCGGGGCGGGCCAGGCGCGCGGCGGCAGCCATGAGGCGGCGGCCGGCAAATGGTCGGCGTTTCTGGCCGATACCGGGGCCTCGGGCGAGGGGCGAATCATGTATCCCGGACCCAGCAACAAGACGCTGGCCCAGTTGCGTGAGGCCAATTTCACTGCACCCCTGGTGATTCAAGAGATCATGCAGACCAAGCCGGGACGTCAGGACGACTACATCCGCGAGCTGGAGCGGCTCTATGTCCCATGGTCGGAGCGCACGGGCAAGCGCTGGCTGGGTTCCTTCACCACGACCTTCCGTTACAACGAGGTCATCCACTACTGGGCGCTGGACGGCGGCTGGGAGTGCTTCGCCAATCACTACCCCTCTTGGAAGGACAGCCCACCCGCCGAGATCGTCACCTGGATGAGCGTGGCCCCGGCTTTGCGCGACGGCTGGGAGGACTCGATTCTGCAGGCGCTACCGCCCTCTCCGCTGCAGTGAACTTCTCCTACGACCCGTTCGACGCGGAGGTAATGGCAAACCCGTTGCCGTACTACCGAATCCTGCGCGACCAATACCCGGTGTACTACATGCCGCAGTGGGATACCTTCGCCCTGTCCCGCTTCGAGGACATTTGGCGGGTGCTGGAGGTCAACGACGGGACGTTCGTCGCGACGGAAGGCACGCTGCCCCCGGCCTCGGTCCTCGCCCGGCACAACACGGGGCCGCTCGAAGACCCGCCGCTGCATCCGCTGCCGTTCCACGCGGTGTTCGACACGGATTTGTACGGCGAGATCCGTCGTGCGCACTCCCAGCCCTTGCGTCCGAGATCGGTCGCCGGGCTGGAAGACAGAATTCGCACTCTGGCCAACGAGCGCCTGGATGTGTTGCTGCCGAAAGGCTCGTTCGACCTGACTCAGGACTACGGTGGCATCGTCGCGGCTTCGATGGTGTGCGAATTATTAGGCATATCAACCGATCTCGCGCCGCAGGTGTTGGCCGCCGTCAACGCCGGCAGCCTTTCCGAGCCAGGTGAGGGCGTCGATACCGCGCAAGCCCGTCCCAACTATCTCGAGTACCTCATCCCCGTGGTCCAGAGTCGCCGGGCCGACTCATCCGGGCTGCCCGGCCTACCCGTTGTGGACGGCCTGCTGGCGTACCGCCTGCCCGACGGCAGCGCGCTGTCCGACGTCGAAGCCGCGACCCAGATGCTGTGCATCTTCATCGGTGGAACGGAAACGGTGCCCAAGATCGTCGCCCACGGGCTGTGGGAGCTCAGCCAGCGTCCCGACCAATTGGCGGCGGTGCACGCGGACCTGGCCACCAACGTGCCCGTCGTACGCGAGGAGTTGATCCGCTTCTGCGCGCCGGCGCAGTGGTTCGCCCGAACGGCGCGCAAACCCTTCACCATTCACGGCCAGACCATCGAACCGGGCCAGCGCGTCATCACGCTGCTCGCGTCGGCCAACCGCGACGAACGGGAGTATCCAGAGCCCGACGACTTCGTCTGGGACCGGCCCATCCGTCGTTCGCTGGCGTTCGGCCGGGGCCAGCACTTTTGCATCGGCTACCACCTGGCGAGGCTGGAAATCGATGTGCTGCTGCGGGAATGGCTTCGGCGAGTGCCGGACTACGCGATCCGAGGCGACGCCGCCACCCGGCTGCCGTCCAGTTTCCAGTGGGGTTGGAACGAGATCCCGGTGGAGGTCTGACGTGTGGTCCTACCGGATCGTCGCCCCGTACCTTTTCCAGCGGACGTCGATCCCCGACAAAACAGCCGAGCACCTGGCCGACGGTCAGGTGCTGCTGCGGTTTTTGGCCGCCGGCGTCTGCGGCAGCGATCTGCCGGCCTTTCGGGGCGCCCGGGGCCGGCTTCCGGGAGACGACGGACCCAGCGCCGCCGAAAAAGACGGGTTCCCCATCCACGAGGTGGCCGGCGAGGTGATCGCCAGCCGGCATCCCGAGCACCGCACCGGCGATCGCGTGGTGGGCTGGGCATCCGGCTTCGACGGCCTGATGGAACGCGTGATCAGCGACGGCAACGGGCTGGCGCCGTACGATCCGGGGCTGAGCCCGGCGCAGGCGATCGGCCTGCAACCGCTGGCGTGTGTCCTGTACGCCTGCGAACAATTGCCGGAGTTGGCCGGCCGGCACGTCACGATCATCGGCCAAGGCTCCATCGGCCTGTTGTTCTCCTACGCCGCCAAGGCGGCCGGCGCGGGGCGCGTCACCGGGGTCGATCCCGTCGACCGCACAAGCCACGCAACGGCATTCGGAGTCGACGAGGCGGTGCGTGCGACCAGCGACCGCTGGGTGAGCCGACTGGCCCCCGGCGACCGCGCCGATGTCGTCATCGAAACTGTCGGCCACCAGGTGGCCACCCTGGGGCATGCGATCGAAGCCGCCGCCCCCGGCGGCACTGTCTTTTACTTCGGTGTTGCCGATGACGAGTCCTATCCGATTAGCATGCGCCTTATGCTGCGCAAAAACCTGACCCTGAAATCCGGTGTGACACTTGACCGGCGCCGAGTGCTGGAGCTGGCCGGTAAATTCGCCGCCGAACATCCCAGGCTGCTCGGCACATACCTCACCCACACCTTCGGTGTCGACCAGGTGCAGGCCGCGTTCGAATTGGCCGGCCGGCCAGACCCCGAACGTGTCAAGATCGCGATCGCGGACTGAGCGTGCTGCAGCAGGCGCTGAACAAGGCAACCCCGATATGGGGCGGATGGATCACCGGTCCCACGTTGATCGGACCCGAGGAGTTCGCCAGGGCCGGCTACGACTACGTGGGTTTCGACGCGCAGCACGGCTACCTCGACGACGCCGACATCGCGGGCATCCTTCGCCGCATCGAACATGTGCCCATCGCCACCGCGGTGCGACTACCGAATGCCGACGCCGCACCGATAGGGCGTGTCCTCGACGCCGGCGCCGACGCCGTCATCATCGCGATGATCGAATCGGCCGACCAGGCCGCCGCGGCGGTGTCCGCCACCCGCTACCCACCGGCGGGCATCCGCAGCTTCGGCCCGCTGCGCGCCAGCCTGGGCCACGACGCCGCCGCCCTGGAGTCTCGTGTCAGCGTGTTCGCGATGATCGAGACGGCGGCGGCAACGTCCGGCCTCAGTCAGATCTGTGCCGTTGACGGCCTGGCCGGAATCTATGTCGGACCGGCCGATCTGGCCATCTCGATGGGCGTCGATCCCGTTGGCGCGACGCAACATCCGGCCGTTCTGGACGCGATAACGCGAATCCATCGCGCGGCCGCCGACGCGGGGCTGGTTGCCGGCATCCATGCGGGGAACGGCAAGGCGGGCCGCGCCATGGCGCAGCTGGGATTTGGGATGATCACTCTAGCGGCCGAATCGCAGGCGCTACGGAGAGGTGCCGAACAGCACCTACGTGAGGCGACCGGGCAATGACGGACGATGAAGCAGCGATCCGCGGGCTGATCGCCGGGTACGCCCTTGCCCTCGACGTCGGAGACGTCGACGGATGTGTCCAGCTGTTCACCGTCGACGCGGAATTCGTCGTCTACGGAAGGTCTTTCGCCGGGCACGACGGCATCGCGAAGATGTTCCGGGATGCACCGCACGGGCTGCACCTCACCGGCGTCTCGCGAATCGACGTCGATGACAACACCGCCACGGCGCGGTCGCAGGTGCTCTTCGTCAGAGCCGGCGACCTGCACCTGCGCCCGGCGCTGTACGACGACGAACTGGTCCGCGACCCGACAGATAGGGGGCAGTGGCGTTTCCGGCGGCGGCGGTGTCGGTTTGTCACCAGCGCCGGCCTGGCCGACAGCCCCGGGGTCCCGTCATCATGAATCGACGCGTCGCACTGGTGACCGGCGCGGCCGGCGGACAGGGCTGGGCCATCGCGAAACGGCTACGCGCAGGGGGGTATTCGGTGGCCGCCTGCGACCGGCGGTCCGACGAACTCGCCGCTGCGGTAGACGAATTGGGTGACGGTGAGGTGATGGGAATCCAACTCGACGTCACCTCCCCGGCACAGTGGGAGACGGCCGTCCACACCGTGGTCGACCGATTCGGGTCGCTGACCACGCTGGTCAACAACGCCGGCGTCCGGCACCGGGCGTCGTTGGCCGACGAGACGGCCGAGGGCTTCGAAAGCGCTTGGCGGGTGAACTGTTTCGGCACATTCCTCGGTATTCAGGCGACTCTCGCGCAGCTCCGTTCGGCCGAGCACGCGGCCATCGTCAACATCTGCAGCACGGGAGCGATCCGTCCCTTCCCGCGGCACAGCGCCTACGGTTCCTCGAAGTGGGCGCTTCGGGGCCTGACCCGAAGCGCCGCAGCCGAATTGGCCCCCCTCGGCATCCGGGTCAACGCGGTGTTTCCCGGACCCATCGCGACCCCGATGCTCGATGACGCCACCCAACTGAGGCTGGCCGCGTCGTCGGCGTTCGGGCGGATCGGCCAGCCTGGCGAGATCGCCGACGCCGTAGCGTTTCTGGTCTCCGACGAGGCGTCATTCATCACCGGATCGGAACTCGTCGTCGACGGCGGGCAGTGTCTGCAGATCCGATGAGCGGGCAGCTGGATGGGTTCGAGCGCCTCGATCCCGCCCTGCGGGCCGTCGCGACGACGCGAACCGACTTTTCGCTCGCCTCGATTCAACTGATGCGCGAACCGTTCAACGCGCGGCGCCGGGAGGCCGCCGAACAAACCGACGCACAAGGCGTCCAGATTGTCGAGGACACCGTGGCGACCGAAGCCGGCGCTGTGCCGGTGCGCATCTACCGCGGCGGGGAGCCGGTGATCGTCTACTGCCATGCCGGCGGCTTCGCTCTTGGAAACCTGGACACCGATCACCGCCAGTGCGTGGAGCTCGCGCACCGCGGGCGGTGCACGGTGGTGTCGGTCGACTATCGGCTGACCCCCGAGAACCCCTATCCGGCCGCGCTCGATGACGCGGCCGCGGTGTTGCGGTGGGTGGCGGCCGATGCGACCGGACTCGGCGTCGATCCGGCGCGCCTGGCCGTCGCCGGCAGCAGCGCCGGTGCGACCCTGGCCGCATGCCTGGCGCAGGGTGCCGCCGGCGGGTCGCTGCCGGCCATCGTGTTTCAGCTGCTGCATCAGCCGGTGCTCGACGACCGAGGAACCGCGTCGAAGGCGGAGTTCCGCACCAGCCCGTCCTTCGACAGCGAGGCGGCCGACCTGATGTGGCGCTATTACCTTGGCCCGCAAGCCGGATCGGTAGCTTGCGTGCCCGCGCGGCAACAACGACTACATGGATTGCCACCCGCTTTGATCACCTGCGCGGAGATCGATCCCTTTCGTGACGAAGCGGTCGACTACGCGCTGGAGCTGCTTCGCTCCGGGGTTTCCACCGAGCTGCACGTGTTCCCGCGGACCTGTCACGGATTTGACTCGCTGCTGCCCGATTGGTCGGGCTCCGAGCTGTTGTTCGCCCTGCAGGGGCGGGCCATCCGGCGCATCTGGCACGACGGTTGAGGGCGTAACACACGCCACTGGCGATGCCGCGCTCTAGACGGTTGAGGTCGAAGCTACCGCCATATTCGGCGCCGCTAAGTTCGACCTGACGAGAAGATTGACGTGAGATGGGTTGGTGTGGTGAGTGGCTCGGTCAGGACGCTTGCTCCAGGGTGACGTGGTAGCCCATGGCTTCGAGTTGACGGACGGCGTTGCTGCGCGCTTTCTGCGGGTTGAGGCGGGTGAAGTAGTCGCCGCCGGGGTCGTGGTAGGCGGTGTTGGTGGTGGCGATGTTCCAGATTGCAACGAGCAGTGCGCGTTGCACGGCGACGTTGGCGCGCAGGGGTCCACGACGGGCGGTGATCCGGCGGTACTTGGCGGCCAGGTAGGTGTCGCGGGTGTGTGAGATCGACATCGCTGCGGTACCGAGGGCACCTTGTAGGTAGGGGTTGCCGGGCCGGGTGCGCCGCGATTTGATTTTGCCGGCCGATTCGTTGTTGCCGGGTGTGGTGCCCGCCCACGATGCAAGGTGTTGTGCGGTGGGGAATTTGGTCATGTCCGCACCGGTCTCGGCGACCACGACGTCGGCGGTGTATCCGCCGATGCCGGGGATGGTGCAGATCAGGTCCCGGAACCGGCGAAAGGGTTTCATCACCACCTCGATCCGCTCGGTGAGCGCTTCGATGGCCGCGGTGTGCTGGTCGATGAGGTCCAGGTGCATGCGGGTCAGGAATGCGTGGTGGGCGTTGAACCGGCCGTAGAGGGCTTCAGTGAGCTGCGGGATTTTCCTGCGGAGTTGTTTCTTGGCCAGATCAGCCATGGTCGCCGGATCGGTCTCACCGGCGAGCAAGGCGTCCAGCATCGCCCGCGACGAGGCACCGTTGAGGTCGGCGGCGACCGAGGACAGTTTGATACCGGCGTCCTCAAGCAGTTTTTCCAGCCGTTGGATCTCACGGGTGCGTTCCCGCGTCACTGCGGTGCGGGTGCGGGTCAAATCGCGCAACTGCCGAATCGGCTCTGGGGGAACGAACGAGCCGCGGACCAGACCGTGAGCGCCAAGCTGGGCTAGCCAGGTGGCATCGGCCACATCGGTCTTGCGGCCCGGCAGGTTCTTGACGTGACGGGCGTTGACCAGCATCACCTCGACGCCGGTCAGGTCCTCGAGCAGGTAGTAGAACGGCTTCCAGTAGTCGCCGGTGGCTTCCATCACCACGCACGTAACCTTCTGTGCGGCAAGATGATCGCGCATCGCCATGATCTGTCGGGTGGTCGCTCCGAACGTGGCGACCGTTTCGGTGGTTTTTCGACGGCCTGCACCGTTGATCCGGACGCAGACTTTGGCGTCCCTTTTCGAAATGTCCAGGCCCGCGCAGCGCGGATGAATGACGTCCACCGCCGATGCTCCCTTCCTTCTCTGGTAGCCCACTATCGAAGGTGTCCGTCGTGGGGAGGGCAGGGAGAGTCGGAAGTCTGACGCACGGGCTCAAGGCACCAATCCACGGTTCCCGTGGAAGCCCTCCGCCACCATGCTGACTTACAGGCTCAAGGCACCAAGGTCTTTGCGGGGACAACCACGACGAACACCGATAATGGTCCCGCCACGCCCATGGTGAGCACAACAGGTGACCACCGCCGAATCTTCACGTTCCACGGTGCGCCAACGGCGCCGGTCTGCTGACTTGCGAGGAAGTTGCGGTCGAAGACCAAGTGCTATGGAGCCATGCCGGAGTCGATCCAGCGTTGGAAGACGTTAATCTTTTCGGCGCTCCAGGCCCCGTCACACGGCATCGACCCATCGCGAAGGCGTTCGACGATGGCCGCTGCATGGGACTTAACGTCGGTGTAGGACCAAAGGTCGAACGCCCACGTCATCGACTCACGATCGTCTTGCCGGAACAGCGGTTTGATGTTGCGCTCGAACACGACCGGCTCGCCCGCGCCGGGTAGTGGCACCGGCGGCGCGGTCGACGATTCGGTGTGACCCGTGCCTGGGGCGCGGGACGCTGGCGCCTGCCCCGCCATTCCGGGCGTGGTGCTGACTTGTGAGCCGAAGGTGATCGACTGTTGCTGCGCAGGTGTCGGGCCGGAGCTCGAGCAGCCGGAGACCAACGCGACAGCCGCCGCCGTCGCGGCGACGGCGGGCAGCGCGGTGAGTGAGCGATGGGGCTGGGGCATGACGGTTGTAAACCTCCCTGGTTGAGCCGACGGATGCGAAGCACTCACTTAGAGTTAGGGCGGCGAGTTACTCTGCGCTCCCAATGCCGCGGCGTCTCACTATCTTGTCTCCCGACGCGCGCTTTCGCTCGAACCCCGCCGATGATGGCCCGGCACCCGCCTAGGTGGCGGGGCCGACTGCTTGGTAGAGCCGCTGCCGAAAGGCTGCGGTACCTTTCCCGGTATGGCGTAACGCCAATTGCCGACGTAGGCGTGAGCCCGCCGTCCACACAACAGTTTCGACGGTCCGTCGGCCCACTGCAGCGGAAGGTCATTTTCGAAGTGCCTGGGGTCACCATCGAGCCGTCGCTGGCCTGGTTGCTTCACCCTCTCGCGGTAAACACCTTTCTTGACAAGGTATGGGGCACAACGCACTACCACGTCAAACATCGCTGCGCGAGCTACTTCGATGCCCTGCTGCAGGCGCCGTCGGCGATTGAGGAACTGTTGGAGCTTTTTCGCGGGGACCCCTCGACGATGCACCTGCTGAGGGGAGAAGACAGGAAGTCAGGCTCCGACAGCTACCGGCTTGCTGACGGCAGCCTCGACGTTGCCCGCGTCCGCAACGACTTTGCGGATGGCTACACGATCATTATGGGCGGCGTCGAGCGCTACGTGCCCGCGATCGCGTCGTTGGCCCACTCCATCGAGGTCGAGCTGAACTACCCGATACAGGTCAACGCCTACATCACCCCGCCCGCTACACACGGGCTCGTTCCCCACTACGACGACCACGACGTGTTTTTCCTGGAGGTCCATGGATCCAAGATCTGGCATTTGTACGACGGCCCTGACGTCCCGCCGCGCGAGATGCAACCCGAGAACAACAAGGCGGTTGCCATCGACGGCCTCCCCTTGCTAACCGACTTGTGCCTCGAAGTCGGCGACGTGCTGTACCTACCACGTGGCCAAATTCATGCGGCCGAGACAAATTCAGAGCCATCCGCCCATCTGACCGTCGGACTCCACCCGCCCACCATGCTCACGCTTGCCATCGCGGCGCTTTCCGCGCAGCGATTCCACGACGACCGTCTGAACGCCTATTTGCCGCCGGGGCACCTCGATGACGCTGATGTGCAGGCGACCCTGGGCGTCCTGCTACGTGACGCTGTCAAAGCGGTCGAGGACCCGAGCGCCATCGCGAGAGGTCTCGACGTATTGGCGGATAGCCTGGTCCACCGCGGCCGATGCCCACCAGTCGAACCGGCCTCGACCGCCGCCCCAATCGACGGACAAACACTGGTGAGGAAGTACCAACCGCTCTATTCTCGCGTGCAGGCTGTTGCCGGCGGTGTTGCGCTGCGATTTGCGAGTTTGGCGGTACGCGCCGGTGCGGACCACGAAGCCGCGATGCAGTTCATCTCGAAAAGCGCCGAGCCGTTTCGGGTTTGCGATATTCCCGGACTGGGTGCGCAGGAGCAGATCGAGCTAGCCCGGACCCTGATTGTGGGCGGATTCCTAATCCTACTGTCCGACAACTGATAATCACCGAGCTGATCTGCATGCGATTCCTGGGTATCCACACGCGGAGCGGTTAGGCTGGTGTTTGCGCTGGTCAAGCGCTAAAACACGGCTGCTATGTCGAGCCGCGCTCGCTCTCATATTTCTTGGTCATGAGTGACCGAAGCGTCCTACTAAACAGTGTTTGACCTGGTGTTATGCCAGCGTCAGGGTGTAGTTATGTTTACCCAATGCGCGTCTACAGCTAACGCCTGGCCTGCTGCCGGGGCTGCTGCCAAGCCCAAGCGCACCAGACACCAGCGCGCCGCCCCTTGTGGAGTCCTGTGGCGCCCTAACGCGGTTGGCTGGTGTGGTGGCGTGCGTCTTGACGCGCCAGCACCACAAAACAATTCCTTTCCTACTTGCCGAACGTCGCTACGTCGAAACGTCTTGGTGGATGCCCGGCGGCGGGATTACCCACCCACCCCATCCCGACCGCCCCACACGACGTTTGAACCCGTGCGCCTGACCATAAGACGCGCAGTGGATCAGGAGGCGGTGGATTCCATTGCACGCATGCGCTTGAGCGTGAGGCTTGCAGCCCGCCTCGACAACGCTGGCGAGAGACGTTCCAGGTACCAAAGTGCCTTCCACCAGGCAGGCACCACAATGATTGCGTCTCCCCGCAACACGGCACGAAGGGCGCGCTCGGCAAACTTTTCGGGTGCCATCGGCAGGAACGGCTCCCAGAATTTGAGGAGTTCCTCATCGCTGAAGCCGGAAACCCGTCCGAACTCGCCGCCAGCGAGGATCGGGGTCCGGATCGCGCCCGGACAGAGCACCGAGACCTGCACGTTGTGGCGCTCGGCCTCCAGCCGCAGCACCATCGAGAGCGCGGCGACCGCATGCTTGGTGGCGGTGTAGCTCGCCGAGCCGGGAGAAGGAACGAGACCGGCCATGGAGGCTGTGTTCACGATGTGGCCGGAGTGCTGCCGGATCATGATCGGATAGACCGCTTGGATGCCGTGTACCACACCGCGCAGGTTCACGTCGAAGACGTCGTTCCAGTCGTCGAGCGTGTATGAGTCGACCTCGCCGCCGACCACAATGCCGGCATTGTTGAACAGGTAGTCGATCCGCCCAGATTGCTCCACTGCCTCGGCGACGGCGCGCTCGAACGATGGGTAGCTGCGCACATCGAGTTCGATCGCGTGCGCCTTTGTCCCACTACTGTTAAGGCGTTGCGCCAGCTCCTGCGCCGGGCCGATCTGACGATCGGCGATCCAGACCTCGGCGCCCCCGTCGACCAGCTTGGTGGACAATGCGGCGCCGATGCCGGACGCGCCGCCGGTAACGAATGCAATCTTGCCTGACACGTTCGATGCCATTGCGAAAGGATAGTCGCTCGCCCTCGCAGGTCACAGGAGATTCTGGTGTCGGGGGTACTTCCGCGAGTCGGTAGCACCAGTCACACAAGACGCTATGTGATTGCTTGCATGGCACCAGCCAACGCAGCCCAATCACCGGCCGGCCGCAGTCAGCGCAGGCGGTCAACGTCACCGGAGCTGGATCATGTTGGGAACCTTGCGAAACAGCGAGGCCAGTTGCGCGTCAGAGGTGTTGCAGCTGTCACCGCTGGCTCAGGCTCGCGGCCGCGACTTTGCCACAGCCTGGCCGTCCTCGGTGGTTCCGCGCCGAAACACCGTCGCGATGTTGGGGTGACTCAGCGTGTCCGCTCCGGGGACCGACACCGCATAATGTGGCGATGGACGACGTCGTGCATGGCGGCTGTGACGCCCGATTCGAGAGCCTGCGCGAGGCCCTGGCGGATGCCATCGCCAGCGGTGAGGAAGTCGGCGCCGCGATAGCCGTCGATGTTGACGGTGAACTGGTCGTCGACATCTGGGGCGGCCATGCCGACGCAGCCAGGACGCGACCGTGGACCGCCGACACCATCGTCAACGCGTGGTCCTCCACCAAGAACGTGA
>Ga0306926_10007904_pt1 | contig 11581 bp, 11 predicted proteins | sample flu12Cox44000178_FD_203759 | JGI IMG/M metagenome (GOLD analysis project Ga0306926, IMG submission 203759) | Lab enrichment of tropical soil microbial communities from Luquillo Experimental Forest, Puerto Rico - flux8day.12C.oxic.44.000.178 (v2)... | ecosystem: Environmental > Terrestrial >...
TTCGAGGACGCGCATTGGATCGACCCGACCTCGCGCGAATTGCTCGACCTGACGATCGATCGGGTATCGCGGCTGCCCCTCCTCGTCGTTGTCACCTTCCGTCCCGAGTTTCAGCACGTTTGGAGCGGCGAGCCGCAAGTGACGGTGCTGGCGCTCAATCGCCTTGACCGGCGCGATCGGACTGTTTTGGTCGAGCTGATCGCCGGCGGCAAGGCGTTGCCCGATGAGGTTGTCGCCGGGATCGCCGATCGCGCCGATGGCGTGCCGCTGTTTGTCGAGGAATTGACCAAGAGTGTCTTGGAGAGCGGTCTGCTGCGGGAGGACGGGGATCGCTACGTGCTCGATCGACCGCTGCCACCATACGCGATCCCGACCAGTTTGCACGCCTCGCTGTTGGCGCGCCTCGACCGCCTGGCGTCGGCGCGGCATATTGCGCAGATCGGCGCGGCGATCGGACGCGAGTTTTCCTACGCGCTGCTGCGCACCGTCTCCCGCCTGCCCGAGGACGATCTGCAAGCTGGTCTCGCTCGCCTCGTCGCTTCCGAGCTGGTGTTCCAGCGCGGCACGCCGCCCGAGGCGGTCTACAGCTTCAAGCACGCGCTGGTGCAGGACGCGGCTCACAGTAGCCTGCTTCGCACCGCCCGCCGAGAGTTGCACTCTCAAATCGCCACTGCGCTTGAAGCACAATCACCGGAGCTCGTGGACAGCCAGCCCGAGCTCTTCGCTCAGCATTATGCGGAAGCTGGATTCGTTCAAGAATCCGTCCTCTACTGGGGCAAGGCTGGTCAGAGATCAGCCGCCCGTTCGGCAATGGCGGAGGCGGCCGCCCAATTTCAAAAGGCGCTGGACCAGCTGGCACAGCTGCCGGACGCCCCTGAACGCCAGCGACAGGAGCTCGAACTGTGGAGTTCTCTGGGTACGGTATTGCGATTCCTTAAAGGCAACGCGGCGCCGGAAACGGGCCGAGCCTATGTCCGCGCACGGCAGCTTTGGGAGCAGCTGGGTTCTCCTGTGGAGTTCCTTCGGATTCCATATGGGCAATCTCGTAACTACGCGATCCGCGGCGAACTCGATTTGGCACAGCGCTTGGACGAAGATTTGCTGCGCCTGAGCAGTCGGCGCAACGACTCGGCGGGTCTCGTTCTGGGTCACGTCTCGGCCGGCCGAACCCTGATGCTTACTGGCCGGTTTGCGTCATCCCGATTGCATCTCGAAGAGGTGCTAGCGCTTTTTGATCCAATCTCCCACCGCGCGCTTGTCCAGCAGGCCGGATTTCATCCCTACGTAACCTCAAAAAGCCATTTGGGAGTAGTCCTTTTCTGTCTGGGGTATCCCGACCAAGCATCGGCACAGAGCAACGCGGCAATCACTGAGGCGCGGCAGCTGGCTCACCCCCCGTCTTTGGCCGACAACTTGACACTCGGTGTCAGGCTGCTTTCGCTCTGCGAGGATAGTGCCGTCCTCGGCGAGTGGGTAGACCAATTGCTTGCTGTGGCGACGGAGCATGGTTTCCCCCACTGGCGGGCGGTGGGAGCGATTTTTCGCGGGTTGGTCGAAGTCAAAAATGGCAATGTGACTGAAGGGATATCTCTCCTGCGCCGCGGTTCAGCGGCTTACGAGGCAACTGGAGCGCGGGCGAATATGACCTATTATATCGCCCTCCTGGCCAGGGCATGTGAGATCGCAGAGCAAATTGAAGAGGGCTTGACCCAGTTGGACGAGGCTTTGCAGATAGTCGAAAGGACAGGGGAGCGCTGGTTTGCGGCCGAGCTGAACAGGCACAAAGGCCAGCTACTACTGCGGCAAGGAGATACCGAGGCCGCCGAGGAACTGTACCGCAAAGCCCTCAACATCGCCGCGGAGCAGGGAGCCAAGCTCTGGGAATTGCGCGCCGCAGCGAGCCTCGCCCGGCTGCGCTGCGACCAGGGTCGCCGCGGCGAAGCCTGCGATCTTCTCGCGCCGGTCTACGGCTGGTTCACCGAAGGCTTCGAGACGCTCGACCTTCAAGAAGCACAGGCGCTGCTTGAGGCGCTCGGTGGATAACCTACTACGCTTAACTATTACAACCTTGTCGGCGTGAAGGCCGGAGCTGAGCGCGCGTGACGACCAAGAAGGGGAAAATCTGCTCGGCGGCAGCGCCAGGGGGATCGGCTCGGGTCTGCCTTCGGTGATCACGACCTCGCCATTGCTCCTCTGTACATCGGCACGCGGTCGCCGAGGCGCGTCGTCGCCGCGCCAATCGGCAGCGAACGGTGCCTCCCAAGGATGGCAGGAACCGTCGCTGCCGTAGGCGGGCTCATGGAGCGCTATAGCAGTATTTTTTGAGCGTGATGATCATTGGCGAATCTGGCGCTGGTGACGTCGTAAAGTCCGTCAGAAACTCGACGAAGGCCTGTAGTTCCGTGTTCTCGCCCGGGCCACGGCGGTTCTTAACTGGGATGCCAGCTTGAGTAAGCGGATTGTAATTGTTGATGAGCACTGGCGGCGTTGTCGCCGTACTCTCTATGGCAAAATAAGCCAGCGCGCTTGTTCCGTTTCCAGGGGTGGGATAACTCCCGTTGGAACAGATTGCCGACATTGCTACAAATCCTACCGGGTCCTTCTCGGCGATAACCGCATCGAAGGTGGCCGTGATATTGGGATATTCGTGGACGAGAAGGTTGCTGGAAAGAGGTGCAGCAAGACCGTATCTGCCCGTCAATACTGTCTGAGCCGCTACGCCGTAAGGCGCAAGACTTGGGTCTTCAATCGCCACTGTCGTATAGACGGCGGAATCGTACCCGCAGCTGCCCCCGGCATCGCAGGAGACATCCACACCAGGGGTATTGCTCAATAAGGCAAGAATCCCCTGGGCATAGTTAAAAATGTAGAGCTTCGGGGCGGAGGGTGGGAAATTATAAGGGCTCACCAGATTAAAGTGATTGGTGAGCAAATCTAGCGGAGTGGCGGTGTCGGCCGCCAGAAACAGATCTACCCCCAGCATATTGCCGTTAATGATATGCTCTTCAAGCGTCGAAGTGGCACCGTTGTCGACTACGGTAACAGTGTAGCCGGGGTTTTCCATTTGAAATGCGTTTATAATGTCGGTTATCGCGCTGTTTGAGGGCGGAAATCCGTAAAAATTAGACGCCACGGCGAGGTTGATGTTTGTCTTCGCGTGAGGTGAATTCGCGTGAGCTACAAATGAAGACGACATCAAAATCGTCGCCGAAGCGATGCCTCCAATCCATTGTCTCGCATTGCCGCTGAGCATCGTTGGATTCTTTCCTTTCTTTGGGTTAATCGTGGTCGGTGGGATCGCGTACCTCGATGCTGTCGATATTCGAGACAAATCGGCCACCGGCCTTGTCTCCTGGAACAACGATCCGCGCAAAACCAGCGCTGCCGAGCGACTGCCCGCCAGTGGCATACGCAACCATGATTTGACTACCGCCAAAGAACGGATCGAACTCGCCGGCGCCAAATACCGATTGATAGCAATCGGTGCCCGTCACGATGACGACCTTATGCAGAATGTCATTTTTGATGGTCGGGTTCGTGACGATCCCGTTGACTGGCGGGTTATTCAAGAGGTCCCATAGCAGAACCCCGGTGAATGCTTCGGTGACGACCGATCCTGCGGCAAAATAGGTGACGTTTTGCTGCGCCGGAGGAAACTGTTCGAGGTCGTTCAAATCAAAGACAGCTCGCTTCGTCACCTCACCGGAGACCATGAACGAGCTGGAAACCCCTCCCGGGCACGCCGCCTGCAGCGGAAAGGTGACGGCGCTGATCAGGAGCAAGGTGACGAACAGGACGCGCGTCATCATTGAGGACCTCGCATGTTCGCGGAAATTTCGGGATTGGGGCTGCCAGCCTGGGTGCCGCTGAAGGCGTGGCTTCTAATGTACGCTGCGCAATTTCGGCGGGGGCCGATCGGCATCAATTGTGGGCTCTGGGGTAGCGTTGGCCATGTCGGAAAGATCCGCCGCTGTCAGAGCGAACGAGACATGAAAGCCGTCGACGGTCCGCAGCGTCACAACGAATGTTTCCGGGACTGTGCTTCGTTCGACGTCCCAGCCGGCGGCGCGGTAGACGAGGCGAAGGCTGGGATCGTGGTGCTGCAGGCGCAGCGCCCGGCGCATCATCTCGGGTAGCGTCATCATCAACTCTTTGAGACACGCCGTAGGGAGAATCAGCGCGCCTGTGCGCCCCTCCTCGTCTGCAACGCCGAGCGAGACGCTAATTCCGTCCGCAGCAACCGAGAAGGTAGTCAGGCGCTCTGCGCGGATGATTGTCATCTCGGTCCCCTCTTCCGTGCCGCTGAGCTTCGCGGCTTCGATATATTTGACGAGCGGAATTATGCACTTGCCAAACCAAGACCGGAAACCCAAACTGACGGTTGGGATCCCCGATTTGCAAGCAGCTCACGCCCTTCCACAAGGCGCGAGCCGCCCGAGCGGGGAAGTCCTATCGTGGCGCGACAGGTCGGCGCATTTTTAGCTTGCATCATTATGTCTCTCACATGGTTCATAAGTTGTTTTGGCGGCGTTTGCGAAATAGCCATAGCAAAAATTAGTAAACCATTTCCTGCGAAATGTGTCTCTGTAAGATACGGTTCCCCAAAAACACAACCGTTTCGAGTCGCCGGTGACAATACTGGTGAATTCTTCGTCCGTAAGAGAGCGTTTGAGGCGTATTTGAATACCGAGATTGTCAACGGTACCAGGGAAGATGGTGATTGGTTCAGCGATTGTTGTAAGTCGGGTGGGCGAAAAATCGAATTGCGTGGCCAATGGATGGTCGCAGATGCTTCCCCAACTCTCGTGAGTTACCTCAAAGGCGGGTGTTGCGCCGGAATTCCGAATGTCGAAATGGATCTCCGGAACTGTGGGGGGCACGAAAGGGTTTGTGCTGACCGACTTCGTGAGCACAACCCCAACGTAAGCCCGCAACTGGCGCTCCTCCATATCGGCGGCGGTTCGCCATTGGCCGTAGGTGAATCGAGCTGCGAATCCAGCAGCGACAGCGGCGCACACGGCAACGACCAAGGTTGCGCCCGACAGCCCGGTAGCAATCCTGTCTATCCAGTCGCGATGCTTTTGGGGAGCATAGCGGCGGTTGTAGTAGGGATTTGGCAAATAGCGTTCCGAGATGAAACGACGGCTGGTGTCGTATGTGGCCTAATACTAGAAGTGTGTGGCCTCTTGCTATTCGTTGTTAGTGCTATCCTTTTCGGTCTTCAGTTTATTGTGCTTCCCCGTTCGTCGGCGGCGTTTATGCTCTCAAACTGCATCGGGATGATTACCTAAAGATCGCGTCCGTCATCTCGTCAAAGGCACCCTCAGCTGCATGGGCGTCCGATTTAACGGTCGCGCTTCTGCGATGCATTTTTTGATTCGTTCTTCCGGCGGTGCATGGTACGCGACGAATTCGCGGAACGCTCTTCTCGGGGATGCGGTCCCGCTTTCATGATCGCGCGAATTGCCAATTCGGGATCGAGAGGGTAGAGCGAGGCATTATCGCCTCGCTTCGTTGATTTCGGCCTTTTACGCGTTTGTCGCTTCTGTGCCATGGTCGCTTTGTCGCTTGTTCCCCACTTCCGACTCGAGTATAAGCCTCGCGTCGGTATGGAGATCATATCATGGCGCAAGGCGCATCAATCAACGATCAGATTATGAGGCTCTTGCAAGAGACGCGGGAAGAGACGCGGCGAACTGCTTACGAAGCAGGATACCGAGACGCTTTACGCGATCAGGCGGCGGCTCGGGAGATTTTACCGACTCAGGTTTCCCCGACCGCAATTCCGTTGCCAAGCGAATCGGTTACCCCGCCTTTGGAACCCCAAGACATAAATCAGTCGCGCCGGCAGCGTGCGCCATGGGGAACATCCTCAAAAGCGGCCGGGATAGCTTTCGAGCGCGCTGGAGATCACGGTGTCACGCTCGAAATGGTTTGTCAGATTGCACGAGATGAACTGGGCTACGAGATCGCCGAGAGTTCAGCGCGGTCAATCCTCAACGACATGAGGAAGCGGAAACAAATTCGGTCGGGCCGGGGCGGACGCTGGTTCCGCCGGCCCCCTGAGCCAGTCGCACAGAATACCGCCGCGCGGGCCGGTGAGAACGACCGCGCGACGGAAGACCCGAACAACGGAGGACAGCGATGGAGCCACCCTGACGATTTGCTCCGGTCGCCGCGAGTAACCGACTTGCGACCGGAGACGCCTGAGGATCGGGCCATGCGGGAGGTGCCGGAAGCGCCTACCCGCATGGTGGGCTAAGCCCTATCCCTTCTCTCCGGGTGCCGTCGATCCGAATCGGCTCGGCGGCGCTCGCAGGGCGGCACCCTTGAGAAAGGTGCCGCCCACCTTGCCCCTGTGGTTGGAATTGGCAGACACCGCCGCTTAGGAAGCGTGTGACCCTGTGTCGGCCCTTGAAAACTGGCACAGGGTGCGGGTTCGAATCCCGCCAGGGGCACGCACTTATAACACAGGCAATCCGCCTGTGTCTTTAGGTTGTTTATAGGTCAACCGCTTACCTTCTGCCTGCTTGATCGCAATCACTGCACGTTCGCTGTCCTTAACATCACGGTAACTCCACCGAAAGCTGAACTCGTCGCAATAACGGTGTAAATGCTCTGGCGAGACGTGGTGAAAGCTGCCGACAATGCCGCGCTTCAACAGCGCGAAGAACGACTCGGCCGTGTTGACGTGAGCCTCGCCGCGAACGTATTCGCCTGAGCCATGGTCAACCCGATGATGACCACCTTCAAAGTCGCGCCCGACTAGAATGTACCCACGCCACGCATCGGTCATCAGTGTGGCGCCTTTGTCGATATGGGCACGCAAGATAGGCGCCAGCGTTTGCGAGGTCGCATCGATCGTCGGCTTGGCGACAGATCGTTTCCCCTCGCGCTCCACCAGCGCGACCACCGGCGTCTTGTGCTGCGTGCTTCGACCGCCGCCACGGCGCTGTCGCTTTCTCGGCTCGCCCGTTCCCCTTGACGGGCCGGCAGCCTTACGCGGCTTGCCACCAACATAGGTTTCGTCTGCCTCAACCGTACCCTTCAGCAATGAAGCTACGGGCTCGCGCTTCTTTGCCTCCCTAATCCGATGGCAAAGAAACCATGCCGTGCGGTAGCTGCCGATCCCAAGCTGGCGCTGCATCTGCAAGGCGCTGATGCCTTTTTTCGCTGAGCACATGATCGTGAACGCCATCAGCCAAAGCCTCATCGGGATATGGCTCGATTCCATGACTGTGTTCACGGTGACGGTGAACTGGCTTCCACAAGCGTTGCATTTAAAGACACCAGCGCGAGCGCCGCCGCTCGGGGTTTGCTCGCGCTCACTGGGCGGACGGAACTTGGTGATGTTCTCCACCGATCCGCATTGTGGGCAGATCGGGCCGTTCGGCCAGCGGATGCGCTCAAAGGTCTCGCGCGCCTGGTCTTCGGAAAAGCTGGAAACCGTCGCTAGGGTAAGATCCATTTGCCGCACGCCCTATCGCCTATCTACTTATAAGATAGGGACAAAGCGCAGGTTTGGCAAGTGCATAATTCCGTTGACGAGATATATCGTGGAGGAGTCAACCCGGTCCGTGCTCGGCCCCCAATTTTCGGCGTTGAATCGCACTCGGATTGTGCCCGCGCATGAGCTAGAATTGAGCGCATGGCGCGGCTCACGTTGCGTCTCGACTTCGGACCGGGGCGGGCTATCGGCCACGGCAAGATCCAGTTACTCGAAGCCGTCCGCGATCACGGATCGATTTCGGCGGCGGGACGCTCAATGGGTATGTCGTACCGGCGGGCGTGGCTGCTGGTCGACGCGCTCAACCGGCTTTTTGAGACGCCGGTCGTCGAGACGAAGCATGGGGGCTCGGCCGGCGGCGGCGCCGAGCTCACACCATTCGGCCACCAAGTGGTGCAGCAATATCGTACGATCGAGGTCAAGGCCCACGAGGCCGTCGCCGGTGAGCTCTCCGCGCTCGTGGCGGCGACCGCGAGGTCCGATCGCTAGGCCGGAAAGATGGTCGCCCGGGCGGCGCTACTGAAGCACTGTAAAACCCCGCTTCTCGAAAATCGGCCGCGCCGCCGGCGAGGTGAGAAATTGAAGCAGCTGGACCGCGCTTGGATTCTTACTGTCGGCCGTCAACGTGACCGGATAGACGATCGGCGGGTGGGTGTACTCGGGGAACACGCCCGCAATCTTGACCCCCGGATCGACGGCGGCGTCGGTCGCGTAAACGATGCCGAGTGGCGCCTCCTGGCGCGAGACCAACAGCAAGGCGGCGCGCACGTTTTCGGCCGGCGCCACAGCGGCGGCCACGGAGTTCCAGACGCCAAGCTTCTCGAGCGCAGCCTTGCCGTACTTACCTGCCGGCACACTATCCGGATCAGCCATGGCGAGATGCCCGCCGTTTAGCGCGCCGGCTAAGTCGAAACCCGGCTTGATGTCGAGCTTCAAATCGCTGTGGGCGGGAGCGACGATGACAAGCCGGTTTCCGAGCAAACTCTTGCGCGTTCCGGGCTGAATGAGATCGTGTCTTTGGAGATAATCCATCCAGTCGAGGTCGGCCGAGATGAACAGGTCGGCCGGGGCACCACTTTCGATCTGTTTGGCGAGCGTCGAGCTTGCCGCATAGGAGATTTTTACCGCGTCGCCGCTTTGATTGTCATAGACGCGCACTGCGTCGTCGAGCGCTTCCTTTAGGCTGGCGGCAGCGAATACGACGATTTCGGCGGCGGACGCAGCCGCCAAGGTCCCTAGCAGGGCAGCGACGATCAGAATCGACCGGACGGCCGCGCGAAAGCAACTAAAGAGCCTCATTGTCACCTTCATGAGCATAGTTGCGACAGTTCGTCCGGCGCCTGCACGGCGAATGAAGGGGACCAATTCGGCTGGACGGTGTTAAAGCACAGGCGGCGGGTCAGGGATATAGCCGATTATATATATCGCGATCGTAGGAGGTTTCCCCCATGGCGTCGAGCTACACCGCGACCGACGCGCATGCTTATGAGCATCTCATGGGGCGCTGGAGCTCCCGGCTCGCGGAAGAACTGATCGCTTTCGCGGGGATCGGAGCGGGCGACCGCGTGCTCGATGTCGGCTGCGGAACCGGCAGCATGGCGTTCGCGCTTGCCGCCCGCGCCGAGCCCGCAGCGATCGTGGGCATCGACATTGCCGAGCCGTACATTGCCCATGCCTCGACGCGGTCTGGCGACCCGCGCCTGACCTTTATGACCGGCAATGCAGTTGCTCTGGATTTGCCGGCCGGCAGCTTTGATCGTTGCTTTTCGCTGCTCGCGCTCAACTTCATGTCGGACCCCGCCCGCGCCCTCGATGGCATGCGCCGGGTCACGCGACCGGGCGGGACTGTGGCCGCCGCGGTATGGGATTTTGCGGGTGGGCTGGTTTATCAGCGGATCTTCTGGGATACCGCCGCGGCGCTCGACTTCGAGGCCGACTTGGCGAGAGGCCGACATTTCTCAAGCCCCCTGGTCGGCCCCAGCAGGCTCGTCGCCGCGTTCGAGGACGCGGGTCTGCGCAGCGTGCGGTCGGCCTCGCTCACCATTCGCATGGAATACGTCGAGTTCAACGATTATTGGGAGCCGATCGCCAACGCCCAGGGGCCCGTCGGCGATTACGTCAAGCGGCTCTCACCAGACCGCCTTGCGACGCTCGCTGCGGCAGTGCGGCGAGCTTATCTTGTTGGTGGTCCCGATGGTCCGCGCTCCATGGCCGCGACCGCTTGGGCGGCGCGCGGCCTGGTGCCGTGACTGGTTTCAACGAAGGAGGAGCAGCAATGAAGCTGAGCGCACGCAATCAGATCAAAGGCAAGATCCTCGAGGTCCGGAAAGGCGCGACCACCGCGCATGTACGGATCGACATTGGCAACGGTGTCGTCATCACCTCCTCAATCACGAATGAAGCCGTCGAGGATTTGGGGTTAGCAGTCGGCGACGCGGCGATTGCGGTTATCAAGGCTTCAGACGTGATGGTCGCCAAATAGCCTGGTGAACAGCAATCGGAGTTGGCGTATCGGCCGCAAGGAAATGGCGGCACTCGGCCTGGCCGAGCCGGAGCCGGCGAAACACTGAGCGTCTGTCTTCTTCGGTGGCGGTGCCGCCAATCCCTCCCACTGCGTATGCGGAAATCTTGTCGCCGATTGGCCGGTTGCGCGCCCCGCCCGTGCCAGCGTGAGTGGCGGCGAGGCCATTTGCAATAAACGACGACAGCAAGGGAACGCCTTGATGCGGGCAAAGCGCCGAGTTCCAGCGGCTCGGCGCAGTCACCGGCTGTTTCGACCGCCTCCTGCGGATGCGGCGCGCGTTTATCGTTGCCCAAGACGTCCGAACGGGCGACCCTGCGCCAGACAACTACCGGGAATCGCGGAATGTCGGTCAATATCGCGAGCTCACCGCCTGCAGGAGGCAGCATGGAACTCAATACTGATTTTTCCCGTCGCGTCGCTATCCACGCCGGCCGGCTGCCCTGGATCGCTTCGCCGATGGCCGGGGTCGAGCGGCGCATGCTGGATCGCATAGGCGATGAGGTGGCCCGAGCCACGTCTATCGTTCGCTACGCACCGGGCAGCCATTTTTCCCCTCATACACACGACGGCGGGGAGGAATTTTTCGTCCTCGAAGGCGTGTTCCAGGATGAGCACGGGGAGTTCCCGGCCGGCTCGTACATCCGCTATCCGCCGACCTCGCGTCACACGCCCGGCTCGGTGCCGGGATGCATCCTGTTCGTTAAGCTCTGGCAATTCGATCTCTCCGATCGAACCCAGGTGGAGATCGATACCGGAGCTAAGCCCTATCGGCCGACCGCCGGCCGACCGGGGGTCGAGTTCATGCCGTTGTTTAGCGACAGTCGCGAAGAGGTGCGCCTGGAACGCTGGGCTCCCGAAGCGGCGATCAGTATGAGCCTGCCGGGCGGCGCCGAGGTGCTGGCGCTGGATGGCGATTTCCATGAGGCCGGCGAACGCTTCGAGGTGCAATCCTGGCTGCGGCTCCCGCCCGGCAGCACGCTCCGAGCCAAGGCTGGTCCGGGGGGCTGCAAGGTCTGGGTAAAGACCGGCCATCTCCTGCATATTGAGGGCGTAAACAGGCTTCAACGCCAGCTCGTCTAAGGTTTCCGGCGATCTGGGGTCCCCATCTTCGGCAAATTGTGCGCGCACTAAAGTTTGGCTTGGCCACGATGCAGAGTGGTCTTTCATTGGCGGTGTGCGCCGCACAACGGAATTCGTTCGACCTCGTCCCGCGTGAGGTGGGGTGCCGCCCGATAGAATTCGGACCCAGCTGGACGCGTTGGCTCCCGATGAGCGCCGCGGAGAGCTGGGAGGCGATCAGGATGCGCGGGCGTGGCGTTCTCTTATCGGTTGAACGCGCCCCCACCCCTTCCTTCTCCCCGAATCGCGGGGAGAAGGGAGGCCGTCAGTCGCGCAATTCTGGGACAATCCAGAACGGCTTCTGTCCGCGCGCGACGCGCTCGAAGTTGTCGAAGGCGTTGCGCCAGCGCTTCCAGTGATTGTCCCAGGTCGGTCCGGCGCCGTGCGGGCTAAAGATCGCATTCTTTAGGGTGAACAGCTCATGGTCCGGC
>Ga0306926_10007906_pt1 | contig 11578 bp, 9 predicted proteins | sample flu12Cox44000178_FD_203759 | JGI IMG/M metagenome (GOLD analysis project Ga0306926, IMG submission 203759) | Lab enrichment of tropical soil microbial communities from Luquillo Experimental Forest, Puerto Rico - flux8day.12C.oxic.44.000.178 (v2)... | ecosystem: Environmental > Terrestrial > Soil...
CCTCAACGCGCTCGAGCGGGAGTTCCTCTCCCGGAGCCGGGCCGCGAGCGAACGGCAGCTCGAACGACAGCGGCGAACGAACCGGCGGCTTCGTGGCCTTCTCACCGGGACGGCCGTGCTGCTCGTCGTGGCGCTGATCGCCGGGCTGTTCGCGTTGCTCCAGCGGAACCACGCCGAGGCGGTTGCACTGAAGTCCGATGCGGAGCGGGTCGGAACCCTCGCGCAGACGGAGACGAACCTGGACCTCTCCATGTTGCTCGCGCTGGCTGGCGTCAAGCTGGACAACATCCCGGAGACCCGCGGTGACCTCCTGGCCGCGCTCGAGCGCAGCCCGGCGGTGATCCGCGTGGTCCACCCGTCGACCGGCGAGATCACCGGAGTGGCCATCAGCCCCGACGGCCGGCTCATGGTCACCGGTGACTCCGACGGAGCGGTTCGCTTCGAGAACCTGCGTGGCTGGACGCCATCCGGAGGGGCGGTGCAACTGCCGTCTCCCGTGCTGCCCAACGCCGTACGTTTCTCGCGCGACGGGCGGACCGTGGCGATCGCGTCCGGCGCCGGGACCCTGACCGAGATCTACCTGATAGACGTCGCCTCCCGAACCAAGCGGCTCCTCGGGAGCTTCTCCGGCGCCGTCCCCCCCATACCCTACGGGTCGGCCACCGTGGCGTACTCTCCGAACAGCGCCGCGATCGCGGTGGGGCTCGCCGACTGGCCGATCGCGACCGCGTCGACCCCGGTCTCCGAGCGGGTCGCCTTGCTGCAGGCGTCGACCGGCCGCGTGCTGTGGATCCGGTCTTACCACCTGCATCCCGGCCAGTCCGATCTCCAGTTGGGGTTCACGCCCGCGGGCGTGCTCGTCACCTCCGCCGAGCAGGGCAGCACGGACCTGTGGGACACACGCGCGGGACGGATCGAGCGCAGCTTCCCCGACGGCGGGCGCTTCGCCCTCTCCCCCAGCGGAAACCTGGCCGCGATCGCGCTCAACAACCCCACCCTGGTGCAACCGACGCCCACCGCCGTCGCGCTACTGGACCTGTCGACAGGGGCCGTGCACCAGCTGCAAAGCCTCCCCAATCACACGTGGATCGTCACCCTCGCCTTCACGCCGGACGGCAAGAGCCTGGTCGGTGGCGCTCAGGACGGCGACGTCCGCGTGTGGGACCTCGCCTCAAGGACGATCGCCGAGACGTTCGCCTCGCAGTCGGGAGGGCAGGTGCAGGTCGCCGTCGACCCGAGCGGGCGCACGGCCGTGTCGGGAACAGACAACGGGACCGTGATCGCCTGGGACCTCTCCGGGCAGCAGTCGCTCGGCCGGACCTTCGCGTGGAACACCCCCGCGAACTCATGCCTGGGCGCCCCCTGCATGGCCATCAACCCGGCCGGGACGATCATGGCCACCGACGAGGCCGACGGCACCGTCGACCTGGTCGACCTGCGCACGCTCCGGTGGTTCGCCACGCTGCCCGCCACCGACCGGCAGGTCGCCAACGGGCTGGCCTTCACCCCCGACGGCCGTCAGCTCCTGACCGGCGACACCGGGGGGCACATCGTCTTCTGGGACACTGGGACATGGGCGGCGGTCCGCCGCCTGCGCGTCTCCCGACCCATCGTGTACCTGGCCGTCAGCCCCGACGGGGCGCTCCTGGCCGTGGAGACCCAGCAAGCGAACGCGACCAGTGCCCAGGTGCAGATACTCGACGTGGCCACCGGCGGCACCGAGCGGACGTTCAACCTCGCCCTGGCGAGCACGGACGTTTTCACGCCCGGCATGGCCTTCAGTCACGACGGTACCGAGCTCGCCGCCTGCTGCACGTCCCCCTCGACCGTCGAGGTGATGAACGTCGCCTCCGGCCGCCGGCTCTTCATCGCACACGTCGCTGGCGAGGCGCACTCGCTCGCGTATTCACCAACCGCACCCGAGCTGGCGATAGGCAGCAGCAACGGGAGGATCTACCTGTGGAACACGCAACGCGGGACGCAGACCGCCGTGATCACCGCGGCCGCATCCAACGTCGTCTCCGTCGCGTACTCAGCAGACGGCAAGCTACTCGCCGCCGGCTTCCGCGACGGGACGAGCGTCCTGCTCGATCGCGCGACGGGTGAGACGCTCGGCCAGCCGTTCCCGGCCGAGCCCGCGGCGATCCCGGTCCTGCTGTTCTCCTCGAACGGGCAACTCGTCATCAACTACGTCGGCACGGCGACGATCTGGCCGACCGACCTCGCCGCCTTGGAGCGCTTCGCCTGCCAGGTCGCCGGGCGCGACATCACGCCCGGCGAGTGGTCGAGCGTGCTGCCCGGCCGGCCATACCAGCACCTCTGCCCATCCTTGGCCAGTAGCGCTTCACCCTGAGGCTCGAACGTCGGTGGCACGGATCACCACGGCCCGTTCGGCTAAAAATATTGATCCCGAACGGGCCGGATTCGTGCGGTCGGTCAGGTCTAAGATGCAGTGAAGTGTACTTCGGTCAAGTATACTTCGACTATGCATGCTTCACCGGTGGGGACGCCTAAGCCTCCGCACCTATTCGACCGGGACGCCGAGTGGACCGGGCTGGTCTCCTTCGCCACCGATACCCGGCCTGGCGCCACGCTGGGTGTGGTGAGCGGGCGGCGTCGGCAGGGCAAGAGCTATCTCCTCCAAGGGCTGGCGACGGCCCTGGGCGGGATCTACTTCCCGGCCTTGGAAGTGACCGAGACGGTCTCACTGCGGTTGTTCGCCGACGAGCTGATCCGCTTCAGCGGGTCGCCGGTCCCGGCGTTCCGGGACTGGCTTGACGTCATTCCGTACCTGTTCCGGCTGGCCGGGGATCGTGTCGTTGCGGTGGTCATTGATGAGTTCCCGTTCCTGGTCAAGGCGTCACCCAGCCTGCCGTCCATCATCCAGCGGGAGCTTGGCCCGGGTGGGAGCGGATCAACGAGCCGCACGCGGCTCCTGCTGTGCGGTTCAGCCATGTCAGTGATGGGCGGGCTGCTTTCCGGGTCGGCGCCGCTGCGCGGGCGGGCGGGCTTCGAGCTGGTCGTTCACCCCTTTGGCTACCGAGACGCCGCACGGTTCTGGGACATTACCGACCACAAGCTGGCCGTGCTCGTGCATTCAGTGGTCGGCGGAACTCCTGCGTACCGGCGGGAGCTCGTGCGCGAAGACACTCCCGCCGACCTCGCTGACTTTGACCCCTGGGTGATCCGGACCGTGCTGAATCCGCAGACCCCGCTCTTCCGGGAAGCCCGCTACCTGCTCGCCGAGGAGACCGAGATCCGCGACCCGTCGCTCTACCATTCGGTACTCGCGGCCGTCGCCGAGGGAAATAACACCTCCGGCGGAATCGCCAGCTATATCGGCCGGAAATCCAACGAGGTAGCCCATCCCCTCCGTGTCCTGGAGGATTCCCGGCTGCTGATCAAGGAGCCCGATCTGTTCAGATCGGGACGGGCGAAGTACCGCATCGCCGAGCCGCTCATCACCTTCTACCAGGCCATCATGAGCCGGGAATGGGCACGTCTCGAACTCGGCGGAGGATCAGCGGTCTGGTCCGGAGCCCGCGCACGTTTTTTGTCCCAGGTAACGGGACCGCATTTCGAGGCGATCTGCCGCGACTATGCGATCGCGGCCGATCCCGCGGTCTTCGGCGAGCCGCCCGGGGAGGTAGGGTCCGGCGTGGTCTCGGACCCGGCCAACCGGACCCAGATCCAGATCGACGTCGTGGTACTCGCGTCGGCCGAGCACGGCCGGCCGCGCAAGATCCTCTCCCTTGGCGAGGTGAAGTGGGACCGGGTCATGGACCTGCGCCACGTCGAGCGCCTGCGCCGCGCGCAGGACCTGCTCGCGGTCAAGGGATTCGACACCCAGCACGCCGTACTCGCCTGCTACTCCGGCGCAGGCTTCGACCGCGAACTGCGAGCCAGCCGACACCCCGACATCCGTCTTGTCGGCCTGGATCAGCTCTACGCGTATTAGCCGGTTCGCTGGGTGACTGCGGGCCGGGCAATTCGCTCGGCCCGCAGCGCGGAGCGGCGGACCTTGCCGGCGTCATCCCGCAGTGGCATGGTGGCGCGCTCGATCACGCGGGGCAGTTTGTACGGAGCCAGCCGCTGGCGCATGTGGGCCATCAGATCCTGATCGGAAACTGGTTCGGACAGCTCGACGATGGCGTAGGGAATGTTGCCCAGATCGTCATCGGGCAGGCCGATCACGCAGCAGGACTGGACGGCGGGGTGCTCGTCTAGCGCGGCCTCAATCTCGGCCGGGTAGACGTTGGCTCCTCCGACCAGGATCATGTCCGCGAACCGGTCGGTGACGTATACGTACCCGTCGGCGTCGAGATGCCCAATGTCGCCCAGTGACTCCCAGCCGTCGGGGGCGCTGCGGGCGGTGGCGCCGATGTACCGGTACGGGGACGGTGCGCCTGAGCCGCGGCGCATCCAGATCTCCCCCTCTTCACCAGTGGGGACGGGCCGGCCGTCGAGGTCGCGAATCTGGATCTCGCCGATGACCGGCCGGCCGACTGACCCCCGGTGATCGAGCCATTCGGTCCCGGTGATCACCGTCATGGCCTGCAGTTCGGTGCCTCCGTACAGCTCGAGCACCTTCTCCGGGCCGAGCCAGTCGATCCATGCCTGCTTGAGCCATGCCGGGCATGGCGCGGCCATGTGGAAGGCCACCTCCAGGGAGGACACGTCGGCGGAAACACGGGCCGCTTCGGGCAGCCGCCAGATGCGCAGCATCATCGTCGGTACCAGGAACAACCAGGTCACCCGGTGCTGGCCGATCAGCCGCAGCGTCTCGGCCGGGTCGAAGCGGGACATCACCACGACGTGATTACCCAGCAGCAATCCGGCCGCGGTCACCACGAACGGCGCATTGTGCGAGATCGGCCCGGTCACCAGGACGCACCCGTCAGGACGAAGCCGCGTCAGAGCACCCAGCCCCCCCACATTCTCAAGTAGCGCCGGTGCCGTGGCCGCGATCAGCTTTGGCCGGCCCGTGCTCCCGCCGCTGGTGATGAGTTTCCACACTGGCGACACACCGGGCGTGAACGAGCCAGCGGGAAGCTGCCGGGGCACCGCTTCCAGGGCCGGCCAGGCCCCCGCCTCAGACTGCGGCACCCCCACCACCAGCGCCGGGCGGGCCAGGTCCACGATGGCCGAACGTTCCAGTGGCGGCAGCCGGCCGGAGACCGGCAGCGGCACGGCGCCCAGGGCCCAGGCCGCGAACACGCTCTCCACCAGCTCGGCCGAATTGGGCAGGCCGATGACGACCGTCGAGCCCTGCACCACACCGCGACCCGCGAACAGCGCAGCCAGGCGCGCAACCCGCTCCACGAACCCGGCCCGGGTCAACGTCACCTCTCCGCACGTCAGCGCCGGCCGGTCCGGATCGGCGTCAGCAAGCTGGGCAAGAACGGAGAAAAAGGTAGTCCCCTCCACGTTCACCGAACCTACACCGGGTCCGCGCCAGCGACCAGGCCGCGCACCATCGGGCACCATCAGCCAATCCTGGTGTCGGGAAGGGCCATGACAGATGTCACCTTCAGGCGGTGGCATCCGGCATTGGCGCTGGTGCCCTGCCGCCTAGCACAGTAGAGACATGAACGCCACGCCAGGGAACGACCCCACCGTACAGATGAAGGCTTCCGATGCCGACCGCGAGGCGGTCCTGTCGGACCTGAGTGAACACTTCCAGACGGGCCGGCTGACGGTCGACGAGTTCGAAGACCGAACCGGACGGGCGCTGGCCTCCCGGACCTGGGGCGAGCTGAGGGACCTGATGCAGGACCTGCCCACCGGCCCGGCCGGTCCCCATGTTTCCGTGACCGCGACCGCCGGCGCCCAGCCGCAGCGGCCCATCGGGCGCCCGCTACTGATCCCGATCGCCGTGCTAGCGGGCATCGGAATCGTCGTCGCCCTGTCAGCCGGCACGGCCCATCCCCGATGGGGCATCCTGTGGCTCTTGCTCCCCGTGCTACTCATAGCGCGCCGCATGACCTGCTGCGCCGGCGCACCGAGGCGTTCCGGGCCCAGGCCTTGACCGGTCGTTAGCGCCACCTGGGCATAATCGCTCGCGTGCGGATCACGCCGCTGCTAGCTTCACAGGGCATGGCTCCAGCGGCGTTGGCGGTATCCCGGATGCGACCGGCGCTGACGTGGCGCGCTCTCGACGGCGACCTGGTGGCGGGCGAGGTGAGCGCCCGGCTCCGGCCCGATAACCGCTGGTTCTTGTACTTCGACACCTGGCGTGCCGACGCCTACCCGCCGCTGGCCGATGCCGTTGCTCACGATCTCAGTCGTGACCTCTACGTCACCCTGGAAGACGCGGAATATGACGCGCTGGACGCCTGCGCGCAGGCCGGTTTCGCCGTGCACCGGCGAGAGAGCTACTACCGGATCCCGACCGATCCTGCAGTGACCCGGCTGGCCAGCGCCGTACTGCCGGCCGGGCTCGACGTTCTTTCCGCCGCCGATGCCGATATCACCCGACTGCGACTGCTGGACGACGCGCTACGGCAGGACGTTCCTGGTTCCAAGGGCTGGCAATGGGATGCCGAGGAGTTCCACGCCGAGACGTTCAGCCCATTCTTCGATCCCGCCACCTACCTCGTCGCGGTCGATCGGGCCAGCGGAGAATACGCCGGGCTGGTGCGAATCTGGCGCAGCCGCGCTGGCCCACGCCTCGGCCTGATCGCGACGCTCGCCCAGTACCGGCGGCGCGGGGTCGCCAGGGCGCTGCTCGGCCGGGCGTTCGCCGTGCTCGCCGCGCGGGCGGATACGAGCGTAGTCGGCGAGGTTGACGACACGAACATCGCGTCTGTCGCGTTGCTGACCGGACTCGGCGCACGACGGTACGGCGGCAACGTGGAGCTGATCAGGCGGCAGCCGGGCTGATCGGCACGTGACTGGCCAAAAGTGCGCTGGCTGTCATCCGGTTGCTAGGGTCCGCCCTGGGATGCGTTACGGCGTAATGCGCAGGGCGATCCGGCGGTTCCCGCCGTTGCGCTGGACCAGCGCAAACCACAAGGGCAGCAGGGCATCGACCGTCCCGCAGGCGCCGGCATCGCCGACGAACACGGGCTCGAGCCCCACCGCGGTGATCAGTTCCTCGGCCAGCGGACGCGCGCCGGGATCGGCGGCGAAGAACAGGACGGCGCCCGGCGGCGGGTCGGCGAAATTCTCCCAGCCCAAGGTGTTGAACGCACGCACATACCCGGCGCCAGGCGCGGCCGCTGCGACCGCCGCCCGGCTGTTGACCTCCGGCTGGCCGATCCGGTTCACCGCGTCGATCACGACCTTGCCCGCCAGCGCCGTGCCGAGCGCCGCCACCACCTCGGCGACCGCCCCGCCCGGCACCGCTAGCACGACCGCGTCCGAGCCGGTCACCGCGTCGTCGGCCGACACAATGGGGGCACCGCCTGGTCCCGTTCCCGACCCGCCCCGCGAGCCGTATAGCACCTCATGGCCGGCCGTACGCCATCGCTAGCCGAGCGTGCCGCCAATACGGCCCGTCCCGATGACGGCGATCTTCATGCTGGCCTCCAACCCGCGCGGTCCGCCTGCAACGTTCTTATCAGATGACCTCCTGCCCCGATCCGCACCGCCACCGGAGAGTAGCGGCGTGGGAAGACTTCCCGGGTTCGGCCTCCAGTACGCGGGACTTCGGACGTCGAAGCGATGGCCGCATTCTGGGAGAGGTCAATGCGGGCTGGCCTACAGGGGTGGCACCAGGGTGAAGTAGCGGCTGAGCAAGGACGCGTCGCCCTGTACATCGAGTTTGCCGGTCACGGCACGCTGCCAAAGGAAAAGAGCTAGGTCAGTTGCGGTGCCTGATATCTGAATGTCGTAACGACCGTCGGGTGTATCAAGCAGGACAGCGTCGCCGTCGAACTGAACTACCCACGTCCCTGGCCCGTCAGTGCGCTGGAACAAGAACCGCTCGCCGTGCCCTGGCGGCGCCTTTCCCACGCTACGCCGCATGGGAGCCATGACCTCGAAGGTATGCCCGATGGCGTCGGCGGCAAGCGCCGCGTCGATGGGCTGGGCCGTCCCTACCGCGTTCTCAGCATCCCACCGGTGGACCGCCGCCTCGATCGCCTGCATCCGCTGCCAGAAGCCGACACTATGGTCCGCGGACCAGGTCCACACCTGCTCGCCTGGGTCGGCCGCGCGGAAGCGCTCCTGCAAGTCCGCCGCGCCGACATGGAACCAGCCAAGCAGACCGGCCGGCACCGGAGACCGCTGCGGCGCGCGGCCAGGAGGAAGCCAGCCCCTCCACTCCTCTGCCAGTCCCAGCCATGACTGGTCACCGCCCACTGGCGGCTGTTGGATACGCTCGCCGATAATGCGGGCCACAATCCGGTGCACCCATCCCAGGTGCAAGACCAGGTCGGTGACGATCCATCCCGGGCACGACGGGACAGCCGGAGCGGGCTGCGAACCTGCCGCCGCGCGCCCCGCGGCCTCGAAAGCGGCGACCTCCCGGCGGAAATGCCCGACATAGTCCACAGCGACCACTTCTCCATCTCGATGCGCAGCCTTCGTCCCCACTCGACCCCTATTCTGAGGGAATCGTCGGCGACGTTACGAGCCAGGACAAGGAGGACCATGATGACCGCACCGCTGCAGGTGATCGCGTTGAGCTTCAGCCGCGGCGCCGGTTCGGAGGACCGGATCCTGGCCGAGGTCGATCGTCTGCGCGGCCGGGGAGTTCTTCGTCTGCTCGACATGCTCTTCGTGGCCAAAGGCCAGGACGGCACCATCGAACGGCTGACCATCGGTGATGACGAGGACTTCGGCTCGCTGCTGGCGGCGGTCGTTCCCGTTGCGGACGGCGGTCCGGCTCGGCCGGCGCCAGCTGACGGTCTGGCAGCCTTCGACCCGGCTGATGCGCGGGCTCTGGCCGGTTCTTTGGAGCCAGGGACCGCCTTGGCCTTCCTGCTCGTTGAGCACTACTGGGCCGCCCCGCTTTTCGGCGCCAGCGCCGAGGCCGGTGGCACGCTGATCGGCGAGGGCTTCCTGACCGCCGAGATGGGGCTGGTGGTGGGGGCCGAGGTCGCCGCCATGGAGGAGGCAGCTGAGATGATCGCCCAGGCCCAGGCCGAAGAGGCCGCCGCGTTGCTCACTATCGCTGCGGCCCAGGCCGAGGCGGCCGAGGCGGTGGCCGATTCGCAGCGGATCCAGTCCGCCGCGGCCGCCGACGCCGTCCGGGCGCTGATCATCGCGGGACTGGTGGAGGAGGAGGCAGCTCACGAGGCGGTGATGGCGCTGACCGCTGCCGGTCTCATCGTGGCCGCTGCCGATCAGGCCGCCGCTGACGCTGTAGCCCAAGACGTCGCCACCATAGAAGCCGCCGACGATGTGGCCGCCGAGGCGGTGGCGGAGTCCCTGATCACCATTGCCGCCGCTGACGAGATGGCGGCCGACGCGACCAGCCAAGCCGAGGCACGAGTCAGAGCAGCGTCGATCACCATGGCAGAGGCCCAGGTCCTGCAGTACCTCCCGACACCACTGCCCTTCTCCGTTATCGCCGGCAAGCTGGGCATCTCCCGGTCCGCAGCCAAGGAGCGAGCCGAACGCCTGTATACCAGGCTCGGCGTCCACAGCCGGGACGAGGCGGTCAGCCGGGCTCGCTCGCTGGGCCTGATCCGCGCCAAGTAATCGGGGCGCGGACGCTCCGCTGTTACCGTCATGATCAGTTACCCCGATCAATGAGTCCCGGCCGCGCGTATTCGTGCTGCCTGGCGGGCGGCAGGTGACCTGCGGGCCTTATTTAGCGGTAGCGGAAACCGTCGAGGAAGCGGCGGAAGACGCCGCCTTCGCGGGTAAGGGCAGGGCCGGCCGGGGGCGCGACCGCGCGCTGTCTGGCGACGGGCTGGTCGTAGTCGGTGCGGGCGATGGCGTCGACGATCTGGGGTTCGCTGAAGTCCTCGGAGCCTTCGATCTGGGGCACGTAGCCGACGAGCATGCCGTCGCGCATGACCTGGGCCTCCAGGCCGGCGGTGCCGTCGGTGTCCCATTCGGCTTCGCGGCCGCCGGGCAGTGACACGCGGACGCCGAACTGGCCGAGGCCCGCGCGCAGCAGGTGAGCGTTGATGCCCCGGTCACGTAGCGCGTCGGTTACCCGGCGGGCCCGGAATTCGTCCATGCCCGGAAGATAGTGGTTGTCCCTGAAAGATCGCTGACCGCCGGCTGAGCGCTTGCCCATACCGGGCATCGTCTGGCCTGGCGATCACAAGTACGCGCTCAGACGGCTCGTGACCCGCGGATGAACGATGGCTTTCGCGGTCGTCGCGCGTCTTAGCTACGACACGTCGATAGCCAGGACGTTCCCCTGGACAATGAAGGGATGCCTTATGGAGATCACCAATCTGGGTCAGGCGGATGGGCTGCCGCCGGTGGACTGGGCCGCAGTTGCCGAGAAGCTCGATGCGGGGTCGGCGCCAGCTCCCGACGCGGCGAACTCCCGCACGACCTGGCTGGCCACCGTCAACCAGGATGGCAGTCCGCATGTGACCGCGGTCGGTGCCCTGTGGCTAGACGGTGCGTTCTGGTTCCAGACGGGCGCGGGCACGCGGAAGGGGCGCAACGTCGCGCGCGATCCGCGGTGTTCGATCGCGGTATCGATCCGCGACGCGGACGTCGTGATCGAGGGTGACGCGGCGCGAGTGACCGAGCCGGGCGCAGTGGCGCGTATCGCGAAGGCGTGGGCGGACAACGGCTGGCCGGCCGAACCCGACGACAGCGGGTCGGGCATCACTGCCCCGTTCAACGCACCGTCGCAAGGACCACCACCGTGGAACGTATATCGCATTGAGGCACGCTCGGCGATCGTGGCCTTGGCGGCGGAGCCGGGCGGCCTGACTCGGTTCCGGTTCTGATGCTGGGCGGGCGGGACCAGTAATCCGCTCACGCCGCTTGGGGCGCCTGTGGGTAGAGGTAGACCGGCTGTGCTGGCGGGGTCACCGGCATAATGGTTCAGGACGAGTTCACGGGAGGCGTAACGTGACAGGTCGCCACGGCGGGCGGGACTTCTCAGTTGTGGTCTGCGTGGAGCCAGCCGTGCCCGGCACTGGTCGGCCCGCGCGCGAGCTGGGCTGAGGGTCGCTGCGATGCGCGCCGAGGACGCGGATCTGCCGCTACTGGCCCACGATGACCCGGCCTTTGCAGGCGAGCGGTTCCACGAGGTCCTCGATGACCTGGCCAGCCGCAACTGGCTGGCCCGCTCTGACCTGGGCTACCTAGTGCTCGGCCGTGAACAGGGCATGGCGCTGCTCAAGGACCGGCGGCTGTCGTTCCCCGCCGTCGAACTGCTGGAGCTGCAGGGGCTGACCGACGGGATCATCTACGATGGCACGACTAAAGGCCTGATGGCACGGTCCGGCCAGCCGCATGCCCGCCTGCGCCGATTGGTCAGCGCGGCCTTCACGCCGCGCCAGGTCGAGCGGCTGCGCCCTCGGCTGCGCGCATACCTAGCTGGCCTGTGGCAGGACATCGCTCAAGCGGGCCGGTGCGACGTCGTCACGGCCCTGGCCCGGCCGCTGCCCTCGATGGCCATCGCCGAGCTGCTCGGCGTCCCCGGCGATGCCGC
>Ga0306926_10007907_pt1 | contig 11578 bp, 8 predicted proteins | sample flu12Cox44000178_FD_203759 | JGI IMG/M metagenome (GOLD analysis project Ga0306926, IMG submission 203759) | Lab enrichment of tropical soil microbial communities from Luquillo Experimental Forest, Puerto Rico - flux8day.12C.oxic.44.000.178 (v2)... | ecosystem: Environmental > Terrestrial > Soil...
CGCCTACTCGAGCGTTTCATCGGGCACGGCCGCCCTTCTTCTCATCCTGATGATCGTCGCCGGGCGTGTGTTGGGCGACGTGGAGTTCGGCAAGTTCGCCTTCGCGCTGCTCCTCGGCGGCATCTTCGAAACGGCGATGGATTTCGGGCTGCACCAGGTGACGATCCGCGCGGTCGCGCGCGACCCATCGCGCGCCACGAACCTGCTCCATCACACGTTGGCCATCAAGCTCCTGTGGGCGGCTGGCACGCTGGCGGCGCTCATCGTGACCGCCACGATACTGAGACCCCAATGGGACGTGCGGTGGGCCTGTTATCTGATCGGGGGCTCGCTGGTGTTTCGGTCGTACATGTTGACCATCCGCGGGGTCTTGCAGGGGCTCGAGCGATTCGGCTGGGACAGCCTGGTGGTCCTGGCCGATCGCGGACTGTTGCTGGCCTTTGGCGTTGCCGCGCTCCTGTTCGGCACGGGCCTTCGCGGCCTGACCATCGCGTTCGTTATCGCCCGAGGTGCGGCGCTGGTGCTCGCCGCCATCGTCACCGAGACGCGGCTGGGCGGGCTGGGCCTCCGCTACGATCGTGACGTGTGGCGCGAGCTGCACCTCACCGCGTTGCCGCTCGGATTCTTCCTCGTGGTGCTCAACCTGTATTCGTATGTCGATGGCGTCATGCTCGGCGTGATGCGGACGGATGCCGAGACCGGTCTCTATACGGCGGCCTACAAAATCTATGAGGGATTCACGTATGCGCCGATGGCGATCTCGACGGTGCTGACTCCGAGGTTGTCGGCGCTGTTCACGTCGGATCGCGTCAGGCACCGCGCGGTCGCGCTTCGCGGGATTGGCGCGTCTTTTGGTCTGGCCATTGCGGTCGGTGGCATTGGATATCTGGCGGCCACTCCGTTGCTCGTGTTTCTGTTCGGACGCGACTATGCGGCCGCGACGCCGGCGTTCCGGATCTTGTGCATCGGCCTCCCAGTCGTGTTCATCATCTGGATCCTGCACGCCATCGCCATCTCTGTCGACCGCGAGCGATTGCTCCTGCAGACGGGCTTGATCGGCCTGGCGACGAACGTCGGTCTGAATCTCTATGTGATTCCCCGCTACGGCGGCAGCGGCGCCGCGTTCGCTACGGTTGCCGGCGAGCTGGTGAGCGCGGGAATACTGGCGATGGGACTGCGAGGTTCGTGGTCGACGGCGGCGGAGTTCCGAGCGTCTGCGTCAGGGCGGTGAAGAAGATGTTCGCGATCAGGGCGTAGCCGGGTGCTGTGGGGTGTAAGCCGTCGCAACTGATGTAGTCACCGTAGGAAGGGCCAAGGCCCGTCTTGTCAAAACCGCCCTCGACGTCGACGAGCGTGACCCTCTCCTGGGCAGCGAGCCCGCGAACCTGGACGTTGAAGGCTCGGGCCAGCATGGGGTCGAGGGCGTAAAAGCGGCCCGCTACCTGGGGAGGAATCGTCGCGAGGAACGCCCGCATGCCGTGCGCGGCGGCTCCTCGAATCATCGTGCGCAGGCCCTCGATGGCTGCCGTGTTGCTGCATTGCTCACAGAGGTCGTTGGCGCCCTCCATCAGCAAAACGGTCTCGTAGGAAGGAGGGACCGTCAGGATGGTGGCTTCAAACCGTTGCGGCGCGTCGGCGGCGTGCTCGCCAGGCTTCCCCTCGTTCGCCACCGCGAAACTCTGGGCGGGATACCGTCCGTGCAACTCTCCCAGAAGCACGAATGGGTACTGCCGGCTGCGAGCGATCTGATTGCGAAGTTGCGCGTGACGGCGGGCCAGTGACGCGGCGATCGGGTCCGTGCAAAAGTCCTGACCGTCCTCGCCCCACGTGATGCTGTCACCAAACGCCGCGAACGTCGTCGCTGTCACGAACGAATCGGGGTTGGTCGGGCTCGTGCATCCCGGCGTGAGACCGGCGAGCCCCATCGTCGTTGTCAACGCCGCGAGCCGCGTGAGTTCCTCGAGCCCCACTCGCCCCTTCAGCGTCCTCCTCGCCGGCCTGCGGCCGGTGGTGCGACCGGAGGCCGCACGAGCGACGACTTCGACGCCGGGACCGTGCCCGTGACGGCCGGCTGCACCTCGAGGGTTGACTTCAGGACGTCGAAGAAGATTTGCGCAATCTTCGTGTAACCCGCCTGGTTGGGGTGGAGTCCATCAGGACCGATGTACTGCGCGTAGGCGGCGCCCAGGCCGGCATAAACATCCACCAGCGGGACGCCCTCCTGCGCGGCCAGCAGCCGGATCTGATCGTTGAGCGGCGGCACTTCCCGATTGCCGCAAGACCGGTCGGAGCCGGGGACCTGCGGAGGGATCGTCGCCAGAAACGGCCGCAGGCCCCGCCCTTTTGCTTCGTCGAGCATCGAGCGCAGCCCCCCAACGGCGGCCTGAATCACGGCTCCGGCTTGAGCACTGCCGTTGCTGTAGAAGATGTCGTTGGCGCCCTCCATGAGGAGCACCGATCGAAACGGGCCGGCGTTGACGTTCGAGCCGGCAATGGCGGCTGGACCGCCGCTCAGCACCCGCTTGAACCGGTCCAGCGTCGCGCCCGGCGGGTTGCCGGCGGCGGATTCCCCAGGGTTTCCGGCGTTTGCGACCCCGATGATGGAGCTCTGCGCGCCGTACCGAGCGGCGAGAGTCTGACTCAGTGTGAATGGATACGGATACCCTACTTGCTGCGTGGGACGGATCAGTCCCAACGTGCGATTGAGCGAGTTGTTGTTGCTGCCGCACGGGACCAGAGGATCTCCGTCCTCGCCCCACGTCATGCTGTCGCCAAACGCCACGAAGCTCGTGATGCTGATGATGGGAGCTGGCGGCTGGACGACGACGCTGAAGGAGCAGGAGTCAGCTCGCTGCCGCGCGTCAAGGGCCGTGCAGGTGACGGTCGTCGAGCCGACGGGAAAGAGCGCGCCGCTCGCCGGCGAGCACGACACGGCAACGTTCGGCGCGCCACCAGCGGCTGTCGCCACTCCGAACTGGACAGAGATCGGTTGAGCGCTCGGCGATGTCACGGGCGGCGGTGCGGCCGGGCAGCTGATCTTGGGGCCGTTCGGGTATGGATCTGGCGTGGGCGTGACCGGGTCGTCGCACCCCACCGCGATCGTCGCCAAGAGAAACAGGGAAAAGGAGAAACGAAAAGTTCTTCTGACCAAGCTGAGCTGATCCAGGATACCCCGAGCGTTGAACCGGATCAAAACCGAACGACCTGGTAATTGCGTGGCACCCAAGCTGACGTTGGTCGTCTGACTTCGGATCGACCTCAGCAGGACGAAACGCGCGAGCGCTTTTCACGGATACCACGATCCGCTTGGCCCCCCAACTCACGATGTGTACTGACGCTGGTCGCAACCAAATCGCCGAGCTGACCGCCAGGGACTACAACGATCGCAGTGGCTTGGAGGCGCAGTGTCGTGCGTGCCACGTCTAACCCCGAAGGCGTCTGTTGCGCGCGTCCCGGCTGGGAGTCTGCACCGGCAGTCCATTCGCTGGAGACGTGAATGCCAAGCGGCCCAGGTAGGCGAGCCCGACCATCGCCGCCACCAGGAGCCCCGCACGGACCGACCTGGCCGACGCGTCCAGCAGATCACCGAGATAGACGAGATGCTCCCGTTGCTTCCAGTCCCAGTTGGGCGTACGCGCCCACATCCTCATCTGACTCTCCATGTGAACCTCGAGCGCGACGCCTAGAATGAAATCCGAGAACACGCCGGCCCAGATGAGAACCCGTGCGCCTCGGCTCAACAGGACGTAGCGCGCGGCCACGAGCGTTACGCCGAGGTACACAAGCGGTTGGAGACAGATATTGGCGACGCCGGAGGGGCTCGTTTCTCCATCAATCGCGATGCCGCCGAGGATCGTGAAAGGGATGAACGCCCACCAGAATCGCCGCTCGCGAGCCGGGAGCCCAGTGCGCGCGAGCCCCAATGTCGCCACAAGGATCGCGATGACGGCATATGCGTTGATCGACCCGATCGCCCCCAGGAAATTCTCTTGGTAAAACGTGAAAGCCCGATCGGTCAGCCGGCGCAACGTCGAGTCTTCCGGCTGACTGGGGAAGATGTACGGCCGAAAAGTATGCCACGTATTCGAGCCGATTCGCAGGAGGTTGCCCTCCAGGTCGCCACTCGCGGTTCCTGCAACGGTCGCGTTGGCGGTGAAGGTCGTTCCGGCGCCGTATTCGACTATCGACCACGCAAACCAGACGGTTCCGACCGCGATGGCGGGCAGTGCGACGATCGCGAGCGCCCGCGCACGGTGATTCTGCCACCACCAAATCGACGTCAGATAGGCGAGGCCGAGAAAGACGGCGTACGGCAGCGCGGAAAAATGCACCAACAGACCTGCAGAAAGACAAATGAAGGCAGCGGAGATTCTCCTCCGATCATTCTTGCGCCACCCGGCTAAGTACAACCACACCGATAGCACAATGAAGAACGCCGCCAGGGCCTTCGTCCACGCGAAGGTTGTGTTCATGAAAAACATCGGATTGAACGCGAGGAAGATGGCGACGAGGAGCGGCAGATGCTTCACGCGCGGGGCGAACCGGCGCGCGAACAGACAGCATGGGAAGAACACAAGCAAGTTCAGCAGCGAGAAGGCGATCTGGTAGAGAGCAAACTCCTCTCCCACGTTTGCGAGGAAGTACGCGCACACCAGGTTCATCAGGGGCGGGCGCGTCGTGAGCGGGTACCGATCGATGAAGCGAAATTCGCGCGGCCAGCGCTCGAGGAAGAACAGCGAGCGCTGGTAGTGCTCGACCCAATCGCAGCACCAGTCGCCGCCGGAGTAGTGTCGAATGAGGGCCTGGAGGCCGAGCGTCCAGATGACGAGCAGCCCAAACGCCGCCGCTGTTCGACGAACGTGATGGTCTCCAATCAATCCCCACCCATCCGCGCCCGCCAGCGTCAACGCCCCTGCAACCGCGGTGATCCCGTAGTAACCCCAGCTTGGGAGCCCGCTCAGGTACACGGCGAAGCTGAGGCCCCCGATGATGAGGAGCGAAAGCGCGATGGATCCGCATATCTTCTCCATGGGATTCCATCGCATGCGCCGTAGAAAGAGGAAGCCGGGGCCGAACGAAAATACCAGGACGAACGGAACGAAAACTAGTGCCCGTCCTGTCATGTGAAGCGCGCCCGCTTATCGCCGGATACGGAACGAAATCCCATTGAGAAGGGTGAAACGGCTGCCGTTGCCTCGATCGAACGGAACAACGGCAATGTTCGACCGCTCCCGCGTGCTCAAGAGTCCGCTGCTTCGGACACCGCGAACATTGCCTGCGACCACGAACACGCCGACTTGCTCGCCGGTGGCTGGCAAATATCCGTTCATCGGAGCCCACCGGGCGTCGTAGTACCACGTCTGGGGGATGCTCGAAGGCGCGGCGCCAGCCTCGAGCTCACGGTCCTGCCAGAACTGAATGGCCGCGGAGCAGTACCATCCTCCCAAATTGAAGCACAGTCCGAGCGTGTACTGAATCCCTCCCCCTCTCGGGTCTGGAGGATCGCCCGGATTGAAAGGACGGTTCGGCCAACGCCCTGCGCCCGTGCGCTTGTCGAAATCGACAATCAGCGCGTCGGTGCGGAACTGAATGAGAGTCATCTTGGCGGTCACGCGAAACCCGCCCACGTCGGGTGGGTTGTCGACGAAGGTTGCCAGAGTCACATTGAGGCCGTCATTGGGGTCGCCTGTCCCTCCCCCTCCTCCTCCCGGGGCCGGGGTCTGGAACGCCTGCGTCCCGGACCATGGTCCGGTCGTCGTTGGATCGAACGCGCGAACGCGCCAGAACAGCTGCGCTCCTGCGGGCAGATCGGATGTGGCGTCGACGCTCGTCTGCCCCGATTGCTCCCCGACCGTCAACACCGCGATCCGGTTGACAAAGGCGTTGCTGTCCGCCACTTCGGCGGTGTACGACACGCTACCGATTGGTCCCGATCGCTGCGCGTTCGCAAACGTGAACTTCGGGCGCAACGATGATGTGACCGCGTTTGCGATTGGCGAGATGGGAGTCGGCGGTTGGATGACGATCGGCGTGTAGACGTTGAAGCTCACGGTACTGGAAAAGGAGCCGGTGTTCGCGCCGTCCTGCGCTCGGACGTGCCAGAAGTAGGAGTGGCCGGTCGCGAGCGCGTCCGGGAGCCGTACGCTTGTAAGGGCGTCGCCCGCCGTGACGCCGTCACGCGTGAACACCTTATTGGCAAAGCCGGTGTCCGTCGCAACCTCGAACAGATAGCTCAGCGGTCGCACGCCGTTGGTTGACGCGTTGCGAGTGGTCAAAGTCACGGGTTGCTGATCGACCGCAATCTGCGCGCCGGTCGGCGGCTGCACCGTCGTGGGCGTCGAAATATTCACGCCTGGGATCGGGCCAGCGACCGTCGGGCTCAAGGGATTGGAGCTTTTTGAGACTGTGCAGCTGGCGGCTGCCAGCGCCACGGCTGCGCCGAACACGCCAAGCACAACTTTGGGCACCATAACAAACACTCAACCGCATAAAGATCGGACGACAGCGCCGTCCGGACGCGCGCGCGACGCCAAGATTCTGCTCAGCGTTCGGACGGATGAACCGATTAGAGGACCAGGGCTGGGACGCTCCTGGACAGAAGCCAACACGACAAGTGTCGCGGGCGGGCGAGAAGTCGATGGCTAATCTAACACACCGTTTGACAGAGTACAAGTCGCACGGCAAGAGTGCGATATCCTCTCCCACGCACACCTCTTGACCAGTCTGGACGTTGTCGCCGTCGTGTCGCTCGTCTGCGCAGTGGCCGCCATACTTGGATGGCCCCAGGGATACCACGCTGTCGCGTCGTACATCATGTTCTGGTTGTTCGCGGTCGCCCTGGGACTGGCCTCGGCTCGAATCGAGCGAATGGCCTTCCCGGGCACCCGCCTCGAACGCGTCATAAGGACCGCAGTCCTCGCCTTCGCCCTGATCGCCGTTTGCGGGTTTCTGCTCGGAAGCCTTGGATGGATCGCGGCGATGCCGTACCTCCTGTTTGCAGCCGCTTGTTTCGGCGCCTCGGTGATTGCTCGACCGCGCGAGCGCCCGGCCGTTCCCGGTCAGCCATCCCGCGCCACGCCGCGCGTCGTCCTGGCGATTATCCTCCCGATTCTCGTATTCGTGGCGGTCGTCGGCATCAGTCACCGGCCGCTCAGATATGACAGTCTGAATTATCACCTCTATTTCCCGGCGCAGTGGTTACTCGCACACCGCATTTGGATTGTCCCTACACCATTCGGCGATGAGGCGCCCGCTTACGCGCCGTCGAATGGCGAGCTCTTCTTCCTTTCGCTCATGCTGCCGTTCCACGGCGATCTCCTTGCTCGCATCGGGCAGTTTCCGTTCTACCTGCTGCTCGGTCCGCTCGTGTACGCTTTGGCGCGCCGCGCCGGCGCCGAGCCAAGGGCCGCGATCTATCCTGCCGCCTTCGTGCTGCTCAGCCGGCGAATCGTCGAAAACGCCGTTGGCGCAGATGTCGACGTGATTTTCGTGGCGATGTTCTTGGCGTCGGTTTTCCTTGGCATCATCGCGTCCGAGAGGGATCAGCGAAACGATTGGATCATCTGGGGCGTGAGCCTCGGGCTCTATTTCGGCGTAAAGTACGTTGCCCTCGTCTTCGCGCCAGTCTTCTTCCTTATACCTTTTATCAGAGGGCCGCGTCCGAAGGCCGTCTGGGCGCTTCCCGGCATAGCGACCCTGGCGCTGCCCTGGTACCTTCGAAATTGGATCGTCGCGGGAAGTCCGCTTTATCCTGCGTCGTTGACCATCGCCGGTCATACGCTTGCGCAGGGCGCCTTTACCCATGGCGCAATGACCAATTCAATCTTTCACGTCGATGATTTCCGAATCTTCACGTTCATTGCCAGCGACGCGTTTGGCCCTGCCCTGTTCCTGCTGTGGGCACCGTTTGCGGCGTTTGGGATCTTCACGCTCCTGACTCGTGCGACGCAGTGGACCGCTCGCTTCTTGGCGCTGCTTCCGTTTGCCATGATTCCATTGGACTGGTTTGGCGTTCCTGACAACACCGATCCGCGGTTTCTGTTCCCGATCGTCGCGCTAGCGCTCGTACCACTGGCTTTCGTGTTCCGGCGCGGGGCCGTTTGGGACCGTTGGATGCACGTGCTCTACGGCGCCGGCCTGGTCTGGTTGATTATCGGTGTCGACGCGAGACTCAGGATGCCGTTTGCAAACCTGCCGTTCTATATGCGGGACGGCTTGTCGCTACATGGCTTGGTCGCATCCCGATTCCTGCCGCTCTTCCTCGTTCTGGCGCTGGGCGCGGCGTGGGCGCGCGAGCAACTCTTTCGCGGCGACTTGCTCCGACGGGCCGCATTCGCCTTCTCCCTGTCATCCGCCGTGGTGGGTGCGGGCGCGCTTGTCGCGTGTCCGGCTGACGGGTGCGAGTTTCTCGACCTGACCCCCACCTACATCCCCTCGGAGGTGACCGACGCCTGGGACTGGCTCGCGGCGCACGCCCACGGCGAGACGATCGCGTACACGGGCAACAACATTCCGTATCGGTTATTCGGCGACGGCCTCGCCAACCGCGTGTATTACGTGAATATTGATCGACACCTTGACTGGAAGCTTCACGACTATGATCGGGCGCACCGACGACAACAGGGCGACGAAGGAGACAAATCGGCGCTGCTCGCGACGAGTTCGGGCGTGTTGAGGCCCGCCTCCGCGGAAGGCGGCCGGCCGGTTGATGCCGTCAGACCTCGGTTCGAGCGGATGCGCGGGTACCGTGATGCCTGGATCGGCAATCTAGAATCGCGCGGCGTCACGCTGCTCTTGGTGTCCAGGCTTTCCGCGTATGAGATGGACAACGTCGCTCACGATGGCGCGGGGTTTCCCATCGAAAACGAATGGGCCAATTCGGATCCGGCGGCGTTCCGGCTCGTCTATGCCAACCCGCGGGTGCGGATTTACACCGTCTCGCTGGCGAAAGGGCGCGCATGACCGCACCGCGCTCCCTTTCGATCATCATCCCCGCGTACCGCGAGGCGGAGAACATCGTCGACACGCTCACGAACGTGACCGAGGCGCTCGCGCCGCTCGACATCGACGCCGAGATTCTCGTCATAGACGATGGCAGCACCGACGGCACAGGAGACGTGGTTCGCGCTCAGCTTCATCGCTTTCCACGCATCACATTGCTCGTCAACGATCGGAACATGGGCTTTGGCTGGACGTATCGTCGCGGGGTCGAGGCGGCGTCACGACAGCACATCGTCATGGTGCACGGGGACAATGCATGGGGGGCCATGACGCTCGGGGAGCTGTTCGGCCACGTCGGCGAGGCCGACATCATCGTGGGCTACACGCGCGACATGTGGCGCACGCGCGCGTGGAGCCGCGCGGTGATCTCAAAAGCCTTTACCTTCGTCGTGAACGTGATTACGCGGCGCAGGTTGAAGTACTATAACGGACTGCAGATTCACAAGGCCGACGTCCTCAAGAGTCTGCGCATCGAGTCGGCAGGTTACGGCTTTCAGGCCGAGGTGCTGGTGAAGGCGCTCGGAAGAACCGAAACAGTGATAGAAGTCCCGATGGATTTGAGGGAGCGGGAAAAGGGCGACAGCAAAGCGTTCCGCGTCAAGAACGCAATCGACGTGATCGAGACCCTGACGCGCATCTACCGCCTCCGGCGCCAGTTGACGAAATGAGCGACAGCTTCGCGAGCCAGTACCTCGAGGAAACGCGTCGCATCGCCGCGGCTGTGGATCCTGAGCGTGTCGAAGCGCTCGCTGCGGCGCTTGCGCAGGTCAGGGCGAGAGGGGGGCGGCTCTTCTTTCTTGGTGTTGGCGGGGGCGCGGCCCACGCGTCGCATGCGGTCAACGACTTTCGGAAGCTGGCGGGATTCGAAGCCTACGCGCCCACCGACAACGTCGCCGAACTGACCGCGCGTACCAACGACGAGGGGTGGGGTAGCGTGTTCGTCGCATGGTTGAAGGGCAGCCGCTTGCGCGCCGAGGACGGTGTGTTCGTGTTTTCCGTCGGCGGCGGCAACGTGGAGGCCAACGTCAGCCCCAATCTCGTCGCTGCGCTCCGCCACGCGAAGACTGTTGGCTGCACGATCGTCGGCATTGTCGGTCGCGATGGTGGTTTTACCGCGACGGTGGCGGACGTCTGCGTCATCGTGCCCTGCGTCAACGGGTGCGCGCTGACGCCTCACACCGAATCGTTCCAGGCCGTCCTCTCACATCTGCTCGTGTCGCACCCCGTGCTACAGACGGCTCCGGCGAAATGGGAATCGGTTCGATGAAGCGGCCCGTCAAGTCAGATCGCCCCCCCGCCAGTCACGGCTTCACCCCCCCGACCGAGCTCCGGGTGAAGTTGTACGCCGACGGCGCCACGGTCGAAGAGATGCTCGCGCTCCGGGCGCACCCGTTCATTCGCGGCTTCACAACCAATCCCACGCTGATGCGGAAGGCTGGCGTCCGGGACTATCGCCGGTTTGCTCAGGAGGTGCTCAGCGCGATTCCCGATCGCCCGGTCTCCTTCGAGGTCATCTCCGACGATCTCGTGGAGATGGAGCTTCAAGCGCGAGCCATCGCGACGTGGGGCGGCTGCGTCTTCGTGAAGATTCCGGTCACCAACACCCGCGGCCAGCCGTGCTACGACCTGATCCACCGGCTGTCGCACGACGGCATTAGGGTCAACGTGACGGCGGTACTGACCCTCGACCAGGTCGAGGGAGCTGCGCTCGCGCTCCGGGGCGGTGCGCCGTCCAACGTGTCGATGTTTGCCGGCCGGATTGCCGATACGGGCCGTGATCCGGTGCCGATGGTGATCGAGGCGCTGCAAGTGTTGGACGAGCCGCAGATCGAGCTCATCTGGGCGAGCCCGCGCGAGCTTCTGAACGTGTTCCAGGCCGACGCGGCCGGATGCCATATCATCACGATAACTCCCGACCTCCTCAAGAAGCTCGATCTCGTTGGAAAAGATCTGGCCGAGTTCTCGCTCGACACGGTCAAGATGTTCCGAGACGACGCGGTGAAAGCCGGCCTCACCCTGCCGGAGGACGGCGCGGGTCGTTGTGGACGCGTTGGTGGGCCAGGATGATTGGAACCCTCGATCGAGTTCGCTCGCGCGACAAAATCGTCACGACCGAAGAGCTGCCGCGGATTCGTGAGCGATTCCGCGACCGCCGCATCGTCCATTGCCACGGCGCTTTCGACCTCGTGCACGTCGGTCACCTCCTGCACTTCGAGGAGGCGCGATCGCTCGGCGATCTGCTGGTCGTCACGATCACGGCGAACGCGCATATCACCAAGAAACGGGCGGTGACGTTCAGCGAGGAACACCGGGCCCTGCAGCTCGCCTCACTCGAGATAGTCGACTACGTCGCGGTCATCCATGAACCGACGGCGCTGTCGGCGATCGTCGCACTGCACCCTGACGTGTACGTCAAGGGGCCGGAGTACGCGGATCTGCTGCTCGACAAGAGCCGCAGCATTTACCACGAGCGTCGCGTGCTCGACGAATACGGCGGTCGGATTCATTTCACGTCGGGCGAGACGTTCTCGTCGACCAAGCTGTCGCACTTCCTTCTTAATTCGCCCGAGGCCGCGCA
>Ga0306926_10007911_pt1 | contig 11575 bp, 10 predicted proteins | sample flu12Cox44000178_FD_203759 | JGI IMG/M metagenome (GOLD analysis project Ga0306926, IMG submission 203759) | Lab enrichment of tropical soil microbial communities from Luquillo Experimental Forest, Puerto Rico - flux8day.12C.oxic.44.000.178 (v2)... | ecosystem: Environmental > Terrestrial >...
CCGGCCATGTTACGCTCTGCGCCGAGGGGTGAAGCGCGATCACTACCCCGCAGAACCCGATCAGGATTGCGCTAAAACGCCGCCAGCCGACCTGCTCGCGCAGCACGACGGCGGACAGCGCCGTGACGAAGATCGGCGTGGCCAGGTAATAGGTCGTGACATCAGCGAGCGGCAGATAGACCACCGCCAGAAAAAACGCCGCGATCTCCAGTGTCGAGAGCACAATCCGCACCGCTTGCAACCATGGCCGCTCGACGCGAGTGAATTCGGCGCGGGCGCGCCACATTGACGGGCCGATCAGTGCCAGCGCCGCGCAGGCGCGCAACAGCATGAACTGCCCGACCGAATAGGTCGCGACGACGAATTTGCCGAGTGCATCGCCGAAGGAGAACATGCAGACGCCGGCCAGCATCAGGGCAATGCCGGCAAGCCGCGCCGAACGATCGTCGGTTGCAACGGAGATTTTCTTGAAAAAGTTCATCGATCGCCTTGCGGTGCTTCCGCTCTTCGCCGCGAATGGTCATTCAAACAACGAGGTCGCTGATGCTCGCCCATGTCCGGCCACTCACCTCTCTGTGCCGCGCTGTTTTAAAGACGTGGATGCCCGGCACAAGCCCCGGATGGCAGTTGAATCAATTGCCGCCGCGTCGCCTACGCGGTACCGATGAGTCGGCAACAGCAGGAAAACAGGCATGGCAGATTTCGATCCCGCCACACATCGCATGGTGGTCCAGCAGCGCTGGTTCGAGGATTTCGCGCTCGGCGAGCGATTCGTGATTCCAAGCCGCACTATGACGGGCGCCATATTCGCGGCCTTTCAGACCGCAAGCGGCGACACCCATCCCATCCACTATGATGTCGAGTATTGCCGGGCTCGCGGAATGCGCAATCTGCTCGCGCATGGATTCCAGACTCTAATACACACCGCGCCGGGCGCGGGACTGTTTCCCTTCATGGTGGAGGAATCGCTGATCGGCTTTCTCGAGCAATCGAGCCGATTTCTGAAGCCGGTTTTCGCCGAGGATACGATCTATCCCGCGCTCGAAGTTGCGGAACTGACGCCGCGGCGCACCACTGGCGTCGTTGGACTACGCAGCACCGTTTTCAATCAGCGTCGCGAGCTGGTGCTGGAGGGATTACAGAAATTCCTGTTACGCAAGCGGGCCGCCTGAGAAGCCGAGTTCGGCGCGACGGTCCTGTACGGGAAGGCGCAGCCTTACTTGACCACATCGTCGGCGAGGAGCAGAAGCTTCCGCTACACCGAGAGGCCAAGCACCTTGGCGGTCTTGAGATTGATGACATTTCGAATTTCGTGGCCTGCTGGACCGGAAGGTCGGCCGGCTTCTCGCCCTTTAAGACCCTCGCGGCATAGCCGCCGGTGAGCTCCATCAGGTTCATCCAGTAGGCGCCATCATTGACCAATCCGCCGGCCTCGACATTCGCGATCGTCGAAGATCGCGGGCACCGAGCCGCCACGCCGACGCCAAAGGTGATCAGGAAATCGCGTCGTCTCATTCGATCACTCATTCGATCACCTCGTCGGCGCGCCCGATCAGTGCTTCGGCCATTCACGGCTCCTACCGTGTCCGGCTCGGAGCGGAACGCGCAGCGTCAGGAAAAACAGCAAATGGCGACTTTCGTTGCTGTTTACCAAGCTTTGAGGTTGCCGCTAGCACGTCTCTACCCTACCTATACGCCATGAAATTCCTCGATGAGGCAAAAGTCTATATTCGCTCCGGCGACGGCGGCAACGGCTGCGTGGCGTTCCGCCGCGAGAAGTATGTCGAGTTCGGCGGGCCGAGCGGCGGCAATGGCGGACGCGGCGGCGATGTCATCGTCGAAGCCGTGGATGGGCTGAACACCCTGATCGACTATCGCTATCAGCAACACTTCAAGGCCGAGAAGGGCGTCAACGGCATGGGCAAGGATCGCCATGGCGCCAACGGCAAGCCCATCGTGCTCAAGGTGCCGGTCGGCACGCAGATCTTCGACGAGGACAAGACGACGCTCGTTCACGACTTCACCAGGCTCGGTGAAAAATTCGTGCTCGCCGAGGGCGGCAATGGCGGCTTCGGCAACGCGCATTTCAAAACCTCGACCAATCGCGCACCGCGCAACGCCAATCCGGGCGAGAGCGGCGAGGAACGCTGGATCTGGCTGCGGCTGAAACTGATTGCGGATGCCGGTCTCGTCGGTCTTCCCAACGCCGGCAAGTCGACCTTCCTGTCCAAGGTCAGCGCCGCCAAGCCGAAAATCGCCGATTATCCCTTCACCACGCTGCATCCGCAGCTCGGGGTTGTGAATGCGCAGGGGCGCGAATTCGTGCTCGCTGATATTCCGGGCCTGATCGAGGGCGCCCATGAAGGCGCCGGCCTTGGCGATCGCTTTCTCGGCCATGTCGAACGCTGCCGCGTCCTGTTGCATCTGGTGGATGCCACCAGCGAGCACGCCGGCAAGGCCTACAAGACCGTGCGCACGGAGCTCGAGGCCTATCAGGGAGACCTCGCTGACAAGATCGAGATCGTTGCACTGAACAAGATCGACGCGGTCGCTCCAGACGATCTGAAGAAGCAGAAGGATCGGCTGAAACGTGCCGCCAGGAAGGCGCCGCTCCTGATCTCGGGGGTGACCGGCGAGGGCGTCAGGGAGGCGCTGCGGCGGCTTTCCGAGGTGATCGGCGAAGCCCCGGTCTCGCCCAAGGCCAAGGAAGCAGCCGACGCCGCGCCATGGGCGACACCGGAGGCCTAGCTCGCTTGCGCCCGCTCCTTAGCGCGCGACCCACCAGCCCGCGCCCGCCGCACAGCAAGAGGCTGTCTTCGACCAAATAGGCTAAATTCAATGTAGCTTATCGAGCGCTTCTCTCGTCGGACCAGATAGGGTCAGGCTTTTTTGATCTACGCGCTCAATGCTGTCAGCATAAGAATATGGGTCCGTAGGGTCCGCGGGCCTCGGAATGCCGAGGGCTGCTAGAGTGGGCGGCACCAACTGCTTTGCCAGACGCTCCGTTAGACGCTTGCGAGACTGATAGCGCTCGCCCGTCATGCTTGCCATCATTCGACTATAGGACAGCACACTGGTTGTTATTCCACTTCGCGTGACGCCAGTGCTAAAGATAAAATTAGTGTCGCCGAGAAAGATGTCGCGGCTTGTCACGCCAACATACACGGTCCGACTGCTTGGTGACCGGTATTTCGCCAGGACATCCGCAAGCCGCTCGGCATAGCGTCCTCCATCGTATTGGCCAGCACGATTGCCGAGCCTCGCAACGTAGGTCATCGTCGAAAATCTTGCTAGGGCAGTGCCTGCCTCAACAGTCCTCAGCAATTCGGTCTGATAACGTTCTAGGTTCCAGCCATTGAATTGCACATTTGGTCCGTCCTTTTGAATAATCACCTGCTGTATCCGGCGTTGATCAGGAATGCGGCTTGGAGCACCTGGGTCAAGATCCTCGGCGAGACGCCGGATCCGCACAGGGATCCCTATGGCCTTCTCGTAAAGCTGAGCTGCTTCACCGAGGACCCTCAAATCGCAAGGCGCCAACACGATCAGGACGACGCTCAAATTTCCATCATCCTTGGCTAGCACTGGTAGTGCGTCGAAACCGGGCTCGGTACGGCCAAGATAACGCGCAGCATTCGCAACAAGAGCGGGGTCTTCCGCGTTATCGTAGACCACCGTTGCGCTGTTGCGAGCCGCGGCTATATCGCGCGTATTTTCGATAATTTCGACATGAGCCTGATAGTCGAACGGTGACGTCGTAATCAGGCCATTAAGCACCTTCAGCGCTTCATCCTGTTTGCCACTGTGGAGAAGTTCGCGTGCATAATCATGGACAGCAGCGCTCCACAAACCCACCTGCACTTGGTCGGCGCGCAGTGTCTGCTCGTAGCGTTGGCGGTTGGCGGCATTTCCAAGCTTGGCAAAAAATGCGGCCTGGTCAATTTGCCGCTCAAGCGGTCCACTATATGTAAAAAAACAAAACCGAATTAGGCAACTTGGCCACGAAACAGAAATTGGCTGCAAGGCCCGTTTTCCACTGCGCTGCGAACTCCGTCGGCGCTGCAAGGCTGAAATTTCCTGCCTTTTCTGTTACGATTTTATCGAAGTACTTGAGCGCGTTGTCGTAAAGAACCTGACAACGGTCACGCTCACACATAAAGCTTTGCAACGACACGTTGGCCGTGTGATCAGGCCACTCATAGACATAGCGCGTGAGACCTTCTTGCTGTTCCTGTTTTATCAGGACCATGTCTTTGCCGACGATGGCGAGCGCCTCGGAATAATATGGCGCAAGAAATGGAGGCAGCGCCCGCGAAAGCGAGCCACTGGGCTGCGCATTTGCTACAAACGACGTCGCGGCAAGCGCTGCAGCTAGAAAAATAGATCGCATGGGAGCTCGACCTCGGGCCAGCAGCATTGAAGGCAGTTGTTGCAATGGACTTTCGCAAATTCTAACCTTCAATGGCAAGTCCTTTTGCTTCTTACTTATAGTTGTAGAGGCCTTCCCGTAATCAACGCAACTTGCCTTGCACCAGACGGTATCCTCCTGCAAAACCATTTCCATGGCTCGCCCCGCGCTGAAAAATTTCCGCCGTATCGTCGTCAAGGTCGGCTCGTCGCTGCTGGTGGATTCCGATGCGGGCGAAGTCCGCATCGCCTGGCTTTCGGCGTTGGCGGCCGATATTGCCAAGCTGCACGAGGGCGGGCGCGAACTCCTGGTCGTTTCGTCGGGCTCGATTGCGCTCGGTCGCGGCCGGCTCAAACTGCCGCGCGGTCCGCTGAAGCTCGAAGAGAGCCAGGCCGCCGCGGCGGTGGGGCAGATCGCGCTGGCGCGAATCTGGTCGGAGGTGCTCGGGACGCACGGCATCGGTACGGGACAGATCCTGGTGACCCTGCAGGATACCGAGGAGCGCCGGCGCTACCTCAACGCGCGATCGACCATCGCAAAACTTCTGGAGTGGCGCGCGGTACCCGTCATCAACGAGAACGACACCGTCGCCACCAATGAAATCCGCTACGGCGACAACGATCGCCTTGCCGCCCGCGTCGCCACCATGGCAAGCGCCGATCTTCTGATCCTGCTATCGGATATCGACGGCCTCTACGATGCGCCGCCGGCCGCCAATCCAGCCGCAAAGCTCGTCCCGGTCGTGGAATCCGTAACGCCGGAAATCGAGGCGATGGCGGGAGCTGCGGGGTCCGAGTTGTCGCGCGGCGGCATGCGCACCAAGATCGAGGCAGCCAGAATCACAACCACCGCCGGCACCCACATGCTGATCGCTTCGGGCAAGATCGAGCATCCGCTGCAGGCGATCGCCGATGGCGGACGCTGCACCTGGTTCCTGACGCCGGCCAACCCGGTCACCGCTCGCAAGCGATGGATTGCGGGCTCGCTCGAGCCCAAGGGTACCCTGACCATCGATGCCGGCGCCGTGAGCGCGCTGCGCGCGGGCAAGAGCCTGTTGCCGGCCGGGGTGATCCGGGTCGACGGGCAGTTCGCGCGCGGCGATGCGGTCGTGGTGCGCGGCCCCGACACCCACGAGATCGGCCGGGGGCTCGTTGCTTACGACGCCGAGGATGCCGAGAAGATCAAGGGCCGCTCCTCGCCGGACGTGATGGTGATTTTGGGCATCAGCGGCCGCGCCGAAATGATCCATCGCGACGACCTCGTGATCGGCCCGAGCGCCGCGTTTTCGGCGAACTAAGGCATGATCCGGTAAGGGGGAATTGGCCGAGCCGGCCTCAAGCCTCACCGCCGGACCGCTCTATGGTCCATGCATGGCGGCGGCCTTCGCAAAAGTCCGATCTCCATGCTAAGACATGGCCTTAACCGGGGCTTTGGACCGACATGAGCGCGCCCTTGAAGGCGGTCGACGACAACGCCGATTTGCCTGAACTGATGACCGATCTCGCCGACAGCGCCCGCAAGGCTGCGCGAGCTCTGGCGCTCGCCTCGCCCGAGCAGAAGAATCGCGCGCTGCAGGCGATCGAGCGGGCGATCCGGACCAATGCCGCCACCATCCTCGCGGCGAATGCCGAGGACGTTGCCGAGGTTCGCGCGGGCGGCGCCACGCCGGCCTTCATCGACCGGCTGACGCTTACCCAAGCGCGCATCGATGTGATGGCCGAGGGGGTTGCGACCGTGCGCGCGATCAAGGACCCGGTCGGGGTCGTGACCGAGAGCTGGAAGCGACCGAACGGCATGACTATCGAACGGGTTCGCGTACCGCTCGGCGTCGTCGCGGTGATCTTCGAAAGCCGCCCAAATGTCGCAGCCGATGCCGGCGTATTGTGCCTGAAATCCGGAAACGCCGTCATCCTGCGCGGCGGCTCGGACAGTTTCCGCTCCTGCCGCGCGATCCACGATTGCCTGGTGCAGGGATTGCGCGAAGCGGGCCTTCCCGAATCCTCGATCACGCTGGTGCCGACCCGCGATCGTGCCGCGGTCGGATTGTTGTTGACCGGACTGAATGGCGCCGTCGACGTCATCGTGCCCCGCGGGGGAAAGAGCCTGGTCGCGCGCGTCGAGGCTGAAGCGCGCGTGCCGGTGTTCGCGCATCTCGAAGGCGTCAATCACGTCTACGTCGATCACGCCGCCGATCTGGAGATGGCGAAATCGATCGTGCTCAATGCCAAGATGCGCCGTCCCGGCGTCTGCGGCGCTGCCGAGACCTTGCTGGTCGATCGCAATGGCGTGCCGTCGACACTCAACGCCCTGGTGGAGATGCTGATCGACGCAGGCTGCGAGGTGCGCGGCGATCAGGCCGTGCAACGAATCGACTCAAGGGTTAAAGCGGCGACCGACGAGGACTGGGACACTGAATATGAGGACGCGATCATCGCGGCGAAGGTCGTCGACGGGGTCGATGAGGCGATTGCACACATCCATAACCACGGTTCGCATCATACCGACGCAATCGTGACCGATGACGAAGCGACCGCCCGAAAATTTCTCGATGAGGTCGATTCGGCGATCGTTCTGCACAACGCCTCGACGCAGTTTGCCGACGGCGGCGAGTTCGGCTTTGGTGCCGAGATTGGAATCGCTACCGGTAAATTCCACGCGCGCGGCCCGGTGGGCGCTGAACAACTGACCAGTTTCAAATACCGTGTTCATGGCACCGGGCAGACCCGCCCGTGACGATCCGGGGGCGGGAGCCGGTTGGCGTGAGGAAACTGCGTCAGAAAAGAATATCGCGCATGCGGTGGCGCCGTTGAATAAAGCTTACCTGGCCTCGCCATCTGCCGATCGCGCCATCCCGCCTTATTGCAACGGCATGCGCGTCGGTCTGCTCGGGGGTTCGTTCAATCCTCCGCATCTGGCGCATCGGGCGATCAGCCTGTTTGCGATCAAGCGATTGAAGCTGGACCGCGTGTGGTGGCTGGTGACGCCCGGAAACCCGCTCAAGGACGAAAGCGCGCTGCACGACATCGCTGAACGTGCCGAAGCCGCGCAGCGCTTGGCCCACGATCCGCGCATCGACGTCAGTTGTCTCGAATCCGTCATCGGAACGCGATACACTGTCGACACGATAATGTACCTGCGCCGCCGGGCGTCTAGCCTGCGTTTTGTCTGGATCATGGGCGCGGATAATCTGTCGCAATTTCACCGCTGGCAGGACTGGCGGCGGATCGCCTCCGAGGTTCCCATCGCAGTGATCGATCGTCCGCCGCAAAGCTTTCGTGCCTTGGCCTCGCCCGCTTCTCAGGCGCTCGCTCGCTATCGTCTGCCGGAGAACCAGGCCGGCTTGCTTGCCGATCATCGCGCACCGGCCTGGGTCTTTCTGACCGGCCTGAAGTTGAACCTGTCGTCGACGGGACTGCGGAATCTCGACGGCAGCTGGAGGACGAAGTGAGAAGAAGACGCTCGCCGTGCGACGATTTGCGATGCCTTGCCAACAAGACTGAAAATGATTTGTTTCAAACGAAGAGGGCGGCCGGAAAACATCAGGGTACCGGCGTCCCCGGCTTTCCGAAGTTCGTGTCAGGGATGCTGCAGCCGGCGGCAAACTTCGAAGAACGGAGCACTGGAATATTGAAACCGTTAACCCCACATGCATAGTATGAGCCGCGGTCGCCCAAGGATTCGGCGGCAGCGATACAGTGAAAGGAATGGTCCCTGGCCACATCTGTATTGTCCAAGCCCGTTTTACCCAAGACGCGTAAAACATCGACCCAAGCTGCGGCCTTGAAGGCGCAACCCGACGCCGACAAGACCCTGAATATGATCCTCTCCCGCCTGGACGATATGAAGGCGGAAGAAACGGTCACCATCGACCTCCGCGGCAAATCCGCATTTTCCGATTACATGATCGTCACCTCCGGCCGGGTCAACCGGCACGTCGGTGCGATTGCGGAAAACGTGGCCAAAGGCCTCAAGGAGACCGGAGTCAAAAGCCTTCATATCGAGGGTTTGCCCAACTGCGATTGGGTGCTGATCGATTCCGGCGACGTGATCGTGCACATCTTCAGACCCGAGGTTCGCGAGTTCTACAATCTCGAGAGATTGTGGACTCAGGGCCCGGCCGCGGCGAAAGCGATCTGACCGGCCGATTGCTGTTCGGCCGCGCATGGGCAGTGCGACGCATAGGCGATATCCGCTTGTGCGGCAGGTTGCGCGCAATCGATTGATCTCAAGCAGTGTCTCGGGCAAAGCGGGTTGCAGCGGGCGCAACCCCGAACGCTTATCGGCCCCGGAAGACATGCTCATGCGCCTCGTCGTGATTGCGGTCGGACGGCTGAAGCAGGGGCCGGAGCGTGAATTGGCCGAGCGCTATTGCGAACGATTCGACGACATCAGCCGCAAGCTCGGATTTCGCGGGCTCCAAATCCATGAAATTCCGGAAAGCCGCGCCCGCGATGCCGAAACCCGGATCGCCGAGGAGGCGGCCGCGATCTCGGCCACGATCCCACCGAAAGCCATCCTCGTGGCGCTCGACGAACGCGGCGACGGCATCGACAGCCACGGTTTTGCCCGGCATCTCGCCCGCTGGCGCGATGATCAGGTCGCCAACACTATTTTCATAATCGGTGGCGCGGACGGACTTTCGCCCGAATTGCGGCGCATGGCTAAGTTGCGGATGGCGTTCGGTTCCGCAACCTGGCCGCACCAGATGGTGCGTGTCATGCTGCTGGAACAGCTTTATCGCGCCGCCACCATCCTGGCAGGTCACCCCTATCACCGCGCCTGAGGCGCGCAACATATGCGATTGGACTTGATGCAGCCGGCGCGGAATCTGCCTTCCTACCATGACACCGTCCGCGGCGGCGGTTTTGTCTCGTTCCGCCTTTCACTGTCGATTGCCTTGTGGTCCGCCGGCTTCGCCTCGATGAGTCTGCCCGCGGCCGCGCAGGTCGCAGAAGCAACGCCACAGACGACGGTCCCTTCCAGCGATGCGATCAAGCAGCGGGAGCAGGAACTGGAAGCTGCCCGCACGCAGCAAAAGGGCGCCGCCGAATTGCAGCAGAGGCTCAAGGCGGAAGTCGCGGCGATCGGACAGGATCGCGGCAAGCTCAATGCGCAACTGATCGACATCGCGACCCAGATTCGCAACATCGAAGCAAGGATTGCAGACGCCGAGGTGCGGCTTCGTCCGCTCGATTCGCGCGAGCAGCAGATCAGGGGCTCGCTCGATTCGCGCCGCGCTGAAGTGGTTGAGGTGCTGGCCGCGTTGCAGCGCGCCGGGCGGCGGACACCTCCTGCCCTGCTGGTACGTCCCGAGGACGCGTTGCAATCGCTTCGGACCGCAATTCTCCTTGGGGCGGTCGTGCCGGAGTTACGCACCCGCGCCGAGAAACTTGCCGACGATCTCACCGAGTTGATCGCGCTGCGCAAGAACATTGGCTCGGAGCGCGATCGCCTTGCGGTCGACCGCGACAAGTTAAAGGAAGAGCAGATGCGGCTCGCCGCGCTCATCGACGAGCGTCAACGACAGCAGGGCGCGATCGAAAGGGATATCGAGGCGGAAGGCGCCCGGGCGATCACGCTTGCCCGGCAGGTGGACACCCTTCAGGGCCTGATCGGCAAAATGGAGCAGGATCTGAAGAGTGCGGCGAAAGCGGCCGCTGCGGCGACCCTTCAGGGGGCACCCGCCACGACCGACGGTAAACCCAATCTGGGCGGGTTGAAGGACCCGGCCCGGAAAAGCCCGGCGATTGCTTTTGCTTCCACCAAGGGATTACTCGCTTTGCCGGTTAACGGCGTCAAAATCCGGGAATTTGGCGGTTCCGACGGCGCGGGCGGCGTAGAAAAAGGCATTTCTTTGGCGACCAGGCCCGCAGCTCAGGTCACAACCCCGTGTGACGGCTGGGTTGTTTACGCTGGCCCGTTCCGAAGCTACGGACAACTCTTGATCCTCAATGCCGGGGGCGGGTATCATGTGTTGATCGCCGGGATGGAGCGCATTTCGGTTAATATCGGACAGTTTGTACTTGCGGGGGAGCCGGTCGCAACCATGGGAACGACATCCCAGGTCGCATCGATTCTTGCGACCAACGCGAGTCAGCCCGTGCTCTACATCGAGTTCCGTAAGGACGGCACTCCCATTGATCCAGGCCCATGGTGGGCTGCAAAAGAAGGCGAAAAGGTTCGCGGATGATGCGCAAGACTTCTTTAATTCTCCTCAGCGCCGCTACCGGCGCAGCGTTGACGCTCTTCGTGACCCAGCCGCGCTCGGTGCTGATGGGATCGAGTGCGCGGGCCTCGACGTCGGACACGTATCGCCAGCTCAATCTGTTTGGCGACGTGTTCGAACGGGTCCGCAGCGACTATGTCGAGAAGCCCGACGACAGCAAGCTCGTCGAATCCGCCATCAGCGGAATGCTGAGCGGCCTCGACCCGCATTCAAGCTATATGGACGCCAAGAGCTTCCGCGACATGCAGGTTCAGACCCGCGGCGAGTTCGGCGGCCTGGGCATCGAAGTCACCATGGAAGACGGCTTGATCAAGGTGGTGTCGCCGATCGACGACACGCCGGCCTCCAAGGCCGGCATCATGGCCAACGACATCATCACGACGCTGGATGACGAAGCGGTGCTGGGCCTCACCCTCAATCAGGCCGTGGAAAAAATGCGGGGTCCAGTCAACACCAAGATTCGGCTGAAGATCATCCGCAAGGGGCTCGACAATCCGCTCGACGTCACGCTGGTCCGCGATAACATCCGCGTCCGCTCGGTGCGCGCGCGCGTGGAAGCCGATGATATCGGCTATATCCGCATCACCACTTTCAACGAGCAGACCACCGAAGGCCTCAAGCGGGAAATCAACAATCTGAATAACCAGATCGGCGACAAGCTCAAAGGCTACATCATCGACCTGCGCAACAATCCCGGCGGCCTGCTGGAAGAAGCCGTGACTGTGTCCGATGCTTTCCTCGAACGCGGCGAAATCGTTTCGACGCGTGGACGTAATGCAGAGGAAACGCAGCGTCGCTCGGCTCATCCCGGCGATCTGACCAAAGGCAAGCAGCTGATCGTTCTCATCAACGGTGGCTCCGCATCGGCTTCCGAAATCGTCGCCGGCGCGCTGCAGGACCACAAGCGGGCAACGCTTGTCGGCACCCGCTCCTTCGGCAAG
>Ga0306926_10007912_pt1 | contig 11574 bp, 11 predicted proteins | sample flu12Cox44000178_FD_203759 | JGI IMG/M metagenome (GOLD analysis project Ga0306926, IMG submission 203759) | Lab enrichment of tropical soil microbial communities from Luquillo Experimental Forest, Puerto Rico - flux8day.12C.oxic.44.000.178 (v2)... | ecosystem: Environmental > Terrestrial >...
TATGCCGTTCGGGAATAAAAACGCACCACGGTTTGTCTATGGTGTTAGGCGGTAAGCGCAAGCGTCACTCTTAGTCGGCCTTGCGGATGTCGCTGAATATTAAAACATAAGAATTGAACCAAGAAAGGGCGGACCGAGCCGGTTCCTCCCTACTGCGGATTCCGGAGCTCGGAGCGCCAAACATTGAACCGGTTCTACCTGAATAGCCGGAAAGGAGCCGATAAGTTCTCGTGAAGCGGTTGCGGGATGAGAAGTGTTACCTGTTTCCGTTGGCTCGTGGCAGCGGCTATAGCTGCCTCACTACCGGTCACGGTGCAAACCGTAACCGGGCACAGTATGGGAGGTTTCGTAGGAGGCGGACCTCATCACAGCATGGGAGGCTTTGTAAGAGGCGGGCCTCACGCTTCTATGGGACCCAGGTTTGATAGGTTTGGATTTCGTCACGACGATCGTTTCTTTGATCACCATCGTTTCGGTGACCATTTCTTTGACCATCGTTCCGTCGACCATAATCGTTTCTTTGATTACCATCGGTTCTTCGACCACGATCGGTTCTTCTTTCATCATCAGAACCGTTTCTTTTTCAGTTTTGATTTCGTTTCGTTCGGCTTCCCTTGGTGGTACCCCTGGTATCCCCCTTACCCCGCTTACTACCCTTACTATCCTTACTATCCCCCTTACTCCTCCTACTATGGGTACCCCTACGATTCTTCCTACTCTGGCGGCGGACAGGCTTTCGATTACAAGTATTGGACCGATCTGGCAGTGTCAGTGCAATCGGAACTCGCCCAACGCGGTTATTACCAAGGTGCGATTGACGGGATGATTGGCTTCGACAGCAGCGAAGCAATTCGAGCGTTCCAAGCGGCCCAAGGATTACCAGTCACGGGAGCAATTGACTCCAAATTGCTGAACGCCCTGGGCATCAAGTACAAGACTGGGTAGTGGCCCTCATTCAAGAGACCGGTCAATCCAGGCTTCGACAAGGAGTATCGGTCGGCCGAAGAGGTTGTAAGCTCAAGCTTCGCCGTCAGGGGGGCCAAGAACTATCGAGATCTCAAGCTTAGGCATTCTTAAGATCGCGGTGAAACATGCTATAAAGCACGGGCAAGACCACGAGGGTCAGGAGCGTGGAACTGATGATGCCGCCGATCACCACGGTCGCCAGCGGACGTTGAACCTCAGCCCCCCGCCCAGTGGCCAGGGCCATGGGAACGAACCCCAGCGATGCGACAAGCGCCGTCATCAAGACAGGCCTGAGCCGGATCAGTGTGCCGACTCGAATAGCCTCAAGGAGAGGAGTCCCTTCCGATCGTAGGCGTCGAATGAAGCTAATCATGACGACGCCGTTCAGAACGGCAACCCCGCTCAACGCGATAAAACCCACCCCAGCAGAGATGGACAAAGGAATTCCCCGAAACCAGAGAGCAAGAATGCCGCCGGTCAGAGCCAGCGGAACACCGGTGTAGATTAGCAAGGCGTCTGTGGCCGCCCCGAAGGCCATCAACAGGAGTACAAATATTAAAAGCAAAGCCCCCGGAACGACTACGGCGAGCCGTTGAGTAGCGCTTTGAAGTTGCTCAAATTGCCCGCCCCATTCCATCCAGTAACCAGCGGGAAGCTTTACTTGTGCATCGATTTTACTTCGAGCTTCGGCAACGAAGGATCCGATGTCCCGACCACGAATATTGCACGCTATCACAATGCGCCGCTTTCCGTTCTCGCGGTTGATCTGGTTTGGTCCCGATTTGATTTCAAAATCTGCGACCTCGCTCAGTGGAATATAGCTAGGCCCGCTCACTGAGATGCTTTGATCGTTGGACGGTCCTTCTGCGGCAGGAAGCAGGATGGGAATTCTCTTTAGCGCGTCGAGATTGCCACGCAGAGTTTCTGGAAGGCGAACGACGATTGGGAACCGGCGATCACCCTGAAAAAACTCACCGGCGTTCTCTCCTCCAATGGCCGTTCCGATAACCTGCTGCACATCGCTCACGCTTAATCCATATCGCGAAATGGCCTCGTACTTGGGCTGAATCGTGAGAACTGGCAAACCACTAACTCGTTCGAGATTGACTCCTTCTACGCCATGTACCCGAGTCAGCAGGGAGGCAATCTTCTGACCTGCCTTGAGCAGTTCGCTCATGTCATCGCCAAAGATCTTGATAGCAACGTCTCCCTTCACGCCTGAAATCAATTCGTTCATGCGCATCTGAATCGGCTGAGAAAGCTCGATATTGTTACCAATATAACTGTCTATGACTTCGTTGATCTCTCGAGCTACCACGTCTTTGGGTTTAGTCGAATCAGGCCACTCGTTCCGCGGTTTCAACATGACATAACCGTCTCCAATGCTCGGTGGTTGAGCGTCGGTCGCGATTTCCGCAGTGCCGATTCGGGTGAATACCTCCTTGACCTCTGGGATCTTAAGCAAAGCCCGCTCCAGAGTCTTTTGCATCTCCACAGCTTGGGTAAGACTGGTCCCTGGAATTCGGTTAATCGATAGGGCAAAGTCACCTTCATCGAGGCTAGGAATAAATTCTGCCCCCATCCGTGTTCCGAGAAGCGCACAGAGGCCAACCAGTGAAACAGCGGCGACTACGATCACGGGTCGATATTCGAGAGATAGATTCAGTAGTGGCAGATATAGTTTTTTCGCCCAGCGAATGAGGACGCTCTCCCTTTCTTTCATCCTTCCCCTAAGAAAAATCGCCACGCTTGCCGGGACAAGGGTAAGCGCAAAGACCATCGCTCCGAACAGAGCGAACAACACTGTCCGCGCCATCGGGATAAACATCTTTCCTTCGACGCCGCTCAGACTGAGAATCGGCAGATAGACAGCCATGATGATGAACGAGCCGAAGATGCTCGGAGTAGTCACTTCTTTGGCTGCCAGAAGCACTGTATCCAGCCTTTCACTCAGGTTCAGCAAGCGGCCAAGCCGATTCTGTTCTTCAGAGAATCTGCGCACACAGTTCTCAACGATGATCACGGCTCCATCGACAATGATGCCAAAATCGAGAGCCCCCAGGCTCATCAGGTTGGCACTGATCCTGGTCTGGACCATCCCGCTGATGGTGAAGAGCATCGAGAGAGGAATCACCGCAGCCACCACCAGCGCTGCCCTGAAGTTGCCCAGCAACGCAAAAAGAACCACTATCACCAGCACCGCGCCCTCCAAAAGGTTCTGCCGGACAGTTTCAATCGTGGCATCAACCAGGTTAGTCCGGTCATAGACCGTTGTGGCTACCACTCCCCTTGGCAGAATTTGATTGAACTCCTTTAACCTCTGGCCGATTCGATTAGCAACTGCTCGGGAGTTCTCACCGATCAGCATGAAAGCTGTCCCCAATACCGCCTCTGCGCCGTTCCTGGTTGCCGCGCCGGTTCGCAGCTCACTACCCTCCTTCACCTCGGCGAGGTCTCCGATGCGGATCGGAAAACCACCCCTGGTCGAGACTACGATCGCCTGAATCTCGGATAGAGTTCTGACTTGTCCTGGGGAGCGAATGAGGTACTGCTCACCGTTCTTCTCGATGTAACCGGCCCCGATGTTAGCATTATTCTTTTTCAGAGAATCAACCAGATCCCGGAAAGTCAGCCTAAACTGTACCAGCCGGTCTGGGTGTGGGGTGACGTGATACTCTTTTTCAAAACCACCAATGCTGTTTACTTCGACGACACCAGGAACGTTTTTCAACCGGGGTTTGATCACCCAGTCTTGAATCTCGCGTAGATCCATTGGTGTATAGGACGAACCGTCAGGTTTTCTGGCTCCCGGTCTGGCATCGACCGTCCACAGGTAGATTTCACCAAGACCAGTGGCAATCGGCCCTAGCTCGGGTTTGACGTGGTCCGGAAGTTCTTCTTCTGCCTCACGCAACCGTTCTGCGATCAGTTGCCGGGCCAGGTAGATATCGATCCCCTCCTTAAATACGACCGTAACTTGCGACAGCCCATAGTAACTCAGTGAGCGGGTATTCTCCAGGTTCGGAAGTCCTGCCATCGCGCTCTCGATCGGATAAGTAATTTGTTGCTCGATCTCCGGCGCAGAGAGTCCATAGGCAGGCGTATTAATTTGAACCTGGACGTTGGTTATATCAGGGACTGCATCGATCGGTAAGCGCTGAATGTTGTAAATGCCCAAACCCGCGACACCCAGCGTTGCGAGGAGTACAAGCCATCGATAACGAATTGAAAAGTTGATAATACGTTCAATCATGGCTTAACGCCTCGCCGAGGCTAGGCTGTCCCAAAACCAGTTGAAGTCGCCCTCAGTCCGAGTCCTGGGCTGTACCCTTACCGAGTTCCGCTTTAAGCAGAAAACTGTTTACAGCAACGTAGCGGTCGCCGGCCCTTAGACCAGATAACACTTGAGCATAGTTGCCGTCACCGGTGCCAAGCTCAACCTCTCGCGCCTCGAAGGTGTTGCCTTCAGCAACAAAAACCACTGTCTTCTCATTTAGGCTCTGAACCGCACCAGGCCGCACCGCGAGTGGTACCTCGATTTCTTCGACAAAAAGCTCTCCTGTCACAAACAATCCCGGTTTCAACAACCCATCTGGATTTTGGACGACAGCGCGAGCCAGCATGGACTGCGTATTTTCAGAGCCAACAGGAGCGATGTAAGTGATTTTGCCCCTGGCACTGATATTATCGCCGTACCTGATCTGAACAACCTGACCCTGTTTCAAGCGTCTGAAATCCTGTGGGAACACGCTGAAATCGACCCAGACTGTGCTTAGATCCGCCACGGTAAAGATCGGTTTATCATCTCGGGCGACCTCGCCGACTGTGACGTCTTTTTTGATGATCGTTCCGGAAATCTCCGAATTCACTTGGTAATCGCGCAGGCTGTCGTTGCTTTCAATCATAGCTAGCGCTTCACCTTTTTGCACCCGATCTCCCAAGCGCTTGTACACCGCCTTGACGACTCCCGGGTAACGCGCAGACACGTTGGCTACCGCATCCTCGTTCAGGGTGATCTTGCCACTAAGTTGGAGCGTGACATCGATTTTGGCGGGGCCGATCCTCTCCACCTCCAGGTTCGCGTTCTTGGCTTGCTTCTCGCTCAATTCAACGCGGCCAACTTCGTTCGGTTCTGCCCTTTCCTTGATAAGCTCTCGGCCGGCTCCGTTTTCTTCTTCGGCACGCGAGATTGCCTCGCTGACTGCTTTTTCCGTAATACCAGTGTTACCGGCCTCGTCCCTGCTTTGCGCGGTCGGCTGTTTGACCTTCTTCTGTGTGACGCCCTGATCGACGTCCTGGTCATCGTTTTGGTCTCTCGCGCTGGAGCTCGGGCTCATTTCAGCAATCTCAACAGGCACTTGAGGCGGCTTCGCTGCCGAAGCTTGCCAAACAGCGAAGGGCAAAAGTCCCATCAAGAGTGGAAGCAAAAGGACCTGTTTCTTCATTTTTGAAGAGCCTCTTCTTTGGCTTTCCGGTAAGTGTTTGATACCGGCCCACTTGGCCTGGGCAACTCGATCGGTCCTGCAGTCAGCGCATCAATTTGGGCCTGTGCCTTCTGGTAGGTGGCCAAGGCTCGAACATATTCGGTTCGGCTTTCGTTGTAGCTCTTTTGCGCTTCAAGCACATCCAGCTGACTGAAACGCCCGTCCGAGTAACCCTGCGTAATTTGGTCGACTGCACTCTTTGCCCCGGGCAGCACCTTTTCTCGTAAAACTCGAGCTTCTTCCACGGCGTGAGCAAGGGTTTGGTAAGCTTCATTGAGATCCGCGTACGCTCGAGCCTCAGCAGCTGCTCGTTCATCCGCGACCTTCGCCAGCTCGGTTTCGGCTTCGGTGATTTTCCCTTGATTCCGGTTCCAAAGAGGTAAGGGGATAGAAACGCCTGCTACCATGGTTACATCAATGGGATTTGTTCCGATCAAGCGTGGACCAGCCTGGAGCGTTAAATCTGGCTTGGCCTCGCCACGAGCCGCATTCAGCGTCGCCTCGCGTTTTTCCCGTTCGGCGGTCCAACGAGCTAGATTTGGATTCCGCCGGAGTTTCGCGTTCAGGGTTTCCAGAGGAGGAGGCTCTCTTACTTGTTCCAGATTGCCTATTACACTTGGGAAGCTTGCCCTTTTTTCGCCCCATTGAGCTGTCAGATTTAAGCGTGCTGTCTGCAGATCGCGTTGAGCCTCCTCCAACTCGATCCGAGCCGTTGCGACCGCTGTGTTTGTTCGTACCAGTTCCACATCAGACGCCTTACCAGCCTCCACCCTATTTTGGGTCACTGGCACGGCCGCCTCAGCGATAGCAAGGCCCTCTTCCGCCAACTCTAGACTGCGCTGGGCGGCAAGCACGTCAATAAATGCTGTACTAGTCAGCTTTAAGACCTCCAACCGCTTTACTTGGTAGTCCCATCGGGTCGTCTCCCAATCGAATTGGGCCTCACGGATCCGCAACCCCCTCTTTCCGCCGAGCTCAATCAACTGGCTGAGCCGAAGCGTATTTTGGATTGCGTTGTTATTTTGGCTGGAGCCAGGGGTCGTAAGATTTTCGCCTTCGAGACTAATCTCGGGATTGGGGATAAGCTTGGCTTGAAGGATACGAGCTTCGGCAGACCGGATTTCCCAAGAGAACGCGGACAGGTCTGGACTGTGCTGCAGAGTCAAGGCCAGCACATAAGCTAGCGTCAGTTGCTTTCCTCGTCCATAAGGTTCGGCGCCAGGGGACGCCAGCCCGATGGTAAGAGAAAGCAATAGAAGAATTCGTTTTATCAGCATATCGGAAGCCAAAAGCCGTACCTGCAAGACCCGCCTCAGCCACGACTTTGGTTTCATGACTACGCTTCTTTCCGCGTGACATGGCTCCCTGGATTGCGTCGAAGGGCTGCCTGAGACTCCAACGTCCTGGCGCCCGCACTTAGCGGATTGTCGCCATCGTGCGATTGACGCTCGAGGGAGTTACGCTTTGCCGTATGGCTTCCTCTTTTTGCTTGGGCGCGAAGCTCTGTGTCTTGAAGGAGCCATAAGCCACGTTCCAAGAGATCGATAACACAGGGGTCCACAATACTGTAATAAACCTGGCTACCCTCGCGCCGCCGCTCGACGATCCGCCGGTCGGAAAGACGTTTCAATTGATTGGAGATGGCTTGAGGTTTCATGCCAACCTTTACGGCGAGCTGAGTCGTGGATGATTCGGCGCCTCGCACCATGACATCCAGCATCCGTAAGCGAGTGTCATTGGCTAAAGTCTCAAATACCGCCGCGAGTTCGGCGGCTTTTTGGGCGCTTAGTAATGGAGGCTTTGAAAGCGATGGCATTTTGGAAAGGCACGAGAGGCCGTGACGGTTTCGCTGGTCTTTTTCGTCCTGCATTCTGATACACTAATCCATGTACTCATTAAAGAAAGACAATAGCCGGACCTTCTCCGCAGAGTTACCTTAGGAATGCGAGCGGAGGATATCTTCGAGGATCAGTGAAGCGAAATTCTGGGAATAAAACGAGGTATCAGTAGTCACCTTTTATCCGTGGAAGAGCAACAGTCACGTTTTGAACAGCTGTTTCTGCCCCAGTTGGATGCTGCCTACAGTCTCGCGCGGCTCCTGGTCAAACGAGACCATGACGCGCAGGATGTTGTTCAAGACGCCTATGTCAAAGCATTCAAAGGGTTCAAACAATTTCGCGGGGGTAATCCTCGAGCCTGGATATTGACGATTGTGCGAAACACGGCCTATAGCTGGCTCAAGAAACATCCCCTTATTGCGGACATAATCCCGTTCAACGAAGCGATTCATCACCCACCGGCAGAGGAATCCCCAGCCGGGGAGCCCTACGAAGAGCGGGTCTGCCGACTCCACGAGGCACTGGCCAGGTTGTCCGTCGAATACCGGGAAATCCTGGTGCTTCGTGACATCGAAGGCTGGTCCTATAAGCAATTGGCTTCGGCCCTGAAACTCCCGCCAGGCACAGTCATGTCCCGGCTCAACCGAGCTCGCCAGCGCCTGCGAGAGGAAATCGCGAAAAGTCTACATAAGGAATCGCAAAATGAAGTGTGAAGAAATCAACTTCGTCCTGGATACGTATCTGGACGGCGAGCTCGATTCAGCGCGACAGCTGGAAGTGGAAGAGCATTTGGCTCTTTGCCCAATCTGCCAGTCTCAAGTCGAAGAACGTCGGGAATTCCGAAGTTTCTTTGCTGCTAACGTAGCCTGCCATAAGGCACCTCCTCAACTCGAGGCCAAGGTCTTGGCAGCCGTCAAGCGGGCGCAAGCGCAACAAAAGCCGGCCCTCTCCTGGCTGCCATGGGCCTATGCCACGGCAGTAGCCCTAGTGAGCGTCTTTCTGGCCTTGAAAATCCTTTTCCCGGACGCCGAGAAAGAGCTTTTCAGGCAGGCCGTTTTGCTTCATTCCCGGTCGCTTTCCACACAACGTCTGGTGGATGTCGCCTCGCCGAACCCGGCAATCGTTAAGCCTTGGCTGACCGCGAGACTCAACTTTGCTCCACCGGTGGTGGGCTCACCGGCTTCCGGGTACTCTCTCCTGGGAGGGCGGGTAGATATGATTCAAAATCGCTCGGTCGCAACCCTCGTTTACAAACACGACAAAGATGTTGTTACCTTGTTTTGCTGGCCGCCTAAGAAGGAACAACTGCCCACTAGCGACCGTTCAATCGAGGGGTACCGTGTCTCCACCTGGAGCAATGCCCTATGTAACTACATTCTCGTTTCGAAATTGAGCAACCGCGCAATGGATGAGTTTGCGGACTCTTTCCGAGTCCGTGTTCAGTCGGGCGCATACTTTTAAGGCAGTTAGGTACAACTTGGAGAAGTTCAGGCTAGCTAAAGCTAATCGTGGGAATCTTCGCTGGGAAATTGGATGGAGTTGGGATTGTTCTTTCCCGTCTGCGCTACGCCAGTATCGCCCGCTAACTGACGGCATAGCCCTGACGCGGGTCCGGGCCTTGTTTGATCATCTGACGTATCGAGACCGCTTTGAAATCAACTGAAACAGTGCACTAGCCATCGTGTCCCGTCCCAATATGGACGTCTTTGCGCGCATCATTGCTTTCTCCTTACCCTTGGGTCTCGACACTTTAGCTATCGCAATCGCGCTCGGGCTTCAAGGTCAGCGGCCATTGCGACCGGCTTTACTCTTCGTCGTTTTTGAAACGACAATGCCGTTGATTGGCGTAGCTATTGGCCGCGTTGTTGGACTCTGGTTTGAAACTCCGGCAGTGTATGTTGGTGGCTGATCCTTCTGGCTTTCGGTCTTTATACGATTCGCGAGGCTCGGCACTGCCAGAAAGAGGCACGGAGGTTTGCTTTGGACTCTCCGCGAGGGGGCGTCCTGGCTGGACTTGGCATCTCAATGGACGAAATCGCAATTGGGTTCCCACTTGGGGCGCTCCGTTTTCCGATCGTTGCTGTACTCGGCGCAATTGCTATCCAAACGTTTCTGGTGATCGCAGGCGGAATCCTTATCAGCCGGAAAATCAGCCAAAGGCTAGGCAAGCAGGCGTCGCGACTGGCTGGCTCAGCGGCCGGTGCCGCGTTCCTTTTGCTTGGCAGCTATTTGATATTGGAGCGTCTATTTTCCAAATCAAACAACTCCTGAAGGCTATTGTGCTCTGAGCCATCCTTGGCAAGTCGTCGCGTCGAAGGAAAATCGACAGCTATGATCCAGCGGTGCGCTCGGGAGGGTGCGGACACGTACGACATTGTTCCAGACACATCGCCCTCTCAGTGACGACGGCTTGCGAGTTGCTGGGGCCTAGAGCAGAGAGTCGGCAATCGAGGCGCGCGGCCCCGACAAGGGCGTGGAACCCCCACTGCAACGATCTTCCTCAGCTCGACAAGGCTGGCAGCGCCAAGTTTATCGGCCCTCTATGGTACGTCTCACCGCCAAACCAAAGCCAAGTATCTAACTTTGATCTCCTCCCTACTTTCCGTTGTCTCGGTGATTCCCGTTATTCACCCTGATCGCCCTGATTGCCCATACCTCCCTGATTGCCCATACTTCCCTGATCGCCCTGATCCCCCTGATTGCCATTATCGCCCTCTTCTTGTTCTCCTTCCGCTCGAATCACACCGAAAAGTCCGTGCGACTCGTCGGCGATCCCAGCCGTGAAATAAAGGTGATTATGGAAAAAGAATAGCGCCCAGAGACCGTTAAACTCCAGTGGCTGACCGGGCCGGTGTAATAGCGTGTCACGAAAAGCACCATTGTGGATGTTAAACGCGCTGATCTTACCGTCCCCAAAATTCCCAACGAGCAAGACGTTGTGCCCGAATTTTCCGAACTCGTGCGGCACCCTGGCCAGGCCCCACGGCGAGTCGAGCGGGGGTGGCTTGGCAGGGGGAGGTACGTTAGGAGTGAACGGTATTAGCCGCTTCACAAAGCCGGTATCGGGGCTAAACACATCAACGAACCCGTTACCCGGGCCTGAAACATCGTCGTGCTTTGCACCATTCTGCAAAGCGAATGTCACGTAGAGTAGGTTATCGATATTTGCGATACCGAACGGCGCCCATCCCGGGGACTGAATGCCAGTGGGCACCGGGGGCGGATTAGGATCACTGAAGGTGGTAACCATGTGGAAACTGCTGTCGAACACGTCAATGGTTCCATTGCGAAAGTTCGTGGCGTAAAGGGTTGGCCCACCGCTCTTGCGATTCGCCAGCGCTAGCCCTTTGTACACAGAATTCGTTGTTGAGTCGGCTGACGAGGGCTGAATAATCAGGGTCGCCGTCAGGAGATCAACTCCAGAATTCCACCCCCAGATTCCCCCGTCCTCGCCGTCCCAGAGAAATATGGCCGGCAATTTGGTCCCCGGGATGAAAAACGCGGCGGTGGATGCGGTGGTGGATGAGTTAAAGACAATGCCCGTTGGCGCCGACATTGCTGTTGTCCCGGGGGAGGGCGGTGTATCGACCTTGGTGGGCGGAAGTGTCACCGCCTTGATTGCCAGCCATGAGTGACGATAGAAGGCTTTAGTGAATAATTATATGACTAGCCTCCCCACCCGCGCTCCGAGTCGCGGGAGGCAAAGACGGATTCGGTGAGCATCGGGGACTCGGCATTAGCTCCATTGATTTCAAGGTGCGCGGAAGACAGCAGCGGTCTCTTCATTCTGGAGAACACGTTCCGAGAGAAAGGCGGCCCACCCCGACATTTGCATTACGACCAAGACGAGTGGTTCTACGCTATAGAAGGGTGCTCATTTTCGAGGTGGGGAAGAAAGATCAAACTGAAACCGGGCGATTCTCTGCTTGCGCCGCGAAAGGTGACTCATGTCTGGGCGGACGTCGGTGACGGACGCGGCAGAATCCTGATCGCGTTTATCCCCGCAGGTAAAATGGAAGCTTTCTTTCGCGAAGTGACGAAGGCCAACGCAATGCCGCCCCTGGATCCAGGGCTGTGGAGCGATGTCTTAAGGGATCGCGATCCTCCCGGGTGACTCTCCTGCGCTACCCGCTCGTTCAACGATCTGCTGCACGTTATCGAGTAGCGCTTCGAGCACCAGGTTGTGTAGGGGCTCGATGCGGTCGCGCCAGATCGCCTCGTATTCACCGAAGGCCTCGCCATCGATCGTGTGCCGGAGGATGGTCCCGACCTTGACTGGTTCGACT